>Ga0208492_1001044_pt1 | contig 19571 bp, 13 predicted proteins | sample Subbioar_CSW14AB_FD_184820 | JGI IMG/M metagenome (GOLD analysis project Ga0208492, IMG submission 184820) | Serpentinite rock and fluid subsurface biosphere microbial communities from McLaughlin Reserve, California, USA - CR12Mar_CSW14AB (SPAdes) | ecosystem: Environmental > Terrestrial > Deep... | reverse complement strand
AACGGATAATGGATATAAACTTGAGCGCTTTGCGGTATTAAAAGAATTCAGAGGGATGGGTGTGGGACAGGCTCTTGTCAGTACAGTTTTGAAAGATCTTCCTCAGGATGCAACTTATGCTTACCTGCATGCACAACTTGCGGCAATGGCACTGTATGCGAAGTTTGGATTTATAAAAGAGGGTGAACAGTTTGAAGAAGCCGGAATACAACATTTTAAGATGGCGCTCTTTTTATAATTATAAGCCTTATCCAAAGATTTTACCGGAGTAGGCTATTGCTTCATTCCATCTCTCCATATTCAGATTCAATTTCTCCTTTTGTTCTGTTAAGAATGAAATAAGGCTTTCGGTTGCAATGTTTCCTGTAAGCTTATCTTCTGCCATCGGGCAGCCTCCAAAGCCTCTGAGGGCACTGTCGAAACGTCTGCAGCCACTTTCCCATGCTGCTTCAATTTTTTCATAGGTAGTGGCCGGTGTACTGTGAAGATGTACTCCAAATTCGATATTGGGAAAACGGGAAACCAGGTGAGTGTATAAGTGCCTGATTTTTTCAGGGTCAGATACTCCGGATGTATCAGCAAGAGATAAAACCCCTGCTCCCAGTTCAGCCAGTTTACAAACCGAATTTTCAACTATTTCCGGACTCCAGGGATCACCATAAGGGTTGCCAAATCCCATGGAGAGATAGATGACAGGTTCTTTATTTGCTTTTTCGCATAGGTTGATCAGTTTTTCAACTGAAATCAGCGATTGCTGGATATCTGAATTGGTATTCCTTTTCTGAAAGGTTTCGGATACCGAAAGAGGATAGCCCAGATAAGATATCTCGGGATGAACAATTGCTTCTTCAGCTCCCCTGATATTCGCAATGATAGCCAGGAGCTTTGTTTTACTTTTACTTAAGTCGAGCTTCTCAAGAACCGCCGTGGTATCTCTTAATTGAGGAATTGCTTTTGCAGAAACAAAACTCCCGAAATCCAGGGTATCAAAACCAACCTGAAGCAGCAGATTCAGATAATCAGCCTTCATATTGGTCGGAATAAATTCATGTAAACCCTGCATGGCATCACGTGGGCATTCAATCAGTTTAACCATCAGGATTTAGTTAATTAAACCTTTATTCTGAACTCTTTCAGGTTTGCTTATAAGTTATAATCTGTTAGTATATTCTTATCTGGTATTCGGATCTTCAGTCATTGACTGACGGTTAAATCTCCGGATAATCAATCTCGTTCCACGGTCATAGCTGAAATAACTCCATACCCAGTTCACAAATGTGACAATTTTATTTCTGAATCCAACTAGTGACATCAGGTGCACAAACATCCAGACAAACCATGCAAATATGCCTTGAAAACGGATTTTACCGATATCAACAACTGCAAGATTTCGTCCAACAGTGGCCATTGATCCCTTATCAAAATAGCGGAATGCTTCGGGCTGTTCATGATTTATAATCCGGATAAGATTCGATGCCAGCTTTTTGCCCTGCTGAATCGCTGCAGGAGCAACTCCCGGTAAACCGTTAGGAAGATCGGCTGTAATCATCGCAGAAACATCACCGATAGCAAAAATATTATTCGTGTTTTTTACCAGATTAAATTCATCTACAAGAATTCTGTTTCCTCTGGTAATTTGTTCATCGGTTAAACCCTCAGGCACAGCACCTTTTACACCTGCCGACCATAAAACGTTCCTCGTATTAATGATTTGTCCATCAGAAAGCTTTATTGCCATGCCATCATAACTTTCTACTCTGACATCTGTGAATACCTGAACACCCAGATTTTCAAGGAATTTTTTTGCACTGGCAGAGGCCTGTTCTGACATCGATCCCAGGAGTGCCGGAGATCCTTCAATGATAAAGACCCTGATTGAATCAATACTTAATTCGGGGTAATCCTTTGGAAGGATATGATTCTTGAGTTCTGCCAGGGCTCCCGATAGTTCCACACCTGTGGGGCCGCCGCCAACCACAACAAAATTCAGCAAAGAACTCTTTTTGAGAGGATCATTTTCTATGAGAGCTTCTTCCAGATTCTGGAGTATCATACTCCTCAGATTTAAAGCCTCAGGAATAGTTTTCATTGGCATAGAGAAGTGCTCAATCTCTTTTTGCCCGAAATAATTGGTTTCAGAACCTGTTGCAATGATCAGATAATCATAACCAATTTCACCGATTGAGGTATGGATAGTTTTTGCATTCTGATCGATCTTCTCTACCTCGGTAATCCTGAATGTAAAGTTTTTCTGATTTTTGAATATCTTTCGTAAAGGAAATGCAATGGAGTCTGCTTCGAGACCACCAGTAGCAACCTGATAGAGCAAGGGCTGGAAGGTATGATAATTATGTCTGTCGAGCATCAGGATTTCGACCTCTTTGTTTTTGAGACGTTTAGCTACTTCAATTCCTCCAAAGCCGCCACCTATAATGACAACTTTTGGGAAGTTTACAGATTTATTCAAAGACTCTTCCATAACGATAAATTAATTATTGTTCATCTCCCCGTATTCTGAATACCATTCCCTCCATATTCTCATTCATGCGGATCTGACAAGCTAATCTGCTATCGAATCCGGCGTCAGGGAGGGTATCCAGCATATTCATTTCTTCATCTCCCGGCTCCGGTAATTCGTCTAATCCTTTTAATACCTGTACATGACATGTGGCACACAGAGCCATCCCCCCGCAGGTGGCAAGTATATTATAATCTGATGCTTTCAGCACTTCCATCAGGCTCAGATTAATCTCTTCAGGTATTTCTAAAGGCTTTTGTTCACCATTTCTATCTTCAATTGTAATATTAATCATTTTTAGAATGCATTTACTCCGTAAACGGTTGTGTATTTAAAACTCAGTTTTTGATCAGGATATACATGTTTAAATGCACTCTGAACCATAAGGGCAGCCTCATGGAATCCACACAGAATCAGTTTTAATTTTCCGGGATAAGTATTGATATCTCCGATTGCATAAATACGTTCAATATTCGTTGAGTAGTCAAATGTGTCTACCTGGATAGCTGATTTGTCAATATTTAGTCCCCATTCTGCAATTGGCCCTAATTTGGGACTTAATCCGAACAGAGGAATCAGATAGTCAGTTTCTATACTTTTTGTAATCTGGTCGCGTCCTGTAAATGACACTTCCTTCAGCTTACCATTACCGGATACTGCCAGTAAATTAGATTGCAGGATCAGATCAATTTTGCCTTTATTTGCCAGTTCATGTACTTTTTCAGCAGAATCCGGAGCTCCCCGGAATGTATCTCCTCTATGGATCAATGTTACTTTTTCAGCGATGTCTGAAAGAAAGATAGTCCAGTCGAGGGCAGAGTCACCTCCTCCTGCAAGAACAATGCGTTTATCTCTGAAATTTTCCGGATTTTTGACCATATATTCTACTCCCTTACCTTCAAAGGTGAGAAGTCCGTCAATTTCAGGCTTACGTGGTTCGAAACATCCCAGTCCTCCGGCTATAACAACAACCTGACAGTGAATTTTGTTTCCGTCGCTGGTACTTATAATGTAGGAATTATCTTCCTGTTTGTCTAAGCTTTCTACGCGCTCCCCAAGAGTAAATCCCGGGTTAAATGGGGCAATTTGATCCATTAAGCGATCGATAAGCTCCTGTGCCTTAATTTCAGGATATCCGGGTATGTCATAGATGGGTTTATGCGGGTATATCTCTGATAGCTGACCACCCACCTGTTGGAGGGTGTCCACCAGATGACACCTCATTTTCAGGAGGCCTGCTTCAAATACCGCGAAAAGCCCCACCGGACCGGCTCCGATAATACAAATGTCTGTTGAAATCATTTTATTCTGTTCTTATGTGTTTTTATTTTTTAACTGTTCATCCCGATCCTCGTCCAGGTTCTTGTAAATTGTGTCCAGAATACGTTTAAGATTAATAAAATCTTCCTCAGTCATATTCTTCCAGGCCTGCATGCGGATTTCAGCCATCCTCGGACTCCATTCTTTTACTCTTTGAATTCCGGTATCGGTAAGGTGAATTACAAAGCAGCGTCTGTCAGTTGGATGCGCTCGTCTCTCAGTGAGTCCTTTTTTACATAGGATATCAATGATTCTGGTTAGAGTCGGGTTGTCCTTGCCGGTAATCTCTGCCAGTTGACTCTGATTCATATCGTTGTCGTTATTCAGACTTTTAATAATCAGCCACTGATCAACCGTTATATCGAAGTTTTCGGCATTGAAACGTCGCTGGGCGTATTGTTTTACCTTTCGTGCAGTCCGGTCGAGATAGTAAGAGTAGGTACTGAATAGTTCTGTTGCCATACTTATTGTTAGTATAACAAATATATATAAATAGTCTTAAAATAAAAAAGCATCCGCCCCGGGCGGATGCTTTTTTACAAAAGTTTAACTAAGTATAATAAATTAAGCTTTGTTTTTCTCTTTGATAAATTCAACAACGAAAGGTGTTGCAACGAACAGGGAGGAGTATGTTCCGAAAATTACTCCGATAAGCATTGCAAAAGAGAAACCTCTCAGGATTTCACCTCCGAAGATGAAGATAATCAACAATACAGCAATGGTACAGATACCGGTAATTACTGTCCGGCTTAAAGTACTGTTTAATGCATTATTAATTACCGTTGGCAGATTCTCATCTTTTGAATGATGCATGCCAATGTATTCACGAACCCTGTCAAATACAACCACAGTATCATTGATAGAATATCCCATAACGGTTAGAATAGCTGCAATAAACGACTGGTCAATATCTAAAGAGAATGGAAGCCATCCGTTAAATATGGTAAATATCGCAAGTAATACAAGAACGTCGTGTACCAGTGCAAGGATTGCGGCAAAACCAAATGCCATTCTCTTAAATCGGGCTAATACATAAAGGAATATTACCAGAATGGAGAAAATAACGGCCCATATTGCAGATGTTTTAATGTCATCGGCAATGGTTGGAGTGACTTTTTGTGAATCCTTTATTTCGTAGGAAGGACTTACTTTTTTCAGAGCATTTTGAAGTTTATCGTTCACTTCAGCATTGGCTTCATCTGAGTTATCCGCGATTTTATAGGCTGTTGTAATCTTAACCTGGTTAGATGAACCGAAAGTTTTAACTTCTACGGCAGTATTGAATTCATCGACCATAATGGAACGTACATTTTCAACTTCTACCGGTTTATCGAATGCAACAAAATAGGCGCGACCACCCTGAAAATCTACACCAAGACTGAAACCTTGGGTAAATGCTGATATGATACCCGCAATAATGATTGCTGAAGAAAGTATATAGAATCGTTTTCTTCCTGAGATGAAGTCGAACTTAGAATCTTTAAATAAATTCTGGGTTGCAGCAATGGAGAAGCTGATTGCTTTCTTTCCATCAAGTAACCATTCGAATACCAGACGAGAGATAAATATCGCAGCAAATAAAGAGGTAATAATACCGATCATCAAGGTAGTTGCGAAACCTACTATCGGACCCTGTCCAAATACATAAAGAATTACTCCGGTAAGGAAGGTCGTGATATTGGAGTCAAGAATCGAAGGCATTGCCTTGCGGAAACCTTCACTGATAGCCAGACGCAGGGTTTTACCTTCTGCAATTTCTTCACGGATACGTTCATAAATCAATACGTTTGCATCGACAGACATACCCAGTGAAAGAACGATTCCGGCAATACCCGGCAGGGTTAATACTGCGCCTAATGAAGCAAGTACTCCCATTAAGAAGAATAAGTTAACCAGCAAGGCAATGTTTGCAACAACACCGGCAGTGCTGTAGTACATTGCCATGAATAACAGAATGACAATGATACCGGCAATTGTTGAGATTAAACCCGCAGAAATGGAAGCGGCACCCAATGAAGGTCCTACAACATAGTCACTTACAATTTTAGCAGGAGCAGGTAATCTACCGGCCTTTAAAACGTTTGCCAAATCCTGGGTATCTTCAACTTTGAAATTACCACTTATTGAAGAAATACCATTTGGAATTTCACCTTGTACAGTTGGAGCTGAATAAACCAGATTGTCAAGCACAATTGCTATACTTTTCTTGTTGTTCGGATCAGCAGAAGCAGCTGCAGTAATTGAACGCCATGAACGGGCTCCATCAGCATTCATTACCATAACAACTTCAGGGTTTCCTGTCTGATCATAATCTGAACGGGCATCTGAAATTACATCTCCTTCAAGAGCCGGTCCGCCGGCAAGATTGCTTGTTTTTAATGCGTATAACTCAAATATTTTGCTTTCCTCGGTCATTGGCTTAACTCCCCAGAATAGTTTTACATTCTGTGGAATAACAGCTCTTACTGCAGGAGATGTTAAATATGAGTTAACTTTTGCTGTATCCTTTAATGCAGCATAACCAACAACAGGACCCGGACGTAATGCAGGTTGTCCGTCCTGTCCCTGGAATGTTGCAGGATTTAAAATCGCAAATAAAGGATTTTGTTTTGCCTGTTCAGCCTGAGCCTTATTCAGAGCTGCAGTGCTATCGGCAGCGCTGCCTTTTTTACCAAGAGCAGCCAGTTTACTTTTTGATGTGTCCTGAGCAGTAACTGAAGCAGTAGTGTCAGAAGATTTCAGACTGCTTGCCAGAATACTGTTTACATTCTGCAATAAGCCAAAAATCTCAGTATTATCATAGGTCTCCCAAAACTCAAGTTTTGCCGAACCCTGTAATAGTTTACGAACACGGTCAGGTTCGGTAACACCAGGTAATTCAATCAGAATTCTGTTGGTTCCCTGTTGCTTTTGAATGTTAGGTGAAGTAACACCAAATTTATCAATACGGGTTCTTAAGATATTGAAAGAAAGATCTATCGCTCCGTCAGCAGATTTTCTAAGGAAACTTAAAACAGCCTGATTATCTGCATCAATCTTTAAATTTGCAGAATTCTCTTTAGTAGCAAACAGGCTGGCAAGTTTGGTATTCGGGCTTAGTTTTTCGAATTCTCTTCCAAATGCTCCGATAAAATCGTTATCCCCTTTTGCAACAGCTAATTCTGCATTTCTAATTGCAGCATTAAAGTTTGCATCAGTACTATTGTTGGCAAGGTTACGAACCATATCGCTCAATGCAATTTCCATGGTTACGTTCATACCGCCTTTAAGGTCTAAGCCAAGTGGAATTTCGCGCTCTTTCGCGTATTGATAAGTGATATAACTCAGGCTGTTAAATACAGGTAATGATGCAACAGAATCGAGGTATCCCTTTTCTTTTACAGCATCTCCCTTTGCAAATTCCTGTGCATCTTTTTCAACTTTATTCGCTATCCACGTAAACGAGAGGGAATACAAACACGCTATTGTTAGCGCTATTGCTGCGAATTTAACTAATCCTTTACCTTGCATTTTATTTTAATTGTCTAATAATGTTGATTTAAACCTTTTTTGGTTAAGACGCCAAAGCTAATTAAATTTTTGTTTTTTGAAATAATTCTTTAACACAGAAAATGTTCTGTCTGATCAGGCTTTTCTGTATTTGATAAAACTATAAGAATATAAGTTCTTTTCATCAGGTTCATGAAGATTTTTTTCTACTTCTGTCCATTTTTCAGGATTGATTTCCGGAAAGAAAGTATCGGCATTGAAATTATGATGAATGATGGTGAGGTATAATGTGTCAGAAAGTGGAAGTGCCTGTTCAAATATTTGTGCACCTCCAATAATGAATATTTCATCTTCACCGGAGCAAAGTTTTATTGCTTCTTCAAGGGAATTACAAAATTCAACATCCTGATGCTGAAGATCTGATTGTTTGCTTATCACTATATTCCTTCTGTTTGGAAGTGCTTTTCCAATAGAATCAAAGGTTTTTCTGCCCATGAGTATAGAATGGCCGCTGGTCAGATTCTTAAAATGCTTTAGGTCGGCAGGAAGATGCCATGGAAGCTGATTGTCTTTGCCAATTCCATTGCTTTCGTCTACAGCAACTATCAGATTTATTTTCATCTGTTTATTGTTAGTTATTTAATGGTGTGAACCTGCCTGCGGTAGGCAGGGCGATCATGATTTAACAATCATACCCCTACGGGTTTGGGCAAAATCATGATGGTTTCATGAGTTTATTTATATAGCGACTGCAGCCTTAATATGTGGGTGCGGATCATAGTTCTCGAGACCAAAATCCTCAAATTTAAAATCAAAAATATTTGTAACCGATGGATTTAACTTCATAATTGGTAGCGGACGACATTCCCTGCTAAGCTGAAGCCGAGTTTGATCTAAATGATTATTATAAAGGTGTGCATCTCCCAGTGTATGTACGAAATCTCCGGCTTCCAGTCCGCAAACCTGTGCAACCATCATAGTCAGTAATGCATAGGAAGCAATATTAAATGGCACACCAAGAAAAATATCGGCACTTCTCTGGTAAAGCTGGCAGCTTAATTTGCCATTTGCGACATAAAACTGGAAGAAGCTGTGGCATGGCGGAAGAGCCATATTTTCAATCTCTGCCACATTCCAGGCAGAAACGATCAGTCTTCGTGAATCAGGATTGGTTTTGATCTGGTTTATGACCTGTGTTATCTGATCAATATGCCCACCGTCAGGAGTTGGCCAGGAACGCCACTGCGAACCATAAACCGGGCCTAATTCACCAGTTTCATCAGCCCATTCATCCCAGATACTTACACCATTATCCCTGAGGTATTTAACATTGGTTTCTCCCTTCAGAAACCAGATCAGTTCATGAATAATCGATCTCAGATGTAGCTTTTTAGTGGTTACCAAAGGAAACCCATCCTGTAAATTGAAACGCATCTGGTAGCCAAATACACTGATTGTTCCGGTACCGGTACGATCATGTTTTTGAATTCCGTTTTGCAGTACATGCTGCATCAGATCGTGATATTGTTTCATGATTTGGTTATCTGTTATCCGTTATCTGTTGTCTAGAGTTATAAAGTTCATTTACTTCCAACCTATAACTTAATACCTCCAACTTATAACTTAATACTTAATACTTACAACTTAAGTGCAAATAAAATAAATGTATTTTTGGCATCCTATAATTGTTCATAAATATTAAGCTATGTTCAAAATATGATTCAGTTTCCTAATGCAAAAATTAATATCGGATTAAATATAGTTGACCGCCGGGAGGATAATTATCATAATTTGGAGACGGTAATGTATCCGGTAAGTTTAAGAGATGCATTGGAGCTTGTTGAAGCAAAGGATTTAAAGTTTACCTCCTCAGGAATTAGCATTCCAGGTAACAGCAATGATAATCTTTGTTTAAAGGCATATCATTTGATGGCTTCTGATCATAAGCTGCCTCCGGTACATATTCATTTACATAAGCATATTCCGATAGGTGCCGGTTTGGGCGGTGGTTCTTCGGATGCTTCATTCCTGATAAAACTGATTAATAAGAAATTCGGATTGAATCTTTCTGATTCTGTAATGGAATCCTATGCATCGGAAATCGGTTCAGATTGTGCCTTTTTTATTAAAAATAAACCTGTTTTTGCCTACGGGAAAGGAAATCAGTTCAGGGATATTGAATTGGATTTGAGCAAATATTTTCTTGTTCTTGTGATGCCTCCGCTTCATGTTTCAACTGCTGAAGCTTACCGTGGTATCAGTATCCGCCCTGTTTCAAGGCATTTAACAGAATTGATGAATCTGGCACCTGAGGAATGGAAACATCAGGTTAAAAATGATTTTGAAGATTCTGTTTTTCCAAAGTTTCCTCAAATTGCCGGAATTAAATCAACCTTGTATAATGCTGGAGCAGTCTATGCCTCAATGAGTGGGAGTGGAGCTTCTGTCTACGGAATATTTGATAAGGAAACTACTTTGCCCGATTTGGAGAGAGAGAATCAGGTCTTTTACGGAGTTTAAAATGGCAACAGATTTTAGCTATCTATTGCCATCTTAAACGATTAAGAATCCGGTCAGGGTTTCAGCTTCCTTTTAAGAAAATCAGCTGTTGCTTCGCTTACCTTTACCCCATTGCTGAACTTCATCCAGTGATGGGTATCATCCGGAATTGCAAGAAATTCAAATTCAAATTTCTTTGCTTCAAAACGTCTGGCCAGATCTACGCTCTGGCTAAAGTTTACATTTCGGTCATCATCTGCATGAATAATGAGTGTGGGCGAGATCCAGGTGTCGATATAGCTTACAGGAGAAGATTTTCGCACTGCTTCTTCAGCCAGAGCAGCATCCGGTGCAGGTTCTTTTCCACTGCTTAAGGGGGTGCTGAATCGGTTATTTACGCCATGTATATCAACCCCCGCAGAAAACATCCCGGAATCTTTTCCCAGAGCGAGAGCAACCAGATAGCCTCCGTATGAACCTCCGTAAATTCCGATTCGTTTTGCATCAATCTCCGGTTTCGATGCCAGCCATTCACCTGCGGCTTTAATATCCTGATATTCCGAAGCACCCAAAGCACCTGAATTTACTGCTCTTTGAAAGTCGAATCCGTAGCCGATTCCCAAACGGTAATTAACAGATAATACTGTAAATCCTAAGTTTGCCAGATACTGGTTCAGGGCATAATCAATAGAGTAATAATCCATAAAATGCCATCCAAGTAACATTTGCCTTTGAGGTCCGCCATGTACATAAACTATCGCCGCTCTTTTCCCGGATGCTGGTTTTCCGGGTTCGAAAATCTGTCCGTATACTGTTTTTCCGTCAGCAGCTTTGAATGTAACATGCCTGGGTATAACCATATCTTTAACTGGAAAGTTCCCAGGAATTAATGACTCAGCCAGCAATCTCTGTTTTCCGTTTTTGATATTCAGATGGGCCGGTAATAAAGGACGCTGGGCCGTAGAGCTCAAGTATGCAATTTCTGAATGATTATCTGTAAAAACAGGATAGGATTCTATGCCGGTACCTTTGGTAAGCATTTCTGACCTGGATTTATCAACTCTTACCCTTGCAATATGTCTTCGGTCAATATCTGATTGCTCCTGACCCGTGTTGGCAGCGAACATGAGCCATTCTTTATCTGGACTCAGTTGAATATGCTCAACCATGAATCTGCCGGATGTTAACTGTAATTCTTTACCACCCTCTGCGCTGACTGAATAAAGATGAGGCCATCCGTCCTGATAGGAAACAAAGACAATTCTGTTATGAGCTGCCCAATGCAGGTTTGCTCCACCCTGTGTTGATGGGAATGACCCTTCAAGAGTTTCGGGGGCGCTCCAGATTTTACGACCCTGACCATCAGCGGTATTTACTGTCCAGATTGACCAGGGCTGATGCCTTCTGGCAAAGATGGAATCCGTTGCACCTCCCAGACCCGGAGTTCTGATAAAAGCAATGCTTTGACCATCAGGAGACCATTTTGGTGAAGCGTCTCTCGAGAAAGAAGGGCTCAGCCAGTGGATGGGTGTTTCATCATCTGTATAAATACCAATAAACGAGTGATCACCTCTGGATGAGACAAATGCAAGTTTTGAACCATCAGGCGACCATTCAGCTGAGCTGTTTGAACCTCTTGCATTGAATAAAATCTTTGCGGGAGCAGATCCGTCCAGTGCTGCAGACCATATTTGCCCGCCTTTAATAAATACTAGTTTGTCGCTCTTTGGAGAAATCGCTGGTCTGTCTCCTTCGGCAATGATATTAGGCCGCCCTCCATCAAAGGGAATGACGATTACCTGAACTTTGGCTCCAGATGGGTCAGATGATGGATTTACAGGAACAGATGCCTCTCTGGATCCATGATCTCCGCCTCTCACAAATACTACCCATTTTCCATCAGCTGAAATACTCAGGCTGCTGATTTCCTGACCGTCATCTTTATCGTAGTTGGTTAATTTTCTCGGACTGAATTCAGGACCAGTAGCTACATAGATATTCCGTTTGCCTTTTTCATTCATGGCCCAGGCAATTTTTGAATTTTCCGGAGATGAAGTCAGTTCAGATGGGAATGGATAGCTTAATACATTTTCCAGTGAAAATGACTGTGCCAAACAATCAGCCGATTTTGTAAGCAGCTGAATGATCAGGATTAAAATGAATGTATTCCTTGTCATGTTATAATATTGGTTATAGGGGCGGTAGCATAAAAAAGCCCTGAACTTGTCAGGGCCTTTTGTTGATCATATTCGGATTATAGGTCCCACCATAGTTTAGTGGTTCTTGCAACTCCTGCAGGAACGTTGACACCGTTCTTACTGCGTTCTCCAAGAGGATAGTCGAGTCTTCTGATGAAATCAGATAAAACCGCATTTAAAGGCATCGTGAAGTTTTTGTATTTATAGTCGAATCTTCTGGCATCATTCCATGCTTCAGGATTCAAATAGGTGGCAACATACTTTTCTTTAAAGATCAGATCTTTAGTCAGATTTGCTGCACCTACAGCGATTCTGGCATCAGCCAGATAAGCATCACGCTCAGCAGTTGGAACCTGAAACTTATCCATATTTGCACGAATACCGGCAAGATAGGCAGTATATGCCCGGGTACGGTCAGATGCAGCAAGAGCAGCTTCTGCTTCGATAAACTTAAGCTCTGCAAACGTCACCAATAATAAGGGAGCCGTATCGTTTGTCCATGGTGAGTTAAAGGAAACATAGTTTTCGTCCTTCACTGTATTATTATGCGGAGGATTGATTCTGTTACCGGCACCATTCACTGTACCGATATAAGCAGGGTATGTCGGGTTGCCGGGAACTACTGTCACATCAGTTAACTTCTTAAGCCTTGGATCAAAGATTCCATAGCTTGTGCCGTTCATGTGGTCGATTAATTGTTCTGAAAGCCATCCTCCCAAACTCAATGCTGCATTATTTCTTGAAACAGTAGCCCAGTTGTTGCGGAGTGCGAATGTAGCCATTCCGGCATCATCACTGTTTGAAGTATAAGAATTACCTACCGCGGTAAGTACATTGCCTGAATTAAATGTACTGGTCTTACTTGCCTTGATCAGTAAACGTGCTTTTAAAGCATAGGCTGTTTTAAGCCATTTAGCCCGGTCTCCGGCATGAATAAGATCGCTGGCTGCAGCAAGCTTAATGGTAGCGGTCGTTTTGGTAAGTTCTGTAATTGCTTCATCAATTAAAGCGACTGTTGCATTGTATACGTCCTGATCGGTATCATATTTTGGCGTAAAATTACTAGGGTTAAATGCCTCAGAATACGGAGCAGCTCCCCACATATTGTTCACCATCATCAGGTTGTATGCCATCAGTACGTTTGCGACACCCAGATATTCGCTTGAACCCTGCGATTTGGCAAGTTTCTTCATTTCATTGACATCAGCCATAGCGAAATAGAGAGCATCCCACATACTGGTATGGTCAATAGTTTCGTAAATATCACTTGCAGCAGCAGCAGTTGGGTTGGCTGTATACTGAACATAAGGTGAAATATTATTTCCCACAGTAAACGTATTTAATCCGGCTTTACTCGTTGAAGTAGCCAGAAGAGCAGGTAAGGTCGCAACACTTACCTGATTAGGGTTGGTGCTCAGTTCATCGAAATATTCCTTGCCGCAACCCTGTAGACCTAATGCAGCAGACGCCACAATGATCAGTGAATATTTATATAATTTATGCATTGTCATAGTCTTTAAAATCCAACATTAAGAGTAAATAAAAATGTTCTGGCAGCAGGATAAGTCATACCTGCAGATCCGTCTACGTTACTTCCGCTATCAGCTGATAATGATTCAGGATCAAGTCCGTAATAATCAGTTTTCAGGAACAGATTGTTTCCTGTGACAGATATGTTGGCATTGCGGATGGCTCTTTTAGGTAACCATTTTGATGGTAAAGAATAAGAAAGGCTTGCAGAACGTAAGCGAATCCATGATGCGTCCTGAACAAATGGCTCAGATAATGATCTGTGATACAGTCTGTAATAACCTTCTCCATAGTTTACATTATCCGGTCCGATCGACTGGCCTAACCATACTGATTTGGTGTTAACTGTACCATCGGCAAGTCTTCCCGGGAATGTATAGAAAGATCTTCTGTTTGCAGTATAATCTGCAATACCAAATGCTGAGTTAAAGTTTTCAAGCCTGTTGAATTTTTCAAATCCCCAACGGGCATCGATCAGGGTAGATAAAGTCAATCTTTTGTAGGTAAAGTTGTTCGACAAACCACCAATCCAGTCAGGTTGAGAGTTCCCTAATAATTTTTGCTTGGTAAGTGAAGAAATCGGGAATCCGTTTGCACCGATAAGTAAAGGTCTTGATTTATCTGTAAACATTGGATCTTCTTTATCCGTACCATAATAGCGTAAATAATAAGAGCCATAAATATTTCCATATGGCTGACCGGGGATCAGCTTAAAGGTAACCGGCGAGTTGATATAACCTCCTGTACCTGAACCATAAACGATTTCGCTTAAACCTTCTTTCAGGCTGATCACTTTGTTTCTGTTTGCTGAGAAGTTAAGGCTGGCATCCCAGGTAAAGTTTTTGGTTTTAATTGGTGTTCCTCCCAAAACAAGCTCAATACCCTTATTGCGGATAGTTCCGGCATTGATAGATGCAGTTACATAACCGGTAGTTGAAGATATTTGAGCTCTTGTAATCTGATCCTTACTCAATGAATAGTAGTAAGTGAAGTCAAAACTTAAGCGATTCTTCAGAAATGCCATTTCAAGTCCTGCTTCATAGGTATCGGTAAACTCCGGCCTCAGATTGATATCCCCTAAATTGGATGCAATGGTTAGTCCGGTAGTTCCGGTTGGTAAACCTGTGTAATTAGAAAAGCCGGTAGAGGTTGAATAAGGTGCTGCATCCTTACCAATTTGGGCATAAGATAATCTAACCTTACTTTGTCCGATGAACTCAGGCAGCTTTATATTGTCTGAAAATACATAGCTTAAGCTGGCTGATGGGTAAAAGAACGATCTGTTATTCGCTGAAAGGGTAGAAGTGATGTCATTTCTTCCGGTTACAGTCAGAAATAAATAGTTCTTATAGTCAAAGGTGGCTTCGCCAAAAAAACCATTGGAACGGTAGTCGGTTCTTCCCTGAGAAACAGTAAGGGTTTTTGCATTGACCAGTCTGAAATCATTATAGATACTCAGTACACTTCCCAAAACCCCTGCATCCTGCATACTTCTGTCATAAAGTTCATAACCCAAACGCAGGGTACCATTAATGTTTTTAGTAATCTGCTTGGTTGCTGTTGCCAGAAAGGTAGAGTTGATTGCTCTGTAGCGGGTATTATATTCTCCAACAAAACCATCCGCATTGTCATAAACTGCTTCACCCGGAATTCCCATTCTTCCCGGAGCAGTACGTTTACGGTTGTCGGTGTAGGTATCAACACCAATACGATAATTAAAGTTTAACCAGCTGGTAGGAGCATAGCTAAGGTTTGTGCCGGCGATAAAGCGATTAACATTGTCCTTAAGTCTGTTTGTTGCAGCTCCGAAGATCGGGTTATTGGTACCTCTGTATTTTTGAGTGCCATCCGGATTGATATAATCTCTGACATCCCAGCGACCTGAGAAATAGGTTAAACTTTCTCCATAGCGGTCTGCATCATAGCGGTAACCTCCTGAATTGTTGAAACTCATGTTCATTCCTGCCATGATTTTCGGACTGATTTTAAAATCGGTATTTAACCTTGCAGACAGATTCTGATAATCGGTAAAAGGCAGCATTCCATCATGATTGAACTGGGATACCGAGGTGAAAAACTTGGCAGCATCAGTTCCTCCGGTTACAGAAACTGTATTTCTGATCTGACTGCCGGTATCGAAGGCTCTTTTATAATTGTTATAAATGAAATCGGGATGGGTAGGATCTATTGCTTTTGCTTCGGCAATAGTTGGGCCCCATGCCGGACCAAGACCGATTGGCACATAGCTTCCTAAAATACCGGCAGTAAACTCTTGCTGTATAGCGGGAGTTTTGTTGATGTTTTCAAAGCCGTAAGTACTTGAAAAGTTGGTGCTGACACCTGTTCCTTTACCTTTTTTAGTGGTGATAACTACCACACCGTTTGATCCCCGAAGTCCGTACAATGCGGTTGCAGCTCCTCCCTTAAGGATATTGATCGTTTCAATATCATCCGGGTTGATGTCTGATACCCTGTTACCAACTGATCTGACATTGTACCCTGAACCTGATCCCTGGGTAGATGTTGAGTTATCGATCTGTACTCCGTCAATTACATAAAGCGGATCATTTGATGCAGAGGCATCAATAGAGTTTATACCACGGATACGAATGTTTGCACCCTGTCCGGGGCCACCACCAACACTGGAAATTGTGGCACCGGCAACTTTGCCCTGAAGTGCATTCAGAACATTGGGCTGACGGTTAATGTTTAATTCTTCCGCATTGACTCCCTGAGCGGCATATCCCAATGATTTTTGCTGGCGGGCAATTCCGAAACCTGTAGTTACAACTACTTCTTCCAGTTGTTTGCTGTCGGTGTCCATTGAAACATTAATTGTAGTTTGAGTGCCCACACGTACTTCCTTTACTGAAAAGCCGATAAAGGTAAAAACAAGGGTAGCCTCATTATTCGGAACCTGAATGCGGTAGTTGCCATTTGGGTCGGTAGTGGCTCCGGCACTTGTTCCCTTTACTCTTACGCTTACTCCCGGAAGCGAACTTCCATCTTCCGAGATGGTAACTTTACCGCTTACTTCCCTGACCTGTGCATTTGCAGTCAGGGCAAGAATCAATAAGACGGGTAGAAAAAATAGTGTAGAGATTTTTTTCATAAAATTGATAATTGGTGAATAATAGAGAATTAGAAAATTTAATAGTTAAACATGATTTTGGTAAAAAAAATAAAAGTTTAATTAATAAAATAACAAGCCCGGGTTTATTCAGGATTGATTTGGTTAGTAATACGAAACGAAATGGTTATAAGTTAGTTATACTGCCTTTAAGGCTAATTGTTATATCTAATTTACTATCTTATTTGAAATAAAGAAATAACTCAGGCTTATTTTATCGGGGAAAGAAATTCATCAAAGGGGGAGATGTTAGGAAAAAATGCAATCTAAAAATGAAAAAACAGAGTTTAACTAATGTATTCTCTGTCTTCATCGCTTAAGTTTGCCTTAGGTCTGGCATTGCTGCTTTCCTCCGGATTTTCCTCTTCTCCATCCATTTCATAATTATTTGCAGCCTTCTTTTTGCCCGGTCTGCCGGCCATATAACCGAACAAAAGTCCCAAAACAAACATTACTCCGAGTACGGTTAATTTAGGAATCCTGACGTTGCCAAAGAACCAGAAATTGATCTCTTCGGTATTGTTCATGAATATGATCGTTACCAGAACGCTTATAACAATGATGAATATGGTTTTAAAAGACATAAGTTTTTCGAATATCTCTATTCGAATATCGCATTTTGAATCCGGAATCATAAAAATAAAATTTCTAACGCCGGAACCTCAATATTTTTTCTGATCCGGTTCAGAAGCTATAGTTTAATCCCATTTCAAATACCGTACTTCTCCTTGTTTGATTTTGAAGGAAAATTACTTTTGTAGACAGATCAAATTCCGGAGCATAAAAACGAAGAATATTCATCCCGGCATTTAATTCAAAACCATAGCTCATGGGAGTTAAAGGATTGCCAGTTTTAATATTTTGGAAATCAGCGAATAAACCGGCTCTGATTCTTTTTATGTAAGCCAGTGATCCTAATTCAGCATCGGGGTAAGATAATGGAAATCTGTAATCGAGTAACAGTGTATTTTTCAGACCTGCAGTCTGCCGTATGTGGCTGTAGCCGCTTACCCGGGGAATCTCTACATTAAATTCATAAGCACCTTCACTTTTTTGATAGTTAAAACTTGCACTGAATGAATGATTAGTGAAAAATCCCGGGGTGTAGAAATTACTTCTGAAAGCAAGGAGGGAGCCATTAAGATGATTTTCAAAAGGCAAATGGAAATAGCTGAATGAAATGTTTTGTCCCCATTTGGGAGCGAGATCTCTTACGCCCCTCTGGATGTTTCTGCTGAAATAGACTTGATAATTAACAGGAAACTGAAGGTTTTCGATAAAGTTTGAAGGCCGGTTGACTATTTGATAGCGGCCGGTATAGGAAGTTGAACTCCTGAAACCGGTACTGATGGTTTTGTTCAGACGATTGAAGGTAAAAGGTACGTTAATCTGTAACTCTGTAAAATTCTCACGCCAGTTAACCGGTATCAGGTTATTATTTTGTCTGGTATACAGCAGACGGGCACGGTTAATGTATTTAAGATCAAAAATTGTATAAAAGCGTTTGTAAGTTAATCCGCTGAGGTATTCACTGCGTTTCAGACCTGAATTGAAACGATATCCCGTGTAAAAGCTAAGAGTGTTCAGCTGATTATTTGATTTCAGCTTTACTCCGATATTCAGCTCGTCCGTGAGTTCATTTTCACTTATGCTGGGTGAAATACTGTGAAAATAAAAAAGGTGATTAGCTTCTTTATAAGACCGCTGTGTATATTTTTTAATGGGAATTGAATCCAGAATGTTTGGATTCGATTCCTGTGTAACCAATGGCAGAAAATAATTAATAAAATTGTTTTTTATTTCTGTTAAAGGTATCGCCGGAGTATTATCCATGGAAAGTTGTGCAATGTCATATCCCTTTAATTGATTGTTGTTAAATAACAGCAAATGATTAACACTGTCGTAAGATGGATTTAAGGCCCCGTATGCAGAGGAAGTAATTTGAGTGATGGTTTTACCTGTCGAAAGGGAATAAATGTTGCTTATGCCATTATAATGCGCTCTGAAGAGAATTGTTTGTCCGGCATAGACCGGTCTGCTGATTTGTTGTCGCTGAAAGGGGAGAATCATTCTGTTTGATGAATCAGAAACACTGAATTCAATGAGGCCTGTACCGTCTTTGCCGCTTACAGAGCATATTATATTTTTTCCGTCTTCGCTGTAAGAAGGAGTTTGCAGACTCAGGCCTTTGTCAACCGGATATTCTCGGATGATTTTACCTTTGTCTGAACTTAATTCGACCAGAGCAAATTTGCCGGTTATATCAACACTTATTGCAGCAATTTTTAAACCGTCGCGTGAAAGGGCAGGAGAGAACAGTCGGCTATGATGGCTCAACTGTTTATATTTTTTTGTTTGAAGGTCATAGATATTGATGACATTGAATGATCTTTTGTAAAATCTTCTGTCAAATCTGAATTCATCCCAAACAATTTTTCCTGCAGCATATTTGAAATTGGGTTCAGCCTGAAAACCTATTTTAAGTATATGCTGTTCTTTGTCCTGCCGGTCAATTTTTACCAAAGCCGGGGTATGAGATAAAGAATGTTTCAATGCGATTAATGCCCCGTCTTCTGTTCTTACCGGAAACAAATAATCGGATGGAATATTATTTGTTCTTCTGTTCAAAGAGGGATATTCTGAAGCTTTGGTAAGTTCCGCCTGTTTCTGCCATAACTGATCTAATTCTGCAACGGTATTATCATGAAGAGATCTGCTGCTTAATCCCGTGAATTTTCGGATGGAGTTACTCAGATTGTAGGGGCGTAAGGGGAAAGAGGCAACCCTGCTCATAACGCTATCCATAATGCCTGCTCCATAATCCCGGCGGAGCTTGGTGGTCATGAAATACCCAAGCTGATAATAGCCCGGAGTGCGGTCCTTCATT
>Ga0208492_1001043_pt1 | contig 19584 bp, 16 predicted proteins | sample Subbioar_CSW14AB_FD_184820 | JGI IMG/M metagenome (GOLD analysis project Ga0208492, IMG submission 184820) | Serpentinite rock and fluid subsurface biosphere microbial communities from McLaughlin Reserve, California, USA - CR12Mar_CSW14AB (SPAdes) | ecosystem: Environmental > Terrestrial > Deep... | reverse complement strand
CGAGTATTATGTGATCAATAGACTTACCGCGACTGATGTATATCTTATTTATGCCACCATCCAGACCTTATCCAACTATTCGGCAGCAGCGCCCATGAGCAAGGATATTTTGCTGCCTAATTTTAACAACGTGATCCCTAATTTCAAGGTTAATGCCCGTCGTCAGGGTAGCACTTATATCCTGGACCTGGCAAATCCCGCTAGCCCAGTATTTTATCAACTCGATAAATGGCACGAGTACAAGCACCCAAGCTATTGGAGCGAGGATTTTGATATAGAGGCGGAGGTGGAGGATTCCAACACCGGTTTCGAGTTTAAAACCGAGTTTACATCTAACGCGGTGGCTGGAGATTACACCGATTTCACCACAGCGATCAGGTTATCATTTGAAACCGCTGAACAGGCCAAATATATATTTACTCCCCGCAGCACTACTGTCAGTGCCAACGATTACCAGATCTGGCTAAGAATGAAGCGGGATGAGTCCGGTACATCGCGGGTTGAAGTTAAACTTGATGGAACCAATAAGTTTTCAGTGGACGGTGTAGGTACCAGCTGGCAGTGGTATGCCTATGAGACCTGCAGCTGTACCCCCATGCAGCTCGAAGACCTGTCAGCGGAGTCTCATACACTTACGGTTTCTTGTGGCGACGGGGTGTTGATCGATCGCATTTACCTAAAAAAAGGCAGCGGGCTTACCTGGCAAACTCCCGTGGCCTGCAATAGTACTATAAGCTGCGGCTTCGCGTACAAACCAGGACAAACTGCCCAGGCAGATACTGTGGCCTCTGAGAAAGTAAGCGACAAAGTGGAAACAATAATGAATGATCTTTGGGTACAGCCTAACCCAATGGCAAATTCCTGCAGGATTATATCGGACGAGATAAAGCCCGACAAAGTTTATGAGCTTAGCCTTATAAATGCAATTGGCATAGAGGTGAAAAGGCTGGAGATCCATAACGCCAATCAGAGTATAGAACTCAACACTTCCGATCTTGCAAACGGCATGTATAGTCTGATCCTTAAGGATAGGATATCGAACCTGCATGCCGAGAAGAAAATAATTGTTCAGCACCACTAAGGTACTGTGTAAACTTAAAATAAGAGCCTGCACCAGTGCGGGCTTTTTTGTTATTCTTTCGGAGCAGCTTCAGCTCATTCTTCTTTCCCGTATCCAGTTTCTCTATAGCTGGGTTAAAAGCCGTAGCGGATATTTTCCCCGCATAGATCATCAGAAAATTCCATGTTTTCTCCGGGTATATGTCGTGCAGTTCCCACCCAGGCTTCTCCGAACATAATACTCAGGATCGGTGAGCAGGTTTTCATTTGTTTTATGCATTTGGTGTACGGCAATATTTTTTTTCGCACAGAGTGGTAATAACAGATGCAGATATGTTTGAGGCCAAAAATGTGAAGTTATTTTTCGTTTAGACAAGGGAAAAAATTATTGCATAACGTTTTTGCCGATCGGTTGTACCCCTGTGGTGAACGGCATTTTTCCATCCTAGCTTAAAGATGCTAAATGTATTGCGAAAAAGCGATGGATAGCACAGCGAAACGTTCGCCAGAGTGTATTAGGTCTTTGAAATATTGATCCGTGAGTTAGTGCAATTTGTGACTTTAAATGTCCAGGTAGGCCATCAATCCATGTAATCCGCCCTCTCTTCCAAACCCACTTTCCTTGTATCCGCCGAAAGGAGATGTTGGGTCAAACTTATTGTATGTATTGGCCCAGACCACGCCGGCTTTTAATTTTGTGGTAAGGTTGAAGATCTTTGATCCTTTATCCGTCCATACTCCAGCGCTTAAGCCATACGGAGTGTTATTTGCTTTTTCGATCACCTCCTCAATGGTCCTGAATGTCTGGATAGCCAATACCGGCCCGAAAATTTCTTCCTGGAAGATCCTGTTGCTCTGCGCAACATTTAAAAACAAGGTTGGTTTACAAAAGTTTCCCCGGGCCGGGAGTGTGCAATTTTTTGACTGGTAGATCTCGGATCCTTCCTTTATACCGATTTCCAGGTACCCGTTTATTTTATGAAGTTGTTCCTTGCTGTTGATAGCGCCGATATCCGTGTTTTTATCAAGGGGGTCTCCTACGATCAGCGTTTCCATTCTTGCTTTTAGTTTATCGATCACTTCTTTCGCGATATTTTCCTGCACAAATAAACGGGAACCGGCACAGCATACGTGTCCCTGGTTAAAAAAGATGCCATTCACAATCCCTTCCACAGCCTGGTTTACAGGAGCGTCGTCGAAAATAATGTGTGCTGCTTTTCCGCCGAGTTCAAGCGTCAGTCTTTTGGAAGTTCCTGCAATGGATCTCTGGATGTTCTTTCCAACTTCCGTACTTCCCGTAAAAGCAATTTTGTTCACACCCGGATGATTCACCATCGCGGCTCCGGTATCGTCGGCTCCCGTAATAATATTTACCACGCCTGGAGGAAGGTCACAATCCTGGATAATTTCCGCGAGTTTAAGAGCCGTTAAGGAGGTGCTTTCCGCTGGTTTTAAAACAACGGTATTCCCTGTCGCCAGAGCTGGCGCAATTTTCCACGCGGCCATTAACAGGGGGAAGTTCCAGGGAATGATCTGTGCGACTACCCCTAATGACGCAGGTCTTTTATTCGGGAATGCATAATTTAATTTGTCCGCCCAGCCTGCATAGTAAAAAAAATGGCTCGCCGCCGCGGGAATATCAAAGTCGCGGCTTTCGCGGATCGGTTTTCCACCGTCCATACTTTCGATCACCGAAAGCTCTCTCGCTCTTTCCTGGATGACACGCGCGATCCTGAATATGTATTTTGCCCGTTCTTTCTCCGGCATTTTTTTCCAGACCTTTTCATAAGAAGTTCTTGCAGCCGAAACGGCGCTATCAACATCCCTGACATTCGCCTGCGCGATTTCCGCCAGCTTTTCTTCGGTGGCAGGGTTGTATGTAGCGAAGTACTTTTTAGCCGCCGGCTTTACAAATTTCCCATTGATAAATAATTCGTAACGGGGATCTATTTTTATATGATCTTTAGACTCGGGGGCCGTGGCATAGTCCCAGCTGAAGAGGGATTCAGAAGTGTGTTTTGACGCAGATTTCATAAGGTTAATATAAATTCAGGATTTACTTCGGTAAATAAAATTGAACGGATTTGGATGAGTGTGTTTGACGCAGATTTCACGGATTTCGCTGAAGATTTATAATATAAATTCAGGATTTGCCTTCGGCAAATAAAATTTAACAGATCTGTATGTAATAAAGTACACATGTAGCGTAGAAGTTTAGTTTTTATTTGGTAAGAATAATCCGTTTATATTTTAGAGAGCTTTCTCCGAAATTGATAAGTAAGCCCACTTTGCACTTTGAAGCTGCGAGGTAGTTCAGTACTTGTTTTGTGTGGTCTTCAAGTAAAATTGAACAGGCTTTTATTTCTAAAACGACCTTGTTTTCGACTATAAAATCGGCAAAATAATAATGTGGAATTCGAACACCTTTGTAAGTTATTTCAAACTTCTTCTCTTTTTCAAATGTAATCCTTTTACTCTCAAATTCGATTGAGAGACAGTCCTGGTATACACCTTCAGAGAAACCTTTTCCAAGTGTGTTGTATATCTCCATGGCTGATCCGATTATTTTGTAAGTCACGCGATTTAATTCGGGGCTACCATAATCCGTTGAAAGATCAGCCGCGGTGTTTTCTTCAAATTCTTCAATGACATAATCCATGGTCAAAGCACGTATTCGGGTTTTTATTATTAGCAAAATTCATATTTTGTTCATTTAGCCCAGTGGTTATCTGTGAAACTAATAACTATCGGAGCTGCGTCAGTCATTAATTATCCATTTACTCTAAGATCCGCGAAATTTTTCCCATCATGCTTCATCTAGCTCTGCGTCATCTGTGCAATCAGCGTCAAATGAAAATAGTTTAATCTATACTAATATAATCCTTCCCATAATACGCACCATACTTTTCCTTCCCGAGTTGCAGGATCACATCGTTCGCCAAACTACTCGCCCCGAAGCGGAAATATTCATTCGTCATCCATTTCGGACCCAGCGTTTCATAAAGCATCACTAAATACTGAAGCGCGTTTTTTGCTGTAGAAATTCCGCCGGCAGGTTTCATGCCAATCATTTTATTTGTTCTGGAATAAAAATCTTTAATGGCCTCAAGCATTACCAGGGTTACAGGCATGGCGGAGGCTGGCTGAATTTTCCCGGTTGAGGTTTTAATAAAGTCTGCTCCCGCATACATGGCTATTTCACTGGCTTTTCTCACATTGTCAAGTGTAGAAAGTTCACCGGTCTCCAGGATCACTTTCAGTCGGACCGTTCCACAGGTTTGTTTAATGGCAGCAATCTCGTCAAACACAAAAGAATAATTACCCTTTAAAAATTCTCCCCGGCTGATCACCATGTCCACTTCATCGGCGCCGTTGTCTATCGCGTAGCGCGTGTCTTCCAGTTTTATTTTTAGAGTTGAGTTACCACTTGGAAAAGCGCTTGCGACAGAAGCTATTTTAACCGAACTGCCGGTAAGGCAGGTTTTAGCAGTTTTAACATGATTAGGATAAACACAGATCGCAGCCACATTCGGCAGCCCTGGAATATCATCGCTAAGGTGCAGCGCTTTGTAACACAATTGTTTTACTTTTCCTTCGGTATCTTTTCCTTCCAGTGTTGTCAGGTCGATCATGCTCAGGATAAGTTTTAATCCGCCGGTTTTACTTTCTTTTTTAATACTCCGGGTGTTAAAACGCGCCACACGTTCTTCGATGCCAACCTGGTCAATGGGTGCTGTGTATTTAAAATCAGGATTCATCCGGTTAAATATAGCGTTTTGCCCTGTTTATTTAATTTTTTTTAATACACAAAGCCTAAGAAGAAGAGCATTTTAATTAGTAAATTTAGCCCACTATGTTTAGCTTTTGTAAGCCTGTTTCTTCCAAAAAACGCTTTTTGCCTTTCAGGAAAATTAATGACCAATTTTCGTTCTCGTTATTTGAAAAAGCAGAAATGATCCCGGCGCCTGACTGGGAAGAAGTGACACACAAAAAAACAACTTTCCTGGAAAAGGATTTTTTAAAGATACTTGAGCGGGGAGAGCATACACGCTTAATGTGCCGTTATGTAATCGTTTATTACAAAAAAAGGCCCTGCGGTGTTATTTATTTCCAGGTGGTGGATTTTAAAGCGGCGATCTTCGGCGAACTGTTAAGCCAGCAGGTGGAAAATATAAAATCCAAACGGATGAATTTGTTTGAACGGTATATTGATTCAAACAAGAATGAGGTGCTGCTGCGGCTTTTTACCTGTGGTAATAACCTGGTGAGCGGGGAATACGGTTTTTTATTTACACAGGACATTAAAAACAAAGATGCGCATGAACTGGTCCTTCAAATTACAGACATCGTCTCTAAAGAAGAAAAATTGCGCGGCACTATTTCCGCCATACTATTAAAGGATTTTGAAAAACCACTGGAGCCAGAAGAACTCTTCGACGATGAAAAATACTCCCAGTTTTTTGTGGAACCGAATCTTATTGTTACGCTTCCGGATTCCGTCACGTCTTTAGATCAGTATATTGAACTGTTCTCTAAAAAATACAGGAACAGGGCCAAATCGATTTTTAAAAATGCCGGCAGTCTTGAAATAAAGGAGTTAGATGCGGATGAAATAAAAAAATTCGAAAAAGAAATGTATGGCCTGTATGAGGAAATATTTTCAAAAGCGAAGTTCAAGCTCATTAAATTGCCGCAGGATTATTTCAGTAGTGTAAAAACAATTTATACTTCTGCCTTTACCGTGAAAGGATTTTTCTTTGAGAACAAAATGATCGCCTTTGCGAGTAGTTTTAGAATGGAGAGTGGCTCGCTGGAAGCGCACTACATAGGATTTGATTACTCCCTGAACAACCAGTTCGATCTTTACCAGAATATTCTATACAGCATGATTGACGAAGGGATTAAACACAAGTGTATAAAAGTTAATCTGGGCAGAACGGCGGCTGAAATAAAAACGACGGTGGGAGCTAAGCCGGAAAACCTGATCTGTTATATCAAACCGCAGAATACGATCTCGCGCATCATTCAAAAACCATTTATCTCGTTCCTGCAGCCGGGTGAATGGGTGCCGAGAAGTCCGTTTAAGGAAGAAGTTGTGGTTCCGGAGAAGGCTTAGCGTTTATAAAAAGTCGCAGGTTTCGCGGATTTCACTGATCTGGCCGCAGTCACTCAAGCTTACTATTCACGGCAGGAATTTCTTTATCTGCGCGATCTGTAGCAAACAAAAAAGAGGCAGTCTCAAAAGCCCTAATTCTTGAAAATTGCCGCCTCTCGACTCCGCTCGAGATGACAATTTTCAAGTCATCCACTGGCTGCCCTGCATTCTGGCCCAAACATCCCCAGGATGTTTGTCCTGCTCAGGGTGACATCCATTTTTTACTTTTAAGACAGTATCCTTAATCTTTAATGTCAGACAACAAAGAGGATCATCCTAAATCAAACTTGATCCCTTGTGCCAGTGGTAAGGTATCGCCCCAGTTCAGGGTATTGGTTTGCCTGCGCATATAAGCTTTCCAGGCATCCGAGCCGCTTTCGCGCCCGCCGCCCGTTTCTTTTTCCCCGCCGAATGCCCCGCCGATCTCAGCGCCACTGGTTCCGATATTTACATTGGCAATGCCACAATCGCTTCCGGTCGCACTTAAAAATAATTCCGCCTCCCGCATGTTGGTTGTCATGATCGCGCTGGATAGACCTTGTGGAACGCCATTCTGGTAGGCAATGGCTTCATCCAGGGTTTTGTACTTAATTAAATATAAGATAGGAGCAAAGGTTTCATGCTGCACAATGGCCATGTCATTTTGCGCTTCTGCAATGGCGGGTTTTACATAACAGCCACTTTCATATCCTTTTCCTTCAAGCACTCCGCCTTCCACAATAATTTTTCCGCCTTCTGAAATAATACTTTCCAATGCGCTCTGGTAGTTTTTCACCGCGTCTTTATCAATCAGCGGCCCTACGTGGTTTTTTTCATCCAAAGGATCTCCGATTCGCAACTGTCCATATGCCTTAATAAGATTGTCTTTTACCTTGTCGTAGACTTTTTCGTGGATGATCAGGCGGCGTGTAGACGTGCAGCGCTGACCCGCAGTTCCGACAGCTCCAAATACCGCGCCAACAATGGTCATATGAAGATCTGCATTTTCAGTAATGATGATGGCATTGTTCCCGCCTAATTCCAGAATGCTTTTTCCAAAACGTTCTGCCACCTTTGTGCCGACGATTTTCCCCATGCGTGTAGAGCCTGTTGCTGAAACAAGCGGCACGCGTGTATCTTCAGTCATCAGGGAACCAATAGTATGGTCACCATTAATAATGCAGGAGATCCCTTCCGGCAAATTATTTTCTTTTGCTACTTCGTTCCAGATATTCTGGCAGGCGATGGAACATAAAGGCGTTTTTTCGGAAGGTTTCCAGATACAAACATCTCCGCAGATCCATGCCAGTGCTGTATTCCAGCTCCACACCGCCACCGGGAAATTAAAGGCTGAAATAATTCCGACAATTCCTAACGGGTGCCATTGCTCCATCATGCGGTGTTTAGCGCGTTCGCTATGAAATTGTGTGCCGTATAACATGCGTGACTGGCCCACGGCAAAATCGCAGATGTCGATCATTTCCTGCACCTCTCCCAGGCCTTCCTGTAATGACTTGCCCATTTCATATGAAACGAGTTTACCCAGGTCTGCCTTTTTCGCCCGCAATTTATCTCCAAACTGACGCACAATCTCTCCGCGTTTCGGAGCCGGTAGTGTCCTCCAGGTTTTAAAAGCTTCCGATGCCGTCTTTACCACTTTCTGATAATCTTCCCGTGTTGCAGTCTTAACTTTGGCAATCAGTTTACCATCTACGGGACTATAGGACTCCAGCATACTTCCGCCGGAAAACCAGTTTTGACCCGTTGAACACCCTTCGTTTATTTCTTTTAAGCCTAAAGCTTTTAATGTCTTTTGCATAAATACTATTTTATTTAGAGGCATAAAGATAATTAATATTTGCAGGCCGGTAAAACAATACAGCCGCATTTTGACAGACTTGTGTAAATAAATCACAAAGCCAGGACCCGTTTATTTTAATTATACCTTAATCCTTGCTTTACGTATAAAACACATTGTAGTGCCAAATTTGTAAAACTCTTTTAATGAAGACCTTTTACAAAACCATTGTCCTTTCAGACATACACCTGGGAATCAAAGCCAGCAAAGCAAAGGAAGTCGTCCATTTTTTAAAACACCACAAATGTGAAACACTGATCCTGAACGGGGATATCATCGATGGATGGCAATTAAGAAAGAACGGCAAATGGAAAAAACAGCACAGTAATTTTTTTAAGCACATCATTGGATTAACTTCGAAGAATAAATGCAAGATCATTTATATCCGCGGGAATCACGACGATTTCCTGGAAGAGATCATGCCCCTGAGGATCGGTAATTTCTCCATCCGCAAGTATTATATTCACTATGGCGTCCAGAAAAAATATTTCGTTACGCACGGGGATATTTTCGACAACATCACTACAAAACTCAAATGGATCGCAAAGCTGGGGGATGTAGGCTATACTTTTCTTTTATGGGTGAACCATCATTATAATGCCTACCGCGAGAAAAAAGGCCTTCCTTATTTTTCTTTATCACAGCTGATAAAGGCAAAAGTAAAATCCGCGGTTTCATTTATTTCTGATTATGAAAACGAACTGGTAAAAGTAGCAAGGTCACGCAAATGCCATGGCATTATTTGCGGACATATTCACCAGCCGGCTATCAAAGAAATAAACGGCATTGAATACCTTAACTCAGGCGATTGGGTTGAAAGCCTTACTGCACTTGTGGAAGATCCAGAAGGGAACTGGAAGATCATTTATTACCAGGAATGGCTCGACTCTTTAGCAAAAAAAGAATCCGCTAAAGATTCCAAAACAGCTTCTCCCTCCATCCAGGAGATTTTACCAAAAGGCGTAACCATTAATAATCCTTAATATGTCGAAAAAATATATTTTGTCTGTTCAGGGCGAAGGCCGTGGACATATGACCCAGGCATTAAGCATGTATGATATGCTGATAGAGGAGGGCCATAGCGTTTGCGCCGTAATTCTCGGATCTGCCGGGAGCAGGGATGTTCCGGAGTTCTTTTTTAAAAAAATAAAATGTCCTGTGATCAGGCTACAAAGCCCGAATTTTGTTTGTGACAAAAATAATAAAAGCATTAATGTTACGAAGTCAATAATTCATAACATCAGGAAACTAAAGACCTTCAGGCAGAGCCTAAAATCGATTGACGCCCTTATGAAGGAACATGAGCCGGATGTGGTGATCAATTTTTTTGATCTTCTGGTCGGGCTGTATTACCGGTTTTACAAGCCGAAAGCAAAATTAATCTGCGTGGCACACCAGTATATTTATTTCCACCCGGATTTTGAATTTCCGGAGGGGCACTGGATCGACAAAACAGCTATTAAGTTTTATACACGCATGACCGCCACCGGCTCTTCAAAAAATCTGGGCCTTTCATTTTATAAGATCCATACTAACAACGAGGAGGTTGTTGTTGTACCACCTCTTTTAAGAAAAGAGATTTTTGAACTGCAGACCAAACGGGATGATTTTTACCTGATCTACCTGGTTAACAGTGGCTATTTTGAAGAAGTGCTGGCCTGGCACAGGGTTCACCCGGAAATAATATTGCATTGTTTTACGGACCAGCCGGAGAAGATAAATTCAGAATACGAGTTTGATAAAACAAAACTGGTTGTGCATGCCATCAACGATACCTTGTTTCTGGAGATGATGAGCAAATCGAAGGGGCTCGCAAGCACCGCGGGATTTGAGAGCGTGTGCGAGGCCATGTACCTGGGAAAGCCCGTCTTAATGGTGCCTATCCATGGTCATTACGAACAATTCTGTAACTCGAGAGACGCATATAAAGCGGGCGCCGGGATTTTTTCGGATAATTTTGATTTGAGCAAACTTGCAAATTTTTCTACTACATTTGACGGATCAAATCCTTGGTTTAAAAATTGGGTAGCAAATGCAAAACACCGAATCTACAACGAAATCATCACCGTCTAGTATGCCCCGTAAAATATTGTTCATTGTGAACCCGAATGCTGGCAAACGCATTTCGGACCGCATTATCAGTACCATTCGCAAGGAGTTCCCGAAGGATATTTCCTATCATGTAGCGATCTGGAAAGATAAAGACCATTTTGAGGAGATCACAGGGATGCTGAAAACAGAAGGTTATACAGATGCGGTGGCTGTTGGAGGCGACGGTACGGTTAACTATGTCGCGAAGACAATTTTGAATTCGGGGATCCGCCTTGGGATCGTGCCTATTGGTTCGGGGAATGGCCTGGCGCGTTCGCTGGGCTTATCCATGACTATAGAAGAGGTGATCCGCCAGATCGTAAAAGGTAAAACAACTACGATTGATAACGGTTATGTAAATGGTATTCCTTTTTTTTGCACGAGCGGAATTGGCTTCGATGCGCATATCGGGAATTTGTTTGCCTCTCTTACAAAACGGGGACTCCAGGGATATGTAAAAATTACTCTGCGGGAACTCTTCAAGTACCGCGCGAAGAATTATACACTGGAGTTTAACGGGCAAAACATTCAACGCAAAGCTTTTTTAATTACGGTGGCAAATGCCGGGCAGTATGGCAATGATTTTTATATTGCGCCACAGGCGGATCTGGAAGATGGTCTGTTTCATGTGGCGGTTCTCAAGCCTTTTAATTTTTTGCAGGTGGTGGGGCTTATGACAAAGATCCTGAATAAAAAAGCGCATTTGAGTAAACATATTGAAACTTTCGTAACCAATAAAATTAAAATTACACGTGATCAGAAAGACACCATTCATTTTGACGGTGATCCTGCCCTGATGGATAAGGAAGTTGTTTTTGAGAATAGAACAAAATCTTTAAATGTGATCGTGGGGGAGAGGTATAAAAATTAAATGTGAATTGCTTTGCTCCGGTCTCTGTGATATTTTTGCCCCTGGGATAATAAATTGATTGGAATTTCGGGCCCTGAAGCCCCAAACGTTTAAAAAAAATGTTTTATTCCGATAATAATGCAAACAACTCCGGCGAATCATGCATCTTCGCATAATTTAAAGCTGTTTTACCCGATTTTTCAACGAGGTCTTTTTTTGCGCCGTGTTTTAATAATAATTTTACGAGCGCAACATTACCCGAAAGCACGGCGTACATCAAAGCGCTTGTCCCCATTTCATTACATGCATTTACATCTGCCTTGTATTTTATCAAAAGTTCCGTTAATTCCAGGTTTCCTTTATAACAGGCGCCGAGAATGACAGGGCCTTCCGGGGAAGAAGCGTTTATATCGGCCTTGTGCCCGAGTAAAAATTCGACAAGCCTAATTTGATTTCTGTATCCTGCAATAATTAAGGGCGTAAAGCCATTTGCATTTTTTTTATGGATGGTATCCGGGTTGATCTGTATAAGCGCGGCCGTTCTTTGTATGTCTCCGTTCCTTGCTGCTTCAAAAATGTCCTGGGCAAAATTTTTCGCGCCGGCGAACACAAATAAAAACAGTAGATAGAATTTAATAGACATGCGCTTATTCTGCCTTGTTGATCCTGGACCTTAGTACTTTGGATGGAAGGGTGATCTCAGCAATATAAACACCTGAAGGGAAAGCCGAGAGGTCCAGATCAAAATAATTTTCTTCTTTGACGGAACGGCTTAGAATTTCTTTTCCTGTGAGATCAAATAGTGTAACGCGTTCTATTTTTTCAAGCGGAGAGCTGATAATGAACCGACCCGTTCCCGGATTCGGATAAATGGAAATAAACGAGCTGCTTTGTTTTTCTTCACCAATAGAGGTGCAGTCCAAAATAGTGACATGTATCGCAGCCGTATCTGAACAAACAGTATTATTCCCGAGGTTCTGGAGATTCGTATAAATAATAACATTACTGGAGCCGATATTTGCCTGGGAAGGATCAAACATGTTTCCAACTATTCCGGGTCCACTGTAGGCTCCACCTGTGGGTATTCCCTGAAGTTGTATGGGGTCCGAGTCAAAACAAAAAGGTCCGACCGGATCGAGTGTTGCGTTTGCAATGGTATAAATTGAAGTTGTAACAACCGACGAGGGTGGGGAAAGACAGCCGTTCACGGTTTGTGTCACCGTATAATTTCCTGCAACACTTACAGTAATATTTTGGGTCGTAGAACCATCCGACCACAAATTTCCTGAAGCCGCCGATGAACTTAATGTATGGGATGTTCCCGCACAAATGATCACAGTGCCGGATGGGGAAATAACGGGTGCCGGGGGAATTGGATTTACCGTCATATTCATGGAGGCGCTCGCGGATGTGGGACTGGCACAGGAAGAGCCGGAGATCATGGTACAGCTTATCACCGCGCTGGCGGTGAGCGCAGAGGCGGTAAAAACAGGAGCGGTAGTACCGGCATTTACTCCATTTACCTGCCAGTGATAAACCGGCGTATTCCCGCCGTTAACAGGAGAGGCCGAGAAGCTCACAGGGTTCCCGGCGCACATCGGGTTGTTGCCCGCGGTTAAGGCAAGGGTTACCGAAGGGGTAAGCACTGAGCTAACGGTCATGGTTATGCCGCTACTTGTTGCTGTACCCACACTCGCGCAAGGCGCGTTGGATGTTAATATGCAGGTAACTATGTTTCCATTTGACAAAGTGTTTGTTGTAAAGGTAGCAGAGTTGCCACCGGCATTTATACCGTTTACCTGCCACTGGTAGGAAGGATTTGTGCCGCCATTTCCCACTATAGCCTGGAAACTGGCCAGCGCTCCGTTACACATCGGATTTGATCCCGCGGTTAAGCTGGTGACCACTGTTGCGGGCGCAGATGAATTAACGCTCATGGTAACCGCAGCGCTTGTAGCGTTTGTTGGGTTCGGGCAAACGGCATTGGAAGTCATCACGCAGGTAACCTGGGCGCCGTTAGTGAGGCTTGTAGTTGTAAATGTTTGACTGTTGGTTCCGGCGTTGACTCCGTTTATTTTCCACTGGTAGGAAGGGGTTGTACCGCCATTTGTTGGTCCGGCAGTAAAAGTAGCAAGCGCACCTGAGCAGATGGGGTTTGTTCCCCCTGAAAGAGCAATGGAAACAGCCGATGCCACCGTAGGAGTAACGGTAATATAATTCACCTGTGTGAATGTGTCTGAGCCAAGGGCATTGCTTGCAGTGAGCACCACCGAATAAGAGCCGGGTGTTGCATATGAAATGGAAGGATTTGTAGCAGTGGAGCTCGCGGGGCTACCCGATGCGAAGGTCCAGGTGTACGTGGTTTGCCCGCCGGAAGAAAGATTCGTAAATGTTACAGCGGAGCCCTGGCATACCGTCGTGGATGGAACCGAAAAAGAAGCGGTAGGTGGACTCAGCCAGGGAAGTGAAATGCCATAACCCCTGTTGGTGCTACCATGATAAGCGATCGTATAATCTGCCGTAGCTCCTCTTGCCCAGATCAGGCTTAGTGCGGTGGAGGTAAAATTAATAGCCACATCACTTGCATCGCCTGTACTGAGCGCCCTGGTTGCCGTTACTGTTCGCTGTGAAGAAACACTGCCGGTGGAAACAATGTTCCAGTCCTGTGAAAGGTCAGCGTTGACACCGGAGGAAGAAGTGGAGCTGTTATAATAATCTTTCCAGCTGAGTGTATGGGGTGCGCTGGACTGGCCATTAGAATAGATTAAAACATCCGCCGGATCCATAAAGGAACCAAAACCAAATGCGATCCAGCGGTCCGCGGGACCTTCAAAGGTAATTGTAATGCTGCTTGTGGTCATGCTTGCTCCAAAATAGAGTCCTGATGAGGTAGAAAGCTGCTGGTATGGAATAACTTTTGTCTGGGCCGAAACGGCGAAGCCATACACTAAGAGATAACAAAAAAGAAGTTGGTAGATTTTCTTCATGCAATTATTTCAGGTAATAAAATAAAGATACAAAAAAATCGGGTTTCGCCAACGTTGGACATTAACATAGCTATGATCATGTTCTGGTGTGAAGGAAATAAAGCAGGAAGGTAGGACCTTTTTAATAGAGAAGATGAGAATGACGCAACTGTCTGTGAGATTGCTTCAGCCGTAGCTACTTCATCCTGTGCTTCGCAATGACGCCAGGACACGTCATTGCGAATTCATCTATGATCGCATATTGGTGTGAAGGAATTTCTAACAGTGGATAAAAGGTAAATGAATGATCTAATGAAAACCGGAGTTCCTTAAAGCCTGGAAATGTAATCTAAAAACAGATGTAAAGCCTTCCTTTTATCCTCGTCAAGCCTGTAATCGATTCGCTGCGTCAGGTAATTTAGTGTATCTTCTTTGGAAAGGTTTTTTACGTCAGAACCTTCGTTCACGGCTTGTATGACGTTATCTAAACCCTGTTTTAAAACCGCGTTAAATTCCCTGATAAAATTGTCGGCTAATTTTTCTGTGCTCACCCAGGCTGCAAACACAAAAGGCATCCCGGTAAATTTTTTCCATTCTTCCGCCAGGTCAAATTCGTAGGTGTATTTTCCTTCCAAGCCAAAAGTCCTGTCACCAATAATAACGGCGGCATTCGTATCCTTTATCTGTTCCTCAAAACCAGGTTTGGCCTCCACATACTCAACCGGTAATTTCCAGAAAAATTTCATCAGAACTTTGGTTAAAGTAATTGAGGACCTGGATTGATAATCCAGCGTAATCGTTTTAATTTCTTCCAGGGGCAGCTGGCTGTATAATTTAACGCTGTCTACTTTGCCATTTGCTCCAATGCAATAATCTGTTTCTATGAAGTAGTTGTCGAGCTCGGCCAGCAGGGCCACCGGCACCAGGGCCAGGTCTACCTGTTTGTATTTAAGTTTCTGTGCACAGATGCTGGGAATGTCTTCCTGCAGATCCACTTTTTCAAGTAAAGCGCTGCGTTTCAGCGCCCATTTAAAGGGAAGAGTGTTGGTGTAGTTTACGATCGATATTTTAATTTTTTCAGCACTCAAGGACAGCAAAATTAATCATTTTATTTGGGCGCTTGTCCATGACGCGGAAAAACGCTTTGTTGTATTACTCAGGTGGCGTTTTTCCGCTCCATCACTAGCTCTGACCCTGTTGGATCTTGCCAGAAGCCAGCGCCAGGGATGCGAAAGGTTTAGCTCGGGCGAGGTTAACTCGCCCAGCCGAGCGATCAGCGAGCCTGTAGCAGCCCGGCCCTATGAAGCAGAAAAACATAGTTTGATTTTGTACTGGTTTTTCGCTTCATGAGGGAGGCGCCCAGCTTAAAGGGCATAAAACGCGGGCTAAAATGTGTCTATCCCGCTGTTAAATCTAAAGCAAAACCCTATCTTTGAGGCTGATTAGTATGAGCGATAATAAATACCAGTTAAGAGGCGTTTCCGCGGGCAAAGAAGATGTGCACGCCGCTATTGCAAATTTAGATAAGGGATTGTTCCCAAAGGCTTTCTGTAAAATTGTTCCTGATCTTTTAAGCGGGAGCGAAAAACATTGCCTGGTGATGCACGCGGATGGGGCAGGAACTAAATCTGCGCTGGCATACATGTACTGGAAAGAAACCGGCGATCTGAGCGTGTGGAAAGGAATTGCCCAGGATGCCGTGATCATGAATGTTGATGACCTGATCTGCGTGGGCGCGACGGAGAATATCGTGTTGTCTTCGACAATAGGAAGAAATAAAAATTTGATCCCGGGGGATGTTATTTCCGCGATCATAAACGGGACGGAAGAAGTTTTACAGAATTTGCGCGACAATGGCATTTCCATTCATTCCACTGGTGGCGAAACCGCTGATGTAGGGGATCTTGTACGCACGGTTATTGTGGACAGCACTGTGATGTGCCGCATGGAACGTGATAAAGTAATTTCAAACCATAAGATCAAAGAAGGAAACGTGATCGTTGGATTAAGCAGTTACGGCAGGGCATCGTACGAAACGCAGTATAACGGTGGTATGGGCAGCAATGGTCTTACCAGTGCACGTCATGATGTGTTTAATAAATCCCTTGTTAAAAAATACCCCGAGAGTTTTGACCCGAACCTACCCGAAAGTGTAGTTTATACCGGAGGATTGAACCTGCAGGATAAGATCGACGTTTCCTATTCAGACGTGCATGGTAAAACAGTTCATGAAAAGATAGATGCTGCAAAACTGGTTCTGTCTCCAACACGTACCTATGCGCCAATCATTAAAAAGATCATTTACGAGCTGGGAACTAACATTGACGGAATTGTACACTGCAGTGGCGGCGCCCAGACTAAAGTGCTGCATTTCGTTAACGACGGTCTTCATATCATAAAAGATAATTTATTCGGGGTTCCGCCTTTATTCAAAACCATCCAAGAGCAAAGCCACACCGATTATAAGGAAATGTATAAGGTATTTAACATGGGCCACCGCATGGAGCTTTATGTGGACGAGTTATTCGCCGAAAGGATAATTGCCATCAGCAAAAGCTTTAATGTGGACGCGCAAATTATAGGTAGGGTTGAAAAGGGGGGGGGCAAACGGGTTACGATTAAGTCCGAATACGGAACCTTTCAGTATTAGGTTAATTCTGAAGCACACAGCTTAGTTGCCTTCCGTTGGTAATGATCAGGTACTTTTTATTATCGTTAAATAAGTTACTGATCAATGGCAAAGTTGTTGCTTTATATTTTTTAGTTTTGGCTTTTAACTGATCAAACACAACAAGCTCCGTTTTGTCTTCGCTTAACGCATAGAACAGGGAATGACTTTCATCGCTGTAATAATTTGAGAAGCCAAGAGAAACATCGGCTGTTTTTTCGGTAATAAGATTTCCTGTAAAATTATAAGCCTGCAAGGTATTGCCCCTGGTCAGAATAATGTCCATGCTCCTGTTGTTATCTACCAGGCTGAAATTTACGGAAGCATTCTCAGTTTCTGAATGTAATTTCGTGATATCCTTTTTGTCCTCGAAGGAGATCTTATTGATCAGCCCGTTTTTATCATCCACGTATACAAGATATGTGCTGCTCACAGAATTACCCGCGTCGGCGTAAAACACAGGACAGTTGATATTCGTTCGGTTTCTCAGGCCAATGCGCCCCACACCTTTCCGGCTGAATGTATAAATTTTACCTTCCTTATCCAGAGCAACCAGGTAATCGCTCGAACCCACTTTTATGTACTGAACAGGGAGATTAACTTCATCTTCCGTTTTTACGGTCGTAAATTTTTCCTGCGGCAAGCCATGGATCGAGTAGTTATAAATGTTCTTGTTTTTACATGCAATGATCAGGCGGTATTCTTTATCTCCGTCATAATCAAAAAGACTTAAGGGGGAACTTGCTCCGGAAGGAAGTTTAACGGGGTAGCGTTCCACATATTTTCCGTTCCGGTCTATCAGGTGCAGGTAGTTTTCAGTATTAAACAACAGCTGATATTTGTTTTTTTTGTAAATGTCTACAGTGTAGATCACAGACCTGATTTTTTCTTCTAACTTCTTTTTCCACAACACGGTACCTTTCGCGTTGATCAGGTAAACAACATTGTCATCGTCTTGAACCACGATTTCATTTTCCCCTGTATTATGGTTGGTGAAGCCGGTGGCGGTCATGTTACAATCTGCATCCAGGTTTAAGGTCCATAAAACATTTTGTTCCCTGTTCAGATTTTCCGATTCATTCATTAAATGAAAACGGAATTTGAAAGCACTATCGTGACGACTTACAGAAAAAGAAAAATGCCGGAAATTCTCAAAAGGATTTTCCGCGGTATTTTTTTTGAAATTAAAGAAGGAAGGGATTTCTTCTGGCATCTGGCCTGGCGAATTATAGATGAGATAATTAAAATCATCCGGAAAATGCTGGTTCCTGTAAACTGAAAAACTTTCGTTTGTATTTAGAAATCGTCCGTTTTTAAGCTCTTTTATCAGTTGAACGAGGTCTTCGCTTTTGTCCGCAAAAAAAACATGTGAGCTGTATACAAGCGCATAGTTCGTGTTGTGAAGCGACAAAGGAATAAACAACTGCAAGGGTTTTTCAATACTGTCATTTAAACGGTAAATGATAAGCGAATCTTTTTTAAGCAGGGAATCACTCATGTATTTGAGATTTTCAGCGGCCTTTAGGGTGTCGTTCACTTCAGCCAGTATAAATTTCCGGTCAGGCGCCGAGGTTTCAAATTCAAGCAGGCGGTTCACGAGGTTGGCATGAAAATCGTCCTCCACGTTATACAGACCTCTTTCGTTGGCTTTTATCCAGTACTTGATGTGGATGCTCGTGAGTGGGAAGCTTATCCGGAGCTCCGGGTAGGAGCTGAACCCAAAGGCTTTAAGGAAACGGGTGTTGTACGGAAGGAGATCTGTAAGGCCTTCGCTTGTGCAGGGTTTCTGATCACTGAATAAAGAAATGATTTCTTCCTCTTCAGGTTTCATGTAGCCGTTAATTTTTATCTGAGAAGGCTGAACATCTATAACTCCTGCGGAATAACCTTTTTTACAGGAGTAGGACAGGTTAAGGTGGCCGGCTGCGGCGCTGCCGGTGTACAAACTGTGGTTCACATAAATAACGAGCAGGCTGTTTTCCGTCAGCGTGTTTTTAAATTGCTGAAAGGCTTTATTGGCGTATAGTTTAGGACTTGTTTTTATGAGTGCTTGTGAAACCAGTTCCTGCGAATTGGAAAGGCTTACAACTCCTTCGTTCAGGTTAAAATACAGGGAAAGACCACTAAGCCTGAAAGAATAAATACTTTCTTTTATTTTTGTGGCGTGCAGGATCTCGGACAACTGTTCAGTAAGTGAACCCTGGTCGCCAAGCTGTTTGATGTTAAATACCGCCAGCCATCCCTGCTTTTCTTTATAATACGCAAAATGAACAGGGTTGTCTTTCATTTCTTCCTTTATATCTTCATCCGAACTACATAACGAATCAAGCACTTGAAGGACATTACACAGAGAGTTCACTTCTCCGAATAATTTTAATTTATCGGCGATCAGGCTTTGTGAATTGATCTTTTTATTCAGTTCGAAAAAATCGTTGGTGCTCAGATACACCAGGCAGTTATCGGGTAATACGGAAAGCGCTTCTACCTGTGGCTTTTTGCTGTTCTTTAGATAAATATAGGCATATATGCCAATGCCCAGGGCCAGGATAACGAAGATCCAGAATGCAGATGTTTTTAAACGTGACACCAGATAAAATTAGAGAATTATTGCCGCCTGAAAACAGGAACAAAAGAGACTTATTAAACAAGTTATGTTGGCATTTTTATGCACAGCTCCGTTTGACCTGACACCCTTCGACTCCGCTCAGGGTGTCATTTAGCTAAAATTTCCTTTCCACTTTTTCTCTTAAGTAACTATACCCCAAGCACCTGTAAACCAAGATTTTGCGCTTGGCGTTTTATCTTCTTAATCTGTTGTTCTTTAAAACTATCCAAGTACTTTTCTATTGTTATTGGGCTGAATTTTATTCTTTCACTAACAAGTTTATAGAATATAGCGGCTATTTTTCGTGCTGTTGCTACAATAGCTTTTGGCGTTCCCTTTTTTGCTTTTATTCG
>Ga0208492_1001042_pt1 | contig 19591 bp, 13 predicted proteins | sample Subbioar_CSW14AB_FD_184820 | JGI IMG/M metagenome (GOLD analysis project Ga0208492, IMG submission 184820) | Serpentinite rock and fluid subsurface biosphere microbial communities from McLaughlin Reserve, California, USA - CR12Mar_CSW14AB (SPAdes) | ecosystem: Environmental > Terrestrial > Deep... | reverse complement strand
GGTCTTGCGGCCGCGGCGCAAGACCCGTTCGGCACTTTGCAGATGGCACTGCCAGCAAACATCTTCCCGCGTGCGATGATCCATGTGCCGGGGATTGGCAATCGTCAGGTCGCGTTGATTCGCGGTGGGCTGCGAAGTCTGGTGGGAGGTGTGTAGTTGGCCCGGCCCGTGGCAACGCTCGCAACCGATCGCCTCGCCATGAAAGACCGGCTTCGCGTAACGGTTGATCGCGCCTGCAATCGGTTCGGCCTGGTTGCAATGGCAGAACAGGCATTCCGAAGTGATCGGCCGGCTGAAATGGAGATTGGCCTTTTCATATTGAGGGGAAAGGTCCCAGCTCTTGGTTTCGACATACCAGGCCAGGGGCGACTGGAACAAGTAACCATCATGATCGATCAGATAGGATCGGCCCCGCGATCCCGAACCGACCACCCAGCTCATTTCCCGCGATAACTCGGCGACACGCCGGCCACCGCTATCTTTGAGAATTTCGCCATGAATCATCGCCTCGCCTTTGAGTTCCGCCCGGAAGGTGAAGGGGCCAGAAACGAAGGGGGAATGAAACCCCTCGCCGAACTGCTCGATCTTCGCCGCCCGGCTCACGCTGGCCAAGGAGCGCCCCATCGGATGAGTTCGGTACGATTCGGCGATCTTGCCATGACAGCCCGCACAGGCTTCGTCGCCGACAAAGGCCACATCGGGCTTCACATTGAGAAAGGGGCTCGCCAGCATCCGCCCCGGATGAGGCGGTTCGGCAAGCGCCACCGCCTCTTTTACCTCACCTGACGGCTTGGGCGTAATACCCCCCGCAAAATACCAGCCTGTCGCAACAAGCGCCAAAAAACCAACGACCGCCAAGCCCAAGAAAAGGGCCCGCGCTCGACCATTCCCCCGCGTGGTCTTGGCTACCTTCGCCATGATCGCTTATCCATGGAGCGCCGGTTCCTTGCGCGACAATGGCTGGATCACTTCCTCGGCGAAGCGCTCCATCTCTTCAAGCTGCGGGCTGCATTGCAAAAGAAAGAGCGAGATTCCGGCCTGCTCAAATTCCCCCACCCGGTCCATGACCTGTGCCGGCGTGCCGATCAAACCGGAGCGCAGGCCCCGGTTGCTCACGGAATAATCTTCAAGCGATACCCGCTGCTCAAGCTGGGTACCGGACAACCACTGCTGATAGTTGCTATAACCGGCAGCCGATTGTTTGACATCGGTGATGCGCGTCCGTTCCGCCTGGGCCTTCTGCTCACTCTCGCGCACGATCGAATAGCCGGCCACGCCAAACGTCATCGGCGGCAAACCCATCCGCTCTCTTCGTGCGCGCATATCGGCAACGCGCGCCGCGATCTTTTCGGGTGGATCGCCATGCATGACATAGGCATCACATCTCGCCGCGATCAACTCCTTGGCCGCCTCCGATTCGCCGCCCGCGTAGATCGGGGGCCGGGGTTGAGTCAACGGCTTGGGCTGAAGCACCGTCTCGCGCACCTGGTAATATTTCCCTTCCTTGGAATAGCCATCGCGCTTCCAGAGATTATCGACAATGTCGAGCCATTCGGCGGTGCGGGCATAGCGATCGTCATGCTTTTCAAAGTGCACGCCGTACTGTTCCGCTTCGTCCTTCCACCAGCTCGACACGACATTGAGCGATAACCGGCCGCCGCCGCCAATTTGATCGATGTTGGCCGCCTGCTTGGCGAGCAGGGCCGGGTTGTGAAAGGTGGGTCGCACCGCCACCATGAACTCGAGCCTTTCGGTGACCGCCGTCAACGCGGCCGCGGTGCTCCAGGCATCGAGCGAGGGCGCGTCGATCCCCTTGATGTCGTTGAGATTGAGCTCCGCCACCAGGGTTAAGTCGAAGCCGATCTGTTCGCTGCGCCGCGACAGCCGTTTGGCATAGTCCCAGGTGGCCTCCATCTTCTCGTCATCGACATTGCGCAGCCAGCCGCCAAACACCGGCATCCAGAACCCGTAACGCATGGACCTCACCTCTGCAATTGCTTTTTTTGCTTACTCGCTTGCTTGTTTGCTTGTTTGCTTTAAATCGCGGCGTCCCAATCGGCCATGCCCGAGATCGCTTGCATCACGCGCGATTTGCTTTCCATCGACTTCGGCTTGCGCGCCTTGGCTTCGAGGAAATCAACCAGCCTTGCAAAAGGATCGAACCCGACGACATTCACCCCATCCGCCACGAAGTTGGAAAGCGCGTTGACGTCGTAGTAGACGAGCTTGCCGTCGCGGTCGTCAACCATGCACTCGATCCCGCCGACATCGATGCCCGCGGTGCGCATGATGCGCTCGCAAGCGTCGATCACTTCAGGCGGTGGAGTCGTCGCCTCCACTTTTAGGCCGGTTTTCGGCGCATCGACCGGGCAGGCGGAGCGGGTCAGTTCCATGCCGTCGCTACGCTGGCAGATATCGGCCGGGCACAGGTTGAACGTCTCTCCGGTGATATGAATTTTGATCGCATAGAGGAAGCGACCTCCAAGAACTTCGATGCGTGTGATGCTGCCGCCACGCGACGGAATGAATTCCTGGACAAGCGCGGTGTGGTCCACGCCAAAGTCGAGCCGGTTTTCCGCGGCGGCTCGTTCCAGATCAGCCTTTTTGTCGAAGCGCACAATCCCCGCGCCGCTGCCGCCGACATTCGCCTTGAACACCACGGGAAAGCGCAAGCCGGCGCTGGCGGGCCCGACCTGACTGGCGTGATTGACCACCCGCGACAGCGGGTAACGCAGACCGAGCGATTCCAAAAGGGTAAGCTGGCGCGCCTTGGAAATTTCATAGGTGAAACCCGACAGGCCGTTGATCGTGGGCACCCCCTGGCGCTCCAGGTGAGCCAGATACCCCAGCGTGAAGAACATTCCCTGCAAACCGCCGCGCAGGTAGGCCGACGGGCTCATCCGGTTGAAGACGAGGCTGTAAGGAGAATCGGCTTCGGACGGGTCATAGCCATGAGCCCGGGGGTCGAGGCGAACATGGCTGATCCCGCGGCGGTCAAGCTCGGCGAGCAAGGGACGAAACCAGTCGGGTTGTTCGTAGTAAATGGCAAACGGCTGCTGCGCTTTCATCGAATTCACTCAATCCTCAGACAAAAATTCTCAAGGCGAGCTAGGGGGCTCGAGGGAAAAGGCCTTTCCAAAGCAAGTCGATCTTCCTGGTGCCGGAAGATCAGGCGCACAAGAGATATTGATAGGAATCGGTCCTGGATCGAGATCTGGAGCGCCCAGGAATCGCGAGGGCCGGCCCGCTGGCCCATGGGTCATTCATTTGCCGGCTGTAAGACAATCCTTGCTTACCTTTAAGACCTGGCTCGACGCGGCGGCACGACCATGCGCATTGCCCTGTTACCCGCACTGCTCCTTTCCTTTGGATTGCCGGGAATCACTCGGGCAGAACCGGAGAGCGCGACCCGGCCCAATATCGTTTTCCTTGTCGCTGACGACCTTGGCTGGGCCGATGTGGGCTGGCATAAGGGAGAAATTCAAACGCCGCATCTGGACCAATTGGCTCATGGCGGCGCGCGTCTGGAATCTCATTATGTGTTGCCCGTCTGCTCGCCGACGCGTGCCGCGCTCATGACGGGCCGCTATCCGATCCGCCATGGCTTGCAGGTAGGAGTCGTGCGGCCCTGGGCTCAGTATGGTCTGCCTCTCGAAGAACAACTGATATCCCAAGGGCTCAAGTCGGCGGGCTATACAACCGCCATTTGCGGCAAGTGGCACCTGGGTCATTTCCAACCCGCATATCTGCCGACGCGCCGAGGATTCGACCATCAGTATGGCAACTACAACGGCGCAATCGATTACAACACGCATAGGCGCGACGGCGGCTTCGACTGGCATCGCGATGACAAGGTCTGCCGCGATGAAGGGTACAGCACCCATTTGATGGCGCGCGAGGCGGTCAACTTCATCGGGAAGCAATCCGCCAGTGCTCCCTTCTTCCTTTATGTTCCTTTCAACGCCGTGCATGCGCCCCACCAGGTCCCGGCCAAATATCTGGAGCCCTATGCGCACCTGAAGGGTCAGCGCAAAATCTACGCGGGAATGGTCAGCGCCATGGATGAGGCCATCGGCCAGATCGTCGGGGAGATCGACAAGAAAGGGGTGCGTAAGCAAACGCTGATCGTCTTCACCAGCGACAACGGCGGCCCCCAGCCAGGTGTCGTGACGAGTAACGGACCGCTACGCGCCGGCAAGGCGACCCTTTATGAAGGAGGCATTCGGGTTGCCGCTTGTGCCAACTGGCAGGGAGTGATCTCCGCGCAATCGGAAGTCACCGAGCCGATTCACGCCGTTGACTGGTATCCGACGCTTTTGAAGCTGGCCCAGGCCAAGGTCGAGCAAAAGCGGCCGCTTGATGGCAAGGATATTTGGGAAACGATCGTGAAGGGCAAGCCGACGCCCCATGAGCATTTCTTGCTGAATGCGACGCCGAATGGTGGGGCCGTGCGCGCAGGCGACTGGAAACTACTCGTCAATGGAAACCGCGCCGCGGAAAATCCCGATGGCGCCGAGGTGAGCGCCTCAACCGAAGCAGCTTCCGTGGAACTGTTCCACCTGAAAAACGATCCCTACGAGAAGACGAATCTGGCCGCGGCCAACCCAGCCAAGGTCAAGGAATTGCAGGCGATCCTTGATGAGTATGCCAAGGGGGCGGTAGCGCCAAAGGCCAGGCCCAAGCCGCCGGGATTTAAGACCCCGAAGGTTTGGGGGGAATCGTGATCTTTGTCTCGGAGGTTCGCCGATCATGAAGCATTGTGCCCTGATTTTCTTGCTTGGCCTCCTGGGCGCAGCTGGCGTCCAAGGCGAGAGCATTCCCAAACCCAATGTTCTGTTCATCGCCGTGGACGACATGAACAACGACCTGGGTTGCTATGGCCACCCCCTGGTCAAAAGCCCCAACATCGATCGTTTGGCCGCGCGCGGTACTCGCTTCGACCGGGCCTATTGCCAGTTTCCACTTTGTAGTCCGAGCCGGGTTTCTCTGCTCACGGGCCTGCGGCCCGATACGACCAAGATCTTTGAATTGCAGACCGATTTTCGCAAAAAAACGCTGCCCGATGTGGTGACTTTACCTCAGCTCTTTGGCGATAACGGCTACTTCGTCGCCCGGGTCGGCAAGATCTTTCACTATGGCAATCCGGGTCAAATCGGGACCAACGGTCTCGACGATGAAAAGTCGTGGCAGAAGCGGTTCAATCCCAAGGGGAGGGATAAGACCGAAGAGGCCAAGATCGTCAATCACACGAAGGGAAGAGGCCTGGGCTCTTCGTTGAGTTTTCTGGCGGCCGAGGGCACCGACGAGGAACAGACCGATGGCCTCGTGGCCAACCAGACGATTCAGTTGCTTGAGGAGAACAAGGATCGGCCGTTTTTCATCGCGGCCGGCTTTTACCGGCCACATTGCCCCTATGTCGCCCCCAAGAAGTATTTCGACATGTATCCCCTGGAACAGGTCCCCTTCAAGGTGGAGCCGAAAAGCCATCTGGACCGGCTATTGAAACCGGCGATCTCCAATGTCGCCCCCTTCCCCAACTATGGACTGGACGAAGCGAAATTGCGCGAAGCGAAACGAGCCTACTACGCGACCATCTCCTTCACCGATGCCCAGGTGGGCAAACTGCTCGATGCGCTCGATCGCTTGAACCTGACCGAGAACACGATCGTGGTGTTTTGGAGCGATCATGGTTATCTATTGGGTGAACATGGCCTGTGGATGAAACAGAACCTGTTCGAGCCGTCGGCCCGCGTGCCCTTGATCGTTGCGGCACCGGGACAGAAATCCAAGGGGATCGGTTCGCCCCGAACAGTCGAACTGCTCGACCTTTATCCCACGCTGGCCGATCTGGCGGGTTTGAAACCGCCCGCCACTTTGCATGGAGAAACGCTCCGTCCGTTACTTGCCGATGCGAAAGCCCCGCGTGATCGTCCCGCATTCACCCAGGTCTGGCGTGGCGGCTTTGCCGGCCACTCGGTGCGCACCGAACGCTGGCGCTACACCGAATGGGACAATGGCAAAAGGGGCAGCGAACTTTACGACCATGACGCCGATCCTGGAGAATACACCAATCTGGCGTCCGATCCGCGGCATGCCGAGACGGTGCAAAATCTCAAGGCCCTTGTCCGTAAGAACTGGCCCAAGGACTCGTTTTCCAACACCGGAGGACCACGGAACCTCCGGTAAAACGACAAGGAAACCCGGCGAAAATAAGAATCAGGAGTATTTATTACTGTTTTTTCTTAATGTATTGACATGTATTAACTAACTGCCTTTCCCCGCTGATTCGGGAGAGGCGATGGCGCCACAGTGATTTGCAACGGAGGCGGGCGACAACACCTTGATCGCGGACAATACATGTGTAGTCTTGAAAAAGGACGACATTTTTTAGAATTCCAGGAGCAAATGGTGGCAGATCCAAGAGAAGCCTGGGTTAACTATAATTCTGGTTACCCAAAAATCGTTGGCAATTTGGAGATCTCCTCTGACCGCAACGGTGTTTTTATTGGCGGCGACCCAAGCGGATTATTATCACTAGCAAAATTGCTGGAGTGGATCGCGAATACCAATCAAGATCGCTTAGAAAACATCCCGATCGGCGCGCATTTTCATATCCATCTATATCATGACAAAACAATTGAGGCGTTTAATTCGCTCAATGAATTTTCCAAGGAAACACAGATCTGTCGATTGGATGCGAAAGGGACAGGTGAATTTCCTGAAAAGTACAACAAAAAGAAATAACGTTATTTTATTCTACATTATACATGCACTTGATTTTGGAATGAATCAACCTATCGGGCAGTCCTGGCAGGCGTGATGCCGCCTATCAACCTGCATAGCCCGTCGTTAACACCGCTCCTTGCCGACCCGACCGCCGCGCGCCACCAGGCCGCCTTCACGCAAATTGGGTAAGGCGGCCTTTCCGGCCATTCGGTCCACTCGGAACGATGGCGTTACTCCGAGTGGGACCATGGCAAGCGAGGCAGTGAACTTTACGCCCGTGATGCCGATCCAGGGGGAATCCACCAATCTGGCTTCCGAACCCACGGCAAATCAATGACCCAATCCGCGTTGGATGCTGACCACCGCGAAAGCGTCGTTTTGACGGGGTAAGTCTTGATGGCTCCGCCAGCGATCACGACTTCGTCTTCGCCAGGCTAATTCGGGTTTTCGCTGAACCCATTGGAATCTTTCTCCCAGGTGGTAACAAGAGAGCATTCCGGCAAGGCACGATTCCCATTCTCTTCATCAACAAGGGTCAAGAATAGGTCACGCTCACATGCTTAAAGCCGAGCCCTTCGCCGATTTTGAATAATTCCTTGAGAATTACCTCGTTCTTTTCCATGCCGGGATTTTCTTGCCGGAATTGAATTCTGCTATCGGGAGTGATTTTCTGACCTTTCATTAAGGCCTTGAGAGAGTTCGTCACCTTTTCTGACACTGCGTTTTCATTTTCCGCAATGGCGGGCAAGTCCGCCACCCAGTCGGCGTTGGAGGTCAACCACCGCGACAAGGTGGTTTTGACGGGGTAGAGTTTGACAACCCCATCAACCACCGGCAGTTCCTTGCCTTCCCCCTCGTCCGCTTGATTCATGAAGGGCTTGGAGTATTTTGCCCAAGTCATGGTTTCATCGTTTGAGATCGTCCACATCTTGCTGGTCTTTTGAAATCCCATTTCCTTGGCGAACTCGGCCACTTTCTTGTCGATGGCTTTGGTCTGATGCGGTTCGGTCTCACAAGTGCGATACATGGTAAATTGGATATGAGGATACTTCTTGGCCAGCGGTTGCAGTTTCTTGCGTAGCTCGCCAAGCTGCGGCGACTGATCGTCCAAGGCCCCGTCCTTGCTCAGGCCGCTCGTAGCATCCACGAAAACCATCAGGTCAGCCTTGGAAGGAATCAAATCCCGTTGCAGTTGACTCGTGACCGGAAAAACAAAATAGCTCGGGGGTTCTTTTTTGTCTTCGGCCCGGAGCAAGGCGCCGCCAAGCGAAAGCAAGCCTGCGCAAAAAAGCGCTGCTTTGCCTGGAAGCCAATGACCAAGGAACCGGCTCTTCGAAGCAACAAGCATCATGGCGAACTCTCCTGCAACGAAAGGAACGAATTTTCTACCGATTCACTCACCCACACTCAACGGCTTGCTTTGGCTATACTAACTGTTTCCAACCAAAAGGGAAAAGAAAAAAGCAAAGATCGATTTTGATGGAATGTGCCGGGATAGGAATCTAGCGGATTCCGTTTTAAAAGGTGGAAAATCGGTCTGTGATCCACGCACCAAAAACTCTGGCCTTTTACGATAAGAGAGAGGCAACCGTCCGTCAGGCAAACCATGCGGCGAGCGCCCGACCTTGATCAGGCACCCGCCGGTAATCATCGACCAATTCCCACCACGGATAAGGAATCCGCGCTCCGCACTCAAGATCCCCAACTCACAACCGTGGGTCAACTGGTTCGGTCTCCAGCGCCAAGACGCCAAAGACGCACTCATGGACGCGCCTGAGCGGTTCCCTGTCGACAAACCGCTCCAGCGCCTCGGCGCCCAGAACGAATTCCCGATCGGCCAGGATACGTTTGGCTCCCACGCCTCGCTTGCGCAAGCGCATGATGTTGCCAGGCAAGTCATAGTCGGGACCGTAGATGATGCGCAGGTACTCCCTTCCTCGGCATTTCACCGCGGGTTGCACGAGGCCCTTGGGTCCCTTGGTGATGAAGTCGAACGGCTTGACGACCATGCCCTCGCCCCCCGTCCCGGTCAGTTCGGTCCACCAGTGAGTCGCCGCAACTTCTTGGGCCTCATCGCTCAGGTCGACAACCCGGTAAGGGGTCGCGAGCAGAAGCACCGGGTCCTGGTCGCAAAGTCCCTTGAGCGTTTCCATGTGCCAGACATGGTTTTGCTCCAAGTGGGTCTTTCCCTCGGTCGCAAGCAGGTGAAACGGAGCCAGGGTCAAATCGTCCACCGAATCGACCGGCCAGCAGTAACCGCGGTAAGCCGCGATGTAACGCTCAAGGTTGGCGAGCTTCGCTTTTTCCACCGCCAGGACGGCTGCCGCGTCACCGGGTGCTGCCATGCGAGCGAGCGCTTTTTCAAGCGAATCGATGGCCACCGGCAGCGATGCGCTTCCTGCCGCGCCGACTGCGGCGTACTGCTTTTGCAACAGTTCCTGGGCCTTGGCCGACCAGGGCATTAGCTCGCAATCGAGGCAAAACCAGTCGGTTTGCAGCGTCTCCCACCAGCCGGCCTTCGTGGCGGCTTGCCGTAGCCGCTCCAAAAAAGCCAACTCCACGGCGCCATCGTGAAAAAACCGCCGGCCGGTGCGTGTGAAGATGACTCCCGCTTCGCCGGTCATCACACCAAATCGTTTGCGCGCCGCCTGATCGTCGCGGCAGACCACGGCGACCGCGCGCGACCCCATGTGCTTTTCCTCGCAGACGACCCGCTCCACGCCCACGCTACGAAAGTAAGCAAACGCCTGAGTGGGGTGTTCGAGGAACCCCTCGCGATCCGAAGTCTCGCACGGCGACATGGTCGGCGGCAAGTAAATCAGCCAGCGCGGATCGACCGCGAAGCGGCTCATCACCTCGAGCGCCGCCGCCGCATTTTCCTCGCGGATCTTCACCGACCGGTCAAAGCGCGTTTCCACGAAACGCTTGCCAAGGACATCGGCCGCGTCGAGCACATCGTCGTATTCCTGCTGCGCCGACAACGCCGAGGCGGGAAGTTGCAGCGGCTTGGCCGGCTCGCAGTAAACCCGCGCCGCGGGAATCGAGACAAGCTCGCGCTCCGGGTAGCGCAAGGCCGTGAGCTTGCCTCCGAACACGCAGCCGTTGTCGATGTTGATCGTGTGGTTGAGCCACTCCGAGCGCACCACCGGCGTGTGGCCATAGACGACCATCGCCTTGCCCCGGTAATCCGCGGCCCAGTTGTAACGCACCGGCAAACCGAATTCGTCGGTCTCTCCGGTCGTCTCCCCGAACAGAGCGAAGTTACGCACCCGCATCGAAGCGCGCCCCTGCATCGCCTGCTTCATCCCCGCGTGAGCGACTACAAGCTTGCCGCCATCGAGCACATAGTGGCTGACGAGGCCATCGAGAAACTGCGTCAAATCGCGGCAAACGGGCCCTTTCTGATCTTCGGGCAAGGCTTCGATTTCGGCCCAGCTTTGCTCCAGGCCATGGGTCATTTTCACATCCTTGCCGTTGAGTTTTTTGAGGAGCTTCATGTCGTGGTTGCCGGGTACGCACAGCGCCGAACCGGCGGCAACCATCTGGAAAACGATGCGCAAAGAATCGAGCACCCGGGGACCCCGGTCGACCAGGTCGCCCACGAACACCGCCTTGCGGCCCAGCGGATGCTGGTAGATCGGGCCGCCCAGCGCATCGTCCGCCAAACCGGATACCTCATAGCCCAATTGCTTCAAAAGCGCTTCCAGTTCGTCGGCACAGCCATGGATGTCGCCGACGATGTCGAACGGGCCCTTCTCCGTGGACCGGTCGTTCCAGAGCGGTTCGCGCAGAATGTTCGCTTCATCCACCTCCCTGGGATCCCCGAAGAAGAAGACATGGCGAAACCCTTCCAGCTTGAGGCGGCGCAGCGACTGTCTCATCTCGCGTATCTGGTTACGGATGACATGCGGGCCGAACTTGCGGTCGGTCCGAGTCGCATGACGCTCCAGGCAAACCTTCAACGGAAGATTGAACACGATCGCCACGGGTAAAACGTCGAACTCTTTGGCCAGTTGCACGAGCGGCGCGCGCGATTCCTTTTGCACATTGGTCGCATCGACGACCGTCAGGCGCCCAATCGCCAGCCGTTTCGCCGCGATCGTATGCAACACCTCGAACGCCTCGGAGGAAACGGACTGATCCAGTTCGTCGTCGCTGACCAGGCCGCGGCAATAGTCGGAGGACAGCACTTCCGTCGCAAGAAAGTGCTTGCGGGCAAAGGTGCTCTTTCCCGATCCACTTGGGCCCACCAGCACGACCAGCGCCAGTTTGGGAATCTTCAGGTTCATTCAATCATCCTTTTGATTTTTATTGATTTTTAAGAATCTGTTTTTCGATGAACTGCGAATAGGCCTCCCTCATTGGCAGTTCCAGATCTCGCCGGAGGCGCCGCCTTGTGGCGACCACCGTTTCATTCGTGACGGGGTTGCGGACCGCGTGCTCGATGTTCTCCCAATACAGGCCCGAGCCTCGCTTTTGCCACAGCGGCAGATCATTGAACTGAACGCCGTTTTGAAAAAGAAGTTCATTCTTTTGCGCCACCGATAAGCCCGACATCGCCGCGGTGGCCTCGCCGATCGATTGGCCCTTATTGCGCAACAGCCAGTAGCCGTGCGCATGGAGCGCGTTGCGATGCGCGTCTTCGTTTCTCCAGCGGAAATAATCGACGACCCGTTCGGCCGAAGGAAGCTGGGAAATGCGGCAATCGAATACGCCGATCGCTCCCAACAGGAGGGAGAAGTGAGCACTCGCTTCGCCGGCAAGCAGCGAATGATATTTACGAAGCTTGCGCTGGAAGCTGTCTTCCTCGGCGGAGAACAACAGCGAAATCTCATCGCTCTGGGTGTAGCCATAGATCACCTGAAAACCGGACTCGGTCATCAGATGTTCGGTCGTCGAAAGCATGAGATCGCGAAATCGAGGATCAAACGGCGCTTCAAAGCGGTGAACCTCCTTGGTCAGGCGCGTGAACCCCCTGCCGTCCAAACGAGCGACCAGATAGATACCGGGCAACACGCAGTGATCGTGCGCCGTCTCGAAAACCCGCATCTTCTGGTCAAGCTCATCAAACTTCATCGTCCCTGTCCTCAGATGAATCCTCAGAGAAAACCTCAGAGAAAGCCTCAGAAAAATCCTCGACGACAAATCGGCTCGCTTCCCCAGCCGTATCCTCGATGCGCACATAGAAAAGCGCATCGAAGCCTTCATCACGCCTGGGCAATTCCCTCCGGCCCGCCGTACCGAGAAGTCCTTTCCAGGGCACCTGTTGCTCCACCGGCCTTTGCTCGTTGCGGCGCTTGCAGTCTTCGAGCCTGGACTGGAAGTAATAACCCACCACGCGAAACCCGGCTTCCCGGGCTGCCGCGATGTAGACGATTCGCTCGGCGCGGGTCGGATTGGTGTTATCCACCACAAACGGCTGGCCGATCTCCAGACAGGTTTTCAGCAAGCGGCTTTCCCGATTGCGCGTTTTGAGCATGTCGAGGTTGATGCGCACGTGGGTCGCGAAATAGCGTTCCTTGTAAAAGGTCGATTTGCCTGCCCCTTGCAGCCCCATGAAAATGACCGCTTCCACCAGAAGCTCCTTACGCTCGTTCGAACTTAAGCGGGAGTGTTTTCGGCCACTCTCGTGAATACGGCCATTTGGCTGGGCGCTCCCAGGGCTTCATCGACCGGGCCAAGCGGCTTGATCGCGGCCTGGTAGCCAAACCGCTTGGCAATCGATTCCACCCAGTCGGCAAATTCCTGGCGGGTCCATTCAAACCGATGATCGGAATGCCGAAAGGCGCCGGCACTGAGCGTCGGCCAAAAAGCGTTATAATCGCGATTGGGCGTGGTGAGCACGACCACCCTGGGCCGCGTGAATTCAAACAAGACCCGTTCAAACGAGGCCAGCCGGGGAGGATCGAGGTGTTCGATCACTTCAACCACCGTCGCGGCATCATACCCCTTTAGCCGTTGATCACGGTACATGAGCGATCCCTGAAAGAGCTCTAGCCGCGCCGCCTGTTTTTCCGGAATCTGCTCAAGCTTGAGCCGCCTTTTCGCCATCTGCAACACCTGCACCGACACCTCGACCCCCACGATCTTCTCAAGCGTTTTGTCCTTGAGCAACTCGCGCAATAGCCGCCCCTCGCCGCAGCCGAGATCGACGACGCTGGTGACCTTGGCTTCCTTGAGTTCGGCCAAAACCGCCTCATGACGCTGCTGATGCAGGCTCAGCGGTTTTTCAAGAATCTCTTCGCCGCTCTCGCGAACTTCGTCCTCTTCCAGGGTGGCATCTTCGGTCAGTCGCGAAAGCGCTTCGCGATAGAGTCCTGAGCGATTGCCCAGGTAGCGCCTGGCAATCGCCTCTTTTTGGGGATGGGCGGCCAGCCAGCCCTCCCCCTTGGCCAGGAGTTTTTCCAGCTCGTCCTCGCCGATGAAGTAGTGCTTCGCCGTGTCGAACACGGGAATCAGCACATAGAGATGGGCCAACATTTCGGCCAAAGTCGTGGACTTGCGCAGCACCACGCGAAAGTAGGGCGACTGCCCCCATTCGGGAAAGGTCGTATCGAGCGGCAACCCCTCGACCTCGACGGCATAGCCGAGTGGTTCGAAAAGGGCGCGCAAAAAGACCTCGCCGCCGCGGACGCGCAACGCCTCGAGCCGGGCTTCGAGCGGGATCGGCGTCGTGGGCAACCCGGGCCGGTCCTTGCAAGTTCCCTGCATGGCGGAACGGTAGATCTGGTTGATCGCCACGCTCAAAAAGGAAGAAGCGACATAGGGCCGGTCATTGACGTATTGCGACAGGACAAACGACGAATCGTTTTTCCCACGCACAAGCGCCACCGGGTCGATGTCCAGAAGCAGGCAGGCCGAGCAGCGCTCGTCGCTCGCTTCGGGGTAAAAGACATGCGCCTGGCCGAAGGTCAGCGAAAAGGTCTGGAATTTCGCCGGGTTCTTGTGGAGCAGGTAACCCAGGTCGGTTGCCGGAGTGTGCGTGGTGGTCAAGGTGAGTTGCATAAGTACTCCTGGATTTGAGTTACCCTATCGGTGTCGCAACCTTTGGCTTGTTGAAGGCGACAAAGCGAAAAATCGGAATGTTTGCGGGGAGGAAAGGAGAGAGAATAGGCGCTAATACGGCTGATGCGTGCCGCGGAAGTTACGCGAATTCAAGAAGAAGGGAATATTCATTTGGGCAAAGCTCCTTGTGCGAATACGCACACTTGGGCCTGAAATTTCAGCAAACCGGAAAATTCCACGACCAGGCATCGAGGGAACCATGCTCCGGCATTCGCCTGAATCGATTCGGCCAAAGTGTCCATTCTCCGGCCTCTTTCTCTTGCCATCTCAGGAAAAACAATGGAGGATAATCTGTAGCCTTCCTCGAACTTCGCTTTTCCTTGCTGGCGAGTGTGCTCTTGTCTCGTCCTCCTCACCATGCTGACCCCCATGGGCTTACCCATGCCAACGGTCATCCGTTTGGGTTTCTGCGTGCCCGCGAAGCCGAAGGTCTTGTCCTGTCGCGCCGCAATCTGCTCAAGGCTTCCGCCAGCGGCCTGGGGGCCTTGAGCCTTTCGGGCTTGCTCCAGCAGCAAGCCCGGGGCGCAACGCGCTCATCAGGCAAATCGGTCATTCTGTTGTGGATGGCGGGCGGCCCCAGCCAGATCGACACGTTCGATCCCAAACCCGACCGGCCCGAGCAAAACCGCGGCCCCTTTGGCGTGACCAAGACCAAGGTGCCCGGAGTGCTCGTCTGCGAGCATCTGCCCAAACTGGCCCAGATGCTCGACCGCTTCAGCATCTTGCGCTCCGTCGATTGCCGCCACAGCAATCACGAACCCAACACGGTGATGCAAACGGCCAATAACCGCGCCGAAGCCCGGACGAATCCCGAAACGCCTCACTACCCGGGAATCGCCTCACTGGTCAGCCGGCTTCATGGCCCCAATCACCCTGCCATGCCCGGTTGCGCGGCCTTCATGAAATCGCGCAGCCATCTGGCGTTTGGCGGCTACGCCGGCCGGGAGCATGATCCGTTCATGGCGCAGGATGCCGCGCGGCTGCCGGTCTACGACTCGGTTGGCAAGGACCTGGGCAAACTCTCCGATCCCGTTCGATTTGGTTTTCCCAAGAATTTGACGCCCGCGCGGATGGACGATCGCCGGGGCTTGCTCGAGGGTTTTGACCGCTTGCGTGCCGAGGCCGATCAGGGCCGCGCCCCCTTGCTGGGTCAGACCGGTCAAAAGGCGATGGAGCTTCTCTTGGGCGGCCGGGTGCGCAAGGCGCTCGATTACGATCTCGAACCCATTTCGGTGCGCGAAAGATATGGCCCCCACCTCTGGTGCCGGCAAACGCTGTTGGCGCGCAGGCTGGTCGAGGCGGGCTGCCCCTTCGTGACGCTCGATCTGAGCTACCACACCGCCTCGGGCACCTGGGATACCCATGGCGACAACATCCCTCCCTATGGCGGCATCCGCAAGGGACTGGGTCCGCTTTTGCCCCTTTTTGACCACCTGGTCACGACCCTGGTCGACGACTTGCAGATGCGCGGGATGCTCGACAACACCCTGATCGTCGCCATGGGCGAATTTGGCCGCACTCCGCAGGTGGGCACCCAGGATAGCACCGATGGACGCAACCATTGGCCGTACGTCATGTCGATGCTGACGGCGGGCGGCGGCATGCGCCACGGCCAGGCGATCGGCGCCAGCGCGAAAGATGGCGGCTCGATCAAGGAAAGGCCGATCGTGCCCGGAGACATCGCGGCGACCATTTATCACCATTTCGGAGTGCCTTTGGATGCGGTTTATCCCGATCCCGCGGGCCGGCCGCTGAACCTGTTGCCCGATGGCGGCACTCCCATTCGCGAACTGGTCGGCTAAACGCCCTTTTTCTTTCCCTTCCTTGCGTGCGAAATCGACTAGGATAGCGCAAGCGGCCGATGGCATCCTCTCCATCGATTCGGATCACGCATGGAAGTTTTTCTATTTCTGATCGCGGCTCTCATTTTCTTTTGGCTGGTGCTTTGGCCGGTCATCATTATTAGCTCGGTGAGTTCGCTTCGCAATGATCTGTTTGAGGAACTAAAAAACCTGCGCCGCGAGTTGGCGCGCAAGGTCGCAGAACATGCGACACCCAAGACACCGCCGCCCGTCGGCGCCCCCACGGCTTCAAGCACCGCAGTCGCTCTCAAGGAAGCACCGCCACCGCCCCTGCCTGCCACGCGAGAATCTGGCCGGTCTGTTCCGTCGGTTGAAAGCAGTTTGCCGCCAAGTGCAGCGGACTCCTCGCCACCCCCTGCACCAGAGCCCCACCTGCCACCGGTTGCATTGCCCGAATCGCCGCCCGCCGCAGTCGAGCCAAGAACAAAAGTGCCCCAGTTCCTCATGCACCAGGTGCCGCCGCCGCTGCCGGCAGGTTCGATCGATCCTGCCGAACAGGCCGCTTCTCTCGAATCTTCCCCTTTACCTCCACCCCTGCCTCGGCCAGATCACGGCCCCAAACGGTCCCGGCTGGATCAGATCGAACAAGGTCCCAGCCGCTTTGAACAAAGCGCGCGCAATGCGCTTCGAAAAATCTGGAACTGGATCATCATCGGCCAGGAAAATCTGCCTCAAGGGGTCTCCTGGGAATTCGCGCTCGCAAGCCAGTGGCTTTTACGCATCGGCATCCTGATCCTGGTGCTTGGCCTGGGATTCTTCGTCAAGTACTCGATCGATCATGACCTGATTACCCAGGAAGCGCGCGTGCTGGCGACGGCGCTGGCCGGCATGTCAATGCTCGTGTTGGGAACGCGGCTGCTTGGCGGCAAGTACGATCTTTTGGGCCAGGGGCTGATGGGGGGTGGCTTGACCACCCTTTATTTCAGCGTTTTTGCCGCGGCTCATTTCTATCACCTGATCAGCCTGTCGCTGGCGTTTCTGCTTATGGCGCTGATCACGGCGCTGGCGGGCGGGCTTACCCTCCGCTATTCGTCGATCCTGGTCGCCGTGCTCGGCGTACTCGGCGGCTATGGCACGCCGATCATGATCACCGCCGGTGTGTTTCACTTCACGCCGCTATTCGGCTACATGCTCATCTTGGGAATCGGCGTCTTTTTCGTTTGCCTGTACAAGCAATGGCCGCTGGTGCAGCATCTTGCCTTTCTTTGCAACTGCGCCCTCTATTACAGCGCCATGACGCGCTACGAGACTGCGGACTTTCCCGAAGTCTTTCCTTTCGCAGGCTCGTTCTTCATTCTGTTTTCCACGATGTCGTTCATCCATCATCTGGCCTTCCGGACCAAATCGAACCTGCTCGACCTGCTTGCGCTCGTTCTCAATGTCGCGGTTTTCTTTCATACGGCAAACGACATGCTCTATCCTTTTTATGGAAAAACCGGCAGCGGCTATCTCTGCTTTTTCCTGTCATTTTTCTATTGGCTTCACGTGGTCATTTTCTTGCGTTGGAAATTGCTTGATCGCGAGCTGCTCATCTGCTTCCTTGGACTTTCCTCGTTTTTCTTGACGCTGGCCCTCCCCTTGCTCTTCTCCGCGCAATGGCTGACCTCCTGTTGGGCGATCCAGTCGGTCGCCATGATCTGGGTCGCGAAAAAGGTCGGCAGCCGATTCCTGGTACAGCTTGCTTACATCCTGCTCGCCATCGTCATGGGGCGGATGGTCCTCTTCGATTTCCCAAGCCATTTCGCGGCGCCGCCGCAGGGACAACCGCCGATTGCACAACCTCCGCTTGAGCTGGCGGAATTCTTGCGCGCTCTGCTTGAGCGAGTCATTCAATTTGGCATTCCCCTGGCTTCGATCTTCACCGGGGCCCTGCTCGCCAATCCGGCCCAGCTGGGAACCCAGGACGAGCTCATGAGAAGCAACGACATTCCCGCGTGGCAGGGAGCCAAAAGCGCGCAGCTATTTCTGATTGCGGCCGGAGTCATCCTGACCTTCAGTTACCTGTTCCTGGAAACCAACCGGACGATCGGTTACCTCTACGAGCCGTTCCTCCTGACCGCCCTGACCTTGATTCTGGTCCTTCTGGGACTGACTCTGAATCTCCTATTCGCCATGGGCAAAATCTCTGGTTCCGAAGCCGGCGGGCTGCTTTGGGTCATCGCGCTGGTCCTCATGGGAAAATTTCTGGCGTACGACATCCCCTCGTGGCAGCCTGACACCCAATGGATTTTCGCGCCTCCCTACCTGGCGCGCGATGTCATTTTCCGAGCACTCGATTTCGGTTCCGTTCTCATTCTATTTTTTGGAACGGGATCTTTTTTTAGGCAGATCAACACCACCTACAAAACAGGCCCCGTGTTCATTGGGTTGGGGCTGCTGCTTTCGCTGATCTACTTGACCCTTGAGACCACCAACCTTCTTCATTATCTGGGAATGGCCGGTTTGAAGTCGGGCGGCGTCTCAATCGTTTGGGCCATCTACGCCCTGGGAATGCTTCTTTGGGGAATCGGAAAACAGCAGCGCGCCATCCGCTATGTGGGCCTGGCCTTGTTCACCGTGGTCGCCTTCAAAGTTTTCTTGGTTGACCTCGCTTACCTGGACCCCTTCTATCGCATCATCGCCTTCATCATCCTGGGCCTGGTGCTCCTTTGCGGGTCGTTCCTTTACCTCAAATATCAGACGCGCATTGTGGAAAAAGAAGAATCGGTCAAACCGTAAATTCTCCGGAATAAGTTCTGACTTTTCTTGGGAATTCTTGACGCTTTCAGCGGCTTTGTCCCCAGTGATGATTTTGCTGGCAACCTTCTCGTCATTGACCTCGTTTCAGCCCTGCCGCGCGATAGACCTTTCAGTACGGGATGATAACTCATAAGTATCGATTCTCCTGTCTCGGGTGCAGCATGTGTAGCCTGTTTTGCGCAGCTTCTCTGGCTTTCCTGGCCGTTGCCCAAAGAGAGCCAGCCAACGTCACGGTTGGCCCCCATCACTTCACTTTGCCGAGTGGCTGGCAGGCCACGGTGGCGGTGCCGCCAACGCTCGTCGCAAGGCCGATCAGCGCCGTTTTTGACGAAAAAGGGAGACTCTTTGTCACCGAATCGTCCGGCTCCAACGAAGCGCCCGCGATTCAGGCGGAGAAAAAGCCCCACCGCATCCTGCGCCTGGAAGACACCGATGGCGATGGGGTTTTCGACAAAAAGACCGTCTTTGCCGACAAGTTGATGCTGCCGCAGGGGATCGCCTATTCTCAGGGAGAAATCTGGGTCGGCACCCCGCCGCAGATCTGGCGCCTCATCGATGAAAACGACGACGGCGTGGCCGACAAGCGGATCCTCTTTCACGATGGCGGCACGCTGACCGGCTGCATGAACGACCTTCATGGCCCGGCCATCGGCAAGGATGGGCGCATTTACTGGACCAAGGGGGCCTTCGCCGAGCAAAAGCACACGATCAACGGCAAGACCTTCGTGACCAGCGCCAGCCACCTCTTTAGCGCCAAACCCGATGGCACGGGCATGACCGTGGAAATGACCGGCGGGATGGACAACCCGGTCGGCATCGCGTTTAACTTGATGGGCGATCGTTTCGTTTCCTGCACCTTCGTGCATCATCCGGGCAATGGCCTGCGCGATGGAATCATCCATGCGGTGCCCTGGGTGCTTTATGGCAAGGATCACAAGCCGATTCAGAACGGCGTGCACAAGCGCACTTCGATGAGCTTGGGCGATCCGCTCGTCGAGCTGGGACCGGCCGCGCCTTGCGGCATGGCGATGTTGAACAACCCGGCCAACGGTCTTGCCGGCCGGCTGGCCTGCTGCCAGTTCAACATGCGCAAAGTGAGCGTGCATCAGCTCAAGCCCGAGGGGGCCGGCTTCACGGCCGATTCGGCCGACCTGATCGTGTCGGATTTCAAGGATTTCCACCCGACCGATGTGCTGGAA
>Ga0208492_1001040_pt1 | contig 19633 bp, 17 predicted proteins | sample Subbioar_CSW14AB_FD_184820 | JGI IMG/M metagenome (GOLD analysis project Ga0208492, IMG submission 184820) | Serpentinite rock and fluid subsurface biosphere microbial communities from McLaughlin Reserve, California, USA - CR12Mar_CSW14AB (SPAdes) | ecosystem: Environmental > Terrestrial > Deep... | reverse complement strand
CCAGCCATTACACAACAATTGGTAATTGTAGGGAATAGTTTAGGTACTATTGAAGCCATAGATAAAGCAAGCGGTAAAAGAAAATGGAAACACCAAACTAAGGGCGCGATTTATTCAAGCCCCGCCATCCATCAAAACAAAGTGGTGGTTGCTTCTGGCGATGGAACCATTTATTGTCTGAATCATACCAATGGAAAAATCATCTGGCAGTTCAAAGCAGAAGCTGCTGTGTTGGGCTCTCCACTGATTTATGACAACAAAGTATATATTGGCGGCAGTGATCACCATTTCAGATGCCTGGATTTGAATTCAGGAATGCAGAAATGGAGTTATAATGCATTGGAAGGCCCTGTTGTTAGCACTCCTGTTTTCAGTAATGGTAAAATTATTTTTGGATCATGGGACCGGCATTTGTATGCGCTAGATGCATTCAATGGAACACTTGCCTGGAAATGGAATAATGGATCCATGGTTAGAAATTTTGCTCCGGCTTCCTGTATTCCTGTGGTGCAAGATGACATTGTTTATATAGTTGCACCAGATCGCTATTTATCTGCTATTGACATGCAAACAGGCAATACTTTATGGAGAACTAAGGAAGCCACTGTACGCGAATCCATTGGCATTTCAGCTGACGGAAAATGGCTTTATACCAAAACTATGAGCGACGGATTTGCTGTATTTCCAACAGGAAGAAATCCGCAGAACCTTGCCTGGAAAAAAGATTTTGGCATTGGCTACGAGCATGTTCCCTCCATGCCCATTGAAAAAGAAGGCAAAGTATATTTTGGAACGAAAAATGGAATTATTTACGCTATCGATCCTTATACTAGAGAGAAATTGTGGCGATATAAAATTGATAACTCCATGGTGAATACAGTGAACTTTGGTAACGCCAACGAATTAGTAGCTTCCACAATGGATGGGAAAATTGCGTTGTTAGATTTGCAATACTAAAGGGCGCTGTTCAATTAAAGGGCTCTATTCAATTAATACTGGCCCGTGCTTAACATCACGAGCGTGCAGGCTTCAACAGGTTCAATTCCGTTTTGCTCAGCCAGTTCAATCAATGCATCATTTTCTGTACCTGGGTTAAATATGATGCGCTTGGGATGCAAAGACAAAATATAATCGTAATAGCTTTCTTGCGCTGTTGGATTTAAATACAATGTAACCGTGTCTACATTTTCTACTGTGGGTGGTTCTGTTACAATAGTAACCCCCGCTACTTCAGCAGCTTTCCTTCCCACCGCAACTACTTCATGCCCATACCTGCGTAAACGGGTTACTGCTTCAAAACTATATCGGGCTGGGTTATCAGAGGCACCCAGCACTACTGTCTTTTTCATTTAAAATACTTTACTCCCCTTTTACTATTTACACTTTGTCTTTCAACAATTCCTTGTGAGAGGCATCACAATAGGGTTTGTTTTTAGATAATCCGCAACCACAGAAAGAAACTTTTTCTTTTACATCTATAGTTCCATCGGGTTTGTGAATATTCATTTTAGCCGTAACAACGATTTGTCCGAAAGGCTTTACTATGATATCTATAGCGTCTTGTGTTGTTTTTTGTTCTTGTTCCATGGTATAAAGATACGAATGCTTTCGCGGAAGTAAATACCCATGGTATTCACAACAGTATTAATTAGTGTATAAATGATTGTTTAAAAGTATAGCGAATTCCTAAAAAGCCCCGAATTCCCTGATTAGGCGCAAACATATAAGTGGGATCAAAACTCAGTGCATAAGGATTATCTGATGTGGCCAGCACCTGACCATTGGGTTGAAACTGCACGTTTTTATCGAAGGGATCCTGCGCACGGGCAATCAAAAAAGGACTGTAACGTGTGGGCAGAAAATTAAGGAGGTTTTTGATGCCTCCATAGAGTTCCATTCCTTTCCAATAATGAAAACTGAACTGAATATTTTGTAAGCTATACCAGGGGGAGTATGGCTGTCGCGGGTCGAGCGGTCCGAGCAAAGGCAAACGCATGGGGCTGTAAATATTACCCGTATAGTCTATATCCAGATGAATTGCCGGAAACTTATAAGACAAGGTCCAGGTTCCAGAGAACCGTTCTGTCAGTATCTGCTGTGCTTTTTGCCCGTTTTGATACAAAGCCACATCCATATAGGTTCCGCCGAGATTCAATTTCAAGCGATTCTGCAATGCAATATCTGCCCCTACCGAAACACCTTTGCTTATGGCGTGACCTTGCAAATTGGTATAAATGATTTGATTGGGATCGGTTTCAAAATCACCTACAATCCGATTATTGAAATAGGTATAAAAGGCTGATACATCTAATGTAGTGACATTACTGTTTCTACCGTAGAGCTTATGAATATAGTTGAGGTTGATATTAAAAGATTTTTCTGGTTGTAACTGTTCAGCAATCACTACTTTTCTTGCACCGGACAATGCGGCATGGTCTTCGGTAAATAAATTTACTACACGGAAGCCCGTTCCAATATTCAATCGTAGGAATTGCTGTGGATTAAAAGTGTACTTATATGCCAACCTTGGTGTTACTATATTTCCGTGTTTGGAGTGATAATCGTATCGAAGCCCCAGCAATATTTTATGCTGATCATTCAGGGTAATTTCATCCTGTACAAAAAGCCCTGGCAATACTACTTTCTGTGGTTGCAATCCCCAACTGCCGGGATGCGGCGCGCCTGTGCCAGGCGTATTGTCATTGTAATAAGTATAGCGTGCAGCAGCACCTAACAACCAGTCGTGATTCCTTATTTTTTTATCCCAAGTAATTTGAGCAAATGCCACTTGCTGTTTGCCCATGTACAAGGTATTTCCATACATGCTGTTCTGGTGATGGTGATTCAGCGAAAAAGCAAGATTCATCTTTTCTTTAACAGGCAGTTGATAATTTCCCATCAATTCCACCCGATTAGTATAAATACTTTCGCCATATATTACATCTGTACCTCTGTAATTTTTGTTCCAGTTCATTTGGCCACCCCATCGGTCTTCATATAAATACCGCGCAGCTAAATTGAATTGGCGATTTTGCCTTTGCTGTATAGACCATTTTTGAAATAGGCTAATCCGCTGTTGTAAGCTTAAATCGGTAAATCCATCTTTATTCTGATCAACGGGATTTGAATAATTAAAGTAATTAATGCCAGTTAAAACATGGGCCTTTGCTCCTACTTTATTGGTGAATGCAAGATCCGTATTGGTTTCTCCCCAGGTTGTTGTCATTAGATCTAATCCGATACTTTGCTTATCACTTACTTTTTTAGTGATAATATTGATCAGTCCTCCGATGGCTTCACTTCCGTACAATGAAGAAGCTGGGCCTTTTACAATTTCAATTCTTTCTATCATGGAAGCAGGAATACCTGATAATCCATAAACAGTTGAGAGCGCACTCACAATGGGCATACCATCAATCAATACCATTGTATAAGCACCCGGTAGTCCATTGATTTTAATTTCACCTGTATTGCAAATATTGCAATTGTTCTGTGGCCTAACTCCGTTAACGTGTAACAATCCTTCAAATACATGGAAGGCTGGATTCTTTTTCAGAAAAGCAGCACTGTATACTTCAACAGGTACAGGGCTTTCCACTCGTTTTACTTCTTTCATTGTACCCGTTACAACTACTTCGTCCAGATCACGGCTCATGGGCTTTAACAATTGGGAAGTATCTGCTGCTACAATTTTTGAACTGTCTTTTCTGGCTTGTGCAATAAGGCAAACTGGCAGTATCAGAACAAGTAAAAACAAAGCATATGCAGCGCAAAAGCATCTTCGCATTACTAATTGTATTACTTGCGGAAAAGACATTAACAGAATTGTTTTGGTTTATTACGGGGTAAAACTATAAATGTTAGACGAGCCTAACAAATATTTATTTTGATTTTAGCGTATTTTTAACCCATGCAAGTATTGTCGTATACAGAAGAAAATTATTTAAAAGGACTCTTTAAGCTCACTATTGAAGTTGGAGAAAAGGAAGAAGCAGGGACCAATGAAATTGCGGCCCACCTGGGGGTGAAACCTGCTTCTGTAAATGATATGCTGAAAAAGCTAAAGGATAAAAAACTGATTCAATACGAACGATACGGCAAGTCTTCTTTAACCAAAGAAGGCAAAAAAAGGGCCATAGAAATCGTTAGAAAACACCGCCTTTGGGAAACATTCTTACACGAAAAACTGTCTTTTAACTGGGATGAAGTACATGAAGTTGCTGAACAATTGGAACATATCCAGAGTAAAAAATTGATTGATAAGCTTGATCAATTTCTAAATTATCCTTCCTCCGATCCACATGGAGACCCCATTCCAAATGCTAAGGGCGAGTGGCCGCTTAATAAAAAATAAATAAAGAAAACTTTAATCGATATTTACTTCTCCCTGTTTCATTTTATTCAATACTGTTTCAAATGCTGCAGCAGAAAAACGCATAGTAGATCTTAGTTTAATAGCTTTTTCTTCCCAATTAATGGCTTCGGCTTTATTGCCTGTTCTATATAGTAACCTTGCATAAGTATCCATCAATTCTGCTGATTCATAAAACTCTAATCCGCGTTTAGCTAATATTAAGGCCTTACTTAAGTATGCAGGATTTTTAGAAAAAGTATATACATCCCATGCTCCTTCATTCAACGCATTGGCATAAAATTGCCCTCGGGGTGCAAATGGTATCACACTTCGTTGTACGCCTTGAACACGAACAGTTTTACCTAACTTATTACGAATGCTATCTGGAATTTGAGCAAAAACTTCAGGGGGAATCCCCGAACCAGTAGTATTGAGCAACTTTAGTTGCGCCAATGAATCTTCTTTGCGAATATCTTCAGGCTTTATATTCATGAAGTAACGTTCATAAAAAGAAAATACATTACGCATATAATTAACAGTATCATTAACGCCTTTATAATAGGTGAGCATTAACTGCATATTGGCTTTAGGCCCTTCTTCAGGCTTATCGGTAGTAAAAGTGTTTTGCCTAAATGAAGCAACTTGATACGCAAAAGGAAGGTTTTTATCTTCAATTGCTTTATTGATAGACTTAAAGGAAATTCTACTATTAATAACCTGACGTTCTCTCAAAGGCATATTATACCAAGCCATCATGTAATTATCTCTTTGCTTTTCTACAAATTTTTGTGCTGTAGAACCAACAATAGGGGCGCATCTCAAAACATATTGAAGAAAACTGATAGCAGTTGCTGAATCATCAGGTGCCTTTTGTGTGAGTTCGTCAATAAGATTGGAATGAGGTTCAAATCCAATCTTTAGTACTTTGTCTACAAGCTTTCGAATCACTACAAAATCACCAACTTTATTATAATAATTTTGTTTCAATTCTTTAAACGAACCATTATTCGAACGCAATTCTGCTTTGGCACGTTGAATACCTTGAATATAGGGATACGACGATGTAGAGCTTGAAGGTAATATTTGTAAAATGTTTAACTGTGCATCAAACCAAATAATACCAAAAAAATCTTTAGGTACTGTATAGATTGAATTTGCTGCATTAAACTCAACAGGAAACCGAGGTTGCTGAATTAAAATACAATTGCTATCTATACTATTTTTTGCAGCCACCAATCCTGCCTCAGCAACGTCGTTACACTGAACACATTTTTCCGATGTAATTACCAGCATTACCAATTTATTTTCCTTATCAGCTTTTTTTGCAGCTTCTTCAATAGTAAGTCTAGAAAAATTAGGCTGCGCAAATACACCAACTGAACATAACGCCAGCAGGAAAAAGAAATAAGGTTTTAACATAGATTGATTATTGCGATATAAATATAAGCATCAATAGTCAATTTCTAAACGCAGCCTGTCGCGAAGTTCTTTCACCAATGGGTACTGTTCTGCAATGCGCTCAAATCTTTGTTTGCTATTGAGGCGCATATGCAATGGAACATCTTCTTTTTCACCTTCTTCTACCAGTATAGTAAAATTGATAGCACGATTATTAAACTGAGCATGCAACTGCTCTAATAAGACCAACTTCTCAGACTCAATAAATTTCTGTGCAGTTACAGCAGATACCCTTACAGTAAAATGAATATCGTTATCGATTTCTAAACTGGCAATCTTGAATGTACCAACTGCAGAGTGTTTCAATTGTTGCTCCAGTTGTTTAATATAAGATTCCCAGAAGGAGCGCAATGTCTCTTCTGTAAGAGGCTTCGCTTCCTTTACTTCTTCAATCTCATATGCTGCACCTGCTTTTTCTTTTAATGCTTCAAGCAAAGATTTTTTTGGACCCGTCTTTAATGTGCCTGGCGGAGGAGTCACAGCAGGTGCTGTCTGCTCAACATACAATTTAGCAGAAGGAGCCTGATTGATTTGGGCCGATTGCTGGCTTGTTGCTGAAGCTTCAGTTCCTGAAGAAATTTTTGCATTACCGGCAGTGGATGCCGTATTCGTAGGAACTGGTGGTACCAGAGATTGAATAGGTCTGGCTCTAAAAGCTATAGGACCATCAACCCGTTTTTTTTTTGATACCCCCGATTTGTCCTGGCTCAATTCAATCGCTTGTTGTAAAAAACTAAGTTTGATTAACGCGAGTTCAACATGCAATCTTTTGTTACGCGCCATTTTATAGTTAACCTCTGTATCGTTCAGAATATTCAGCGCACTCACCAGATAACTCAAGGAAGTATGTGCTGCTACCTGCTCGTATTTTTGTTGCATCCCTTCTACTACTTCTAGCAAAGAAGCGGATTTAGCGTCTTTACAAACCAACAGGTTGCGAATAAATTCCGCAAACCCATTCAATACAAGATCCCCTTCAAATCCTTTACGATTGATCTGATCATACAGCAACATAGCTCCCGCCATATCCTGTTGCTGCATACAATCCAACAATTGGAAGAAATAATCTTCATCTAAAATATTCAGGTGCTCCAGTGTATTCTGATACGTTACTGTTCCATTGGTAAAACTGACAATCTTATCTAGAATACTTAAGGAATCACGCATACAGCCTTCGCTCTTTTGTGCAATCACTTGTAATGCTGCTTTTTCAGCATTGATATGTTCCTTGGTAGCTATTTCTTGTAAATGTTCTACCGTATCATTATTTGTGATTCTTTTAAAATCGAAGATTTGACATCGACTTAAAATGGTAGGTAGAATTTTGTGCTTCTCGGTAGTTGCTAAAATAAATATGGCAAAAGGTGGCGGCTCTTCTAAGGTTTTCAAAAATGCATTGAAGGCACTGGAACTTAACATATGTACCTCGTCCACAATATATACCTTGTACTTACCAGCTTGCGGAGCAAAACGCACCTGTTCTACTAGCGCCCTGATATCGTCTACTGAGTTATTACTGGCCGCATCCAGTTCATGAATATTCATGGAAGTACCTGCATCAAAGGAAACACAGCTACTGCAAGTATTACAAGCTTCGCCTTCCGATGTTGGATTGGTACAGTTGATTGTCTTCGCCAAAATTCTGGCACATGTGGTTTTACCTACACCACGTGGCCCACAGAACAAAAAGGCGTGTGCCAGTTGCTGATTGCGAATGGCATTCTTCAAGGTGGTGGTAATATGTTGCTGCCCCACAACTGTATTAAAGTTCTGAGGACGGTATTTACGGGCTGATACTACAAAATTCTCCATAGAAATTGCTGCAATATAACTTATTTATAATCCATCTCAGGATGCCTTTCAAAAGGATATTTTTCGTCGAAAATATATCGGAAAGTCACCATCTGTCTGCTTTGCTTTCCGCCAAGGCTTTTATAAATATTCACCATTTTAGGGTTCCAGTCGCCCGCCCAGCCCATTTCGTACTGAAGATACCAGCCTTTCCCCTGCAATTGAAGACCAGCAGCATAAATCAGATAACTGTCTACACCTAGTGCCTGGTATTTGGGGACCACCCCAAAAGCAAGACCGGTTAATCTTTTATTGGTACCCCGCCACTTCATCCACAACAATTGCAGCTTTTGTAATAATCCAAACTCCCCGTTAAAATGCTTAAAATATTGATTCAAATCAGGAATATTAATAAACATAGCAATCGGATCCTCTTTGTAATAAGCAAACCACACTACTCTTTCGTCCATTATGGGCTTCATTTTTTTGAAGAGCTTGACTACCTGTTCTTTGGTAATTTCCTTTGCTTCTCCATGTTGCGCCCAAGCCGCATTATAAACTGTTGCAAAATCGCCAGCGTACTTTTCAAGGTTTTGCAATTTTATATGCTTAACAGCATAGCCTGGCTTGGCATTGAACTTCTCATACCTTTCAGGAAATTTTTCAGGAAGCGGGTCATCTACATTCATGTAATAATAATACTGATTGTAGTAATTTTTGAATCCATATCCCTCAAACAAGGCTTTATAATAAGAGGGATTATAAGACATTCCATACATGGGCGCCTGCTCAAAGCCTTCCACCATCAATCCCCACCATTTATCTCTGTCCCCAAAATTAATTGGGCCATCCATGGCTTCCATTCCTTCCGAAATCAACCATTCTTTTGCGGTATCAAACAAAACATTCGCAGTTGCCTGGTCATTGATGCAATCAAAAAAACCAACACCGCCTGTTTTAAATTCAGTTCCCTTATTGATGTATTTTTCATTGGTGAATGCCGCAACTCTTCCAATGGGCTCTCCATTATCTGCAAAAGCCACCCAGCGTTTTGCTTTGCCCCATTTGAAATTTTTATTTTTGGCAGGATCAAAAACCTCATTCACTTCATTATTGAGCGCGCGAATGTAGTTGGCATTTCCGGCATTCATCATGGCATTCACTTCCAGAAAGTCCCAGGCTAACTGCGGATTGTTTACTTCTGCTATTTGCATACCAATAGTTTAAGGTTGAAATAATTTTATGGCCATTTTCTGATCGTGCTTATATATATCCCTTCTGAAATGCAACTGTCCTGAGGCATCAACCCAGGAAGTAAAATACACCAGGAATACAGGTATTTTCTTTTTTAAAGTAACCCATTTTTCCTTTTCTAGATACATCAGACTGTCCATTGTTGTACTAGTAAATTGTGGTTGATCACGCAACAGAAACTCGGCAAATTTTTTGGGCTCTGCAATTCTTATACAACCGTGGCTTAAGCCTCTGTTACTTTGTGAAAACAAATTCCGGTTAGGTGTATCGTGCAAATAAATATTAAAATTATTGGGGAATAAAAACTTCACTCTTCCCAATGCATTATTGGAACCCGGCTTTTGTCTAATCTGAGGAAGCCCATTTACATAACCGGTGATTTCCATATTGTGTTTAGCAATATAATTTTTGTTTCTACTGATTGCCGGCAATATTTCTTTTCTTACAATACTTTCCGGAACATTCCAATAAGGACTGAATACAACATACTGAAGATTGCCATTAAAAATAACAGAATTGTTTGCTTCCGATCCTACAATCACATTCATCTTCAGCACATTTTTACCATCTTCAAAAACGCGCAGTCTGAATTCGGGAATATTCACTAAAACATATGTACTGTCTTGCATAGATGGCATCCATCTGGCTCGCTCCATATTAATAAGCAATTGCTCCATTCTTTTCCTAACGGGTACATTCAGATCTTCTATCACTTTGTTTCCAATGATACCATCTTCATCAATTCCGTGTCTCTCCTGAAATTTTTTGATGGCTATAACAAGACTTGTATCAAATAAATTATTACTGGTTAATACATCGCCCTGCAAAAAGTGTAACCGGTTTTTTATTCTCGGAATCAAAGAACTGGTATCGCCACTTTTGAGTGATTTTTTTAAACGGGGCAGCGAATCGGCAACTTCCAATTTTTGCATTTCTGCCAGCCGAAACAACCATTGTTCCATTCTTGGATATTGCAAGCTAACTGGTGCAAGATTAATAATCTCGGTTACTTTTTTATTAATCACTGTATCGAGCAGTGCATGAAGATTTACTTTTTTTCTAGGGATATACCAACCCAAATCTGCCAGCTGAATATTCGAACCTTTGTACATTTTCTCTGCATACACAAAAAACTGAGCAGTGAACAACAATTCAGTATTGACAACCTCCTTATTCGCTACTATTTGTTTAGCTTTTTTATTTGCAAAGGCTGTATATAAATCTTGGAACTGCTGATTAAATAAAGAGCTGTCTGACAATCTGGAAATATAGTCGTTCTGTAAATTATAAAAGTGATGCGCTTGTTCTGAAAGTCCTGAAGAATCAAACCAGGCAAATTCAAAATTACGGTCTGTATAAAAGTCATTCATTTGTTTACTGAAAGCTTTGGCCCAGCCATTAGATTCCAGAAACGTCTGCAATGCTACACTATCTAAAAAAAGAGGATTATAGGATGTGGTTATTGTAATTGAACTATCTCTAATAACTTCTTTTTCTGAAGCATTATTCCACCCACAAGAAAAACCAAGAAAAGTCAGAAATCCTATTAAGGATAAAAAAGACGTTCGCATGCTGCTAAGATACAACATGTAAGAAGATTAGCGATGCTGCAAAAGCACAGCTGCTGCTATTCCTGCCGTTTCTGTTCTCAGCCTTGTTGTACCCAGACTAATCATAGTAGCACCTGCTTTTTCAGCCAATAATATTTCCGAAGGCGAAAAATCACCTTCTGGTCCTATCAACAATAAAGCTGCTTGATTTTTATCAACAGACTGAATTAATTGCTTGGGGCCATCCTCACAATGTGCAAGTAAAAGATGTCCATCAAAGGCTTTATTCAATAAAGTTTTATACTCAATGGGATCATGCAGTACTGGCTTAAAAACCTGCTTGCTCTGGAGCATGGCGGAAATCAGAATATGCTCCCAACGTTCTTTTTTGAAATGAGTCCGCTCTGTTCTTTCTGCAATCAAAGGATAGAAAGCTGCAATTCCAATTTCAGTAGCTTTCTCCAAAAACCACTCCATCCTTGCTGCATTCTTTACGAATGATATAGCAATACTGTTTTGAGGATCAGCTCTCTCCATCTGTTTGTGACCAGTCAACTGCACAACAGTCTTGCGCTTGTCTGCAGAAACAATCCTGCCCATACAAGATAATCCCTGGCCATTGGTAAGCGCAATGGATTCCCCGGGTTGCATGCGCAATACAACACTACAGTGCTTACTGGATTCTTCTGAAAGAGTAAACAATTCCGGAGTTGCAGGCAAACTGGTTTCGTAAAAAAAGGGGATATCCATACTTCTTATAGGAAGAAATCATTAAAATGGTGCGCCCTCATCAAAGCCTTCATCAAAATCAGAAGACTGGTTCATCTTACTTCCTTTTTGTATAAAGAAAGCAGTCTCCCCATTGCCCTGACTCATTGATCCGGGTTGAATAGGTTTCCAGTTTCCGGGACCTGGTTCCGCGTCCATTTCTTCAAATCTTTGTATTTCCAATTTTGCTCTTAACTTAATGGTTTCGAGTGAACCATTTCTATGCTTGGCAATACGTATATGGGTTTCACCATTGGTTGCTTCCCCCATTTCATTGGTCATATTTTCATAGTACTCCGGACGATAAATAAACATTACCATATCCGCATCCTGTTCAATGGCACCCGATTCACGAAGGTCACTCAACTGAGGCATTTTACTTTCTTTACGGGTTTCAACCGCACGACTCAACTGGCTCAGGGCAATGATGGGAACTTTCAATTCTTTTGCCAGTGACTTTAAGTTACGGGAGATGCTACTGATTTCTTGTTCTCTGTTTCCCCCTTTATCGTTGCTTCCACTCATTAACTGCAGGTAGTCAATGATGATGATACCCACGTTATGTTTGTTAACCATTCTACGGGCTTTTGCACGGAATTCAAAAATATTCAGTGCTGCCGTATCGTCAATATATAACGGTGCATTTTCCAGTTTTTTAATCCCCTTACTATGTAATTGCTGGTATTCATGATCTTCCAGTTTTCCCCGGCTAATTTTCTCCATTCTGATTTCACTTTCGGCACTCAGGATACGCTGAACCAACTGTGCGGCACTCATTTCCAGAGAGAAAAAACCTACTCCAACCGGTTTCGTCGGATGCAAAGCTGCATTACGAGCAAGGTTAAGCGCGAAAGCTGTTTTACCCACAGAAGGACGTGCAGCCAGAATAATCAAATCGGTTGGCTGCCAGCCATACGTAATTTTATCGAGTGATGAAAAGCCACTAGGCACACCAGAAATTTCATCGGTCTTGGTTCTTAGTTCATCAATTCGAGTAATCGCTTCTATCAATACACCTCCAATGTCTTCAAAGTTCTTCTTCAAATAGTTGTTGGTAATATTGAACATTTTGGTTTCTGATTCATCCAGTAAATCAAAAACATCGGTTCCTTCTTCATAAGCATCCCCAATGATTTCTCCGCTAATTTTAATCAATTCTCTCTGGATGAACTTCTGCAAAACAATACGGGCATGAGCATCAATATTCGCAGTAGATACAACCGAATTGGTTAGTTTGGTAACATAATAAGGCCCACCAACCAGATCCAATTTACCCTGCATTTTCAATTCTTCAACAACAGTTAAAATATCTATCGGAACAGATTTCTGTTGCAGACTTTGCATCGCCAGAAAAATATATTGGTGCGCATCTACGTAAAAACATTCTGGTTTAATGATTTCTGATACAGTGTCAAAAGCACTCTTCTCCAACATCAAGGCACCTAGTATTGCCTCCTCCAGCTCTTTGGCCTGAGGGGGCACTTTACCGTATACCATCGTACTTAAATCTATCGCGGGTTTTCTTCTTTTTCTGTCTTTATTTAAACTGGTAATCTCCATTTTCTTTGCTTAATCAATTTTAGAACGATCCTTTTTGCATTGTTACCAAAATGTTAACTGGCAACAAGGGGGAGCGAATATAAGGGCGCGAAGGGTCTACTAAAAATTTTTTCGGATTCTATTTATTCCACAGCTAATTCCCCGCTTATCCACAAACAAACATCCCCTATTCACACAAATTACTATGCTTATCCCCCATTTGCAAAAGTTTTCCTCTATTATTTGAAGAAATTAACAGAACCACGTTAACAAAGAAAAATGGAAAAAAGGGGGGCAATTTGTCCAGAATGACTTAATAGAGGATTGTGTAATAAGCGACTATTTAGCCAATTTATGATACGACTGATGAAAAGAATAGACCAGGCTTAGGTTCCAATCGAATTGCTTGCCCACAATGGTTGATCGAATTGCTTTGTTGAAGATACTAGCAAAAGAAAAGGGGAAATTATGAACACGAAGGTTCAGTGTGTTGGTTAAAAACACCCCATCCTTATCATCAATTCTTAAGTAATAGAGTTGTGGGTTCAACTGCACATACAGTTGTTTAGAAATATTTAATTGAGAAAATGTGATTCTAAAACCAGCATAATATGAGTCCTTAATTCCGGTATTATTGTACCCATGTCCTCGCAAAAGGTACAAGCCCATGCTAACATGATCGGCAATCACATGATTGGTAATAAGTTCTGCAGCTAAAAAGCGCTTGGATTCCATGATCTCTTCAGGAACCCCATTGATGGTAGCTGTCTGGGTATTAAAATTGATGGCTGGAATATGTCCGCCTAACTGCATAGAAAACTTTTTTCTATCGATAATTTTATAGCGGTATATAAAAATAAATGACCAGGGTTTCCCTGTCATAGCAAAACGAAATTGAGGTTCAAAACTCATTCGCTTGTTACCAATGGAAGGCTCCAAAATGATTGCAGGTTTGCCTAAGGAAAAAGAAGGAATAATTGAAAATCCATTTTGGGTAGCACTCAATGCAGCTTTAAAATATAGTGAGCTATCTTTTGTTTGTGCAGCCAATTGGCTACCCAACAACATAACAACATTGGTAATAACAACCATTACCCCTAAACCTGCCTTCTTTTGAAATCCTTTTAAATGGCTCATGTATTCCTTTATGTTGACAGCAAAGGTCTACAATATTCAACAGGAACACTTACCTGTTTTACGGATTCCTTTACCATTTTTCCGTTATACACCAAAGGCAGACCCGTTTTGCCGTAGCCGATTCCCTTACACTTACGCCGAATACCTTAAATTCGCATTTTTAACCATCGTCGCTTTACTATGACCATAAGTTACAACTGGCTTTGCGAATATTTACCTGAGACAATAGAACCCGCTCAACTATCCAAAATTTTGACTTCCATCGGTTTAGAGGTAGAAAGCCTGGAGCGCTATGAGAAAGTGAAGGGGGGATTACAAGGCGTTGTAATTGGAGAGGTTTTAACCTGCGAACAGCACCCTAATGCGGACAAGCTTAAGTTAACTACCATACATATAGGCACAGATACTCCATTAAAAGTTGTGTGTGGAGCTTCAAATGTAGCTGCAGGTCAGAAAGTAGCCGTAGCAACCATTGGTGCTACCATCTATCCAATAAGTGGTGAACCCATGACCATGAAAGCTGCCAAAATAAGAGGCGAAGAAAGCCAGGGAATGATTTGTGCAGAAGATGAGCTTGGGCTGGGTTATAGCCATGATGGTATCATGGTATTACCATCAGATCTTGTACCAGGTACGCCTGCTTCTGAATACTTTAAACCATATAGCGATTATATATTTGAAATTGGGTTAACGCCTAACCGAATGGACGCCATGAGTCATTTAGGCGTTGCCAGAGATGTAGCAGCCTATTTAACTCATCATCAGAAAGAGACACGTGTTAAACAACCATACAGCAACGGATTCAAAGCAGATAACCAGGATGCAACCATAAAAGTGACCATTGAAAACGCTGCAGATTGTCTGCGATATGCAGGAGTTACTATTACAGGAGTGACAGTTTCCCCTTCTCCTGAATGGTTGGTAAATAAACTGACTGCGATAGGGGTAAGAAGTATCAACAATATAGTAGACATCACAAATTATATTCTACATGAAACCGGTCAACCCTTGCATGCATTTGATTTGAATGCGGTAACCGGAAAAGAAATCATTGTAAAAAACCAGCCGGGTGGAACGCCTTTCATTACGCTGGATGGCAAGGAAAGACAATTGCATGCCGAAGACCTGATGATTTGCAATGCTGAAGAAAGTATGTGCATTGCCGGGGTTTTCGGGGGGAGTAAAAGTGGGGTAACCAATGAGACCACTGCCATTTTCCTCGAAAGCGCTTGCTTCCATTCTACCAGTATTCGTAAAACATCTATGCGCCATAGTTTGCGAACAGATGCAGCCACCCGTTTTGAAAAGGGAATTGATATTTCCAATACAGTTAACGTATTGAAGCGTGCAGCTTTATTAATTAAAGAAGTTGCAGGAGGAAGTATTTCCTGCGATTTAATTGATGTATATCCTGACCCCAAGCCAAGAACAACGGTTACGATTAAAAATCATTACCTGAAAAAATTAAGTGGTAAAAATTATCATGCAGATAAAGTGAAACGAATTTTAACTGCACTGGGTTTTAATATTGCCAAGGAAAGTCTGGATGAGTTGATGGTGGAAGTTCCTTATAGCAAACCGGATATCAGTATTCCTGCAGACATTGTTGAAGAGATTTTGCGTATTGACGGACTGGACAATGTTGATATCCCTACCATGATTAGCATCAGCCCTTCAGTTGAAAAACTGGGAATCAAGGAAAACGTGAAAGAAAAAATTTCCAGCTTCCTAGTAGGTAAAGGTTTTACTGAAATTCTTACCAACTCCATTACTAACGGTAAATATTTCGATGAATCCGTTGCTGCTCACACAGTTAAAATGATTAATAACTTGAGTGCAGAGCTGGATGTATTGCGCCCCTCGATGCTCGAGAGTGGTCTTGAAACCATCGCTTATAATGTAAACCGTAAGAATAGCGATTTACAAATGTTTGAATTTGGTAAGACTTATGCAATAGATGGAGAGGGCTTTAAAGAGACAGAACATTTCTGCCTGTTTGCAACGGGTAATCATATTGAACAGGGATGGAGAAATCAGGCAGCACCGGTAGACTTCTACAGAATGAAGGGTTTAGTAAATGCACTTTTGCAATGGTGTGGATTAAGCAATATTCATTTTGAGCAGGACACCGATGCATCGGTGAGCATATATGCCAACAAGCAGAAACTGGGTGTCTTAGAAAGTGCACCTGCAGCCAAATTAAGTCAGTTCGATTTAAAACAATCTGTTTACTGGATTGATCTTCCATTTGATACATTGCTTTCGGCTATACAAAAAATAAAAGTGGTGTATAAGGAAGTCAATAAGTTCCCATTGGTACATAGAGATCTTGCGCTGGTAGTGAATAAACAAATTCGTTACGAGCAAATTGAAAAAACCGTACAGGGCTTAAAGATTACCAAGCTGAAACAGATGAATCTGTTTGATGTATTTGAGAGCGAAAAATTAGGTACCGATAAAAAATCAATGGCAGTTAACTTCGTGTTCTCCGATGATAGTAAAACCCTTACGGATGCTGAGATTGACAGCATGATGAATAAGCTCATCAAAGGATTTGAGAAGGAAATCAATGCGGAAATCAGAAAATAAATCCTAATTTTCTACCATGTCTTTGCTAAACCAACATATTGCCGAACTACAGGAAAAGTTACAGACTTTACTGAAAGCCCATCGTCAGTTGGTATTGGAAAACCAACGCCTGGAAAAAGAGCTGACTGATTTACGGCAATTACAGGTTAGCAATACACATGCACTCTCGGCCCTGGAACAAAAACTGTCCGCTGCCAGAATCACCAGCGGCACCTGGGACCCGCAGGAAAAAATTAAATTGCAAAAGCAAATTGATAGTTACCTTAAGGAAATAGATAAATGCCTGGCGTTGCTGCACGCTTAAAACTATGTCTGAATTAATCCCTGTAAATATTGTTGTTGCCGACCGGACTTATCGCTTGAAAATTGAGGCGGAAGACGAGGAAATGGTGCGCAAAACCGCACAAACCATCAATGAAAAAATTCTGGAGTTTAGAACCAACTTTGCAGGGAAAGACATGCAGGATTATCTGGCCATGGTTTTATTGTGGTTCACTACCGAACAAAAAGAACATTCTCAGTTGGCTTTACTGGCAGACGAAACGGCCAAACAGGTTAAAGAAATGGTGCAATCAATTGATAATGCACTGAAAGAGAACGGATAATTTAGCTTTCAATTCAAAAATCTCCTATCTTCTTGTTATCTTCGTAGCAGGTCATTTACTTATTATATTAAAATGAGATTTGATTGCATTAATAGAATTGTGAACGTTTTAAACCCTTGCCAAAGACATGGATCCTATAATTTATGTAATAATATCAGCCGTAGTTGCCCTTGTAGTGGGCATTATAGCGGGTAAATTTATTTTCGCCAAAGACACTAAAAAGCAGGTAGAAGAAGCCGAATTACAAGCACAAACCATCTTAAAAGAAGCTGAACTAAGAGCAGAAACCATTAAAAAGGAGAAGCAATTAGAAGCAAAAGAGCGTTTTGTACAGTTGAAATCGGAGCATGAGCGCGAAGTAAACGACAGAAATCGCAAGATTGGGGAAATGGAAAACCGCATAAAGCAGAAAGAAATTTCCATCAATCAGAAAGAAGCCAGTATTGAAAAACAAGTGAAGGAAAATGATGCGATTAAGGAAAACCTGAATCGTCAGATTGAACTGGTTAATCAAAAACGAACTGAACTGGAGAAACACCAGGAAGAACATATCCGTCGCCTGGAAAAAGTAGCAGGATTAACTGCAGAAGATGCCAAAGCCCAACTAATTGAAAGCCTGAAGCAGGAAGCCCATACACAAGCCCTTGCCCTTCAGCAGGAAATTATTGAAGACGCCAAGCAAAAAGCTAATAAAGAAGCCCGTAAGATTGTTATCCAATCCATTCAAAGAACAGCTGCCGAACAGACCATTGAGAATACCGTTACTGTATTCAATCTGGAAACAGATGAAATCAAGGGGCAAATCATTGGTAGAGAAGGCCGTAATATCCGCGCCATTGAAGCCGCTACGGGGGTTGATTTAATTGTGGATGATACGCCGGAAGCTATTATCCTCAGCAGTTTTGATCCACTTAGAAGAGAAATTGCCCGCTTGAGCTTACAGCGTTTGGTATCGGATGGACGTATTCACCCGGCTCGTATTGAAGAAGTAGTAGAAAAAACCCGTCGCCAATTGGAAGAGCAGGTAATGGAAATTGGGGAACGTACGGTGATAGAAATGGGTATCCACGGTTTACATAAGGAATTGATCAGAATCGTAGGTAAAATGCGTTTCCGTTCTTCTTATGGCCAAAACCTATTGATGCATAGCCGTGAAACAGCCAATTTATGTGGGATTATGGCTGCCGAATTAGGCATGAACCCTAAGTTGGCTAAGAGAGCGGGTTTACTGCACGATATTGGTAAGGTTCCTGACGAAGAAACCGAACTAAGCCACGCACTTTTAGGAGCTAAATTAGCAGAGAAATACGGCGAAAATCCTGCTGTGGTAAATGCTATTGGTGCTCACCACGACGAAATGGAAATGTTATACGTGATTTCTCCCATTGTACAGGCCTGCGACGCAATCAGCGGTGCAAGACCCGGTGCCAGAAGAGAAATTATGCAGCAATACCTGCAAAGAATCAAGGATCTAGAGAACCTGGCTACTGCCTATCAGGGAGTGGAAAAAGCCTACGCAATTCAAGCTGGACGTGAGTTACGCGTGATTGTAGAAGCTGATAAGGTATCTGATGTAGACAGCGATAAGCTGAGCTTTGAAATTGCACAAAAAATTCAAACAGAAATGACCTATCCGGGTCAGATTAAGGTGACTGTAATCAGGGAAAAAAGAGCCGTAAACGTAGCCAGATAGAAATTTCTGGAAAATTTGCGTTTTTTAAAATATTCCCATTACCTTTGCCGTCCGATAAAAAATAATGTTATGCAGGCAGCAGTACAGTTTGTTCACGAACAATTAACCGCTAAGAAAGAGTTACCTAGCTTTAAAGCTGGAGATAATGTAACCGTAAACTATAAGATTGTTGAAGGTGGAAAAGAGCGTATCCAGTCTTTCCGCGGAGATGTAATTAAATTACAGGGTGTAGGAGCTACTGCTTCATTTACCGTACGTAAAATCTCTGATGGTGTAGGTGTTGAGCGTTTGTTCCCAATGTTGTCTCCAAACATTGAGTCTGTAGTATTGAACAAGAAAGGTAAAGTACGTCGTGCTAAGCTTTTCTATCTACGTGAAAGAAGCGGTAAGAGCGCACGTATTAAAGAAAAACGTTTTTAGTATTCTAATAAATTGCTTAAAAAAGCGCCCCGAAAGCACGGAGCGCTTTTTTTATTGGTTGAATCGTATACATTTGTCTTAACTTTACAGCAATAAAAAATATACTATGGGAAGTTTAGGTTTTCAGGAATTACTGATCATTGGTCTTGTAATCCTAGTAATGTTTGGCGGAAGAAAAATTCCTGAATTCATGAGAGGTCTTGGAAAAGGAATTCGTGAGTTTAATGATGCCAAGAACAACGTGAAAAAAGAATTAGAAGAAGGCATTAAAGAAAAAGACAGTACTACAGCATAATGTTTGATTATACTTCAATCAAAGCATTTCATACAGCATTGCAAAACGGCCAAACCACCTGTGTGGAGGCCGTTCTTTTTTACACCCAGTCTATCCTGGAAAACGCGCATTTAAATGCCTTCCTGGAAGTGTATGAAACAGAGGCACTGGAAAGAGCAAAAGCTTTGGATGCACAGGCAG
>Ga0208492_1001039_pt1 | contig 19639 bp, 18 predicted proteins | sample Subbioar_CSW14AB_FD_184820 | JGI IMG/M metagenome (GOLD analysis project Ga0208492, IMG submission 184820) | Serpentinite rock and fluid subsurface biosphere microbial communities from McLaughlin Reserve, California, USA - CR12Mar_CSW14AB (SPAdes) | ecosystem: Environmental > Terrestrial > Deep... | reverse complement strand
GCCCGGCAGCAGCAGGGCGTCCAGGCCATGCCATTCGGGGTCTGCCGCGATGGCCTGGGCGGCGGCAAGCAGCAGCTTGGCTCTTGGCTTGTTGATGGATGTCAGATGGGCACGCTTACCCAGCACGCACAGGGCCGCGATCCGCGGCGACCGGTTCGGTCCACGCATGAAAACACTCCAGATTGTTGAGTTGGGATTCGGGTTGCTCAGAGACTTCGGACCATGCCGGATCAACCCATGCCGGCCTGCCGCTACAGATCCCAGCCGAAATACTTGGCCGGGCTACTCAAGCCATACTCACATCAGGGCGACCAGCCGCCGCTTGGCATGGCCATCGCCGTCGATGTAGCGCTGGGTCTGCTCGATGGAGCGATGCCCAGCCAGTTGCTGCACATCCCGCAAGCTCCCGCGTGCCTTGAAGACCAGCCGGGCGGCCCGGGTGATGAAGGTGCGCCGGCCGGAATGGGACGAGCAGCCGGCAAAGCCGAGCCGGCCGTAGAAGTCCCGGAACCAGTTCACCACGCTGCTTGCCCGCATCGGGCCGCCGCGCTCGGACTCGATGACATAGCCGCTTGGGCCCCGATACCGCCGCAGCCGGCCCAACACATGCCGCAAATCCGGGTGCAGCGGGATGGACCGACCACTATTCATCTTGGCCACCCGGTCCTCAAGCTCGATGCGGTCGCCGAGATGACCGTCCGAGGTCTCGGCCATCGCCCAGGTCAGCCCGGCGATCTCGCCCGCCCGCAGGCCGGCCTTGACCGACAGCAGCAGCATCGCCTGGTCGCGCCGGCCATGCCGGCCACGGCCTGCCTCGCCCAAGGCCAGCCGAAGCTGGCCGCTTGTTAACACTTTGGCTTGTTTGCCTGCCATTTTGGCCTCTTTCTGAAGGTGAATACCCGCAAAAGTAGTATATCAAAACACAGAAATATGTCAATAGAAACAAATACATAAGCCGAAATGGTTAATTTTCGACTTGGCAAGATGATTGGGTGCTGCTGGCTTATCAGCATAACGGGCTTTGGGTTGGCTAGTGAGAGTTTTCGCGGCCAGAAGTTGCTTTACCGACTATCGAATTAGCAACTGAAGGCTTTGTAGTTGAATAAGGCCATTCCGGGTGATGGCTGTCGATCACGAAGGTATGGCTGTGGCGATAGCCGGCCGAGGTATGCGTGCCGCCGGCGAGATGAGGGTGTTCAGGGCCAAGATCCTGGTGCACATGGTCAAGCTCCTCCGGGTCCCGGCTCGGCCAGAGCCTGCTGGCGGCCAGGATGGCGATGACGCCTAACGAGCAAAGAACCGCGAAGGTGGCTTGCAAGCCGATCTTCGCGCCGAACCATCCGGCCAGCGGATAGGTGATCAGCCAGCAGGCATGGGATAGGGCGAATTGGGCCGCGAAGAGGGCCGGCCGGTCTTCCGGCTGGGACGAGCGGCGCAGCAGGCGGCCCGATGGCGTCTGGGCCAGCGAGTAGCCCAAGCCAAGGACGAACCAGAGCGGCAACAGCAGCAGATAGCTGGGGACGGCGATGCCGAGCCCTAGGCCGGCGGTGAGGATGCCGGCACCTACGAGCATGGCGCGCCGGTCCGGAATCTGGTCCAGCAGGCGGGGCAGCAGCAGGGCAGCGGCCATGGAGCCACCTCCGAACGCGCCGAGCGCAACCGCCGTTGCCTGCTGATCGAGGCCGAACTGCGCCTGGACCAGCACCACGGTATTCACGATCACCATCGACCCCGCAGCGGAAACCGCCAGGGTCAGCGCCAGCAGGCCGCGCAGGCGCGGCGTTGCCAGGTAGATGCGGATACCCCGTGTCGTCCGGTCATAAATGCCACGTTTCTCCATAGGCTTTGGGCTTGGCAGGCTGACCGACACCACCAGGGCCGCAGACACCAGGAAGCCAACGACCGTGCCGGCAAACAGGTTATGGAAGCTGATAAGGGTCAGGAGGGCCGCAGCGAGCATGGGACTGACGAGGCTTTCCATGTCGTAGGCCAACCGGGAGAGGGATAAAGCCCGGGTATAGTCGCGCTCGTCGGGCAGGATGTCGGGGATCGTGGCCTGGAAGGTCGGGGTGAAAGCTGCTGAGGCTGATTGCAGGATGAAAATCAGGACATAGACCTCCCAGATCTGCGTCACGAACGGCAGCAGCACTGCGACAAATGCCCGCACCAGGTCCAAGGCAACCAGCATGAACCGCCGCGGCAGGCGTTCCACAAAGGCCGTGGCAATCGGTGCGACGCCGACATAGGCAATCATCTTGATGGCGAGTGCTGTGCCTAAAACGGCGCCGGCCTCTGAGCCGGCGAGATCGTAGGCGAGCAGGCCGAGCGCAACGGTCGCCAACCCGGTGCCGATCAGGGCAATGATCTGGGCCAGAAAGAGATGGCGATAAGTTCTGTTGGCGAGAATCTGAAGCATGGCAACGCCTCCCGCCACCCCCTGATTTCAGAGGTATTTGGCGATTTCCTTGAATTCGTCGATGGTGCGGCGCTGGCTGCGCGGCAATGCGCCCACCACGTCTTCCAGGCAATGATCAAGATGGTCCTGGATCAAAGTCTTCTTTGCCTGGCCGATCGCCTTCTCCACGGCATGGAGCTGTTGCGCAACATCCAGGCAGCCTCGCCCGGCCTCGATCATCTCCACGACACCGCGCAGGTGGCCTTCAGCCCGGCGCAGCCGCTTGACGATTTCAGGATGGGTGGCGTGTAGATGTGTGTGCTCGCTCATGGCTTGACACTATCCCCCTGGAGAGGATATGACAAGACCAATCGTCATTGGCTTTGTCATATCCCTCTGTTAAGATCGCACCCATGCTGGTTTGGAAGCGCAGGAGAGCAGTTCGGCCCTTCATCGCATTTGCGGTGACGGTTGCGCTTATCCTGTCGGCGATCGGCATTGCCTTCTCACATCATGCAAGCGTGGCCATTACCGATTCCGCGCATCATGCCAGTATTGGCGCGGGCGCCGATCATCACCATGATGGTCATTCCCATGATGATGACGAGGAAGACGGCGATAAGAATCCGCAGAAGCCGGCTCATAAGCACACCCATAATGCGGCCGATCACTCCCATGTAACGGCCAGCATTCCGCCGGCTCCGACGTCGATGTTCTTCGCGTTTGGGCATGATTGGCGGGGTGACCCGCCTTCATTCGGCGTCCTCAAACCCCACTTCAACCTCGACCGTCCGCCGAAACCGATCTTCTTCGCGTAATTGCCGTCGCTTTTGCGAGCACTTTTACCTGAAGAAGGTCTATTTCCATGCAAGTACCCTTTTGCAAGGGTATGCCGCGCTTGGCATTCATATGCCGCCGGCTATCCATGCCTGTTCTGGCCACCCTTCTCGCTGTTCTGGTCAGCAGCACCGCTTTCGCCCATGCCGTCGCCGATGGCGATAAAGGCTATATCCAGGAGGTAAGCGGCGTATTGCTGCTGCCCTTCACCTATCTCGGCGCCAAGCACATGGTGACGGGATACGACCACATCCTGTTTCTGTTCGGCGTCATCTTCTTCCTTTACCGGATGAAGCAGATCGCCATCTATGTCAGCCTTTTTGCGCTGGGGCATTCCTCGACGATGCTGCTCGGCGTCTATTTCGATTTCGGCATCAACAGCTATCTGATCGATGCCATCATCGCCTTCTCGATCGTCTACAAAGCACTGGACAATCTCGGTGCCTTCCAGCGCTGGTTCAATTACCAGCCCGATACCAAGCTGGTGACGCTGATCTTCGGCCTGTTCCATGGCTTCGGACTGGCCTCGAAGATCATCGACTACGACATATCGCCAGATGGCCTGCTGCCGAATCTGCTCGCCTTCAATGTCGGGGTCGAGATCGGCCAGCTTCTTGCGCTCTCCGCCATTCTGATCGCCATGGGCTACTGGCGCAGGACGCCCAGTTTCCTGCGCCATGCCTACACCGCAAACGTGGTGATGATGACCGCAGGCTTCGTCCTGATCGGCCTTCAGCTCACCGGCTATTTCACCTCCTGAGACATTGAGGAACACCCATGTACAACACCGATATGCCGACCCGCGCCGAGCTTCCCAGCACCAAGCAGCTGATCCGCTCGACCATCATCGCGATCCTGGCCGCCGCGGCCATCCTCATCACGATTGTCCTGCCGGCCGAGTATGCCATCGATCCGACAGGCATCGGCCGCATGCTCCGGCTCACCGAGATGGGCGAGGTCAAGCAGCAATTGGCCAAGGAGGCCGAAGAAGATCTCCGCCGCGACCAGCAGAATGCCGCGCCGGCGCCTGAGCGCCGCTCGAGCTTGGGGAGCTTCTTCATCCGCTCCGCCCAGGCGCAGACCGCTCCGGCAACCAAGGTCGCCGAGATGGAGATCGTTTTGCAGCCTGGCCAGGGGGCGGAAGTGAAGCTGGAGATGAAGCAGGGCGACAAGGCTGCCTATACCTGGGTCGCCACGGATGACGTGAACTACGATCTCCATGGCGACGCCCTTGGCAAATCGATCAGCTACAAGAAGGGGCGCGGCGTCGCGAAGGACGAGAGCACCATTACGGCGGCCTTCGATGGCAACCATGGCTGGTTCTGGCGCAACCGCACCAAGGCGGAAGTGAAGGTGACGCTCAAGGCAAGCGGCCAGTTTGCCACGATAAAGCGCGTCCTCTGACCGAACCCGGGAAGAAAGAAATGAACTATCGCAACGTAATGTTGTCGGGCGCCACGGTGATTGTGGTGGCTGGCATTCTGAGCAATCCGGCCGCCTTCGCGGCCGAGCCGCTCAAGATCACCAAGGACCAGGCCAAGCTGGTCGGGATCGAGACTGCGGTGCTGTCACAGACAGCAGGTGCTGCCAGCCAGGGCTTTCTTGCCCGCGTCGTTATCCCGCCGCAGAAGATCAGGCATGTGGGGCCCGTCATGGGCGGCCGCATCGAAACCCTGCTGGTGGCGCCCGAGCAGATGGTGAAGCAAGGCCAGCCGCTTGCCCAGGTAGCAAGCCCAGAGCTTCTGAAGACTCAGCTGGAGTACATCCAGTCTGTTGCGCAGGAACAATACCTCAGGGAGACGCTTGCCCGTGAACAGGCGCTGTCTCAAGACCGTGTGGTTTCGCCAAAGCAGGTACTTGCCACCCGCAACGAACTCACGAATGCGACAGCAACGACGGTCGAGCGCCGGCTGGCGCTACAGATGAGCGGCATGGCGGATTCTGCCATTGCCGCGCTCGCGGCAAGCCGGGTGCCCGTGGGTGCCATAACAGTCCAATCGCCGATGGAGGGCGCTGTTATCGAGGTGGCGGCTTCGGTCGGTCAGAATATTGAGGCCGGCGGCGCATTGCTGAAAATTGCCCAGCTTTCCGTGCTCTGGCTTGAAGTGCAGGTGCCATCGGTGCAGATCAGCCGTGTTGAACTGGGCGCCGAGGTGATCATTCCGGGCGTAGATGCCAAGGGCAAGATCACTGCCATCGGCAGCACGGTGGATGCTACCAGCCAGGCGATCACGGTGCGGGCCGAGATTGATAACCAGAATGCAAAGCTGCGTCCTGGCCAGTTTGTCGAGACGCGGGTGCAATTTGCCCTGGGCCGGGAGCTTAAATACTGGAATGTGCCACCCGCCTCGCTCGTCCGCATGGGCAGCGATGTGTTCGTGCTGAAAGAAATCGACGGCGGCTACCAGCCCGTCGCCGTGCAGGTTCAGCATGAGGCGACCGACATTACCATGATCACGGGTGAACTGAGTGGTGAAGACAAGATTGCGGTTCGCGGCCTTGTTGCCCTGAAGGGCGCGATGCGTGGCCTCGGCGGGGGCGAGTAAATGTCCCAACTGGGAAGGATCGTAGAATATTCACTGGCGCAGCGCCTCTTTGTCCTGCTGCTGACAATCATGTTGATCGCCGGCGGCGCCTATGCCTTCCGGCAATTACCCATCGACGCTTACCCGGATGTATCCCCGGTTCAGGTGAAGGTGATCATGAAGGCTCCGGGTATGACGCCGGAGGAAGTGGAAGCGCGCATCACGGCGCCCATCGAAATCGAGATGCTCGGCATTCCAAACAAGCGGATCGTGCGCTCGGTGACCAAATACGCCCTGACCGACGTCACCATCGATTTCGAGGAGGGAGTGGATATCTACTGGGCGCGCAATCAGGTAGCGGAACGCCTGGCCAATATATCGAAGGATTTGCCGACCGGAATCAGCGGCGGCCTGGCGCCTATCACCACGCCGCTTGGCGAAATGTTCATGTTCACCATCGAAGGCGGCGATCTGTCGCTGACCGAGCGCCGCACGTTGCTCGATTGGGTGATCCGGCCGGCGCTGCGGACTCTTCCTGGCGTTGCCGATGTGAACGCCCTGGGCGGCCTGGTCCGGAGCTTCGAGGTTGTTCCCAATAATGCTGCGATGTCGGCCTATGGCGTTTCCGTGGAGAAGCTCCGTAAGGCCATTGAGGCGAATAACCGTAATGATGGTGCCGGGCGGCTGAGCGAAGGCGAGGAAGTCCTGCTTGTCCGGGCCGAAGGCAACATTGCGACGCTCGATGACCTGAGTGCCATCGTGGTGGCGTCCAATGGCTCCAGCGTTGTCCGGCTAGGCGATGTCGCAACCGTCAAGATCGGTAGCGTCACCCGCTACGGCGTCGTCACCAAAGATGGCAAAGGCGAGGCCGTACAGGGCCTGGTGCTTGGCCTGCGGGGCGCCAATGCCCGTGAGGTTGTCAATGCCGTGCAGCAGAAGCTGACGGAGCTGCAGCCAACATTGCCCCCGGGCGTGACCATCGAGACATTCTATGACCGCAGCAGCTTGGTCGACCGGGCCGTCGGCACCGTGTCGAAAGCTCTGCTCGAGGCCATCGTCCTGGTGCTGATCCTCCTGCTCCTGTTCCTGGGGGACTGGCGTGCCGCTTTCGTCGTGGCACTTACCCTGCCCCTGGCAGCCTTGGCGACCTTCCTGCTGATGCGCTGGACCGGGCTTTCGGCCAACCTCATGAGCCTTGGTGGCTTGGCCATCGCCATCGGCATGCTGATCGATGCTGCCATCGTGGTGGTCGAGAATGTGGTTTCTCATCTTGAGCATGACCGGGGCGCGGCGAATGCGCCGCTGCTGAATACCATATTCCGGGCCACCAAGGAGGTTGTGGTGCCGGTGGCGTCCGGCATTGCGATCATCATCATCGTTTTCCTGCCGCTGCTCACTTTGCAGGGGCTGGAAGGGAAGCTGTTCGTGCCGGTAGCCCTGGCAATTGTCTTCGCGCTCGGCAGCTCGCTGCTGTTGTCGCTGACGGTTCTGCCGGTTCTTGCCTCCTTCATCCTGAAGCGGAAGGGCCATTCCGATCCCTGGCTGGTCCGCAAGGCGTCGGGGATTTACCTGCCCACCTTGCGCTGGGCGCTCAACCATGAGCGTCCGGTACTGATCGTCGGCGCGGCGCTTCTGCTCGCCACCGCCGGCGTTTTCACCCAGATCGGCAAGACCTTCATGCCGACCATGGATGAGGGGAGCATTATTGTCGGTATCGAGAAGCTGCCTTCGGTCAGCCTGGAGGAAACCGCCGCCATCGATCTGAAAATCCATCAGATGCTGATGCGGGAGGTTCCCGAGGTCATCAGCATCGTGGCGCGGGCAGGTTCGGATGAACTGGGCCTCGATCCGATGGGCCTGAACCAGACGGATACCTACCTGATCCTGAAGCCGGAGGCCGAATGGCGGCAGCAGGACAAGGAATGGATGATGTCCGAACTGCGCCGGGCACTCAATCAGCTGCCTGGCATCTCCTACAGCTTCACGCAGCCGATCGACATGCGTGTGCAGGAGATGATCATCGGCGTTCGCGGCGATGTCGCGGTGAAGATCTTCGGGCCGGATATTCCAACCCTGAACCGCTTGGCAGAACAGATCACCACCCGCCTGCAGGGCGTATCCGGCAGCGAGGATGTCTTCACTACGCTGAACGAGGGCGTGCAGTATCTCAGCGTCAAGGTCGACCGCATGAGTGCCGGGCGTTATGGCTTGAGCGTGGATGACATTGCCGACTCCCTGCGGGCGCAGATTGTCGGCCAGGACCTGGGCATCGTTCTCGAGGACGGTCGCCGCACCCCGATCATTCTGAGGGGGACGGAAGCCATCCGGCAGTCGCCCGCGCTGTTCTCCAACCTGAACATCATCCTTGATGACGGCCGCTCCATCCCGCTTTCCTCGGTAGCCACCCTGGAGCGGATCGACGGTTCGGTGAAGATCGACCGCGAAAGCGGACTGCGCATGGCTATCGTGCAGAGCAATGTGCAGGGCCGTGATCTCGTCGGCTTCGTTGAAGAGGCCAAGGCGGCCGTTGCAAAGGATGTGCCGCTGCCGGCGGGCTATAGCCTGAAGTGGGGCGGCCAATTCGAGAACCAGCAGCGCGCCGCGGCGCGGCTTCAGATCGTGGTGCCGATCGCCCTTGGGCTGATCTTCATCATCCTGTTCGCCACCTTCTCGTCGGTGCGCCAGGCGGTGCTGGTCTTCGTGAACATCCCGTTCGCGATGATCGGCGGCGTCTTCGCCCTCTGGATTTCGGGTGAGTATCTGTCGGTTCCAGCCTCGGTCGGCTTCATCGCCTTGCTTGGCATTGCGGTCCTGAATGGATTGGTGCTGGTCAGTTATTTCAACCAGCTGCGCGAGGAAGGCGTCGCCCAGGCAATTCTGGTCGTGGATGGCGCCTTGCGCCGAATGCGGCCCGTGCTGCTCACGGCCAGTATCACCGCCTTCGGGCTGTTGCCGTTGCTATTCGCAACGGGCCCTGGCTCGGAAGTGCAGCGCCCCCTGGCCATCGTGGTGATCGGCGGCATTGTCAGCTCCACCTTGCTGACGCTCGTGGTACTGCCTGTCCTCTATCGCCGTTTCGGTACTTCCAGCCGCGAGGCCATCGCATGACAACGCAACTAGCATGTCTGACCCTTCTGGTGCCGAAGGCATTCGAGGAGAAGCTGGCTGATATCCTGCTGGCGAACCCGGTTGCTGCCAGCGCCGGCTTCACCATCCGCGATATCAACGCCTACGGCGCCAACATCGCCTATCGCACGGCCATGGAACGGGTCCATGGCCGGGTGCGGGGCGTGGAGATTGTCGTGATCGTGCAAGAAGCAGAGGCCGGTGCCGTGCTTGATGAGATCAAGCAGGCCATGCCGGGGCGCGGTGTCGTGTACCGGCTGTATACCATATCCGATGCAGGGGAAATCTGATGCGACTGATCGATTATAAGAGCCGGAAGGGTGGCCGCGGAAGCGCCGCGCTATGGATGGTGGCAGGTACTGCCGTATTACTGGCCGGCTGCGCGGAATACAAGGCCAGCCCGATTGTAGCTGCAGAAACCGCTGCGGTACTCGAAACCCGCAGCCTTGATGATCAGCGCCTCGCGCGCTTCATCGAGGCAGCCAGGCCTGGCGCCAGAGCAGGGGACTGGAACCTCTCCAACCTCACCCTTGCGGCATTGTACTTCCATCCAGACATTGAGTTGTCCCGCGCCAAGCTGGCCGTTGCGGAAGCCAGTGTGCAGACTGCGAAGCAGCGCCCCAATCCACTCCTCAGCTTGCTGCCATCCTTCAACCAGACGGTATCCACGCCATCGCCCTGGACCATTGGTGCTGTCGTCAGCCTCTTGGTCGATGCCACGGGCCAGCGCGATGCCAGGATTGCCCAGTCCGAGAGCATGGTGGAGGCGGCACGCCATGACCTGACAACTGCTTCATGGCAAGTCCGCGGGCAGGTGCGTTCGGCTTTGCTGGCGCTCTGGGCCGCACAAGGACGGCAGGATCTGGTCAACAAGCGGGCCGACCTGCAAGAAGAGTTTGTCGGTGTTCTTGAGCGGCGCTTCATCGTGGGGGAGGCGACATCCCTTGATGTGTCGCGCGAGAGGATCAATCTCAATCAGCTGCGGCTTGCGGCAACTGAGGCCGGCCGTCAGGCCGAAGAGGCCCGTGCAAAGTTGGCATCGGCAATCGGCGTTCCATTGAAGGCGCTGGCGAATATCGAGCCACGCCTAGTGGAGATCGAGATGCCGGCCGCGCAGGTGCGGATTGCGTCCATAACGGCCCCAGATCTCCGGCGCACTGCCTTGGAAAGCCGCAGCGATGTGCTGGCATTGCTCGCCGAATACGAAGCGGCCCAGGGAGCTTTGCGTTTGGAGATCGCCAAGCAATTCTTCAACCTGACCTTGGGGCCCGGCTATACCTATGATCAGGGGGATCATAAATACTCTTTCGAGATTGGCGGCGAACTGCCGATCTTCAATCGGAATCAGGGCCCAATTGCGGAAATGACCGCGCGCCGGCAGGAGGCAGCTGCCCGCTTCACGGCATTGCAGGCCCAGATCATTGCCGCAATCGACACGGCGCTGACCAATCACCGCGCTTCAATGCGGATGGCGGAATTAGCCAGCAGCCAGCTCGCCAGCCAGACCGGCCGGCGCCGGCAGCTGCAGCGGGGCGTGCAGCTAGGAGAGCTCGACCGCTCGACCGTGATGTCGGCCGATATCGAGATCGGTGTTGCCGAACTAGCAAGATATGAGGCGGGCGTTCAGCAACGCCAGGCCCTCGAAATGCTGGAGGATGCCTTGCAGCAGCCACTTTTCGAGACTGCGGCTGGTATTCCCCTTCTGGCAAGAATTGTCGGCAGTCGAGAATGATAAAAAGCCACTCAATCGTGCCAATGCGCGGCTACGCCATTGTGATCGGCATAAGCCTCCTGCTTTCGGGATGCAGTACCGAGGAGTGGCAGCGCAGCTACCATGCCAGAATCCGGGAGGATTGCGCCGAGAAAGGCTTTCGGCCGGATACCCAGGAAGGCAAGCTCTGCTTCGCGAAAGCATTGCAGCGCGCCACGGCACGCCCACCAGGAGCCAAGCCCTATCGGCCGCCAAAGAGTCTTGAGCATTTCATGGAATAGTGTCGATGACACGAAACCGCCCTAGCTGGGGCGTGGTGGCCATGAGTGGTTTTCGTCCTGCCCGCTTCTGCACCAGGCATACAATGCGTCGTACATCACCATGCCATGCCGCAGCATCTCATGGTCATCAGTGAAGAGCGCGCTGAGCCCCAGTGAGATGGCCAACAGGCCGGGCGACTGCGGTGTCAATTCAAGCCGCGACGTATCGGCACCCCGGACAATCCTGGCCAACTGCTGAAGCGCGCCATCGGTCAGTGCGTATTGCTCCAGGAAGGCATCAAAGCTGCATTTCTCTCCGGCATGGGTGAACTTAACCCCCGGAATGTCATAGGGGATGGCCCCGGTGCGCCCGGCGATTTCAAGAACCTGGCCGCTTGGCACATAGAGGAATTCCGGCTCGCTATCGATGAAACGGGCAATCAGCCAGGGACAAGCGATCCGGTCGATCTTCGGGCGTTCGCGGGTAATCCATTTCATATCGATGCTCATTCGCTTTGGTATGATATGAAATATGATACATAGATAATTATAAGATACAAGTGTTGCATTTTTCGTTGAAGCGGCTAGGATGGCGGTCATGAGGGTTCACGCACCGACAATCGACCGCTGGCTACTGCTCATTCACCAATTGCCGGCAAAGCCCGCATATTTGCGCGTCAAAATCTGGCGGCGCCTGCAGGACATCGGCGCGGTGGCGGTCAAGAAGACCGTCTATGCCCTGCCAATCGGAGAGCAAAGCCAGGAAGACTTCGCGTGGCTGCTGCGCGAAATTGCGGAAAGTGGCGGCGAGGCGATGATCTGCGAGGCCCGGCTCATCGAAGGTCTAAGCGACCAGGAAGTGCGGGCGAAATTCAATGATGCCCGGGATGCGGATTATCAGGCGCTTGCGGCGGATATACGCAAGCTGCCGGCGACTGCGGCCAGGGACGACGCGACTGCAGTCGGTGCCGATGTGAAGGCCCAGGTGACGCGCTTCCGCACGCGCATGCAGCAGATCATCGCTATCGACTTCTTTGGCGCCGACCGCCGCGAGGGGACCGAGGGCATTCTCGCCGCTCTTGAGGCGCGCGTGAAGGACGGGGAGAGCCAAGCCATGCCGGCCGTTGCAAATGCTGCGCTGGGGGAATTGACGAAGCGGACCTGGGTCACCCGTGCCGGCGTGCAGGTCGATCGCATTGCCTCTGCCTGGCTTATACGCCGGTTCATCGATCCCGCTGCCGGTTTCAAATTCGTGCCGGCCAAGGGCTATGAGCCACGGAAAGGTGAGCTGCGCTTTGACATGTTTCAGGGCGAGTTCACCCATGAGGGCGACCGCTGCACCTTCGAGGTGCTGATTGCCCGCTGTGGCATCAGGGATGCGGCCCTGGATGCCATTGCCGAGATTGTCCATGACATTGATCTGAAGGATGGCAAATATGGCCGTGATGAAACGCCCGGCATCGCCCGCCTGCTCGGCGGCATTGCAGCCAGCATCGTGGACGACAAGGAACGCATCACCAAAGGCTCCGAGATATTCGAGGGCCTGTACGAATCCTTCCGTGCGCAGGGTCGCTAGCTGGCGGATGAAAGGCCAATTGCCATGACCGCTCGTGAGCTGGCGCCGTCTCCTCATAAGGCTGTGTCCAGCCACGGGGTTTCCCTGGGCGAAGCCATGCGCGTCTGGGCACGGGTTGCCGCCCTCAGTTTCGGTGGGCCGGCAGGGCAGATTGCGGTGATGCATCGGATCATCGTCGAGGAAAAGAAGTGGATCGGCGAGAACCGCTTCCTGCATGCCTTGAACTACTGCATGCTACTGCCGGGGCCGGAGGCGCAGCAGCTTGCTGTTTATATCGGCTGGCTGATGCATCGTACCCTGGGCGGCCTGATCGCCGGTATGCTGTTCGTATTGCCGGGCATAGTCGCCATCATGGCACTCAGTTGGATTTATGCCGGGTATGGTGGCGTTGGTGTCATTCAGGGCTTGTTTTTTGGCCTCAAAGCGGCGGTACTGGCTGTCGTGCTTGAGGCCGTGATCCGCATCGGCAAGCGGGCGTTGAAAAATACCACCATGGTGCTCATCGCGGCAGCCGCTTTCATCGGCATCTTTGTTTTTGGGATCGGCTTCCCGTGGATTGTCCTCACGGCTGCGATCCTGGGATATGGAGGGGGCCGCGCCGGTATAGCCAGCTTCCTGGTCGGGGGCGGGCACAAGGCCGCGGGCGGCAGCGTTGTGGCGGATGCGGACTCGTTGCTTGGCGAGGAGGCTCCCGCGCATGCCCGGCCGGGACCGGGATGGTCGCTCCGTGTCGCCGCAATCTGTGTCGCGCTCTGGTTCGGGCCGATTGTTGCGCTGTTGCTCGCGTTTGGCCCGGGGAATGTCTATAGCAACATAGCCATCTTCTTCAGCCAGATGGCGGTGGTCACCTTCGGTGGTGCCTATGCGGTGTTGGCCTATGTCGCCCAGCAGGCAGTGGAGAATTTCGGCTGGCTGCGGCCGGGTGAAATGCTGGACGGCCTCGGCATGGCGGAAACCACGCCCGGCCCGCTGATCATGGTGCTGCAATTCGTCGGCTTCATGGGGGCATATCGCGATCCCGGCATGCTGCATCCGATGCTTGCCGGCACCCTGGGCGGCTTATTGGCCACCTGGGTCACATTCGTGCCATGCTTCCTGTGGATTTTTCTCGGCGCCCCCTTCATCGAGAAGCTGCGGGGCAACAAAATGGTTGGCGCGGCTCTTTCCGCAATCACGGCCGCGGTGGTTGGGGTGGTGCTGAACCTCGCCATCTGGTTCGCGCTACACACCATCTTCAAGGAAGTACGGAAAGTGTCGGACTTTGGCCTGTCGCTCGATGTGCCGATACTGGCTTCAGTGGATGTGCCATCCCTGGTGCTGATGCTTGGCTCAATCGTGGCCCTGTTCTGGTTCAAGCTCGGAATGGCCAAGACTCTGGCTGGTGCGGCTTTGCTGGGTATTGTTTGGCATTTTATTTCCACCGCATGAGATTAGGCTGGGATCGCCAGTATCCATAACAACTCCGATCGAACTGAGGGGGGGCGCACTTGGCCCGCCTCGGCTGGCCAGAGTGCCGGAGTGAAATCACCCAAGCACAATAAGTATATGATTGCCTTGGGGCGGGTGAGGGTAATCAAGCCCGCTTCAAAGCTTGGGGGGCTACTCGCAGTTCTTTGTATCTGATACGGCCAGAAATGCACCCAAACTCAAGTATCCCGATATATGGGCTGCAACTCTGTCTGCTGCGGCAATAAGCGCTGAATCTAAATGATGAATGTATCTGCTGGTGATCGTGCCGAGTCTATGCCCCAGCATGGTAGCAATAGTGGCTTCAGTGTAGCCAAGCTCATTGGCAAGTGACGCAAATGAATGGCGCAAAGTATGGAGTGTCACATTGTAGTATCCGTCCTCATCTTTATCTGTAAGTCCTGCGGCTGCTCGAACCGTGTCCATGATTTTTGGGGTGCCATCGTAAAATCGTCCGCGCTCACCCGGAAAGACCGCATCAGTGTTTGCCGCTCTTGGTTGATCTTGAAAAAGCTCCAAAGCAGCCTTGCCGATGGGTCGAGTGCTCTTGCCGCTTTTAGTGTCTGGAAAGCGTACAGAACCACCATCAATATCGAGAAAAGGCCAGCGGAGAGTATGAATCTCGCTTTTACGGCAGCCAGTCAGGGCAAGTGCTTGTATAACAGCAATCCCTTGCGGATTTACTCTTTGCAACTCGGCAAGCTTCAGCCCTCGGCCAAGTGCAATGAATTCCTCGTGGGTTAAGCGTCGATCTCGAATCTTATCGCGATGGCGCTCAATACCATGCACAGGATTATCAGCACGAACTCCATGCTTCACGGCATACTGGAAAATACCGCCAAGCAGGCCCACAGTCCTTGTGGCCGTTCCCCGCCCTCCCTTTACAACTGACTTGCCGCGTGGCTTGGTTTTCTCAACTTTCTGGGTTTTGCCTGCGGCAATGTCATTCATGAAGCGCAGAATATCGGCGCGGGTAATATCCTTGACCTTTTTTCGGCCGAGCAGTGGTTTAATGTGACGTTCAATCCGGCCTCGATCCACATAGATTGTGGATTGCTTTTTGGCATAGCCGCCACGGGTCAGAATATTCCCGGCTAAGGCATCCTTATAATACTGGTCACATAGGTCTGCGACTGAAGAGGCCATGCGCTCGTCGCGTTTTAGCCGGCCAGGATCGACACCTTGAACAATGCTGCCCAGCAGTTTGAGTGCCTCTCCACGTGCCAACTCTGGTGTAAATGGCGCTCCATGTCGACCAATGGTTATCCATTGCTGCTGGCCCTTTACGGTGGCTTTCACAAAGTAGGTGATGGCGTCCTTTTGCCGTCGAGCGCCAAAGCCCTTGATCTCTGTATCGAACAGGTTTTGGCCTGGCTGAAGGGCCTCGACGACCCGCTTTGTAATCTTGGCTTTTGGCACCGATTACGACCCTTGCTCTTGCTTTCGTAGCTACAGCCTAGCTACAGGGAGACAGAGAATTCAAGGGTGAATGGAAGAAATTCGCAGAGAATATTTGCTGGAAAAATGGGAAAAATAGAACGGGATGGTACTCAATAGAAATGGCCTTTTCACGCTCCGAAGGCAGAGGTCACAAGTTCGAATCTTGTCGGGTGCGCCAATTTCCCTTGAAAAATCCGTCTAAGGCCTTGGCCCGATCATGCTGCGCGGATCGGCGAGGCGGTCGTAATCCTCGGCGCTGAGCAGGCCGAGCGCGATGGCGGCCTGTTTCGGGCTGATATTCTCGGCGAAGGATTTGTTGACGATCTGCGCCACGCGGTCATAGCCGAGATGCGGGTTGAGCGCGGTGGCGAGCATGATGGAATGCTCGACATTGCGGCTGAGCGTGGCGGTATTCGGCTCGATGCCAGCCACCATGTCGTCGCCGAACAGCTTCGCCGCATCGGCCAGCAGCGCGATGGAGCGCAGGATGTTATGCACGATCACCGGCTTGGCAACATTGAGTTCGAAATGCCCGGCGGCAGCGGCATGGGTCACAGTCACGTGGCTGCCCATCACCTGATAGCAGACCTGTAGCGTCGCTTCCGCCAGCGTCGGATTGCGCTTGCCCGGCATGATCGATGACGTGAGGCCATCATGCGGCAGCAGCAATTCCGCCAGGCCGGCGCGCGGGCCTGAGCCGAGGAAGCGGATGTCGTTGGCGATCTTGGCCAGCGAGACCGCCAGCGTGTTGAGCATGCCGCTGGCTTCCACCAGGGCGTCATGCGCGCCCATGCCCTCGAACTTGTCCGGGTTGGCGCGGAAGGGCTGGCCGCTCAAACTCGCCAGTTCCTCGGCGAAGGCCACGTCGAAGCCGGCCTTGGCATTCAGCCCGGTGCCCACCGCCGTGCCGCCCTGGGCCAAGGCATAAAGCCGCGGCAGGGTATCGTTCAGCCGCGCCTGGCCGAGTTCGATCTGCCGTGCCATGGCGCCAAAACCCTGGCCCAAGGTCATCGGCGTCGCATCCTGCAGATGGGTGCGGGCGATCTTCACGATATCGGCCCAGGCCGCTGCCTTGATGCTGAGCTGGCTCTGCAGGCTGGCGAGCGCGGGCTTCAGCCGCCCGACCAGTTCCAGCACGGTGACAATATGCATCACGGTGGGGAAGGTGTCGTTCGACGACTGGCCGCGATTGACATGGTCATTCGGATGCACCGGCTTCTTGGTCGCCAGCGGCTGGCCGAGCAATTGGTTGGCGCGGTTGGCGATCACCTCATTGGCATTCATGTTGGTGGCGGTGCCGGAGCCGATCTGCCACACCGGCAGCGGGAAATGCGCGTCGAATTTGCCCTCCCAGACCTCACGCGCCGCCTGCTCGATTGGCGCCACCAGGTCGGGCGGCAATTCGCCGAGCCGGGCATTGGCGCGCGCGGCGGCCAGCTTCTGCAGCCCGATGGCATGCACCAGGGCCGGCGGCAATTGCTCGTCGCCGATGCGGAAAAGCTGCAGCGCGCGCTGGGTCTGGGCGCCCCAGTATTTGTCGGCGGGCACGGCGACGCTGCCGAAGGCATCGCGTTCCTGGCGGGTCTCGGTCATGCTTCATCCTCGAATGCTTCGACGCGGAGCGAAATATCGGGCCGCGTCCTCTGCTACATTGCGCCGGTCGCCCCATTCTAGCGTGGAATTGTTGCCGATGTCGTTGTTTGCCATTGATTCTCCTTCTTTGCTGATTTTCACTGCCCTGGTGCTATTGCTGGCCGGTTTCGTCAAAGGCGTGATCGGCCTGGGCTTGCCCACCATCTCGGTCGGGCTGCTCGGCCTGATCATGGCCCCGGTGGAAGCGGCGGCCTTGCTGGTGGTGCCTAACCTGGTCACCAATGTGTGGCAGTTGCTCGCCGGGCCGAGCGTGCGGGCGCTGGTGGCTCGGCTCTGGCCGATGATGCTCGGTGTATTGCTCGGCACCCTGGCCGGCGCGCAGTTCTTCCCGCTCGGTGCCTATGCCTGGGCCACGGCTTTGCTGGGTGTGGCGCTGGCGCTCTATGCCGGACTTGGACTGGCGGCGAAGCAATGGCCGCTCAAGCCCGAACAGGAAGCCTGGATGGGGCCGCTGGTCGGCTTTGCCACCGGCGTGGTGACGATCCTCACCGGCGTCTTTGTCATTCCTGCCGTGCCGTATCTGCAGGCCTTGAAGCTGGAGAAGGACGATCTGGTGCAGGCGCTCGGCCTGTCCTTCCTGGTCTCCACCGTGGCCTTGGCATTGGCTTTGTTCGGCAACGGCCTGTTCGCCACCGCCATTGCCGGTTCCTCGCTGCTCGCCCTGGCGCCGGCCTTGGGCGGCATGCTGATCGGCCAGGCCTTGCGCAGCCGCATCTCGGCCGCCAGCTTCCGCCGCTGGTTCTTCAGCGGCCTGCTGCTGCTCGGTGCTTATCTGGTGCTGAAGGCGCTGTGGTGAGCTATTCGCTCCAGCCGCCGCCGAGTGCCTTGTAGAGATCGACCAAAGCCGTGAAGCGGGCCAGCATCGCCTGCGCCAGGGCATCGTTGGCCTGGAACACGGTGCGCTGGGCATCCAGCAGGTTCAGGAACGGCACGGTGCCGGCGCGGTAGCGCGCTTCCACGATGCGGTAGGCTTCGCGCGCCTGATCATAGGCTTCGCGGGCATAGCTCTGGCGCTGTGCCGCGTTGGCGGTGCCGGTCAATGCGTCTTCCACATCGCCGAAAGCGGTGACGGCGGCCTTGGCATAGGTCTCGGCCAATTCAGCAAAGCGGGCGCGGTTCAATTCTTCCTGACCCTCCAGCCTGCCACCCTCGAAGAGCGGCGCGGTGATCGAGGCGGCCAGCGAATAGAGCGCGCTTTGCGGCTGCAGCAGGGTATGCAGGGCTGTGCTTTGCAGGCCGCCGGAAGCGGTGAGGGCCAGGCTTGGCAGCTTTGCCGCCTCGGCCACGGCAATATCGCGGTTGGCGGCCAGCAGGTCGGTTTCGGCCTTGCGGATATCGGGGCGGCGGGCCAGCAGGGTAGAAGGCAGGCCGGCCTTCACGCCCGGCAGCCGCAGGTCGTCCAGCGATTGCGCCGTGACGCTGAAGCCCTGCGGTGCGCGGCCGAGCAGCAGCGCCAGCGCGGTCAGGGTCTCGCGCTCGCTCTGGCGCAGCACCGGAATGGTGGCGCGCTGGGTCGCCACGCTGTTGCGCTGCTGTGCCACTTCCAGGTCGGAGGCAGCGCCAAGCTGGCGCTGGCGTTCCAGCACGTTCAGCACATCCTGGGCATTCTGCAGCGTGTCTTCCGCCAGGCGGATACGGTCGCGCAGCGAAAGCAGTTGAAAATAGCTGGCGGCGAGATCGGCATGCAGGGTCAGCATCACGGTTTCGCGGTCGTAGCGGCTGGATTGCAGCCGTGCCAGGGCAGCATCCGAGGCAGCGCGGTTGCCGCCGAACAGATCGACCTGGTAGCCGGCGGTAAGGCCGACATCGAAAGTGTTGCGCACGATGCGGCCCGAACTGGCGCGCTGGGTGGAGCTGGAAGAGCTTGAGGACGACGGCGACCAGGAGCGGCTGGCGCCGCCATCGGCACCAAGTGTCGGCAGCAGGGCGGCGCCGGCAATCTTCGCTGAAGCTTCGGCCTGGCGGATACGGGCCAGGGCGGCGCCGAGGTCGCGGTTGCCGGTTTCGGCGGCACTCATCAGGCCATCGAGTTCGCTGCTGCCGAAATCACGCCACCAGGTGGTGTCAGGCCAGAGCCCGGCGCCGGCATTGCCGGCATCCCAGGCGGCAGGCGCGGCGGTCTGCGGTTTCACGAACGGGTCGCCGATATCGCAGCCCGCCAGGATCAGGGAAGCAGCGAGCAGCGCGGCCATCGGGGCGCGGCGGGAAAGCTTGGTCATCTGGGTCATTCCGAAGCGAGGGCGACCACGGGGTCGAGGCCGGCGGCCTTGCGCGCCGGTAGATAGCCGAATGTGAGGCCGGTGAGGAAGGCGCAGCCGAAGGCCAGCAGCACCGGTCCGGTGGAATAGATCACCGGCTTGCCGAAAGCCTCGAACACCGCCGTGGCACCAAGGCCGAGCAGCACGCCGATGATGCCGCCGAGCGTGCAGATCGCCAGCGCTTCGGTATTGAATTGCAGCAGGATATCCAGCCGCCGGGCACCGGTGGCCATGCGCACGCCGATCTCGCGGGTGCGCTCGGTGACGCTCACCAGCATGATGTTCATCACGCCGATGCCGCCAACGATCAGCGAGATGATGGCAATGGAGCCAAGCAGCAGGGTGAGGGTGTTCTGCGTCTCGGTGGCGGTCTGCAGGATCGCCGCCATGT
>Ga0208492_1001037_pt1 | contig 19679 bp, 18 predicted proteins | sample Subbioar_CSW14AB_FD_184820 | JGI IMG/M metagenome (GOLD analysis project Ga0208492, IMG submission 184820) | Serpentinite rock and fluid subsurface biosphere microbial communities from McLaughlin Reserve, California, USA - CR12Mar_CSW14AB (SPAdes) | ecosystem: Environmental > Terrestrial > Deep... | reverse complement strand
GGACCAATGGTTACATCTTTTTCCGGCTGAACTTCTAGTTTGTCGGCCGCTGTGTCGACCTCCGCTTCGGCGTCGCCACGATCCTGCGTTCCTTCCAAATTTCCGGTCGATTTCGATGGATCTGGGTTTTGCAGGTTCGTTCCCAAATCGGCCGCCGGCGCGGACATGATCGATTCGTCGTTTCCGTTATTGGCCTGTCTGTTCCGACCGCCCCCTCCGAATGCGGAAGCGTTTTGGGCGGCACCGCCCCATGCCGCAGCCGGACTGGACGTCGTGAATGCCAGCGATAATGCCTGGCCTGCCCGATACGGATCGCTGCCGGCCAAGGCCTCGGACCCGAGCGACCCCGCATGGGAAATCGACGAGGACGATCCGGCCTTGTCCGCTCGGATCGCAGCCAGGGTCTTGTCGCGAAATGAATTCCATAGCCGTGTGGTCGAGTCGGATTCGTCTTCCTCGACCGAATCGAGCCAGGGCTTGTCCGTGGCATAAAGACGATCGAGCAGATCGAGCTTGAGCGCGCCGCCAAAACACGTGCTTGCAAACTCCGAATCCCCCCAGGGCTGATCTTTCGAACGATCCGCCGTGATGCGCCTCTGCGACTTCGCATTCTGGAATCGCTCAGGACTCGACTGGGAAAATTCACCGCCCAGATTGGACTCTGGCGTTTCGCTAATGTTCGATGGCAGGAAGGACGAACCGTACTTCTCGTCAACAAGCGGGCGATGCACGCGCATGGTGGCGCTTGAACTTCCCGACGAAAAGAGAACGAGGCCTTCCATCCCATAAAGGGCGGAAGCACTGTTTCTTTCCTCGAGGCAAAGCAATTGGATCGGCCGCCGGGAATGCCCGTTGGTGAATCCACCAGCGCCCCGTTTCTTCCGAGTCAACCACTGAAATCGCATCGCCATGGTTGGACTTTCAATCGCCTTGTAAAAACCTGAAAATCATGAGATTTGCCTTCCAAGTCAACGGGAATATTGCCGTAAGAGTCTTTCTTCCGGGAACTTTCCGTCTCGGAAAGAATGGGTACCGAACGGCCCCATCGAAGAAAATACGCCGCCGCTTTCCCGTTCGCTCAGAAGATTTTCCCGAAAAAAATTCAAGTTCGATAACTCATTCCTTTATAGGGAGTTAAGTCGATGCAAACAGCCGGGCGCCTCGTGATCGGTCCCGATTCCTTGCGCAATCACTGATGGAACACAACGGCCTGGATTCCGTTGGGCGGCGAGTGGCTTTCGCCGCTTCAACAGCGCGCGATGGGAAAATGAGAAGATTCGAAGAAGAGGGGGGGAGCTTTTCTGACGGCTCAAGGTTTCGCAAAGGGAAAGTTTTGCTGCATCCAGCCGGTCCAGGCCGCGCCATCCCTCTGAAGGGCGCCTGCACCGTCGGCGCCATAAAGATACATGCGCATCGACAATAAGACCCTTTCTCCCATCGGCATGGCGAAGAGGTGACAAAGGCCCCTGGCCGGCATTTCGAGGCGGGTCAAGTACTGCAAAGGATGGCCAGGATCATTTCCTTTTTCAACCCAGCCGGAAAGCGCCGGGCAGCCGCCTGGCGCCTGAAACTTCGACCCGGGAACCAAATCGGTTAAGCCGAGGGCGGTCGTCAATCGTTCCCAGGCCTTGGGGGCCGGTTCGAGCGACATCCCCATCAAGGGCAGAAGCGTGCCGGTTTCCCCCATGAAATGGGTGAGGTACAGGCGCAGGATCTCAAAGTAGGCCGGCCAGCCGCGCTCGATCGCTTCCAGTTGATTGTCCCAGTCGTCACCGCTGGCAAACAGACTGTGCACAACCCGAACCAAGCAGGTACCGCCGGCTTGCGCTTCAACCGTCCATTCGGTCGCAAGCGTGGGGCCGTCAGGTCCCATCTGACCTTCGCCCACAAAGCGCCTGGGCGGATCCCAGGCGGTTCTTTTGGCGACCGACTCCATGCCCGGACCAAAATGGCAAACGATCGCGCCGTCGGCACGCATTTCGGTGGGCACAAACCAGGAAGAAACGCCTGGACCGGTGGCAATCGCATCCCAGACTTCTTCGGGAGTGCCCGGCACCTCGACCTGGGCCTGAACCCAGCGCTTGCCCGATTCGTCGTGGTTCAGACTCATTCTTTGTCCTTGGTTTCTTTTGATTCTTTTGATTCTTTTGGGCCCGATGGGTAGGCGAGCACCACGAGCCGGTGCCAGCGCCCCCCCTCGGCTTGCGCGTCGTGGTAACGCGCGACCAGTTGAGCGATCGAGCGCGTCAAGTCGGCGCTGAAGGCGGCACGCTCGGCGGCGCTACGAAAGCGGATCTCCGTATCGGCCGACAGGGTGGCCAGCCTTTTGCCCGAGTCGCGCGACAGACGCAAAAGCGATCCGACTTCGCGAATGGCTCTCGCGGCCAGCGCGACCAGGTAGGCCACCGACAATCGATCCTTGGTTCGCTCCGGGTCGGTGGCGATCGGACCCAAGGCGACAGGAGACACGAGATAAGAGTGTGCCTTGGCCACCATCAAACGCTCGGTCAACCCGCCCCAGCTTTTTTCACCGGCCGCCTCGATCAAGCCATGAGCTTCCAGTGTGCGCAGGTGGTAATTGACCTTTTGGCGGGTTAGCCCCACCCGAGTTGCGAGCATGGCCGCCGAAACCGGTTCGGTCATCTCGGCCAACAGCCGGCACCTGATTGGATCCAGGGCCACGCTGGCAATGGCAGGCTCATCGATGATTTCCAGGTCGAGCATGAGAGAATTGTCCTTTTGACAAATATTATTGTCAATAGTGCATGCGCTTTTTTCTTGACCGCCGACCGTTTTACGGCGCGTCTGGCCTGCGCGGCGACCTTCTGAAGGCACGAGGGCGGTTGACCGGCCTGGCAATTAAGGTCGCAGTACGCGCACGCGGTGATTTTCGCTATCGCCGACAAAAACGGTTCCATCACGGTCGACGAACACTCCATGCGGTCGGGCCAGTCGGCACTGAAGGGGATTTCCTTCCGGCCCATCCCCCTTGCTTCCGTCGCCTGCGACGAGTTCCAGGGTTGCCCGGCTCACATCGATCATGCGAATCGAATGCGATTCGGTATCGGCGAGGTAGGCATTTCCTTTTGCGTCGAGGCTGACCCCCTTCGGTCCGCAAAGCGTTGCCAGAAGTGCCGGGCCGCCATTGCCGGTGAAGCCCGACCGACCCGTGCCCGCGACATGCCGGATCTCGCCCGATTGAGCGTCGACCTTGATCACGGCGTTGCCTTCGCGCAGCGCGAGCCAAAGGCTGCCATCGGCGGCAAATGCCATCGCCCGGGGTCCATGCAGACTGCTATCGCCGATGAGCGTGCCGTCGGGCGATTTCTTTTTCTGCCCGTTGCCGCCATAAGTCGAGATTCGGCCCGATTGCAGTTCGATCTTGCGAATGCGATGGTTGAGAATGTCGCAAACGAGAAGGTCGCCGGCCGGATCAAAGGCCAGGCTGTGCGGTTGATTCATTAAAGCCTTTTTCGCCGGCCCGCCGTCCCCGGCGAAGCCGGGTTTGCCCGTTCCCGCGATGGTTTGAATCGTTCCCGTTTCCGCGTCGACTTTGCGCACCGTATGATTGCCGATCTCGACGAAATAGAGATGGCCCCGTTTGTCCCAGGCGAGTTCGTAAGGCTGATTGAGCGCGGCCTCGGTCGCCGGTCCGCCGTCTCCTGAATGGCCGCGTTTTCCCGATCCGGCAAAGGTCGAGATGATCCCGCTTTTGGAGATGCGGCGAATGCGCTGATTGTCGACATCGCAAACATAAAGGAACCCATCGGGACCGCGTGCGATCGCAAACGGGTTGTTCAGTTGCGCCTTTTCGGCGGGACCGCCATCGCCTGAAAAACCTTTTTCTCCCGTCCCGGCGAAGGTGACGATGGTTTGACCAGGAAGCGCTAAGGCGCCAGGGGCCAAAACGCCAAGCGATACGAAACAGAACAGGAAACTTGCGCGCATGCAAGGGCTCCACAAGCGCTTGAGCGCCGTCTTAGAGGCTTACTGGGTCCATCCTATTTGCTGGGACGACTCCGAGACCAGGAAGGTCGACTTCCCCTCGCACCGGATCGCTTGGAATTTCGGCGCAAGCAGCGGATGAAAACGAGACCCGCGACTAAGATTCTTGAAAGGAATCATTTCCTTGTTGGACTCAAATCTCCAATTGCTTCAAAAAAAGGATGACTATTCCATGGATTCCCAGGACAGCGCAGCGAAGCCAACCAAACCCAGGCCTAGCGCCATCGTCATCGCAGGACATGTTTTGACTGTACTCGTCTCACTCATGCTGCTCATGAGTGCGACGATGAAGTTCTTGAAACCGGAAGGGTTCGACAAGCAATTCATCGAAACCTTCGGCTACCAGGACCATCACGCCTTCTGGATCGGGCTGACCGAGCTGGCTTGTGTTGTGCTTTTCGCGATTCCCCGGACTTGCGTGCTTGGGGCGATCCTTCTGACCGGCTATTTGGGAGGGGCCGTCGCGACCCATGTTCGCGTTGATGACCCGTTCTTTGCACCCATCATCATCGGTGTTGTCGTGTGGGCCGCCTTGTTCTTGAAAGACGCTCGCATCCGCTCGCTCATTCCCATTCGCTGGTAAGCGTCCGTTCTCAGGACCCATCAAACCCATCAGGCTGACCCGAAAAAGAAAGGATTGCCTTTGGACCATCATTTTCAGGTCAACCTGAAGGGTTTGATCGATCTGCTTTCCAATCACCTCTACAGCGGCCCCGAAGTCTTCGTTCGGGAACTTTTGCAAAATGCCGTCGATGCCATTCGCGCGCGGGAAATCGACGAGGCGGAAAAAGAGCAGAAAGGATACAAGGGCGAAATCGTTCTGGAACTGATCCGCAAACAGCCAGGCAAACCGGCAACCCTCGTCATTTCCGAAAATGGCATCGGCCTGACCGAAGAGGAGATCCACCGGCTGTTGGCGACGATCGGTGAAAGCTCCAAGCGCGCCTCCAAGGGAGAGGGGCCAACCGATTTCCTTGGCCAGTTCGGTATCGGCTTGCTTGCCTGTTTCTTGGTCACCGATGAAATTGTCGTGGTCACGCGTTCGGCTCGAGACCGCGAGGCGCCTGCCATGGAATGGCGCGGACGCGCCGACGGCGCCTACACCATCAAACCGCTCAAGGGCGCCCTCGATGCGGGAACGCAAGTCTTCTTGACCTGCAAGGAAGGGGCCGAGGAATGGTTTGATGCTGCGCGGCTAGAAGAGTTGGCCCGTGGATATGGCGGCTTGCTCCCTTACCCCATTCGGCTGATTGCCGGCAAATCGAATCGCCAGATCAACCGGGAGTTGCCCGCCTGGCGCAGGAAGTTCGCCAATCAGGCACAGCGCAAAAAAGCGCTGCTCGAACTGGGAAAGGAGATGTTTGAGCAAAAGTTCTTCGATGCGATTCCCCTGAATATCAAGCATCAAGATATCCAGGCCGGCGAAATCGATGGCGTGGCCTTCGTTTTGGACCATGCGCCGCAAGTCACTTCCAAGCCGGTGCACCGGGTTTATCTGAAAAACATGTACCTGACGGAACGGGCGGACAATCTGCTGCCGCCCTGGGCCTACTTTGTGAAATTGGTCGTCAATACCAGCGGCCTCAAGCCGACCGCTTCCCGAGAAGGGTTTCAAGAAGATCAAAGATTGCTAAAGGCCCGAGATGAAATCGGCGCCTGCTTGAAATCGTACCTGGTCGACTTATCTCACAACGACCCGGAAAAATTGGCCCAGTTGATCTCGCTTCATGAATTGACCTTGAAGGCCCTGGCTGTCGACGACGATGAATTTTATCAGCTCATTTTGGACTGGCTTCCCGTGGAGACTTCGCTTGGCGATATGACGCTGGGTGAATACCGCCAGCGGCACGGCGCACTCCGCTATTCACCCACGGTCGATGAATTCCGGCAAATCTCCCAGGTCGCCTCCGCTCAAGGGATCTGCGTGATCAACGCCGGCTACATCCATGTCAAAAAGCTGATGGACAAATTCCCTCATCTGATCGAAGGGGGGCGCGTCGAGCAGGTCGACTCAAGCGACCTGACCAACTCGTTTTCCGGCATTCCCGAATCGCGACAAGAGGCCGGCAATCGCTTCGAAGATCTGGCCAACAAGGTGCTCAAGGCTTTCCAGTGCCACGCCCATTTGAAATGCTTTGCGCCCGCCGAGTTGCCCTGCCTGTACACGATCTCCGCCGAAGGGCTCTTGCGCCGATCGGTCCAGCAGACCATGGACATTGCCAAACCGCTCTGGTCCTCGGTGCTTGGAAGTCTGTCTCCTTCCTCAGGCGGCCCGGCCCCCTTTGCCAGCCTTTGCTTCAATTTCAACAACCCAATCGTGCAAAAATTGCTGGAATCCCCTCCCCGCGAAGTCAGCCGGCGCGCCATCGAACTGCTTTATGTCCAGGCGCTCTTGCTCGGCCATCATCCGCTGCAGGCACGCGAAATGAAATTGCTCAATGAAGGCCTGCTGGGCATGATCGAGGCGGGCCTGGTTTCGCAATCGTAGGTGGGCTGCGCGAGGAACGAGTGCTTGATGAATCGCGATCTTCAAGAAATCTGGGATCAAGTCGACCTGCTGCCTCTTTGCCAAACCAAGGTCGCGCTCATTGAACAGGGAATTGGCCTGGCCGACACGCTCAACGATCTGGAGCATGGCTACAACTTCCGCCTGGAACTGGTGAACTGCACCAACTTCACCGGAGACAACGATAAGGCGCTGGTGGCGTTCGCCTGGCTGCTCGCCATTTCCGACCGATATCCCGAGAAGTTTCCCGAAGCGCACATCCTCTGGAGCTACAAATGGATGATCACGAACGTGCTCGATTTCCCCTCGATTTCGCGCGCGCAAATCGAGGAAACGATGGCCGATCTGGCCCTGCGCTTTGAACGCCAGGGGCCATCGAGCAAACCGATTCTGGCCCTGCGCTGCAAGATCGCGCGGGAATTCGGCGAATGGGATCAGGTGAAGCACTACCTCACCCTTTGGCGCAAGGCTCCGCGAGTGGGGCTTTCGGATTGCCTGGCCTGCGATCGCAATTCCATGGCCCAGATGAATGGCGCGCTCAAGCGGTACAAGACGGGTCTCAAGATCGCCGAGCCGATTCTGACCGGAAAGCTCTCGTGCAATAGCGTACCGCACAACACCTATGCTTATTTCCTGGAAGTGCTGGTGCGCTTGGGCCGCCACCGCGAAGCGCTCCGCTTTCACGAACTTGGCTACCCTCTAGTGAAGGACGACTCCGGCCATGTCAGCGACATCGCCCGCCACCTCATTTTCCTGGTGCTGATTCAGGATCTTGCCAAGGCCACCCAGGTGTTCAACCGGCACCTGGGGCTCTGCCTGGCGTCTCGCGTTCCGAGCGACCGCTTTCACTTTTTTCGGGCCGGCGTTTTTCTTTTGCGCCAGCTCGCGAAGAGTCCTTCCAAATTCGGCAAACTGCAGCTTTCCGGCCGGGACTTACCCTGGCGGGGGGAAAAAACCAGCGATTCGCACGCGGCGCTCGGCTGGATGGAAAAAGAAGCGCGTACGCTCGCCGAGCAATTCGATGCAAGGAACGGCCACTCGCGTAACCGCGACGAACTGGACGGCCTTGTGGAAATGGAAGAACTCATTCGGCCGCTCGACTGAGCGGTGCGAATCCTCGGCTCGTCGTTCCCGCACCGTTCTGAATCTTGCGCGGTGAACTCGAAATATAAATCCCTTTAGCGATCCTAATAATCGAAATTCATTCTAAGCAAGCGCGCCGCTTCGCCCTGGAGTTTTGCCCGCTTGCTTTTTTGCAAGGCTTTCTTGGCACAGCAAGCGAGTCGCTTCTTCGAGAGCATTTGTCGGATCAACAAATTGTCGAATTCGGCGGGACATGGCCTTGACCTGATCGACTCGCCCTTGCTACTTTGTTTTGCATGGTAGCCAAGCGAGCGACAGCCGACATGAATCTCTGGGAAACTCAACTGCGTAAGGGTCTGGCCGAACTGGCCGTGCTCGCCATCCTCGCCCGCGAGGAAGCCTATGGCTACCGCATCGTCGAGAAACTACGCGTTCTCGACGGTTTGAACCTCTCCGAAAGCACCGTATATCCGATCCTCACGCGCCTGGCGCGTGAAGGAGCTTTGGCCATCCGGACCGAGGCCTCGCCCGCCGGACCCACTCGTCGCTACTACCGCCTCACCCCCGAGGGGCGTCAAAAACTTCGCTTCCTCGCAGACAACTGGCGCAAAGTATCTGGTTCCATGAATTCCATGCTTGAAGGAGTTTTCTCTTGACCACCATGACGGCAACGCCCCTCGATCCCGCACTCCAGTCCCTTGTGGACGCACGCCTCGACACCATCGATCGGATGCTCCTGGGTCGCGTGCCACGCGCGGATCGCCTCGGCATCTTGAGAGAAGTCGAGTCTCAAATCGAGGAACTGATTTCGCAAAAAGATCCAGCCAATCTGGGTCGCGAAGACATCCTGGCAGTGCTCGGCCAACTCGACCCGCCAGAAGGTTATCTCCCCGAGATTCTGCCCTCCAGCGATGTTCAAATGTCCGCGACAAGCCCGAGCACAAAGAGTGCAAGCCAAGGCAAAACTCCCGGCGGCCCGGCCAAGAAAACGGGAAATACCGCCCTGCTTGGCGGCCTGATGAGCCTACTCTCCTTGATCGCGATCTTCCTCCTGACCCCTGTCGTTCTATTCATCGGCTTCCTTGTGTTTCCTTACATGCTGTTCGTGCTTCCCGTGGTCGCGATCGTGAGCTTTGCGTTTGCCACCACCGGCCTCATCCTGGGAATCAAGAACTTTGGACAAGGCGCCTGGCCGATCATCGCCGTCGTCACCGGCGGCTTGACCCAACTATTCTCCCTGGCCTTGCCGCTGCCGCTGCTGCTCTTCTTGTTCTAACCCCAAGATCCCTGCCTCTCCCCGCTTGAAAAACGCGAATACCGATCGAAACCAGAATGAAAACCCCCACTTAAAAGGAGATTTCCCTTGGCCGTTCACACCCCGATCGCGCTGGAACCGGACCTGCAAAAACTGATCGATGCCCGGCTCGACACGATCGACCGGATGCTCATGGGCCGCGTGACGCGCACCGACCGGCAGGCGATCATCAAGGAAGTCGAATCGCAAATCGAAGAGATCCTGGCGGAAAAAGAGAAAGACACGCTGGGATCCGAAGAGATCCTGGACGTGCTGGCGCGACTCGATCCCCCGGAAGCCTACCTCGTCGCCGGCGAGCGCGAGGAGATCCCCCGCACGCCGCTTTACCGCGCACTTAGTAGTTCCCATGCAAAACCGGGTCACAAGCAAGCCGGATCTTCAAATCGGCTCGCTCTGGCGGCGGGCGTCGTTGGCATTCTTTCCTTACTGTCCGCGCTGACTCTGCCTCTTGCGGGATTATTCCTGGCGATGGGTCTTGAGTCCGAACCTGTTTTGCTCTGTAGCCTGGGACTGGCTGCCTTGATTGGTATCACCTCGGGAATTTTTGCCCTGGTTACAGGGCTCATGACAATAAGCAAAGGCCCCTGGCCGATCGTAGGGGTCGCCACCGGGACCCTGGCCGTCATCGCTTCCATCGTCGCGCCGGCGATCATCATCAATATCGCTTGACGCAGGGAGATGATCCAAAAAAAACCGTCTCGAAATGATTTTCTGCTTGCCTCAGGATGACGCACCATTGCCAAAGGAGTTTCTCGATGTCCACCCTCCAAGCCCCCGTTGATTGCCGGACCGAACTGGACCCGTCGCTGCAACTACTGGTCGAAACACGCCTCGATATCCTGGATCGGATCCTGGTGGGGCGTGTTTCGCGCGGCGACCGGATGTCGATTCTGGGAGAAGTCGAATCCCAAATCGAGGAACTGGTTGCGCAAAAAGACGCAGCCACCCTGTCGCGCGCCGACCTGCTGGAAATCCTGGGGCGTATCGATCCTCCCGAGGCTTATATTCCCGACGATCTGGACGAAAGGGAGTCGCGCATGACGCGCAGGCGTTATGTCGCCATGCCGTTGGTTAGGGTCAGGCCGGCCGAGGCACCTGCCGCACGTCCTTCCCGAACGGGCATGATCGGCGGCATCCTGGGCTCAGCTTCGCTGGTGATGTTGCTGCTCTTGGGAGCGCTCGCCCTGGGAGCCGGAATGCTCCTCGAATCGGAACCGGTTTTCTTCATCGGCCTCTTCCTGGCAAGCGTCGTCGGCATCACCGGTGGCGTGGCGGCACTGATCCTGGGCATTGTGGGACGCCATCAGGGAGCCCTTGCCATCATTGGGATTGTCTCGGGAACACTGTCTTTCCTCGCTTCGCTCTGCCTCCCAGTTCTGGCGATTTTGATCATCAACTAAAGCCGGCGGAATTCGCGGCCCGCACAGATCGCATTTGTGGATCCCTGACAACCGAGCCTCCCTGACATCCGTCCGCTAGATCGACTCCAGTAAGAGGGCGCCCCATATGGGGCGCCCTTTTCGCTGTCTTGTTCTCAAGTAATACCGACCGCCTTGACATGCAACCAAATGGTTGCATAATGAGCGTGGGGCCGTTGGGTCAGATCGACGGCCCCGCTCGTGCGCCCAACCGTCCCAGTGAATTTCACGGCGGGCGCTGAAACACTCTGAGGAGGCGATCGATGGCGCAATCGCGATTTGGTTATGTGACCTACATCCGCACCACGCCCGAAAAACTGTGGAACGCGCTGATCGATCCGGAATTCACGCGCAAGTTCTGGTGCGAAACGGTCCAGGAATCGGAGTGGAAAAAGGGCGCCACCTGGAAGATCATGATTCCCGATGGCCGCGTGGCCGACAGCGGTGAGATCATCGAATTCGATCCGCCCCGAAGGATGGTGCTGAGCTGGCGCAATGAGTTCAAAGCGGAGCTTCGCCCCGAAGGCTATTCCCAATTGACCTACGAACTGGAGCCGATGGGCGAATCGGTCAAACTGACTCTGGTGCATGAAATGGACCGGCCCGGCTCGAAGCTCATCGAAGCCGTCTCGCAAGGCTGGCCGCACTTGCTGGCGAGCCTCAAGAGCCTCCTGGAAACGGGTGAGCCGCTGGTGGAAACGACCAAATGGCCCGAGGGCGTTTGAGGTCAACCGTCAACCTGACGCCCGTCTGCCCTTCCTCGCGAAGGGCAAACGGCAAGGATTCAGGTCAATGACCAGCGAGAGCTTCACCGCGCAATGGGTTGCGGTTCATCATGGAGACAGAAAACTCAATTTTCCCGTAAGCGTGGGTTGCTTGGTGGAGCCGAAACCGACATTCGATTCGACGTCCAGTTTCAGTTCGTCGCCGACGAATTGAAATTGGAACGTTTGCACAAAAGGCGTTTCCCGAAAACAGATCTTGGCGGTGTAGGTGTCGGGCGACGTCCAGGCGCCTGCCGCCGCAATGATTTGGATTTCCGTTTTGTCCCAAACGCTTTGTGATTGGGCCCATTTTCCCAGACCGCAGATGATTTCCTGCTCCTTTCCCGCGAACCGCGCGACGATCGCCATGGCCCCCTCCTCGCCGATTTTCTTAAGCGCCACCGATTCCAGCTTGCGATTGTTTTCAGGGAACTCGAACTTTCTGCCGACAGACTTCGACGCCGGACTCGTCCCTTCGGGCATCGTCAAAGACAGCCCCTTCAAGGTCTTATCCAGCTGTTTCACTGCCATCTCGTTTGGCGGCAGCGTGCCGGTATGCATGGCGGGTGGAAGCGATTCCCAAACAAGATTGAGTACCGCCTGCATATCTTTCAAACCGCTCGTGATGGCGATGACGGTATCCTGTTCGGGCAACACGATGCAGTACTGGCCAAAGGCCCCGTCGCCCCGGTAGGCACCGTTTCGGCAACGCCAAAACTGATAGCCGTAACCCTGATCCCAATCGCTTTTCGGGTTACTGCCGTTGGACGTTTGCCTGGCCGTCGCGGCATCGATCCAGGCTTCGCTCACGAGTTGCTTGCCGTTCCATTTTCCTTTTTGCAAGTAAAGCTGGCCAAACTTGGCGATGTCCTCGGTGCGCACGCTCAAACCATAGCCGCCGGTGGAGATCCCCTGCGGACTTTTTTCCCAGGTGGGGTGATCAATTCCCAGGGGTTCGAACAGGCGCGGCTTCAGATACTCGAGCAAGGTCTGCCCGGTTGCTTTTTGCACGATGGCCGAGCAGATGTAAGTGGCCGAAGTGTTGTAAAGGAAATGCGTGCCGGGCTTGAAGGGAACCGGATGCGCCAGGAACGATTTGACCCAGGATTGACCCGAGGTTCTGGGAGGTTCGCTGTCGTGACCGGTCGACATGCGCAACAGGTCGCTGATGCGCATCGCTTTCAGATGGGCGCTGGGTTGCGCCGGCGCTTCTTCGGGGAAAAACTTGAGCACTTCATCGTCGAGGTTCAACTTGCCCTCGGCGATCGCGATACCGATCGCCGTCGAAGTGAAACTTTTACTCAGCGAAAAAAGGGAATGGGGCGCTCTGGAATGGTACGGCGCCCACCAACCTTCGGCGATGACATTTCCATGGCGCACCACCATGAGGCTATGCAGGGAATCCAGCTTCTTGTCCGCGGCGCACACAAAGGCGAGCAGCGCCGCCGAATCGACCCCTTGCGCCTCAGGCTGACTTCGCGGCAGGTCTGCCGCCGGCAAGGGAAGATTCCAGGCGATGGTAAAGAGCATGATGAGAGAGAGATTTTTCATGGAGAAGGCCTCGGTCATTCAGGGTTTGCCCATGTTGGGTTTGATAGTGAATGATCCCGGCAGGCACCAAGAAGATACGGATCCGCTAAAACAGGTGCATGCCACCCGATGCCAATGAAGCTCTGCCGAACGGTCCGCCGCGCCAATTCGCAACCACGCAGTGGAGCATCGTGTTGGCCGCGGGCGGCCGGGAAAAAAAACTGGCCGGCGATGCGCTGGCGCGCCTCTGCGAGTCGTACTGGTATCCGCTCTATGCTTATGTCCGGCAGCGCATCCCTCATGTCCATGAAGCCCAGGATTTGACTCAGGCCTTTTTTGTTTACTTGCTCGACAAGCAAACGATCGCCCACGCCGATCCGAACCGTGGCCGCTTCCGCGCCTTCCTTTTGACCGCGCTCAAGAATTTCCTGGCAAATGAATGGGACAAAGCGCGCGCGGCCAAACGCGGCGGCGAGCGCAGTCCGCTTTCACTTGATCTCTATTCCGGCGAGTCGAAATTTCAGATCGAACCGTCACATGACCTTACACCCGAACGGCTCTATGAGCGCCGTTGGGTGCTCACGCTGCTTGACCAAGTCTTGGAAACCCTTCGCGGCGAACTGATCCAGGCAGGGAAGGAAGATTATTTCGAGAGCTTCAAAGGTGCGATCACCCAGGAAGCGACCGCTGAAGACTACGACAAGGCAGCACAAGCCCTGGGACTGAGCCCCGCCGCGACCAAACAAGCCGCCTACCGCCTGCGCAAACGCTACCGCGAGCTCTTCCGCGCCGAAGTGGCGCGCACCTTGAGCGCCGACGAAAATCTGGATTTGGAAATCAGCCGCTTGCTCGAATGTCTGGGTTAGACAAAAAAGTTTGTTACCAGGTCCGAATCTTCCTGTAGGGATCATTAGCCAGACCACCCCAACCTTGATAGAAGCAGCATCATCATGGCCCCCATTCTCCGATGCCCCAAGTGCGGTGCCGAGCATCCCGACGACGCCCCGGCGGGATTGTGCCCCAAATGCCTGCTGAAAGCAGGGTTCCATAGCGAGGTCGACTTAGGGGCGCCCACCATGAGTGGAAGTGCTAAGGCCGACCCGGCCTTGCCAAGACACAAGGCTGGATCACAATTTGACCCACCCCCGGTGGAACGTCTGGCCCCCTTATTCCCTCACCTTGAAATCCTTGGATTGATCGGCAAAGGCGGCATGGGTGCGGTGTACAAGGCCCGGCAGCGCGGCCTCGACCGGATGGTAGCGATCAAGATCCTGCCGCCCGAAATCGGCAACGACCCCTCCTTTGCCGAACGGTTCACCCGCGAAGCGCGGGCGCTTGCACGGCTGACTCACAACAACATCGTTTCGATTTACGATTTTGGCCAGGTCAACGGTCTGTTTTTCATCGTGATGGAGTATGTCGACGGAGTGAATCTAAGGCAGACAATTCTGACCGGCGCGCTTGCCCCTCCGGCCGCACTCGCCATCATCCCGCAACTTTGCGAGGCGCTCCAGTTCGCGCACGACGAGGGGATCGTTCACCGCGACATCAAACCGGAAAACATCCTTTTGGACAAGAAAGGGCGGGTCAAGATCGCCGACTTTGGCCTATCGAAAATCCTGGGGCAGGAGGCGGCCGACCTGTCGCTGACCGGTTCGCACCAGGTGATGGGGACGCCCCGGTACATGGCGCCAGAACAGATGCAGGGTTCACGCCATGTCGATCATCGCGCCGACATTTATTCTCTAGGGGTCGTTTTCTATGAACTGCTTACTGGGGAACTGCCGCTGGGCAAATTCGCGCCCCCGTCGCGCAAGGTGCATGTCGATGTCAGGCTGGATGAGGTGGTCTTGCGCACGCTGGAACAACAGCCGGAGCATCGCTATCAACATGCAAGCGAGGTGAAACTGGCAGTAGATGGGATTGCCTCCCAGCCCCACCCCAATGCACCGATTCGAAGACCTCTCGACAGCTCAGCCCCAGCGCACCTGCCCCCGCGAGGACCGGCCACGCCTTCAGGCCCAACCCGCTTTTCCAGAAAGGCGATTGTGGGGGCCTTCTGGTCCTTGTTTTTCTTTATCTCCTTCTACGGCATGTTCGTTGTGCGCGCAGTCGAGCGGCAAGAGGCCATACAGGCATATCCGCAGGAGGGTGGAACCGTGAACCAGGAGGCACGAGAAGTCGCCCTCCCGCCAGCGCAAGATCCAGAAGCTCCCCGGTGGTTAATCGCGCTGTCTTTTATCATGCTCGCTCTGGGTGGCAGTGGACCGATTGGGACAACCGTTCTGGGTGCCATGGCGGTCAGCAACATTCGCCACTCGCAAGGACGCATTTATGGAATGCCGCTCGCTCTTGCCGACGCGCTATTCTTTCCCTTGATCGTGCTCGATGGCTTGATTTACGCCTTTTGGTACCTTTTGCTCAGCTCCCTGTACTTCATTGAGCCCAACCGGTATGTCCCCCTGTCGCTGGCCATGACCATCCTCACGGCCCTCATCCTCAATTCCATCATCGTGATCAAGGCCTGGAAGGCGGCGAGAACGCCCAGCCAGGTGATCGAACTTCCAGCGGCTTGAATTTTCTTCTAGTTCGCATGCGGCTCGTGGGAGAAACCGGCCTTCATTTCGCTTCCTGATTCCGCCTCCAGCTCGGCCCAGACCTTGATGTTCCAGCAGATAGGAACAGGCAGCCCCAACTCGCCGACACCGCGCATGAGTGCCAGTAATTCCGCGGAGTTTTCCACGGAACCCAAAAGCCAGACGGCGCCGTTCAGGCCGGTGTAAACACCAAGGCGGACTTCCTTCAAGCGCGGATCGGCGTCGAGGATCGCTTGCACCTCGGGCAACCGTCGTTCTGCCTGCTCCATATTCAACGATTGGCGCATGTCGGGCACCCCGGTCGTCTTCAAGACCACGAACAGGGAAATGGTCGTCGCAAGCGCCGTCGCCAGGACGATCCAAAAATCACGGCTCATGGCGTTCCTCTCCGTCTGAACGAGCTAATGGAGGCCTAAGCGCAAAATACCACCCTTCCCTCGCCCCTGAAGATCACTTTATTCTCGCGAAGCAAATGCCCGGAATATCTTCAGTTTCCCGTAGTCGATTTCTCCACCTAGTTTTTCGTAAATCGGGGTCAGGCCCACCGAATCTTGATCTTCAAACGCAAGCCGCATCCGCTCGGCTTCGTCGGCGCTGAAGAAGTTCTCGGGATCGAGCGGTTCCCCTTGTTCGATCGCCTGAACCAGGTGACTTTCGACCGTGGTGTTGACCAGCCCACGGGCTTTGGCGATCTGGCGAATGCTGGCACCCAGCCGAGCCAGTTTCACGGTTTCGAGTACCGTGCCGCTGATGGGCCCCGACTCCACGGCTTTTGGGCTTGGTCCGGAATTCTTCCGGGTACTTTCGGCGGACTTTTTCAGACTGGGAAATTCCTGGCGCGGATGGCTGGCCAGCCAGTCGTTGACCTCGGCCAAAAAAGCTTCGCCAAACTGCGCCAGCTTGCGCTCGCCTACCCCCGGCAAGGCGAGAAAGGCCGCATCCGTCTGCGGGTAGCTGCGTGCCATGTGGCGTAAGGTGACATCGGAAAAAACGACATAGGGCGGCACGTTGCGCTCATCGGCCAGTTTTTTGCGCAAGCCACGAAGCTTCTGAAACAATCCTTCGTCGCTGGGAAGATCGCCCGCCTTGGCGGCGCGCGTCGCCGGGCCATCGAGCGCTGCGGTTTTCGTCGGCTTGGCCGGCATCCGCGTCAAATGCACGGAAGTGCGCTGTTTGAGGACGATCATCCCTTTTTCCGTCACGCCCACCGTGGGAAATTCCCCGGCTCCCACCTCGGCCAAGCCCAGTTGCACCAGCTGCCGGCCCAGCCGCATCCATTCGTCCTTGGCCCGGTCCTTGCCGATCCCATAGGTGGTCAGAGTTTCATGGCCCCATTTGCGGATGCGTTCGGTATTCGCCCCCACGATCACATCGGCCAGATGTTGAAAACCCACTTCAAAGCCGCTTTTGGCTTTGACGCGCAAAATGCAACTCAGCAGTTTCTGCGCTTCGATCGTGGCATCCCAGGTTTCGCGCGGCTCCAGGCAATTGTCGCAGTTGCCGCAATTGCCCTCGGGCCACTCCTCGCCGAAGTAGCGCAACAAGAAAGCCCGGCGGCAGAGGGCCTCTTCGCCGTAGCCCGCCATCTGATTCAGTTGCTTGCGGGCGACTTTGCGCACCGTCTCGTCGGGAATCTCTTCCAGAAATTTCAGGTTCTTCGCGACATCACCGCGCGAGAATAACATCAAACACTCGGCCGCCAGACCATCGCGGCCGGCGCGCCCAGTCTGCTGATAATAGCTCTCGACATTCTTGGGCATGTCGGCGTGGATCACATAACGCACATTCGGCTTGTTGATCCCCATGCCAAAGGCCAGTGTCGCGCAGACGATGCGGGCTTCGTCGCGGATAAAGGCATCCTGATTTCTAGCTCGCTCGGCGGCCTCCATTCCCGCGTGATAGGCGATGGCGCTTAAGCCTTGCGATTTCAAGATTTCCGCCAGCCCTTCGGCCCCCTTACGCGAATGGCAGTAGACAATGCCCGAATCTTCCGGCCGGGCGGCCGCGAATTCCCACACCTGGTTCGCCATCTTGGCCTTGGCAATCACCCGGTAGCTCAAATTGGGCCGGTTAAAACTCGACTGGTAAACGGCCGGGTCGGCCAGTTCCAGTTGCTTGATGATGTCAGCGCGCACCGCCGGGGTGGCGGTCGCCGTGAGCGCCAACACAGGAACCTGCGGATAGGCTTTGCGTAGTTCTCCCAACTGCCGGTATTCGGGCCGAAAGTCATGGCCCCATTCGCTGATGCAATGGGCTTCATCGACCACCAGAGCCTCGACCTTCCAGCTCCGCAGGCTCTCCAGAAAATCGCCCATCATGATGCGTTCGGGAGCGATGTAAAGCAGCTTGAACTTACCCCTGGAAAGCCCTCTCATCCGCTCGCGGCGTTCCTCGAGTTCAAGCGATGAGTTGAGGAAAGTCGCTTCCACCCCGGCGCTGTGAAGTTGATCGACCTGATCCTTCATGAGGGCAATCAAGGGGGAGATCACCACGGTCAGGCCGGGCCGTACGAGCGCGGGCAACTGGTAGCAAAGGCTTTTACCCGCGCCGGTCGGCAAGATGGCCACCGTGTCGCGGCCACCGAGAATCGAAGTCATCGTCTCTTGCTGCAAGGGACGAAATTCGCTGTAGCCGAAGACCTTTTTCAAAAGGCCGCGGAGTTGTTGAACGAGGTTGGATGACGCCATCGGCTACCTGAAAATCACCGGAATTCCCGGGCTAGGAAAACGCAAAGAGCAAACACGAGCAAACACCATCGGAAGTCCGCCCAGAAGGCATCATTCTATTTGACAAAGGCAACCGGGTCGTTAGCCGATCCGCGAGATTCAAGGCGATCGATCAGCTTCGGAACGATCAAAAATGTTTGACAAGTAAAACAAACAAGTTTCCTGAGATCCCATTCTTTGGGGCCGACAGCAAGCCTGGTCGAAAACAACACCCATTCGATCGCGCACACGTCGCATCGATATTCCTAGCCCATCGCCATGGCCGACCCACCTGCCTTGACACCGCACCTGCAAGGCTTGCGCCTTGATTCCGAAGCGATTGCCCTTAGTCTACGCTCACGCCATTTCATTGCGGATCGAATCCTTTGATCCCTCTCTTTCCTCACCTCCGGAGCGTCTCTCATGGGCCGCGTCGTGCATTTTGAAATCCACGCCGAAAATCCCGAACGGGCCATCGCCTTTTACAAGGATCTGTTGCAGTGGGAATTCACCAAGTGGGAGGGCCCCTTCCCCTATTACCTGATCAAGACCGGCCCCGAGGAACAACCAGGGATCAATGGCGGCATGATGCAGCGCAAGTCCGGCGTGCAAGGTGAGGGAGTCAACTCTTATGTCTGCACCGCGCAAGTCGACAACCTCGATGAGACGCTGGCCAAGGCACTGAAAATCGGGGCGACCCTGGCACTGCCAAAAATGCCGGTGCCAGGTGTGGGCTGGCTCGCTTACATTAAGGACACCGAAAGCAACATTCTGGGCCTTCACCAACTCGACCCGACCGCCCAATGAGCAAGCCGAAGAAACCGACATTCTCGTGGCACCCGCTCACTCCCGACCGCTTTAGCGATCTGCAAACCCTTTTTGGCCCGCGCGGCGCCTGTGGCGGTTGCTGGTGCATGACCTGGCGGCTCAGTCGCCAGGAATTTCATGAGGGCAAGGGGGCAATCAACGAGGCGCGCTTTCACCTGGCGGTCATGACCGGCCCGCCGCCGGGAGTGCTGCTTTACCATGAGCACGAACCGGTGGCCTGGTGCGCCATCGCGCCTCGCGAGGACTATCCGGCGCTTGAGCGGTCCCGCGTCATGGCCCGCGTCGATGACCAACCGGTCTGGTCCGTGAGCTGTTTCTTCGTGCGCAAGGATTGGCGCGGGAAGGGCTTGACGGTGGAACTGCTGGACGCCGCGACCGAGTTCGCGAAATCCCAGGGAGCCACAATCGTTGAAGGGTACCCGTCGGTCACATCGAAACGTTACGCCGACGCCTTCGTGTGGACCGGTCTCGATACCGCCTTCGCCAAGGCGGGATTTGCCGAAGCGGCGAAGCGATCGCCCGCGCGCAAGATCATGCGTAAGTACCTGACCGCCAAGGCAGGTTCGAAAGACGGAGCAGGTGCAACGCGAGGTTCTTTGGCCAAAGGATCCAAGCCAGCGAAAACTTCTTCGCAGGCCTCGCCGAAGCCACCTCGCACATCAAAAAGCAAAAAGCAAGAAAAAGAAAACTAGTTGGAGAACCCGCCGGGAGCTCCCCCGCCCTTGCCGCCCTTGAGGGCGCCGAGCGGAGATTTCGTGGCCTTTTTGGCAAGCACATCCTCGTTGAGGACTTCCTTCGGGTATTCGATCGGCCTGCTGAACCGGGCCTCGTCGCTGGGCGGAACCCGCAATTCCTCGCGGATTTTGGGCGGCTTCAGGTGCTCTCTTCGATTGGTGCAACCGAGGACCGCCAAAAGGAATACGGCGGG
>Ga0208492_1001036_pt1 | contig 19687 bp, 12 predicted proteins | sample Subbioar_CSW14AB_FD_184820 | JGI IMG/M metagenome (GOLD analysis project Ga0208492, IMG submission 184820) | Serpentinite rock and fluid subsurface biosphere microbial communities from McLaughlin Reserve, California, USA - CR12Mar_CSW14AB (SPAdes) | ecosystem: Environmental > Terrestrial > Deep... | reverse complement strand
CGAAGGCAAGGGGGGCCCTGAAGGTAAGGGACCGCCGGACGGCGCTCGGCCGCCTCTGGAAAATCAGACTCAAAAGAAACCGAATCAGACCGAAGCGAACGGCAGCACCCTCCCCGAAACGATCGCCTGGTACACCGACCTGTTCGCCGGCATCGCCGAAGCGAAACGCACCGGCAAACCCATCCTCCTGATGTCGGCCGCTCCCAGTTGCGGCGGCGTGCCGGGCATGTGGTGACCGGGCAAGCAACAAACGGACAGGAGTTTCCTGTCCAATCCCGAAGTGGTCAAGGCAGCTCGCGGATTCGTCGCCATCCGTCCCACCAGTTATGAAAACGCGAAGGAGGCGGCCTTTCTCAAAACGCTTTTTGTTGGCCGGTCCGGCGAAGTGGAAAACACCACCTTCGCGCTCTTGAAAAGCGACGGCAAAACGCGCCTTTCCGGCATCTCGCGCAGCCCCGCCCAAGTGTTTGGCAACGCGACGAACATGGCCGCGGCCATGCGCAAGATCCATGACACCCATCGCGTAAATGACAAACCCGCCGGTTCGGCGGTCTCGCCTGCTCTAAGCTCGGTGCGCTTGGCGACCAATGTCGCGGCTTGCGACAATTTGCCGCTCGTGATCCTTGGTCCCAAGGCCGGTCCGGAAATCGAAAAGGAGTTGACTCGACTCTTCTTCGATTCCCAGCACAAAGGACACTTTGTGATGGCTCGCGCCACGGATTCTGACCTGGCGGACCTGAGCGGCCTTTCCGAAGGAAGTTCGCCCAAAGTGGTCATGGTTCAGCCCGATGTCTTCGGTCTGAAAGCCGAGGTGCTCGCCCAATGGGATGCCGACGATCCTTCGAAGATCGAGACTTCGGTCCTGCGTCCTGGCTTCGCACAGTTTCACCAGTTTGCCAAGGAGTTCGGACCCCATCGTACTTCCGGCGTCCGATCCGGAGCATTTTGGGAAACGGCCCTTCCGGTTACCGACCCCCAGGAAAAACGGGCGCGCGACGGTCATCCCCAATCGCGGAAATAGTAGGAGGGCAGCGATCCCAAGAGATGCCGCCGTCGCCTGAAGCGGCCGCGGCTCAAGGCCGTCGCAACCGGGATCGGCAATCATTTTTTGTTCTCGATCATTGCCGATTCCCATGGCTCCTTTCCTGGCTGCATTTTTCAACGCAACGCTTTCTTTTCCGTTGGCCTTTGCGGGTTTTCTTTTGTAATCTTCCTCCAGGCCGGCTTCCTACTTGGAGGCGCCGGCCCCAAGTCGGGTGTTTGCCTGACGGAGTCCTTGCCCCCATCGTTGGACTCGGAAGATGGAACCCTGGAAGGCCGACCGGATCCTTGCGCTTGCTCCCGATCCCGCTTCGGCCAAGGCCGGCCAGGGCCTTTCCAGCCCGCAAAAATGGGTCAGTCTCGGCCAGGATGAAGAAGCCCTTTGGGGCGAATGCCTGGGCTCGGGCGCGAGCCCCTATCAAACCCAAATCGATCTGTCCGAACCGGCTTTCAAATGCACCTGCCCCTCGCGCAAGTTTCCTTGCAAGCATGGTCTGGGCTTATTTCTCATGCTTGGGCCCAAGATTCCCGCTATAGACGGCACACAGCCCGATTGGGTCAAAAAATGGCTCGCCACCCGCAAGGAAAAGGTCCAGGCGAAAAAAGAGAAACTCGACAAGCCGGCCGAAATCGTCGATCCGGCCGCGCAGGCCAAACGCGCCGCGGAACGCACCCGCAAAGTCACCGCCGGGATCGACGAGTTCATGCCGTGGCTTTTTGATCTGACGCGCGGAGGGCTGGCGAATATCCCGGCCGGAGGGAACTATTTTGAGCAGCCCCGGGCCAGACTTGTCGATGCCCAGGCGCCCGGTGTCGCCCGATGGGTTGGGGAACTGGAGGAGATCGCCCATGCCGGACCGCAGTGGCATGTCCGCCTGCTGGAAGAGGTTTCCTCGCTTTTTCTATTGACCGAAGCATTTCGGCGGATCGATTCGCTGCCCGCCGAGACCCAGGCCGATGTCCGCGCGCTTTTGGGTTTCATCACGCGCGAGGAAGACGTGTTGCAAGGCGCTCCCATCCGCGACACCTGGCAGGTGCTGGGTCAAAAGTCGGTGGATGAAGACCGCTTGCGCGTGCAGCGCACCTGGCTCTGCGGGGTCCAGACCCAAAGGCCGGCACTGATTTTGACCTTCGCGCCGATGAATCAGCCGGTCAAAAGCAACCTCGTTGCCGGCATGCAATGGGAGGCCGACCTGGTTTTCCACCCCAGTGCCTATCCTTTGCGCGCCCTCATCAAGGAACGAACTTCGGATTCGACCCCGATCAAGTCTTATCGCGGTTACGACTCGATTCCCGCCGCCTTGAGTGCCTACAGCGAAGCTCTGGGCAAACAGCCCTGGACCAACCGCTTTCCCCTTTCCCTCGGTCGCGCGAGCGTGCTTCATCATGGCGGCAATTGGCTTGTGCGCGACGAGGGGGGAAGCGCCTTGCCCCTTCGGCCGCGATTTTCCCGTGCCTGGGAACTGCTTGCTCTTGGCGGCGGTCATCCGCTTGAGATCTTTGGCGAATTCGATGGCAAGTCATTCGCTCCCTTGAGTGCCTGTAGCGAGGGGGAGTTTCATGACCTGGCCTGAATACCTCGAGCAACTGGCAACCACCGCCTTGCTCGGTACCGAACTTTCCGAGTTGCCAGGTAAGCCCCCCTTACCCGCGCTTGAGGCAACCGCCAATCGCATCGCCGTCGAAGGCAAGGAAGCCCGATTTCTCGCCCTTGCGGCGTCCAGCTTCCTGTATGACCGCGCCACTCGGCAGCCGATCAAGGCGCCCGTCGCCTCTTCCGCGGCTCCCGCCGAAACGCTGCCCCTCATTGGTCCCGGAGCACACGATCGCTTGCAAGCGATGATGAATGGGCAGCATCCGGAGATTCTGCACGAGTTCTTGGCACGGGCCGCAAAGCAGAAGAGGCGCGTTGCGCCCCGGTTTCTGCCGGCGCTTTTGTCCAAGGCCATGAAAGAGCCAGAACTTTGGCCCACGCTCATCCAGGTCATGGGAGAGCGCGGCCGGTGGCTTGCGGCGCAGAATTCCGACTGGAATTCTCAGAGCATACCCCATGTGAAGCCGATTGAGGAATCGGCTTTTCAAACGGGAACCAAGGACGAGCGTTTGGCTTGCCTGCGCCAAGTTCGACTCGTCGAGCCGGCGCGAGCGCGTGGGTGGCTGCAAGCCAGTTGGGCCGAAGAGAAACCGGAGGATCGTGCCGCCTTCCTGGAAATTCTCTTGCTCAAGGTTTCGTCGGAAGACGAATCGTTTTTGCAGCAAGCACTGACCGACAGGCGCCGGGAAGTTCGCGAAATCGCCCAGGAAGGGTTGTCTCGGCTGCCGGCCTCGGCCCTGGCGCAAAGAATGCAAGCGAGGTTGAGTGATCTCATCAGGTTGACCGAACCGACTCCGGGTCAGGTCCGGTTGGAAATCGAAATTCCTGACCAGATTGCTGCCGAATGGCAGAAAGACGGAATCGATACGAAGTCGCGGGTGCAGGGACTTGGAGACAAGGCCTACCGCCTTTACTGCATTGCCGGCGCGGTTCCGCTTTCGTTCTGGAGCAGCCTTTCGCCGTGGACTCCAGAAGAGTGCGTGGTCGCGATCTACCAGACCGACTGGCACGATGCTTTGTTGCTCGCCTTGGCGAACGCGGCCGTGAGGCAGCAGAACCACGCGTGGGGTGAGGCGGTTTTGCGGTTTTGGGCCGTGCAGCCCCGAAGCCTCGAATATGCCGCCAGGCGTGACAGGACTCAACAACTGTTGGAGAGTTTCCCACCAAACATCCGTGAAGCCTTTTTGATCGATTGGATGGAACGCCAGCAAACCGCCCAGGAAAGCGAAAACTCCTCTTATTTCCCCTTCTTTTTGAACGCCATGAACCATGCCTGGAGTTTGGGCTTCACCGAAAAGGTTTTCAAGTTTTTTGTTCGCGCTGCGACAACCAAGTCCGCGGTGCAGGTGCATGGCATCCGCTGGAAAGAACTGGGGCGCTTTGCCTGCCCGGAGTTTCACGGACCGGCCCTGGAGTTATGCTCGGCGCTCGACGAAACCTGGAAGCCGGCGCTGGAACCGTTTCATATGACCCTGGGATTTCGCGAACTCATGCTAAAGGAGATCGCCCTGTGAGCGAACAGCCGACGATATTGCGACAACATGCCGAAGTTCAATTCGCACAGGAATTGCAAGAACTGATCAAGGCCGACAAGAAACAAAAACCCCCTTCGTGGAAACTGTCCCCCTGGTCGGTGGCCACCTATCTGCTGGGCGGAAAACTCGACAACGGCTTCACCATTGTTCCCAAATACATCGGCAATCGGCGTATCATCGAAGTCGCCATCGCGACGCTCGCCACCGATCGCGCCCTGCTTCTACTCGGCGTGCCGGGGACCGCCAAGACCTGGGTCTCCGAACACTTGGCGGCGGCCATCTCCGGCAATTCGACCCTGCTTGTGCAAGGCACCGCCGGCACCAGTGAAGAGCAGATCCGCTACGGCTGGAACTATGCCGAACTGCTATCGCGAGGGCCCTCCACGAAGGCCCTGGTCGCCTCGCCGATGATGACGGCCATGAGCGGCGGCCTCATCGCCCGCGTCGAGGAACTGACGCGCATTCCCGCCGATGTTCAGGACACGCTCATCACGATCCTATCGGAAAAAACGCTCCCCATTCCTGAACTGGGCGAAGAGGTCCAGGCGCGCAAGGGATTCAATGTCATCGCGACGGCCAACAACCGCGACCGGGGTGTCAACGAGCTTTCCTCGGCGCTCAAAAGACGATTCAACACGGTGATCTTGCCGACGCCGGACACGGCCGAGGAAGAAATCGCGATCGTCGAACAGCGCGTTGCTTCGCTTGGCCGCGCCCTGGAAATCCCGATGGAAACGCCGGCGCTCGAACAGATCCGCCGGATCGTCACCGTGTTTCGCGAACTGCGCGACGGCAAGACGCTCGATGGCAAGGCAAAAATCAAATCCCCCTCGGGAACAATGTCGACCGCCGAGGCCATCTCGGTCGTGACCTCGGGGTTAACCCTGGCGGCTCATTTTGGCGACGGCACCTTGCGCGCCGCCGATGTGGCCGCGGGCCTGGCGGGGGCCGTCATCAAGGATCCCGGCCAGGACCATGTCGTCTGGAAGGAATACCTGGAAACCGTGGTCAAGGAACGGGACGGCTGGAAAGACCTTTACCGAGCCTGCAAGGAACAGTTTTGAATTGCTTTTTTTTCTCTTCTTAATCCAATGAGGATCTCAGAAATCTCGTGACCCAGGCCGTTCACATCTTTGGCATCAGGCATCATGGCCCCGGCGGCGCCCGGGCGCTGGTGGAGGCGTTGGCTGATCTTCAGCCCGATATGATCCTGGTCGAAGGCCCGCCCGATGCGGACGAGCTTTTGCCGCTTGCCAGTGACCCGAACATGACTGCGCCGGTTGCCTTGCTCCTTTATGAGGCGGCCAAACCCAAGCATGCCTGCTTTTATCCGTTCGCCCGGTTCAGTCCCGAGTGGCAAGCGATCAACTATGCCTTGAATCACCGCATTGCGGTGCGTTTCATGGACCTACCCATTGCCCATCGCTTTGCGCTCGAGGCGCTTGCTCTGACACAAGAGAACCGCAACGAACCGGCTGAAACTCCAACACCAACTCAAGAGGCAGAGAAGGAAGAAGAAGTTTCGCAAACAATCGATGCCGCCAAGGTCGCGGAAGTAGAAGGCGATCTCGTCGGGGATCCGTTTCAGTATCTGGCCGCGGCCGCGGGGTATCGCGATGGCGAGCGTTTTTGGGAACATCTAGTCGAACAGCGCACCGATCGGCGTGAGGTGTTTTTGGCGGTGATGGAAGCGATGATCTTGCTTCGCGCCGAGATTCCGGCGAGGCCGGACCCCCTCAACCTCGAAGCGCGCCGTGAAGCCTGGATGCGCAAAACGATCCGGCTGGCGCTCAAGGAAGGGTTTTCCAAAATCGCGGTCGTCTGCGGCGCCTGGCATGCGCCGGCACTTCGCCCCGAGTCAATGCCCACGGCCAGTGCCGACAACAAGGTGCTCGCCGAGATGCCCAAAACCAAAGTCGCCGCGGCCTGGGTTCCCTGGACGCATGGCCGGCTGACGAGCGCTTCGGGCTATGGCGCCGGCATCGATTCTCCCGGCTGGTACGATCATCTCTTTATGCAGGGCGCGCCCACCAGTGCCGATCCGAGCGCCTCGGTCATCCCCTGGTTTGCGCGGATCGCCCGTTGTCTGAGAGAAAAAGACCTCGATTGTTCAAGCGCCCACATCATCGAGGCGACGCGGCTGGCCCAAACTCTGGCGGCCGTGCGCGGCCGCATCCTTCCCGGCCTTGAGGAAATTGAAGAAGCGACGCTGGGAGTGCTCACCTTCGGCGATTCCGCACCCCTGGCTCTCATCCATGCCAGGCTTCATGTGGGCGAGGCGATGGGCCAGGTCCCTTCCGCGGGACCGATTGCCCCCTTGCAACTGGATTTTCAAAAAGAACAAAAACGCCTGCGCCTGCCCTCCGACGCCGCGCAAAAAGTGCTCGAACTGGATCTGCGCAAAACGATCGATTTAGAGCGATCGCAGCTCTTGCACCGCATGGCGCTGTTGTCGATTCCCTGGGGCAAGTCTCCCGTGGGGTTCGCGGGCCGCTGCACCGGCACCTTCAAGGAACCCTGGCAACTCCAGTGGCAGCCCGAATTTGCCATCGCCTTGATTGAAGCAGGTGTGTGGGGGAACACGGTTTACGATGCGGCCACGAATCTCAGCCGGCAGAGTGCCATCAAAACCAGAGATCTCGCGACCGTTACCCAGCTTCTTGACCAGGTGCTGTTGGCCGAACTGCCCGAATCGATTCGCTTCCTCATGCACCGCCTCGAAAATCTGGCGGCGGTCGCGGCCGATCTGGAAGCGATGATGCGCGTCTTGCCCGCGCTTGCCAACATCCTGCGCTATGGCAATGTGCGCAAAACCGATACGAAACTGATCGAGCATGTCGTTCTGTCGCTGGCGGCGAGAATCACCATCGGACTGCCCCTCGCCCTGCAATCGCTAAACGACGAGGCGGCGGCGCAATGGGAACAACTCCTTGGGCCCACTCATGCCGCGTTTGAATTAGTCGGCTCCGCCGTGCGCGAGCGGGCAAACAATGAAGATCAGGGTGAAAATTCTCCCTGGAAGGACTGGCTGAAAACCCTGGAAAAGCTGGCGGCGCAGGCAACCCTTCATGGCCTGTTGGCCGGCCGCCTGACTCGAATCTGCCTGGACGAAGCGCAGATTTCTCCCGCGGTGGTGGAACAGCAAATGGCCCAGGCCCTTTCGCGCGGCGCCGACCCGGCCCATGGCGCTCGCTGGGTCGAAGGATTTCTCAAAGGCTCGGGCCTCGTTTTGCTCCACCACCCCAACCTGTGGAATCTGGTCGATCGCTGGGTGTCGAGTTTGACCGTGGACGGTTTTACCGGCGCATTGCCTCTGATGAGGCGAACCTTCGCCCTCTTTGCTACCGGCGAACGCCGGCAGATGGGCCAGCGGGTCAAGCAAGCGGCCAAGAAGACGTCCTCCCGCTCGCCGCAGCCAGTCGAGTTCGATGAGACCCGAGGCGCGCGCGTGTTACCGATCCTTGAGTTGCTTCTTGGCCCGAAGGCTGCTCCTTCTCAGCTCGCCATGGCTGCTTCCCAGGAGGATCAGCATGTCTCCCGATAGCGATCTTGGTGAGACACTAGAGATCACGCACGAGGAGCGGCTTCGCCGCTGGCGCCTGATCCTTGGGGGCGAAGCGGCCGATGGGATCGGTTGCCCGCTTGACGCGCAAGATGGCAGAATCGATCTGGCGCTTTCCGCCCTTTATGACCGCGCCGCGAAAGGGGCGAAATCCCGGGGCACACTGGACGGCTCTTCGCCGAACGTCGCGCGCTGGCTGGGGGACATCCGCACCTACTTCCCCACTTCGGTCGTCAAAATCATGCAGACCGATGCCTTGGAGCGGCTCAACCTCAAGCAAATGCTCCTGGAACCCGAATTGCTTGAAGCGGTCGAGCCCGACATTCACCTGGTGAGCACGTTGATATCACTGAAATCGGTGATCCCCAACAAAACCAGACAAACCGCCCGCATGGTGGTGCGCAAGGTTGCCGAAGAGCTCGAAAAACGGCTGGCCAATTCGATGCGCCAGGCGGTGGCTGGCGCGTTGAACCGTTCGGTGCGCAATCGCCGGCCCAGGCACAACGAGATCGATTGGAACCGGACGATTCGCGCCAATCTCAAGCACTATCAACCTGCATACCAGACGATCATTCCCGAAACCCGCATCGGCTACGGGCGGAAAAAATCGCAGTTGCGCGAGATCATTCTGTGCGTCGATCAATCGGGCTCGATGGCCTCGTCGGTCGTTTATTCTTCCATTTTCGCGGCCGTGCTCGCCACGATCGCGGCGGTGAAGACCCACCTCGTCGTCTTCGATACGGCGGTGGTCGATTTGACCGAAGAACTCAAAGACCCGGTCGAGGTCCTATTCGGCACCCAGCTTGGCGGGGGCACCGACATTCACCGGGCACTCAGCTATTGCCAGGGGCTGATCCGCCGTCCGGCCGACACGATTCTGGTGTTGATCTCCGATCTCTTCGAAGGGGGCAACCGCGAGGAAATGCTCAAACGGGCCGCGAGCATTGCGGCTTCGGGCACGCAAGCGATCGCCTTGCTTGCGCTGTCCGACGATGGCTCGCCAGGTTATGACCCGGCCGTCGCCCGGGAGTTTGGGGCCCTGGGAATTCCGGCGTTCGCCTGCACCCCCGATCTCTTTCCCGACTTGATGGCCGCGGCCATAAGCCGCCAGCCGCTTGAGAGTTGGGCCCAATCGCGTGGCATTCCCGTTCGCTCATGAATTCTCATCATGGCGGCGGTGGTTCCCAGTAACGACCTTCGACCTAGAAAAAGGAAGTCATCACGACCGGTTGGCCGGCGCATGAGGGGGATCCGTGGCGATGCAATTGAGGCGATTGGGTCAATCGGACTTGGAAATCACCCCGATCGGTTACGGCGCCTGGGCCATCGGCGGAGCCGGCTGGGCCTTTTCCTGGGGCGCGCAGGACGATAACGATTCGGTCGCGACGATTCACGAAGCGCTGGATCTCGGCATCAACTGGATCGACACCGCGCCCGTGTACGGCCTGGGACATAGCGAAGAAGTCGTTGCCAGGGCGCTTAAGGGGTTGAGCCGCAAACCGTTGGTGTTCACCAAGTGCGCCCGTGTCTGGGACGAAAACCGACAAATCGGTAAATCGCTGAAAAAAGAGAGCATTCGCCGCGAGTGCGAAGCCAGCTTGAAGCGGCTGGGCGTCGACGTGATCGATCTTTACCAAATGCACTGGCCCGAGCCGCCTGAGGATATCGACGAAGGCTTCGAAACCATGGTCAAGCTCAAGGAAGAGGGGAAGGTCCGCTGGATTGGCGTGTCCAATTTCAACGAGGCGCAACTAGCGCAAATTGCGCCGTTGGGGCCGATCACTTCACTGCAACCGCCTTACTCGATCGTGCGTCGCGATATCGAGCCGGCCATTCTTCCCTATTGCCAGAAGCATGAGATCGGCGTGCTCGTCTATTCGCCGATGCAATCGGGTTTGCTCAGTGGTTCCTGGACGAGAGAGCGGCTTGCCTCGCTGCCCGAAGACGACTGGCGCCGCGCGAAGAACCGCCACTACCAAGAACCGTTATTTACCCGCAATCTGCGCTTGGTTGAACTGCTCAAGGAACTGGGCCAAGCCCACGGGAAATCTCCCGGGGAAGTGGCGATTGCCTGGACGCTGGGTCATCCCGCAGTGACGGGCGCCATCGTCGGTGCGCGCAAGCCTGGCCAGATGCCAGGGCTTATCGGCGCCGCCGAGTGGCGCTTGAATGCCGCGGATCGCGCTCGCATTGAAGAGTTCCTCAAGAACCATCCCGAGTAAGCCGCCGGCCTCGATTTCTATCCTCTCATTTTTCCATGCTGGAATACTCATTGTTTCGGCGAGCATTTTAGAAAGAGTTTTTGAGCGATGAAGATCAAAAAAATTAGTGCCTATCAAGTCGATCTGCCCCTTTTTGAAGGCAGTTACAAGTGGTCGGGCGGCAAGTCGGTCACGGTGTTTGACAGCACGATCGTCAGGGTGGAAACCGATACGGGTCTGGTCGGTTTCGGCGAGGTTTGTCCCCTGGGGCCGTTCTACCTGGCGGCCTACGCCGAGGGTTGCCGTGCCGGAATCGCGGAACTGGGCCAACACCTGATCGGTGAGGATCCCTTGCAACTGGGGGCCTTGAATCGGCGCATGGATGCCGCCCTCAAGGGCCACCCCTATGTCAAGTCGGGCATCGACATGGCTTGCTGGGATCTGCTGGGTAAAGCGACCGGCCAGCCGGTTTGCGTGCTTTTGGGCGGAAGGTACGGCGACGACTTTGGGCTCTACCGGGCGATTTCCCAGGAAAGCCCCGACGAGATGGCCGCGAAGGTGGCCGGCTACCGCGCCGAGGGCTACCGGCGTTTTCAATTGAAAGTCGGCGGCGAAGCGGCCGTCGACATCGAACGGATCAAGGCGGTCGCGGCCAAGTTATTGCCGGGCGATCGCTTGATTGCGGATGCCAATACCGGCTGGCTCATGCACGATGCGATGCGGGTTGTGCGCGCAGTCAAGGAGATCGATGTTTATATCGAACAGCCTTGCCCAAGCTATGAAGATTGTTTGTCGATTCGTCGGCACACCGACCATCCCTTTGTGCTCGATGAAGTGATCGACTCGGTCGATGTGCTCATGAAGGGGAAGCAGGATCTGGCGATGGATGTGGTGAACATCAAGATCAGCAAGTTCGGCGGCCTGACCAAGGCCCGGCAAGCACGCGACCTGTGCGTGTCGCTGGGCGTCGTGATGACGCTGGAAGATAGCTGGGGCGGCGACATCGTCACGGCGGCGATTTCGCACCTGGCGCACAGCACGCCGCCTGAGTTTCTTTTCACCTCGACCGACTTCAATAGCTATGTCACGGTGAGTACGGCCCAGGGAGCGCCGAAGCGAGTTCATGGCCGTATGTCGGCATCGACAAAGCCAGGCCTGGGCATTGAGCCGCGCATGGAAGTGTTGGGCCAACCCAAAGTCGTGGTGGAATGATCAGGTTCTTTGTGAGCCGTCATTCCGATTCAAAATGCTCGACCTTGAAGCGGCCCTGATCGGGTGCCAGCACGATGTCGATCTTCTTGGCCGACTTGCTCGACTGGAAGTGAAATTCGACCCGGTCGAGTCCATTGACGCTTCTTTTGTTCATCCCTTTGTATTCGATTTTCTCTTTGAGGGCGGGGTGCTTGGCGACATAGGTCTTGAAGGTTTCAAGACCCATGTAGGAGCGAAACTCAGGCCCGGTTTGGTCCCAGGCGGCGGCCCATTTTTTCTCGCGCACCTGATCCAGGAACGACGAGGCGATCTCCTTGCCCTCTTCGCCCGGTTGAGCCACGAATCCCGATGCTCCAAACCAGTAGTAGCCGGCACCGCCAAGGAGCAGGCAAACCAGGCCGGCGCCGCCAATGAGCCCCATGGGCCATCCCGAATCCGAATCGTGGGAACTCATCGTTTTTGGATCTCTAAAATGGGAGAAAACTTGCCGTAGGGCCAAGGTCAAAAAGGCATGACCGATCGTGGCGTTACTCGCTGATCGGTTCGTTGCCGGCGCGGGTTCCCAATGCTCGCCAGGTCGTCAAGGAAATCGAGTTGCTCGTCGTTCGCACCGAACCATCCATGTAGAGCGAATTGACGACACCCGAGTGGAAGCTGCGGGCGGTGATGGCGCCGTAAGTGGGAACCGTAAGCGATTCCCCGTCGCGCATCGACGTGATGTCGATGTCATAGACCACTCCAGCCACCGTGTAGGGCACCTGAGTATTGGGGGGAAAAGTCATCGTGATGCCGGTTTCATGAATGTCGCCTTCGACCCACTCGGTGTGGCCATTGGAGTCGAAGGTTCCGGAACCGACGAAAGCCAGGGCGGCCGCGGGGGTCGCGGGCGGAGCAACATTGAGCCCCGCGGGAAGATTCGTGTCCCAGACATTGGGCTGATAGGCCTTGTTCTCGGTCGCACCGATCGTGTTGCTCATGCCGTCGAGGAAGTCGGACGATTTCGGTTTGAAGTTCGGGGCGAAGGCACCGTCGCCAAAGGAACCGCCGGCGGGATCGTAGACGAACCAGGTTCCCTGGCAAAACCCGTAATTATTGGGGTAATAGGTGATATTCGCGGTGACGCGCTCCTTGTCGTTGGGGTCGCTTGGGCACATGTAGGTGGCGATGCGCATTTTCGCGACATCGGGCCGCGTGCGGAAATCGTTGCGTGTGGTCGACCAATCGATCAGCTTGGCCAGGTTCTCTTGTTCGATGTAAGGAAGGATCCGTGCCTGGGCCGACCAGGGTTGGCTTAGCTGCCCTTTCGGCATTTCCGAAACGCAAGGGAAATAACTGAGGGCGCCCAGGTGGTTGTGCAGGGCGAGGCCGATCTGCTTGAGGTTGTTCTGGCATTTCATCCGGTTGGCCGCTTCACGGACTTTTTGCACGGCGGGTACAAGCAGGCCGATCAGCACGGCAATGATGGCAATCACCACGAGGAGTTCGATGAGGGTAAACGCTTTTCGCATGGCCGGTATCCCTTTTTGGGCATTTCCACCCCGTATGGGGGTCGATCGTTCCATGCTAACCCGGCTCCAACCGATCCGCCAAGAAGGCCTCGGGTTTATGAGTCCGAATTTATGTTGGTCGATTTTCGAGAAGGGGGGTGGTCCGATCGCGGGTAGCTGGCGGCGGACGACGCCAAGCGGCCGTTGCACTTTGATGGTTGCACGCCCTAGGATAATCGCCACCGCAAGGGCGATTTTCGAAACGGAGCCTGTCATGACTCAGGCTTCGTCCCAGGCGCGATGCGGTTCGTAAAACCAGGTGATTGGATCCGCCATGCAGCAAGCGCCCGCCCTGAATCGTCCAAGCGACGGCCAAAGCGCCGCGGATCGTCTTGAGTTCTTATTTGTGCTGGTTGGCAGTGCGGGCGATGTGTTGCCGGGGCTGACCCTGGCAAGACAGCTTGTGAGCATGGGCCACCGCGCCACCGTCCTGAGCAACGATTATTTTCGCGAGAAGGTCGAAAAGAGCGGGGTGAGCTTTTTGTCGAACGGTCCGCTGGAAGAGTATTTTCGGCTCACCAAGCATCCGGACCTGTGGAAGCCTTTGAAGGGGACCAAGCTGCTTCTTGCCGATCCGCAGTTCACCAAGATGCAAGGAATGCAGTTTGAAGCGGTCAGGGAATGGGTCGAGCAGAGGTCAGGCAGGTCGATTGCCGTCATCGGGTCGTCTCTCGCCTTGGGCGCGAGAATCGCGCGCGAAATTCAGCCGTTTCCCATGGCATCGCTTCATCTCTCTCCCGCGGTGTTTCGTAGTGTGGTGGAACCTCCCCGGCTTTCCACCACGGGGATGATGAGCTGGTTGCATCACCGCTATCCCAAGGCCTTTCGTTATTTGGTGGATCGATTCCTGATCGATCCCTTGCTCGAATCGCAACTGGGCGGACTCAGACGCCAGCTAGGCATTGCCCCCATTCGCGGCTGGTTTGGGCAGTGGCTGCACTCCCCCGATCTGGTGATTGCGTTGTTCCCCGAGTGGTTCTCGCAGCCGGGCGATCTTCCGCCACAAACCAGGCAGTACCCCTTTCTCCTTTGCGGCAATGAGGAACCTTTGCCCGTGGAAATTGCGCGGTTTCTGGAACGTGGTTCGGCGCCGATCGTGGTCACCCTGGGATCGGCCATGGCCCAGGCGACCCGGGCTTTTGAAGCGGTCGGCCGCGTCGCCCAGAAATTGAAACGCCGTGTCGTCTATTTGACCCAGCATCCCGAGCAACTCGGTCCCGTAGTGAAAAAGATGAGCGAAGGCGACCACGGCCTGGTGGCAAAATGGGCACCTTTAGGACCCTTGTTTGAAAGATCGGCCCTGGTGATCCACCATGGCGGGATCGGCACCTTGGCCCAAGTTTTGCAATCTGGGGTGCCTCAGCTGATCCTTCCGTTCGCGCACGATCAACCCGACAATGCCGAGCGAATCAAGCGAAAAGGATTGGGCGATTTTCATAATGCCCACTGGTTATGGCAGCGAAAATTGCGCAATCAGATGGCCGAACTGCTTGAATCGCAAAAACTAAGGGAAAACTGTCAGTTGACGGCCGCCCGCATGCGCCGCGAGGCGGCGCCGGGTAAGATCGAGGCCGATTTGGTGAGTCTGGCGACTGGGAAACTTGGGAAGTCGGCGGTGCCGACTTAAAAAAAACCGGAAAAGTCCCTTCAGGTTCAGCCAATCAGCCCGGTACAATCGTATCACCGGAAGACGGTTGGCTAGTGCGGCAGAATATATACTCCTAGATATGTTGCTAGCGTCTAAGGGCTTTATCTATGGCCTCTTTTCCGTTTTTTCTAGCCACAAACCGCACTGGAGCCGGTAGACGACGCTTTCGTCCTTCCTACTTGAACCTTGAATTCCTCGAATCCCGCCTGACTCCAACTTCCGCCTACGATCCCAACTCCCTTTTAATCCGCTTCAATCCGAACTATGCAAATCCACTGCCTGCCGCCAATGGGTCGGTCCTTCCTGGCGTGATTTTGGATTACGCTTACGATCTCGTTCCCGGACTTTGGCGTGCCAGGATCGAAGGCGATCTGTTCACGGTCTCTTCGGCAATCGCCGCGCTCAGCTCCGATCCGCGCGTGGAATATGCCGTGCCCAACGGGCGCAATCAGGCCGAATCGATTCCCAACGATCCCCGCTTTGCAAGTCAGTGGTATCTGGCGCAGGTGGGGCCTTCGATCCGCGCGGTTTCCGCCTGGGATAACTACACCGGCAGCGGCGTGACGATCGTCGCCATCTTCGATACCGGCGTCGATGTGAACCATCCCGATCTGAAAAATCGCATTTGGGGCAACGGTGCCGAAATCCCCGGAGATGGGATCGACAATGACGGCAACGGCATTGTTGACGACTTCCATGGGGCCTCTTTCAATCAGGGAAATGTCACCGGCGACGTGCTGGATGGCGATGGCCACGGCACGGCGGTGGCTGGCTTGATCGGTGCGACGGGCAACAATGGCGTCGGCGTTGCGGGAGTCAACTGGAGCGCCACGATCCTGCCGCTCAAGGTGATTCAAGCGGGCCAGGCCCTTGATGGCGACCTCCTGCAGGCCATGGACTATGCCGCCAAAGCCGGAGCGAAGATCTGGAATTTGAGTCTGGGGGGCGGGGCCTATAGCCGGGCGATGTCCGATGCCTTCGATGCCGCTTCCAATCGAGGAATCATTGTCGTTTCGGCGGCGGGCAACAACTCCCAAAACAACGACATCAATCCCCATTTCCCTTCGAGCTACACCGCGGAAAATGTCATCGCGGTGGCAGCCACCGACGCCAACGACCGGCTGGCGCGTTTTTCGAATTTCGGCATCGCCTCGGTCGATATCGCCGCGCCCGGCACCAATCTGTTGACGACCCTTCCGGGTGGCAATTACGGCACCAGGCAAGGCACTTCCATGGCGGCCGCGCTGGTCAGCGGGGCGCTGTCGCTTCTTTGGGACCGCAGTCCCAACGCCTCGGCCAGTCAGGTTCTCGATGCCTTGATGAATCATGCCAAATCGCTTGATTCGCTCAAGGGAGTGGTTCAGGCAGGGGGCCGGCTCGATATTGGCGGCTTGACCCAGGAAGTGGTGGATGCAAGACCGCCCGTACCCCCCGCGAGCGGTGGTTCCGGGTCGTCGGGGTCGGTTTCCAATCCGGGTGGAAGCCTTCCCGGCACGGTGCCTTCAGTCCCTGACAATTACAATGATTCCGGCCCCGGGAGCCTGTCGAACCCGCTGCCTTCCTTGCCTGGCAAGCCGATTTTGACTCCTCCCGTCATCGTTTCCCCTTCGCTGCCGGTCGTCACGCCGATCAATCCTAGCAAGCCGCCGGTGATTCTCCCCAATCCGGGGACGGTGCTCTTTCCTCCCGTGATTCTTCCGGATCCGGGTGGCGCGGGCCCAGTACCCCCCGTGGTTCCCGTTCTCAATCCGCCGGTTGCCCTGCCCCCTGTGGTGGATGTTCCTCCGGTGGTCATACTTCCGCCTCCCGTCACCGAAACCCCGGTACCTCCCTCGATTCCACCCGTTTTGATTCCGCCACCTTCGGCGAATCCCCAGCTTCCCGTGCCCGGCAAAGATGTGCTTCCGGTCGAAGAAGTTCCGGAACTGATCGATGGCGTGCTGACTCCGGTGCCGGTCACGAAAACGCCCAAGGACGAAGAAGAGCCGATCACTTCGCCTATTGAAGTATCACCTGTCGAAGACCCTATCTCTGTAGACCCAGACGACGAAGTCTGGGAGGATTATTACAATTGGGACGAATTGGATTTGTGGGATGATTTTAGAGAGAGTCCCCTGTATTCTATTGGTTTGCTGCCGCCCATCGCCTGAAGCAAATTGAATCGTTTGGGCCATACATAGAAGATTGGCTGCCGGGAATTCCAGCGATTTTTGGAATCACCTACACCAAGCGGTTCCCTTTCACACTTGTTGTAAGGGTATCGTTCTGCTGAAGCTATTTATTAACTGGAGGGATAGAATGGAGTGGTTTAAGCTGTTCAACAAGGCACGTAAAAAACCCAAAACCCGCCCATTTCTCTTCCAATTTGAAGACAGAGTGACTCCCACCGTTAGTCTGGTCGGGTCGTTTCAGGGAATCCAGGGAACGACCGGATATGACCCTCCAGATACCGTGATGGCCACCGGCCCCAAATACATCATGGAGAGCGTTAACGCCGACATTGCGATCTTTGATAAATTCACCGGAGCTAAAATATCCCAAAAACCCCTGGCCGCCTTTTTTCCAGGCACTTTTTATTCTGGTGGGTTGGGCCATTTTGACCCGCTCCTAATGTATGACGATGATGCAGGCCGATTTGTTGTGACATCTCATGTCTATGATGCGACTGCGAAAAAAGCATATATTGATTTTGCTATTTCCAATACTTCGGATCCCACGCAAGGGTTTGCCGAGGTCTATGAAGTTGAGACCGATCAAGCCGGAACTGTCTGGACGGACAATGGAAAAATAGGCTTCAATGCGACCACCATTGTTTATTCTGGCAATAACTATGGGTATGACGATCAATGGAAAAATCAGACCGTTGTTATTTCGATTGATAAAAGCTTAGCTTTGGATTCGAATCCCAGCACCTCCGGCATATTTTCCAACACCAGGGTTGGAAATTTCGCGATGATTCCGGCGAGAATGCATGGCGCCGCTCCCACGGACCCGCTCCTTTTCTTCGAATCGAATACAGGCGGCGGAAATGCCATTCAAGTCACGAAGGGAAGCAACCTGCTGAGCAATGCCCCTCAGTGGGTGGATGTAAGCGTCCCCGTGAGTTCTTATTTCTCGGCAATCAATCTTCCGCAGCCGGGAACCGCCGTCACGGTCGATTCCGGAGATTGCAGAACCCAATCGGTGGACTGGAAGAACAATGTCCTGGTTGGAGCATTCAATTCCTCCGTCGGTGGCGATGGCGCGGCTGCCTGGATCATGATGAATGCGGTTCCCAATTCGACCCCCACGCTGATGCAGCAGGGGTTCATTCATCCCGGCCTGGGAATAGGCACTTCTTACCCGTCCGTGGCGCTCGATTCCGCGGGCAATCTGGCCATGACGTATATGGAAGGTTCCAAAACGGAATTCCTTTCCATGTACATTACTGGGCGTTCCACGAGCGATCCGCTTGGGACCCTTGCCGGGGCATTCTTGGTTAAGGCAGGTGATAAGGCCCTGACCAATGGAGATCCAAACCGCGGCGGAGATTATTCGGGTACATCCATCGATCCCGTGGATGGGTCATTTTGGGCCGCCAACGAATACGCGGACAAGTCGATCAACTCGTGGTCGACCTACATCGCGCACTTCACTGTTTCGGGTCTGGTCACACCCGTCATTAGTGTCTCGGCCTCCGCAACGTCCGGTTATCTTGGCGATTCCATCCTGATTTCCACGACCGTTTCCAAGCCAACCCCCAGCGACCCAGTTCCAACCGGTACAGTTGACCTGATTGAGAATAATGCGGTCATTGCAACGGCGACCTTGGATGAGAACGGTAAGGCGACCTTTGCACCTTATATTCTTGCGGTAGAAGGAAAGAGTCAGCTTTTTGTCAAATACAAAGCGACAGGCATACGCTACAAAGACGTGACTTCGTCGAATTTGATCATCACTTCAAGTCGAAGGGCAACGACCCTTACCACGCAGGTGAAGACGGGCGACATGGTGGTCTCTAGCACCCCATATGGTCAAACGGTCACGCTACTTGCTTACCTCGGCGCACCGGTTCAGGGACCATCACTTCCTACGGGATCGATCGAGTTCTTTATCAACAGCAAATCGTACGGGACTCGTTCGGTATCGCTTGCGAACAATCAACTTCAGGCGCAGATCAATGTGGATGGCCTGCCCTTGGGCAGCTACACGACTTATGCCACCTATAATGGCGATGCCATTTACGGAACCTCGGTAAGTACGTCGCTGAAGTTCACGGTAATCAAGGCCTCAACAACAACCATCCTGACCCCGCAAAGCAATACCGCGATCGTGGGCGAGACCTTCGCCATTCAGGGCCTCGTAGCGGCGAATATCGGAGCCAAAGTTCAAGGCAAGGTTCAGTTCCGCCTGAATGGGGTTTTGCTAGGCGCGCCGATTACGGTTGGCACCGATGGAACGGTATTGTTGCGCAATGCATTTCTTTTGAGCCAAATTGGGAAGAACCGCCAATTGACGGCGACTTTCACGGACACATCGGGCAACTACAGCGGTTCGACCTCGGCGGGCGTGCCGATTCTGATCACGAATACGAAGACGAAGATCAATGTTCCCGCATTTGCCAAAATCGGGGAACAGGTGACGTTCTCGGCGACGGTGAGTCAGGTGCCGGGCAGTTCTGGGACCCTTGGCGGTTATGTAGAGTTTTTCGATGGCAGCCAGTCACTAGGTACCGCTCCAGTCGATGGAACGGGCCTCGCGACATTGCAACTGCCCAGCCTTGATGCCCGGCAGTACCAGATTCGTGCTCGCTACGTGAACACGACGGGCACGGGAGTGGCAGACAGCGGTCTGACCGACCCGTCGACTTTGCTTGTCAGCCGTGGCGGTCCATCGGTAACGTTCACAAGCGTTCCGTCTGCGCCGAAGACCTATGGAGACAACATCTCGTTCGGCCTGGAAGTGCGTTCCCCGAACGTGGGGCTGCCGATTCCAACGGGCACGGTGATCATTCTGTTTGGTACGCAGGAGATTCAGCGTGTGACGTTGACGGGTGGTGCCGCGTCATTCGTGTTGACTCCGGATCAATACCAGATTGGTCTCAATAGCGTGACGGCAAGTTATCTGGGAGATGGGAACTACGCATCCTCCGACGGAACCACGGTCAATTTCAGCGTGGTGAAGGCAACCACATTTACGGCGCTCGAACTGCAAACGCAGGCTGGTGCGCCGGTGACGGGAGCGGTGTCGTACGGATCGTTGCTCAAGATCGTGACGGACGTGTTTAACATCCCGAATGATCTTCCGCCAAACGGGTCGGTAACCTTGATTACCGTGGTGGACGGCAAGGAACGAGTACTTGGTCAGG
>Ga0208492_1001035_pt1 | contig 19691 bp, 18 predicted proteins | sample Subbioar_CSW14AB_FD_184820 | JGI IMG/M metagenome (GOLD analysis project Ga0208492, IMG submission 184820) | Serpentinite rock and fluid subsurface biosphere microbial communities from McLaughlin Reserve, California, USA - CR12Mar_CSW14AB (SPAdes) | ecosystem: Environmental > Terrestrial > Deep... | reverse complement strand
GTCCACGCACTCGTCCGGGTGGATGTAGAGGCTGCGCTCACCCTCGTAGATGCAGTCGACCGGGCACTCGTCGATGCACGCGCGGTCCTTGACGTCCACACACGGAAGGGCGATCACATAAGTCACGGATCGATTCTACGCGTCGTGGGAGCCGGAGCCCTCGACGCGCCCGGGTCCCGCCGTGGCGGCGCCGTCCGTCCGCGGCGCCGACGCCGCCCGGATGCGGGAGAGGTCCGGCCAGGCGCCGACCAGGAGGACGACGCCCGTGAGCGCGTACGACCACACGACGCCGAGCGGGAACTCGCCCGCCGCGGGCTGCGGCACGACGACGGATCCGCCCGGGCCGCGGCCCGAGTACACGAGCAGCATCGCGAGCATGCCGAGCCCCGTGATCCACGTCACCCAGCGGTCCGCGACCAGCAGCCGCACGCCGATCAGCAGCGCGCCGCAGCCGATCAGCGCGAGCGCGAACCCGACGGGGATCGGCCCGAGGAGATAGGCGTGCGCGATCGTGCCGGCGACCCCGAAGACGGCGCCCGCGACGGCCGCCAGGGCGGCCAGCAGGAGGCGGGAGGGCCAGGATGCGCGCATCGTCCCAGGGTATCCGGCCCCGCCGGTGCCCCGCTCTGAGCTAGGCCGCCCAGCCGAGCGCGCGGAGCACCGCGGCGACCACGGCGGCCGCGAGCACGACCACGATGAACGGCGCGCGCCGCCACAGCAGCGCCCCGGCGACGAGGAGCGCCGGCACGCGCGCGTCCAGCGTGACCGCCATGCCCGCCCCGACCGTCTGCACCGCCACGAGCGCGGCGAGAAGCGCGACCGTCAGCAGGTCCGTGATGCGCGCGGGCCGCTCGCGCTCGAGCCACTCGGGCGGCGTGAGGTAGCCCGCGAGCTTGAGCGCGACGCACGCGATCGCCGCGATCAGGATGGCGGTCCAGAGGGTCATCGGCGCGCCCTGTCCCGCCGCCCGAGCCAGTCGGTCCAGCCCACCACGACGGCCACGACCGCCGCGATCAGGACGGGCAGGCCTGGCATGAGCCACGGGGTGACCGCCGCCGCGACGACCGCCGCGGCCGCCCCCACCGCGATCGCCTGCCGGGACCGCAGTCGCGGCCAGAGCAGGGCGAGGAACGCCGCCGCCGCGGCGGCGTCCAGGCCGTACGCCCTCACGTCGCCGAGCACGTCGCCCAGCAGGGCGCCGGCGAGCGTCGAGAGGTTCCAGAGCAGGTAGATGCCGATTCCCGTGACCCAGAACCCGATGCGCCGCGCCCGCGGCTCGATGTGCGCGAGCGAGACGGCGACGGACTCGTCGATCGTGAACTGCGCCGCCGCGAGGCGCCGCCACCACGACACGGCGCCGTCCGGGCCGACGGCCACGACCGGGTTCATCCGGATCGCGTACGCCACGTTCCGGGCGCCGAGCAGCACGGCCGACGCGATGGCGGCCGGCGCGGCCGCGAGGCCGCCCGAGGCGATCACGCCGATGAACGCGAACTGCGATCCGCCCGTGAACATCAGCAGGCTCAGCACGCACGTCTGCCAGACATCGAGCCCGGCGGCGACCGACAGCGCGCCGAAGGAGACGCCGTAGGCCCCCGTCGCGACCGAGACCGCCACGCCCTGCCGCCACGCGCTGCGCTCCTCGGCGTTCAGTGCGGGACGGACGGTGCTGCTCACTGGAGCGAGACTACCCGCGCGCGGGGCGGCGGATCACCGCTCGAAGCGGGCCACTTCGCCACCCGTGGCCGCCTGGAGGATCCGGGCGCGCATGTCGTCGTCCAGGTCGCCGAGGTCGTCCACGCGGCGCCAGAGGGCCTCGGAGTTCTCGCCGTCCGCCGGGTGCGGCTCGCCTGTCACGTAGCGGCAGCGGAAGACCAGGTCGAGGTACTGCGCGCGGTCGCCGTTGTCGTAGACCATGGGCGGCGTCGCGCGGACCCACGAGAGCACCTCGGCCTCGGCGACCACGTCGGCCTCCTCGAGCACCTCGCGCACGGCCGCGACGGCCGGCTCCTCCCCCGGGTCGACGATCCCCGTCACGGGCGTGAGCCGCCCGTTGTCGGCGCGCCGCACCAGCAGCACCTCGTCGACTCCGTCGGCTCCGGGGCGCAGCACCACGGCCGTCACGCCCGACAGCCACAGCATGTCGGTGCCGACCTTCTCGCGCAGCGCCAGGATGAACTCTGGCGTCGGCATGCGGAGCGCCCCGGGTCAGCCGAGCTTCTTGGCGCGCGAGGCGGCGCGGCCGCGCTCGGTCGCGTCGAGCACGACCTTGCGGATGCGCACGGCCTCGGGCGTGACCTCGACGCACTCGTCCTCGCGGGCGAACTCGAGCGACTCCTCGAGCGACAGGATGCGCGGGGGCGTCATGGACTCGAAGGTGTCGGCCGTCGACGAGCGCATGTTCGTCAGCTTCTTCTCCTTCGTGATGTTGACGTCCATGTCGTCGGCGCGCGAGTTCTCGCCCACGACCATGCCCTCGTAGACCTCGTCGCCCGGCTTCACGAAGAACGACATCCGCTCCTGCAGCGCGATCATGGCGAACGGCGTGGCGACGCCCGCGCGGTCGGCCACGATCGAGCCGTTCTGACGCGCGACGATCTGGCCCGCCCACTCGTCGTACCCGTGCGAGATCGCGTTGGCGATGCCCGTGCCGCGCGTGATCGAGAGGAACTCCGTGCGGAAGCCGATCAGGCCGCGCGACGGCACCACGAACTCCATCCGGATCCAGCCGGTGCCGTGGTTGATCATGTTGTCCATACGGCCCTTGCGCGCGGCCATGAGCTGCGTCACGGCGCCGAGGTGCTCCTCGGGCACGTCGATCGTCAGGTGCTCGTAGGGCTCCTCGAGGCGGCCGCCCTCGCCCTTGCGTGTGACGACCTGCGGCTTGCCGACCGTGAGCTCGAAGCCCTCGCGGCGCATGTTCTCGACCAGGATCGCGAGCTGCAGCTCGCCGCGGCCCTGCACCTCCCAGGCGTCCGGGCGGCCGATGTCGACCACGCGGATCGACACGTTGCCGATCAGCTCGCGGTCGAGGCGGTCCTTCACCATGCGCGCGGTGAGCTTGTGGCCCTTGACCTTGCCGACGAGAGGCGAGGTGTTGGTGCCGATCGTCATCGAGATCGACGGCTCGTCGACCGTGATGAGGGGCAGCGGGCGCACGTCGTTGGGGTCGGCGATGGTCTCGCCGATCATGATGTCCTCGAAGCCCGCGATCACGGCGATGTCGCCGGGGCCAGCCTTCTCCGCCGGGTAGCGGTCGAGCGCCTTCGTCATGAGCAGCTCGGTGATGCGGGCGTTCTGCGTCGTGCCGTCGTGGCGCACCCACGCCACGGTCTGGCCCTTCTTGAGCTCGCCGTTGAAGACGCGCAGCAGCGCGAGGCGGCCCAGGAACGAGCTCGAGTCGAGGTTGGTCACCCACGCCTGCAGCGGCGCCTCGTCGTCGTACGACGGGGCCGGCACGTGCTCGAGGATCGCCGCGAACAGCGGCTCCAGGTCGTCGTTGTCGGGCAGCGAGCCGTCGGCGGGGCGCGTGCGCGACGCGGCGCCCGCGCGGCCCGAGGCGTACACGACCGGCACGTCGAGCAGCGCGTCGACGTCGAGGTCGGGCACGTCGTCCTGAAGGTCGCCCGCGAGGCCCAGCAGCAGGTCGTGCGCCTCCTCCTCGACCTCCGCGATGCGGGCGTCGGGGCGGTCGGTCTTGTTCACGAGCAGGATGACCGGGAGCTTCGCCTCGAGCGCCTTGCGCAGCACGAAGCGGGTCTGCGGCAGCGGGCCCTCCGAGGCGTCGACCAGCAGCACGACGCCGTCGACCATCGACAGGCCGCGCTCGACCTCGCCGCCGAAGTCGGCGTGGCCGGGGGTGTCGATCACGTTGATCGTGACGGGCGAGTCGGTGTGCTTGCCGTTGTAGGTGATCGCCGTGTTCTTGGCGAGGATCGTGATGCCCTTCTCGCGCTCGAGGTCGTTCGAGTCCATCGCGCGCTCCTCGACGTGCGCGTGATCGCCGAACGACCCCGTCTGCCGGAGCATGGCGTCGACCAGCGTGGTCTTGCCGTGGTCGACGTGCGCGACGATCGCGACGTTGCGGAGGTCGGAGCGGAGGGCGCGCGCCATGAAGGGTCCTTAACTGAAGAAGTGAGCGGGTCCGGAGCCGGACGGGGAGATCTTATCGTGCGGGCCTGACGGCCCGCCGAGCGCGCGGCGGCGCGCTCAGCCGGCGGCGAGCCAGGCCGAGACGCACCACGCCGCGATCGCGACGGCGGACCCGAGGGCCACCAGGTTCCACGAGCGCGTGATGCGCGCGCCCGGCTGAGTGCCGACGGAGGCCCGCAGTCCGCGCAGCACCTCGAGGGTGTCGGCCTCGGAGGAGGCCCGGGCGGTGCGGGTCGAGGGGCGCCGGCCGGGGCGGGCCGTGATGGCCCAGGCCTCGACGACGCCCTTGCGGCGCGCCGCGGCGCCGAGGTCGCCGTGCGCCCGGCCGGCCTCGGTGAGCTCGAACTCGAGCTGCCAGCGCATCCGGACGTCCTCGACGGTCGACCACGGAAGACGCACGGTGCGCAGGATGTTGTGCACCCGCACGTCGTCGTCGGTGACGGCGATGTGCGGGGCGTACAGGAAGACGTACACGAACCAGACGGGGATCAGCAGCCACGGCGCGATGAGCAGCGCCTGCGGCACGCTGCCCCGCACGACGACGTCGCCCAGCAGGAGCGCCACGACCGCCGCGACGCCCACGAGCCAGAACAGGCCCGTGGGCGCGCGGAGGACGCGGGGTCGGTCGGTCACGCTCAGTGGCCGGCCAGGTTCACCGAGGCGCCGGGGATCGCGTCCAGCAGGCGCTGCGTGTACGCCTCCTGCGGGTTCGCGAAGATCTCGTCGACGGTCCCCTGCTCGACGACGCGGCCCTTCTCCATGACGCAGACCAGGTCGGCCGCGACGCGGACCACCGCGAGGTCGTGCGTGATGAAGAGGTACGTCAGGCCCAGCTCGCCCTGCAGGTCCGCGAGGAGCTTCAGGATCTGGTCCTGCACGAGCACGTCGAGCGCCGAGACGGCCTCGTCGAGCACGACGATCGCGGGCTTGAGAGCGAGCGCCCGCGCGATCGCGATGCGCTGGCGCTGGCCGCCCGAGAGCTCGTTCGGGTAGCGCCACGCGAGCTCGCGGGGCAGCGACACCTGCTCGAGCAGCTCGAACACGCGCGCCTGGCGCGACTTCTCGTCGCCCACGCCGTGGATGCGCAGCGGCTCGGCGATCAGCGCGCCGATGCTGCGCAGCGGGTCGAGCGAACCGTACGGGTCCTGGAACACCGGCTGCATGCGGCTGCGGAGGCGGAAGACGTCCTTCTGCCCCATCTGCGCCGTGTCCTTGCCGTCGATCAGGATCTGACCGCTGGTGGCCGTCTCGAGCTGCAGCACCATCTTGGCGACCGTCGACTTGCCCGATCCGGACTCGCCCACGAGCGCGAGCGTCTTGCCGCGCGGGATCTGGAACGAGACGCCGTCGACCGCGCGGAAGGGCTCGCTGCGGAACCCGCCCTTGCGGATCCGGTAGTCCTTCGTCAGATCGCGCACCTCGACCACCGGGTGGGCGTCGGCGACGTCCTCCAGGTGCTCCACGCCGCGCTCCTCGACCGCGGCCTGGATGCGCTGCGACGCCAGGCTCGGCGCCGCGGCCACCAGCCGCTGGGTGTACGGGTGCTGCGGGTTCTCGAGGATGACGCGGCTCGGGCCGGCCTCGACGATCTCGCCCTGGTTCATCACGACGATGCGGTCCGCGCGGTCGGCCGCGAGGCCCAGATCGTGCGTGATGAACAGCACCGAGGTGCCCTTGTCCCGGGTCAGCGACGCGAGGTGATCCAGGATCACGCGCTGCACCGTCACGTCGAGCGCGCTCGTCGGCTCGTCGGCGATCAGCAGCTTCGGGTCGGCCGCGAGGCCGATGCCGATCAGCGCGCGCTGGCGCATGCCGCCCGAGAACTGGTGCGGGAACTGGTGCAGGCGCCGCTCGGCGTCCGCGAGTCCCGCGTTCTGGAGCACCTCGATCGCGCGGGCGCGCACCTCGCGGCGCCCGGAGGCCAGGCCGTTCGCGCGGATGGCCTCCTCGACCTGGAAGCCGATCGACCACACCGGGTTGAGGTTGGACATCGGGTCCTGCGGCACGTAGCCGATCTCGCGCCCGCGGATCGACTCCATCTCGCGGCGGCTCGCGCGCGTGATGTCCACGCCGTCGAGCTCGATCGTCCCGCCGGTCACCTTGCCGGTGCCGGGGAGCAGGTCGATCACCGCGGCGGCGGTCGTCGACTTGCCGGATCCGGACTCGCCGACGATCGCGACGGTCTCGCCCGGGTACACGTCGAGGTCGACGCCGTGCAGCACCTCGCGGGCCTTCTTGCCGGTGCCGAACGAGACGTTCAGCCCCCGGATCTTCAACAGCGGCTCGGTCACGGCGTTCTCCTTCGTCGCCTCGCGCCGCGCGGCGCGGCTCGTCACGACCTCGTTCTGGATCTCGGTCATCGCTGGGCCCTCGACTTCGGGTCGAGCGCGTCGCGCAGCAGCTCGCCGAGCGTCACGAACGCCAGCACCGTGACGGTGAGCGCGAGCGACGGCCAGAACAGCGCCATGGGCGAGGTGCGGATCGAGGTCTGCGCCTGGCTGATGTCGGCGCCCCAGGAGACGCCGCCGAGGCCGACGCCGAGGAACGACAGGGTCGCCTCGGCCACGATGGCCGAGCCGAGGCCGATGGTCGCGACCACGATCACGGGCGCGAGCGCGTTCGGGAGCACGTGCACGACCAGGGTCTTGAAGCGCGACAGGCCGAGCGACACCGACGCCATCACGAAGTCGAGCTGCTTCACGCGGAGCACCTCGGCGCGCATGATGCGCGCGGTCGAGGCCCACGAGAAGCCGCCGATCGCGAACGCCAGCACGAGCTCGTTGCGCAGGTCCCGCGGCACCACGGTCATCACGACGATCGCGGCGACGATGTAGGGGATCGTGAAGAAGATGTCGCCGACGCGCGACAGCAGCGAGTCCAGGAAACCGCCGTAGAACGCGGCCAGGGCGCCCATGATCACGCCGATCAGGGTGCCGATCGCGGTCGCCATCAGGCCGACGGCCATCGACACGCTGGTGCCGTGCACAAGGCGCGACCACACGTCGCAGCCCAGGCGGGTGAAGCCCAGCGGGTGACCCGGCTCGGGGCCGGCGTTGCTCTTGCTCAGGAAGCAGGCCCCGGAACCCTGGGGCGGCACCGACGTGAACAGGGACGGCCACAGCGCGACGACCACGATGATCGCGCACATCACGACCGAGATCCAGAACAGCGGGCGGCGTCGCAGGTCGCGCCACGCGTCGAGCCAGAGGTTGCTCTTCTTCTCGTCGAGGCGCACCGCGTCGACGACGACCTGCTCCGCCTTGACCGGAGCGACGTAGTGGGTGGCGTTACTTGACATAGCGGATCCTCGGGTCGAGCAGACCGTAGAGCAGGTCGACGAGCAGGTTGACGAGCACGTACACCACGACGAAGACGGTCACGAAGGACACGACCGTGGGCGTCTCGTGGCGCAGGATCGCCTGGTAGAGCGCGTTGCCGACGCCGGGCACGTTGAAGATGCCCTCGGTCACGGTCGCGCCGACCATGAGGATGCCGAAGTTGGTGGCGGTGTCGGTCACCATCGGGATGAGCGAGTTGCGCAGCACGTGGACGGGGATCACGCGCCCTCGCGTGAGGCCCTTCGAGTACGCGGTGCGCACCCAGTCCTGTCCGAGCGACTCGATCATCGACGACCGGGTGAGCCGCATGCTGGCCGCGTAGACGCTGAACCCGAGCACGAGGGCCGGGAGCCACAGGTCGCCCCAGTTGTTCTGGCCGCCGACCGTGGGCTTGAACCAGCCGAGCTGCACGGCCAGGAAGTACTGCGCCATGAACGCGAGGACGAAGATCGGGACGGCGATGAAGATCAGCGCGACGACCAGCTGGAAGTGGTCGTACACGGTGCCCTTGAGCATGGCCGACGTCGCGCCGATCACGATCGACAGCACGAACGCGATCAGGATCGACAGGACCGCCAGGCGCAGCGTCACCGGGAACGTGCGGCCGAGGACCTCGCCGACGCTCTGGCCCGTGAACGTGGTGCCGAGGTCGAAGCGCAGGATGCCGGCCAGGTAGTTGAGGTACTGGACGATGAACGGCTGGTCGAGCAGGTAGCGCTCGCGGATCTGGTCGATCACGGCCTGCGGCGGCTGCTTGTCGCCGAACAGCGCGGCGATCGGGTCGCCGGGCATGCCGAAGACCATGAAGTAGATCAGCAGGGTGGCGCCGATGAACACCGGGATCACCTGGATGATCCGTCTGAGGATGTAGGTGGCCATCCTCCCCCTCCCTTCGGGGAACTCGTCGTGCGCTCTCGGGTGGAACGCGCACGGAAAAAGGGGCCCCGATCCGGGGCGCCCTCAGCGGGGCTCATCCTCTCCCCGGATTCCTGGGAAATCCGTGAGATCGACGAGCGGAACACGGCGCGAGGCGGTGACGCGTACGTCACCGCCTCGCGGGTGAGAGCGGAAGCTCCCGACCGACTTACTCGGCCTTGGTGATCAGGTGGTACAGCGGCACCGAGTTCCAGCCGAACTCGACGTTCTCGACGCCCGCGGCCCAGCCGCCGGTGACGTTCGAGTACCACAGCGGGATCGCCGGCAGGTCCGTGAAGAGGACCGTCTGGGCCTCCTGGAACTTGGCCTGAGCCTCCTCCGGGTCGGTCGCGCTGATGCCCTCCTCGAGCAGCTGGTCGAACTCCGGGTTGGAGTACTTGCCGTCGTTGCCGCCCGCGCCCGTGGCGTAGAGCGGGCCGAGGAAGTTGTACAGACCGGGGTAGTCGGCCTGCCATCCGGCGCGGTACGGGCCGACCGTCCCGGCGTCACGCGCGTCGAGCAGCGTGGCGAAGTCCGGGTACGGGTCGCCCTTGGCGGTGATGCCCAGCGTGTTCGAGATCTGGTTCACGACAGCGTCGACCCAGGTCTGGTGACCGCCGTCGGCGTTGTACGCGAGGGTGAACTCGCCCTCGAACGGGGCGATCTCCTCGGCCTGAGCCCACAGCTCCTGGGCCTTCTCGGGGTCGTACTCGAGGACCTCGCTGCCGGGGACCGAGTCGCTCCAGCCGTCGATCACGGGCGACGTGAAGTCGCTCGCCGGCGTGCGGGTGCCGTGGAAGACCACGTCGGTGACCTCTTCGCGGTTGATCGCGTGCGAGATCGCGGCGCGGCGCAGCTGGCCCTCCTCGGTGGTCGACGAGAACTGCTCGATCCACTCAGGGATGACGAACGACTGGAAGATCGCGGCGGCCTGGTTGACCGTGCGGCCCTCGAGGTCGCTCTCGTAGGTCTCGAACGCCGAGTCCGGGATCGCGTCCAGGACGTCGAGGTTGCCGGCCTGCAGATCGGAGTACGCCGCGTCCTGCGAGGCGTAGAAGACGATGTCCAGGCCGCCGTTCATCGGCTCGCGCGGGCCCTCGTAGTCGGGGTTCGCCACGAGGTCGATGCGGACGTCGTGCTGCCACGCGTCCTCGCCGTCGAGCATGTACGGGCCGTTGCCGATCGGGTTCTGGCCGAACGCCTCGATGTCGTCGAACGCGACGTCGGGCAGCGGGTAGAACGCCGAGTAGCCGAGACGTTGCGCGAAGTCCGACGCCGGCTTGTTCAGCGTGATCGTGAACGTGTAGTCGTCGACGACCTCGAGGCCCGTGAGCTCCGAGTCCTCGTCGTACGAGAAGCCCTCGATGTCCTCGAAGAAGTACGCGGCGTAGTGCGCGTTGCTGGCCTGGGCGCCCAGGTTCCACGCCTTGGTGAAGTTGTCGGCAGTGACCTCTTCGCCGTTCGTGAAGGTCGTGCCCTCCTTGAGCTTGACCGTCAGCTGCGTGGGCGAGTCGACGGTGATCTCCTCGGCGACCTCGTTGACGACCGAGCCGTCGGCCTCGTAGGTGATCAGACCCGCGTAGATCGAGTCGACGATCTTGCCGCCGCCCGTCTCGCCGGTCATCGTCGGGATGAGCGGGTACTGGGGCTCCGAGCCGTTGGTCGTGATGACGGCCGTGGTCGCAGCCGGGGTCTCGCCGCCGCCGGTCTCGCCGCCACCGCCGGCGCAGCCGGCGAGCACGAAGCTGCCGCTGCCCAGCAGCGCGAGGCCCGCGAGGGCGATCTTGTTGCGCTTCACAGGGTTCCTCCTGGGGAAGGTTGGGTGTCCCCGCCGGGCATGGTTGACCGGCGGGCGATGCGATGACTCTAAGCCTCACATCGGTCTGTCCCAAAGTTTGAGCAGAACCGTTACATAGCCTTTACCCGGCTCGCCGTCGATTGGGCAATCTGTCGATTTCAGCGAAGTTTCGACCAGATGACCGATCGATCGTCGTGGCAAGGTAGCCGAGTGCAGCCGACCGATCCCTTCCCCGGAATCGCCCCGCCGCAGGCCCGCGCGCGCCTGAAGGCCGAGGTCGCGATCGTGCTCGCGCTCACAGTGGGCCAGTCCGCGCTCTACGCCGTGCTGGCGCTCGTGCGCCGCCTGCTGGACCCCCGGCCCCTGTCGCAGCAGTCTGCCCAGCTGAACACCCCGCTCGACGCCGCGGTGCTCTGGGACATCCTGTACCGGGTCCTCGACGTGGGGTTCGACCTGATGCTCGTGGTGCTCGTGGTGTTCCTGCTGTGGGAGCCGGGTCGCGGCGCCCTCCGGCGGCTCGGCCTCGACTTCACCCGGTTCGGCGTCGACCTGGGCCGCGGCCTGGCGCTGGTGGCCGTGATCGGGATCCCGGGCATCGCGCTGTACGTGGCCGGGCGGCTGGCGGGCGTGACCGTCGCGGTCGAGGCCTCCCCCGGCGGGCTCGACTGGTGGACGGTGCCGCTGCTGCTCCTCTCCGCGCTGCGCGCCGGGCTGATCGAGGAGGTCATCGTCGTCGGCTACCTGGGCGACCGCCTCTCGCGGCTCGGCTGGGGACCCTTGCGGATCATCGTGGCGGCATCGCTCCTGCGCGGCGTCTACCACGCGTACCAGGGCTTCGGCGCGATCGCCGGCAACGTCGCGATGGGGCTGGTCTTCGGCTGGTGCTACCGCCGCTGGGGACGGCTGATGCCGCTGGTCGTGGCGCACACCGCGATCGACGCGATCGCCTTCGTGGGGTACCCGCTCGCGGCCGCGTTCCTGCCGGACCTGTTCTGACGCTCGTCCCCAGGCCACGATCCGGACACGAGGCGTCGAGATCCCCGCGTGTCGCGCGCGCGAAGGGCCCGGGAGCCGGATCCTGGCCTCATGTTCTCGCTCGCACGTCGTTCCGGACACGCGTTCGGACTCCTGGTGGCCGAAGAAGCCCGCCAGAACGGCTGGCTCACCCGGCTCGAGCACGCGGTCGAACGCGACGACGTCGTCGCCGTCCGGCCCGGCGTGTACCTGCCGGCCCGCCGGTGGCGGTCCCTCTCGGGGGCCGACCGCACGCTCGCCCGGATCTACGCGGTGGCTCTCACGACGCCGGACGCGGTGTTCGCCTTCCACTCGGCCGCGGCGCTGTACCGCCTGCCCCTGCCCGGGGACGAGATCGCCGACGTGCACGTGCTCGGGGGCGAGCCCGCGGAGGGGCTGATCGTGCATCCGGCCGCGTCGCACGACGGCGCCTCGGACATCGCCGAGCGGTTCGGGCTCCGCGCGACCTCGCCCGTGCAGACGGTGCTCGACATGGCCGACGTCCTGGACTACGACGACGCACTGGCCCTCGTGCGCGCCGCCATCCACCCCGCATCGGGAACGCGGTTCGACGAGCCGCCCCTGTGCACGAGGGCCGAGCTGCTCGACGCGGCGCAGGCAGTCGCCCGGCGCACCGGCGACGAGAGGCCGCTCACGGTGGCGCAGGCCGCGGAGGCCGACCGGCTCGCCGCCTGACGGGCGCGCTCAGCGACCGGCGATCCGGTGCTCGAGTCCCGCGCGCACCGCGGGCCACTCGGTGTCCAGGATCGAGAAGACCACGGTGTCGCGGATCACGCCGTCCTCGGTCATCGAGTGGTTGCGCAGCACGCCGTCCTGCTTGGCACCGAGACGGGCGATCGCCGCGCGGGACTGGTGGTTGTGCCAGTGCGTGCGCAGCTCGACCGCGATGCAGCCGAGCACGTCGAACGCCCGCTCGAGCAGCAGGAGCTTGGCCGCGGGGTTCACGCCGGTCCCGTGGGCCGCGCGGCCGAGCCAGGTCGACCCGATCTCCAGGCGCCGGTTCTGCTCGTCCAGGTTGAGGAAGGTCGTCATGCCGACCGCGCGGCCGGCGCGCGCATCCACGATCGCCCACGCGGCGATCCGGCCCTCGCGGTGCAGCGCCAGGCGGCGGTCGATCTCGGCGGCCATGCCGTCGGGCGTCGGGATGCGCGTGTACCAGGCGCGCGCGAGGTCGCCCACCGCGTCAGCGAGGTCGTCCCGGTGATCCGCCGCCAGCGGCTCGAGCCGGACGAGGCGGTTCTCCAGCAGCGGGGCGTCGGCGAAGGTCACCGGTTCAACCTACCGAAACAGCACCGCAGCGCTGAGACGGCAATGCCGCGCCGACACAGCGGGTGTCCACTGCTGTCTCGGCGCGGCGTTGCAGTCTCGCGGCTGAATCAGGCGAAGGCCTCGATCGGCGGGCAGGCGCACACCAGGTGGCGGTCGCCGTAGGCCTGGTCGACGCGGCGCACGGGAGGCCAGTACTTGGCGGTCGGGTCGCCGCCGGCGGGGTACACGGCGACCTCGCGCGGGTACGGATGCGACCACTCCGACGCCACGGCGACGGCCGCCGTGTGCGGCGCGTTGACGAGGGGGTTGTCGCCGGCCGGCCACTCCCCCGCGCGCACGCGCTCGGCCTCGGCGTGGATCGCGATCATGGCGTCGACGAAGCGGTCGAGCTCGGCGCGGTCCTCCGACTCCGTGGGCTCCACCATGAGCGTCCCCGCCACGGGGAACGACATGGTCGGGGCGTGGAAGCCGTAGTCGATCAGCCGCTTGGCGACGTCGTCGACCGTGATGCCCGTGCGCTCGCGCAGCGGACGCAGATCCAGGATGCACTCGTGCGCCACCAGGCCGTCCTCGCCCGTGTACAGCACCGGGTAGTGGTCCTCGAGGCGGGCGGCGACGTAGTTCGCCGCGAGCACCGCGGCGCTCGTGGCCTCCGTGAGGCCGTCGCGGCCCATCATCCGGATGTAGGACCACGTGATCGGCAGGATGCCGGCGGAGCCGTACGGCGCGGCCGACACCGGTCCGATGCCCTCGCGCGCCGCCGCCCCCTGGGCGAACGGGTGCGAGGGCAGGTAGGGCGCGAGGTGCTCCTTGACGGCCACGGGACCCACGCCGGGCCCGCCGCCGCCGTGCGGGATCGCGAACGTCTTGTGCAGGTTGAGGTGGGACACGTCGCCGCCCAGGTCGCCGAACCGGGCGTGGCCCACGAGCGCGTTCAGGTTGGCGCCGTCGATGTACACCTGGCCGCCCGCGGCGTGCACCGCCGCGGTGATGTCGAGCACGTCGTGCTCGTACACGCCGTGCGTCGACGGGTACGTGATCATGAGCGCCGCGAGCGCGTCGGCGTGGGTCGCGATCTTCGCCCGGAGGTCGGCGAGGTCCACGTCGCCGCCCTCGTTCGTCGCGACCACGACCACCTTCATGCCGGCCAGCACGGCCGACGCGGCGTTGGTGCCGTGGGCCGACGACGGGATGAGGCACACGTCGCGCTGCCGGTCCCCGCTCGCGTCGTGGTACCCGCGGATCGCGAGCAGCCCGGCCAACTCGCCCTGCGAGCCCGCGTTGGGCTGCAGCGAGACGCGGTCGTACCCGGTCACGTCGGCGAGCCAGCCCTCGAGCTGTCCGATCAGCTCGAGGTATCCGGGCACGTCCTCCGCGGGCGCGAACGGATGGATGCGCCCGAACTCGGGCCACGTGATCGCGGCCATGGCGGTTGAGGCGTTGAGCTTCATGGTGCACGAGCCGAGCGGGATCATGCCGCGGTCGAGCGCGTAGTCCTTGTCGGCCAGGCGCTTCAGGTACCGCATCATGGCGGTCTCGCTGCGGTGCGCGTGGAAGACCCGGTGCGTGAGGTACTCGTCCTCGCGCGCCAGGGCGTCCGGAAGGCCGCGCAGATCGATCGCGGCGTCGAACTCCTCGGGCGCGGTCCCGCCGAACGCGGCGATCACGAGCTTCAGGTCGTCGGTGGTCGTGGCCTCGCCGACCGAGATGCCGACGGTGTCGGCGTCGGCCAGGTGCAGCAGCACCCCGCGCTCGCGCACGTCGGCGACCACGGCCTCGGCGCGGCCGGGCACCCGGACGGTCAGCGTGTCGAAGAACGTGTCGCCCACCGGCTCGGCGCCCGCCGCGGCGAGCGCGTCGCGCAGCAGCGCGGTCTTCGTGGCGATCTCGGTCGCGATCGTGCGCAGGCCGTCGGGGCCGTGGTAGACCGCGTACATCGAGGCCATGACGGCGAGCAGCACCTGAGCCGTGCAGATGTTTGACGTCGCCTTCTCACGCCGGATGTGCTGCTCGCGCGTCTGCAGGGCGAGGCGATAGGCCGTGTGGCCCTCGGCGTCGACCGAGACGCCGACCAGGCGGCCCGGCAGCTGCCGCTCGAGCCCCTGCCGCACGGCCATGTACCCGGCGTGCGGGCCGCCGAAGCCGAGCGGCACGCCGAAGCGCTGCGTCGAGCCCACCACGATGTCGGCCCCGAGCGATCCCGGCGAGGCGATCAGCGTCAGCGCCATCAGGTCCGCCGCAACGACGACCTGCCCGCCCGCGACGTGCGCGGCGTCGATCACGCCGGACGGATCCCAGATGCGGCCGGAGGCGCCCGGGTACTGGATGAGCGCGCCGAACGCGCCCTCGGGAAGGGCCGCGCCCCCCGCGAGGTCGAGCTCGACGATCTCCACCCCGAGCACGCCGGCGCGCAGGCGCAGCATCGCCTTCGTCTGCGGCAGGGCGTCGGCGTCGACCGCGAACACGTCGCCGCCGCCCTTGACGGCACGGCGCGCGACGAGCATGCCCTCGACCACGGCCGTGGACTCGTCGAGCATGGACGCGTTCGCGATCGGCAGGCCGGTCAGGTCGCCCACCATGGTCTGGAAGTTGAGGAGCGCCTCCAGGCGGCCCTGGGAGATCTCGGGCTGGTAGGGCGTGTAGGCCGTGTACCAGGACGGGTTCTCGAGCACGTTCCGCTGGATGACCGACGGCGTCAGCGTGTCGCTGTAGCCCAGGCCGATCATGGGCGTGCGCACGCGGTTGCGGCCGGCCAGGGCGCGCAGCTCGGCGAGCGCCTCGGCCTCCGAGACGCCCTCGCGCGGAAGCAGGCCCGCGCCCTTCGGCGCACCGGTCCGGATCACGGCGGGGACCGCGGCGTCCATGAACCGGGCGAGCGGCCGGCGGCCGTCCGGCGCGATGCCGACGGCCGCGGCCATCTCCTCGTGATCGCGCGCGGACGTGCCGATGTGCCGCGCGGCGTACTCCGTGGAGCTCACGCGTCGCCGCCGGTGAGCGCGACGTAGGCGTCCCGGTCGAGCAGCCCGGACGGCTCGCCGGTCACCCGCACGCGGATCAGCCACGCGGCGAAGGCGTCCGCGTTGACCTGCGCCGGGTCGGCGTCGACGTCCGCGTTGACCTCGACGACCTCGCCGTCCACGGGTGCGTAGAGCTCCGACACCGACTTGGTCGACTCGATCTCGCCGAACACCTGGCCGGCGGTCACGGTCTGGCCGACCGCGGGCAGGTCGACGTAGACGACGTCGCCGAGCTGATCGGCGGCGAAGTCCGTGACGCCGATGGTCGCGAGGTCCCCCTCGAGGGCGACCCACTCGTGCTCGGCGGTGTACTTGAGGGCGGTGAGATCGGTCATGAGTTCCTCCGGTAGAAGGGCAGGGCGGTCACGGTCGCGGGGATGCGCGTGCCGCGGACGTCGATGGTCAGATCGGCTGCGTCGGCGGCGTCCGGCCGCACGAACGCCATGGCGATGGGATGGCCGAGCGTCGGACTGAGCGCCCCGCTGGTGACCTCGCCCACGAGGTCGTCGCCGCGGAACACGCCGTAGCCGGCGCGGCCCGCGCGGCGCCCCTCGGCCGTCAGCCCGATCAGGACGGGCGCATCCGGGCGCGGCTCCGTGGCCGCCTCCCCCACGAAGCCGGTCTTGCCGGCGGGGATCACGCGGCCGAGCCCGGCCTGCGCGGGCACGATGGCGCGGGACAGCTCGTGGCCGTACAGCGGCATGCCCGCCTCGAGCCGCAGCGTGTCGCGCGCCGCCAGGCCGGCCGGCACGAGCCCGTGCGGCTCCCCGGCCGCGAGCAGCGCGCGCCACAGCTCGGCCGCGCGCGCGACCGGCACGAGCAGCTCGAAGCCATCCTCGCCCGTGTAGCCGGTGCGGGCGATCAGCAGCGGCTCGCCTCCGAAGAGCACGGATCCCCACGCGTAGTTCCGGATCTCGGGCAGCGGGAGCGAGAGCTCGACCACGCCCGCCGTCTCGGCGAGGATCCGTTCGGCCGTCGGGCCCTGCAGCGCGATGAGCGCGTAGTCGTCGCTCTGGTCCTCGACCGTCGCGTCGAAGCCTGCGACCCGGTCGGTGAGCTCGCGCGCCACGACCTCGCGGTTGCCCGCGTTCGCGATCACGAGGAACTCGTCGTCCTGCAGCCGGTACACGATCAGGTCGTCCACGATGCCGCCGTCCTCGGCGAGGATCATCGTGTACTTGGCGCGACCGACCGGGACGGCCGAGATGGCGCCGGCGAGCGCGTGATCGAGGAACGCGCCGGCCCCGCCGCCCTCGACGAGGATCTCGCCCATGTGCGAGATGTCGAACAGGCCGGCGGCCTGGCGCACCGCGTGGTGCTCCGCGAGGTCCGACGTGTAGCGGACGGGCATCAGCCAGCCGCCGAAGTCGGTGAAGGAGGCGCCGAGCGCCTCGTGCTCGCCGCGCAGGGGCGTGTCGCGCGGCTCCTCGGCCGGGATCCCGGCGTCCGTGGGCTGATCCATGAGTTCTCCTGACGACCTGGCGTCATCCCCGGGTCTCGGATGAGAACCGGGAGAACTCCCCCTCTGTCATGGACCTGAGAGTTTCGGCGGGAGGCGCCGCGAGGGCGGCATCCCGTCTTTCACCGTCGGCGGGAGCGTGGGCTCCGCTTTTCAGAGTGGCCCGATCCACGCGGTACGTGCACCTGAGAGATTGGCGGGGAGGCTTGCTCCTTCGGTGTCGCGGTCGCGCCCGGATCCGAGGATCCCGGCGCCCGGCGACTCTCCCGCGCGGGTCATGGGGCCGTCTTCAGTTGTGCCGCGCCGTGGGAAGCGCGCGGTGTCGGGCTCAGACTACCGCGTGCGCCCCGTCCGGACGAGGCGCCCCGGCGTCCGCGTGGCGCGCGGGGCGCTGCTCGAAGAACGCCCGCTCGTGCGCGCACGACGCGAGGAACGCCTCGCGCATCCGCCCCAGCGCGTCGGGGTCGGCGCGCGTGGCCGCGCGGTCGGCGATCCGGATCGCCCGGCGCGTCGCCTCGGCGAACGCGGGGTCGCCGTAGGTCCCGAGCCAGTCGGCATACGGATGATCCGGATGGGCCGCCGTCGCGAGCCGCCGCCCGACGTCCTCGTAGATCCAGAAGCACGGCAGCACGGCGGCGACCAGCACCCCGTAGTCGCCGGCCGCGGCGGCCGCGTCGAGGTGCGCGAGGTACGCCGCGGTCTCGGCGGACGGGGCGACGGCGGGCTCCCCCACCCGCGAGCGGTGCAGCTCGAGCTCGACCTCGAGGCACGTGGCCGAGGACGCCGCCCAGAACGCGCGCTCGTCCTCGTCGCCGGCCAGCATCGCGGCGCGCGCGAGCACGGCCGAGTACGCGCGCAGGTACAGCGCGTCCTGCGCGAGGTAGTGCTCGAAGACCTCGCGGTCGAGCGATCCGTCGGTCATGCCGCGCACGAACGAGCCGGCGTCGATGGCCGCGCGGACGGGCGCCGCATCGCGCCACCACCGCTCGGTGGCCGCTCGCGGGACGCCCTCGCCGCTCCAGAGCGCGTGCGCGTGCTGCAGCGGTCCGTTCCCGCTGCCGACGTCCAGCGCCTCGGCGGCGGAGATCGCCCCGCGCAGCCACTCGCGCGCCAGCCCGGTCGCCACGACCCAGTCGCCGTGGCGGGCGAACAGCGTCGCGAGCGCGGACGACAGCGAGCAGCCCGTGCCGTGCGTGCTGCGCGTCTCGATGCGCCGGCCGGCGAACTCCGCGAGCACGCCGTCGGCGGACACGAGCGCGTCGGGGCAGGCGGGTCCCGGCAGGTGCCCGCCCTTGGCGAGGACCAGAACGCCGTGCCGCTCCGCCAGCGCGCGGGCCTGGCGCAGCGCGGCGGGCCAGTCGCCCGCCACGTCCTCGCCGACCAGCACGGCCAGTTCGGGCAGGTTCGGCGTGACCACGTCCGCGCGGGCGATGAGGTCGTGGAGCGCGTGCTCCGCGTCGGCGTCGATCAGGCGGTCGCCGCTCGTGGCGATCATGACGGGGTCGACGACCACGGCGGGCCGCTCGGCGAGCGCGTCGAGCCACCCGACCACCTCGGCGATCACCGCGGCGCCGCCGATCATCCCCGTCTTGACCGCGTCGATCCGGATGTCGGACGCCACCGCGTCGAGCTGGTCGCGCACGAACCCCGGCGGCGGGACGTGCACGCCGCTGACGGCGCGCGTGCTCTGCGCCGTCAGGGCGGTGAGAGCGGCCATGCCGTAGCCTCCGCTCGCCAGGATGGACTTCAGATCCGCCTGCACGCCCGCCCCGCCCGAGGGATCGGAGCCCGCGATCGAGAGCACGTTCGGGATGCGGGTCGACGCCTCGCGCCCGCGCATCAGGCGACCTCCGCCCACTCGTTCCGCAGCGACCGCGCGGCGTGGGCGGGGTCCTCGGCGGCGCACACGGCGCGCACGACGGCCAGCCCGGCCGCCCCGGCGCGCCGCGCCTCAGCGGCGTCGCCGTGCCCGACGCCGCCGATCGCCACACAGGGCAGGCCCGCGAGCGCCGCGAACTCGGCGAACCCGCGCCAGCCCAGCGGCTCGGGGTGGTCGGGCTTGGTCGGCGTCGCGCGGATCGCACCGACGCCGAGGTAGTCGGCCGTGCCGGCGGGGAGCGCGCGCAGCGCCGCGAGCTCATGCGGGCGGCTCGCGCTCAGGCCCACGATCGCGCCCTCGCCGAGCAGCGCGCGCACGCGGTCGACGGGCAGATCGCTCTGGCCCACGTGCACGCCGTCGACCCGGGCGCCAGCCGCCCGCGCGGCGAGCACGACATCCACCCGGTCGTCCACCACGAGCGCGGCGCGCCCGGCCACCGCCTCGGCGGAGCGCTCGACGACGTCGAGCAGCTCCGCTCCCCCGAGCTCCTTGCCGCGCACCTGCACGATCGTCGCGCCGCCGTCGACCGCCCGGCGCACGACGTCCGCGACGGCCGCCAGATCGCGCCCGGCTCGGGAGAGGATCGTGGCGACGTCGGCGACGACGTACGTGCACAGGTCGAGCGCGCGGCTCACGCTCCGGCTCCGGCGAGGAGCGGCTCGCGGCCCGCGAGGGCGGCGGGCTCGACCGTGGCAAGCGCATCCAGCAGCGCGACCGCGAAGCCGCCCGGGGCCGGCGCGACGGCGGCCGCGCGCTCCGCGGCCTCCGCGTAGAGCACGTGCGCGGCGACCGCCCCCGCGAAGGCGTCGCCGCCGGCCGCCGCGACCGC
>Ga0208492_1001034_pt1 | contig 19699 bp, 22 predicted proteins | sample Subbioar_CSW14AB_FD_184820 | JGI IMG/M metagenome (GOLD analysis project Ga0208492, IMG submission 184820) | Serpentinite rock and fluid subsurface biosphere microbial communities from McLaughlin Reserve, California, USA - CR12Mar_CSW14AB (SPAdes) | ecosystem: Environmental > Terrestrial > Deep... | reverse complement strand
CGCCTGCAGGCGCTGGACTCCAGCTCGCTGGCTCAGGAGCTGCGCGAAAAGCGCATCGAATTCTTTTTCGGCGTGCGGCCCGATGTGCCGACCGCCGGTCTGCAGTTACGCGAAATCGGCATGATCCATGCCCTGCCCTTCGTGCGCCCCGGTCATCCCCTGGCGACCGGCAGTCACAGCCTCGCGCGCATCATGGCCTACCCCATCGTCCAGGGGCCGGGACCGCGCTGGTTCATACGCCGCATCGGCGAGGAGCTGCGCAACGAGGCCGGCGACGAAGCACGCCGCGATGCGGCCGTGATCGTCAACGACTTCGGTGTGGTGCGCGCCATCGTGCGTGAGACCGACGCGGTCGGCTTCGCAACCACCGCGATGTTGCATGCCGAAGTGGCGAGCGGCGCCTTCGTCCCGCTGCGTGTGCCGGCCAGTCAGGCGCGCTTGCTGGTGTTGCCGATGCTCATAGGCACGCTGGTGGACCGCGCGCTGCCGCCGGCGGCCATGGAGTTGATAACCGACCTCGAAGCGGTGGTGCGGCGCTATGGGGAACTGGAGGTCGTGTAGGTGCGCTTTCGTATGCGCAATCACTCCGACCGCAGAGTTCGCGCCACGGCGCGCCGATCACCGTGCGAACGAACGCGCAGCTGCAAGACGGTCCTCAGCGCGTCAACCAATCGAACTTCTGCGCCTTGCGCGTCGATTGCGGATTGATCATCACGTTGATCAAAGTCGGCATGCTTTCCTGTGCCGCTTCGTGCAGGGCCTTGCGCAATTCGTCGGGTGTATTGACGAAAAAGCCGCGGCCGCCGAAGGCTTCGCTGACCTTGTCGTAACGCGCGTTGGGCGTGTAGGTATTGGGCAGCACGGGCTCGCTCAGCACCGCTTCGCCTGAGCCAATGCCGTTGTTGTTGACGACGATGAAAGTAATCGGCAACCGATAACGGCAGGCGGTTTCGACTTCCATGCCGCTGAAGCCGAACGCCGAATCGCCTTCGATGCAGAACACCCGCTTGTCCGGATGGGTGACAGCGGCCGCGATGGCGAAACCCGGCCCGACACCCATGGTGCCGAAAGTGCCGGCATCGAGTCGCTGACGCGGCGCGAAGTTCGGCATCATGCTGCGACCGATGTCCATGGTATTGGCGCCTTCACTGACGATGATGGCGTCACGCGGCAATTGCGCGCGGATCTCACTGAATACCCGGTAATAGCCCATGGGCAGCGCGTCGTCCTGGCCCATGGCCGAAACCTGCGCATCGTTTTCGGCAATCTTCGCGCGCAGCGCGCGCCACCACTCATCGTCAGCCGCGAACTGCCAGGGCGCGGCTTGCAGGGCCTCGTTCAACTGCGCCATGACCGCCTGCGCATCACCGACGAGTGCCACTTCAGCCGGCACATTGGTGCCTATCTCCTCGGCCGCGATGTCCAGTTGCACGATGCGCACATCGCGCGCGAACCGCGGTGGCAGGCCGAAATGCATGATCCAGTTCAAACGCGCGCCAATCAGGAAGATCACGTCGGCTTCCTGCAGTGCAAGCGAGCGCGCCGGCGCCACCGATTGCGCGTGATCGTCCGGCACCACGCCTTTGCCCATGGGTGAGGCGAGGAACGGCAGCTTCGCGCTTTCCAGAAACGCGCGCACTTCGTGCTCGGCGCGTCCATAGGCCGCGCCCTTGCCGACGACCACCAGCGGTCGTCTGGCGGAACGCAGTACCGCGAGGGCGGCGTCCACCTGCGCGGGATCGGCCAGCGATTTCGGCGCGGCCGGGCAGCAGGGCGCCCAGCGCACGCTGTCCTCCTCCTGCTTGTCGGCAATGACGTCATGCGGCAGATCGAGGTAGACCGCGCCGGGGCGACCATACATGGCCGTGCGTATGCACTTCTCGACGTAGGCCGGCACCCGCGCCAGGGCATCCGGGCGGGTGCTGAGTTTGACGAAGGGCCGCGCCGATTCGAGTTGCGGCGCTTCCTGGAAGGCGCCCTGCTCGCGTTGATAGGAATCGGGCGCGCCGCTCACCAGCAGCATCGGCCAGCAATTGGCCCAGGCATTGGACAGGCCTGCCACGGCATGCACCATGCCCGGCCCCGAAACTGTCATGCACACGCCCGGGCGACCCGTCATGAACCCCACCGCGCCAGCCGCGTAACTGGCCGACTGTTCGTTGCGAAAGCCGTAGTAGTTCAGGCCCTCGCGCTGGACCACCTGGGCCAGGTCGACGATGGGAAAGCCCATCACGCCGAAGATGTGTTCCACGCCCTGGCGCTTCAAGCTGCGCGCGATGATGGCGGTGCCGTCGAGTAGTGCCATGTCCCCTGCTCCCCAATGATGTGATTGGCCATCGTGTCGCCGCCCCCTGCGTCGCCATCGTCCGGCCGGTTGCCCAATTGTAGCCCTCCCCCCCCTCCACTTTTCGACGGGTTGCACGTTTATGGTAAGCATGCTTACTATTTCCGCCGACGGGCCGCCGGCGGCGGTCCTCGTCATACAACCAAGGGCCGGGCGGCCGAGTCCGCCCGCGCTTCGTCGCAAACCAAGTTGGGGGAGATTCGAAATGCTGGAGCGCCTGAGATACCTGCGCCTGTTGGCGTGGTGCGGCCCTGTGTTCCTGTTCGTGTTCATCGTGTTCTGGGGCCTCATGGGCCACAACATCCCGCCCTTCCAGCCCGATGTGCCGGCCAAGGTGATTGGCGACTACTTCCGCGCCGATGCCAACCTCATCCGCCTCGGCATGAGCATGGCGATGAGTTTCACCGTGCTGTACTTCATGTGGGGCCTGTCGATAGCCAAGGTCATCGAATACGGCATCGAGAAGGACAACAACATTCTCTCGACCCTGGCGCTGTGGGGCGCGGGCCTGACCGTGGTGCCGATCATGGTGTCCTGCGTGTTCTGGCTGGCGGGCGCCTATCGCCCCGAAGCGCTGGACGACGCCATTCTGCAATTGCTGTACGACACTGCCTGGCTGCTGATCGACATGGGCTACATGGTGACCACGGTGCAGATGATCTCGATGGGCGTGGCCTTCCTGCAGGACAAGCGCGCCGTGCCGCTGGTGCCGAAATGGCTGGCCTGGTACGGCATCTGGGTCGGCTTCAGCTTCGTGGCGGAGGTCTTGATGCCGTTCTTCAAGAGCGGCATCTTCGCGCGCAGCGGCACGCTCAATTTCTGGGTCGAGTTCTTCCTGTGGTTCTTCTGGATCGTATTCGTGACGACCTATCTGTTCTCGGCCATCAAACGCCTGGAAGCGGAAGCCCGTGGCGAAACCGCGCAATCCCGCGATACCGCCGCCGCTGGCGTCGGAAAGGCCGCGGGTGCGTCCGCCTGAGGCAACTGCCGACGCGCGCGCGGAAGACACCCACTCGCTGACCGGCCAGCGCAAGCTGGTCGGTGACGAGGGGGTGTGGTTCTTCATCAGCGCGGACATTTCGATGTTCGCGCTGTTCTTCCTGCTGTTCATGGTCGAGCGCTACAAGGCCGCCGCATTGTTCGAGCAATCGCGTCGGCTGCTCGACCCGGCGCTGGGCGTGCTCAATACCCTCATCCTGCTCAGCAGTTCATGGCTGGTGGCGCTCGCGGTGCATAGTGCGCGAGCAGGCCAGCGCGAGGCGGTGCGCCGTTATCTGACGCTCGGCATGCTGGTGGGCGCCGGTTTCGCGGTCACCAAGATCTACGAGTACTGGCACAAGATTTCGTCGGGCATCACTCTGCTCACCAACGATTTCTTCATGTTCTATTTCGCCCTGACGGGTCTGCACTTCCTGCATTTCGCGGTCGGCATGGGGGTGTTGGCGGTGTGTCTGGCCAAAAGTCGCAGCGACGCCATGGATGAGCATTTCGTCGTCTGGATCGAATCCAGCGGCTGTTACTGGCATATGGTCGATCTGCTGTGGATAGTGCTGTTCCCAATGCTGTATCTCCTGCACGCAGCATGAGCGCCTTGTTCGCCCTGCCCATCACACGCGCGTGGTTGGCGTTGGTCATCGCCACATTGATGGTGTTCGCGCTGGTCGAGAACGACGCGCCGGCGCGTCTCGCCACCGTCGCCATCGTCTTGATCGCATCGTTCAAGGTGCGTCTGGTGTTTCTCTATTTCATGGAACTCGCAAGCGGCGCCATGCCCTGGCGGCTGGTGGCGGAGATTTGGATGGGCGCGGTGACGCTGCTCATCGTGGGCGCCTATCTCATCACGCCCGCGTAAGCGACCGTCGCTTCAGGGCGTGCACCGCGACGCGGGCTGCCGGGCAATGCGCGCGGCGATGACCGGCGCCGGCGCGAGCGGGTGGCGCTTTTCGAATACGCCTGCCGGGAGGGGCGGCGCGCGCGTCTCACAGGCAGTCGAGGGCGTCGAGATCCAGCACATGCCGCGCGGCGCCCGTCAGCATCGCCAGGAACATCGCGTCACCGCGCTCGGTGCGCTTGACCGTCATCGACGAGCCGATGGCCATCACCGCGCCGGTGAAGACGAAATGCCGGTAGTCGCGCATGAACTGCGTCGCGCCGTAGTCGCGCACGCCGCCACGCGCGAGTTCGTCGAGGTATATCGCCAGGAGCTCGGACTCGTGCGCGTGCCGCACCTCGGGCGGCAAGGCGCCGCCGAGAAAATAGCCGACGTCAATCGCCCCGCAGTTGAAGGTCATGGTCTGCCAGTCGACCACCACCACGTCCGGATCGTCGCCGTCGCCCAGCAGCAGGTTGTCCGGTCGCAGATCGTTGTGGGTGATGCAACGGGGCCCATTGCGAGGCGCGTTCCAGCGCTCGAAGCGGCCCACCAGACGGCGCGCGACTTCCAGCACCTCCGCTGCCAGTCGCGGGCCGTGTCGTTCGACGAAGCCCGGCCATACCGCGCGCATCTGCTCCGCGGTGTAAAAGCCCCAGGCGGCGTGCGGCCGCTGAATCCACGGCGCGGCGTAGAGCCGCGGGTCGTCCCAGTGGGATGCATGCAGGCGCGCCGCCTCGCGCATCACCACCCGCGCCTCGACGAGCGTGCAACCCGTCATCTGATTGCCGACGCGCAGGTGGCCGAGATCTTCCAGCAGCAGCACGAAGTCGTGGGAGTCCTCGTCGAACAGACTGAGCAGCGGGCGTGGCACACGCATGCCGGCGGCGTCGGCCAGTTCGGCGTAGAAAAAGGCTTCGGTCCTGAAGATGCCGAAATGCCGCGCGGCATTACGGCTGTCTTCATCGGATGACGGAAACTTGCCGACCAGCGTGCGCGGCGCGCCGGCCGGCGTGTCGCCGGCGTATTCCAGCGTATAGCGAAAGGTGTCGCCGAGCTGTCCGGTGCCGATGGGTAGCGCGGCGAGTGACACCACCTCGACCGCGTGCCCGGCGGCGCGCAGCGCTTGGGTCATCCAGGCGCAGTCGACCTCTGCCGGCGTGACGATGGCGGGTTCGCTCTTCATCGTGTGGTCTTGCTCTTCGCGGCGCGCTTGCGCGTTGCGACCGCCACACCGGCATGGGTGTCGCGCGCGGCAAAGGCGGCCACCACCGCCTTGGTCCGCAACAGACCGAAGAATCGCAGCATGATGTCGAGTGCGGTCTTGGCCAGGGCCGCGGTGCTCGCCGGGTCGAGGCGGTTGTGCAGCGTCTGCTGGAAGCGCGACACCTCCTCCTCGGCAAGACGACGCGCCGCATCGACGTAGAAACTCGTCACCGACGGTTCGAAGCCGAGTTCCTCGGTGAATCCAGCGGCGCGCATTTCGCCCCACAGGCCGACGATCTGCGCGTCGATGGGACTCAGCTGCCAGCGTCCGCCGACCCGCTTCAGACACACCGCGCCGACCGCCGCCAGCGCGCGGGCATCGGCCAGCGCGCGCGGGTTGCGGCTCTCCACGCTCGTCAGCGGCACCAGGGAGCCGGTCATGCCGATGCGCGCCGCCACCAGCGCGTCGAGGTGCGGATAGGCACTGGTGTCGGCCGGCAGGGCGGCGAGATCCCCGGCCAGCGCGCGCTTGATCTGCGGAAGGGTGAAGCCGCGGCTGCCGGCCAGTTCGCGGATTGCGCGGATGGCCTCGACATGGGTCTCGTCGTATTCGGCCACATTGGGCTTGGGGCGCACCGGTTCCGGCAGCAGGCTCTCGCGCAGGTAGACCCGAATCGTCTCGCGGTTGACGCCGGTCAGGCGTTCGAGGTCACGCATCTTCATCACTGCAGGGCTCCACGGCATGCATGCTCAGCCTGCCACCGGAAATGAGTTGACTCAATACATAATTTTGCGTGAACCTTATACGCATATACAAAAACCCGGGCCACGCCAAGCCCGCCGCCGGAGGCCCCGCCATGTCCACGTCCGCCATCATCCCCGTCGAACTCATCGCCCCGGCGTTCAATCCGGCGAGCTTTGCCGACCGCACGCAGATCCACGCGCTGTTCACGCGCCTGCGCCGTGACTACCCGCTGTCCCAGGCCGAGGTTCCCGGCTATGACCCGCACTGGATAGTCACGAAATTCGACGACGTGCGGGAGATCACCCGCCAGGACGAACTCTTCCACGGCGGCGATCGCTCGAAAACCCTGATCTCCCAGGCGGGCGAGGCGCTGGTCATGGAGTACACCGGCGGCCAGCACAACATCTTCCGCTCGCTGGTCCAGCTCGACCCGCCCGAACACCGCGCCTATCGCGACGTGCTGGCGAGCGTGTTCATGCCGAACTCCATCGCGAAGCTCGCCGACGGCGTGAAGACGACCGCCGCGGACTTCGTCGAACGGCTCGCCGCCCATGGCGGCCATTGCGACTTCGCCACCGACATCGCGTTTCGCTACCCGCTGAAAGTGGTGCTGGATCTGATCGGCGTGCCGCCGGAAGACCACGAGAAAATGCTGACGCTGACCCAGTGGCTGTTCACCTGGGCCGATCCGGACCTCAAACGTCCCGGCGCCGATCCCGGCAATCCCATCGAGATCACCGAGACCTGGAACATCGTCTACAACACGTTCAAGGATTACTACGCACCGATCATCGCCAACCGGCGCGCCCAGCCCACGGGCGACATCGCGTCGCTGATTGCCAACGGCAAGGTATTCGGCGCGGAGATGGAGGAGCGCGCGATGATCTCCTACCTCATCATTGCCTCCACCGCCGGCCACGACACCACCTCCGCCACCACCGCCACCGGCATGTGGATGCTGGCCGAACAGCCCGAACTGCTGGCCAGGCTCAAGGCCGAGCCCGAACTCATTCCGGCTTTCGTCGAGGAGACCATACGCTGGGCGACGCCGGTGCAGCACTTCGTGCGCTCGGCGGTGCAGGACTACGAACTGCGCGGCCGCCAGATCAAGGCCGGCGACCTGCTGTACATCTCCTATCTCTCCGCCAACCGTGACGAGGATGCGATCGCGGACCCGTTCAGCTTCCGCCTCGATCGCAGTCCCAACCGTCATCTCGGCTTTGGCTACGGCGGCCACATCTGCCTCGGCCAGCACCTCGCACGGCTCGAAATGCGCATGTTCTGGGAGGCTCTGCTGCCGCGCCTGGAGGCGGTGACACCGGCCGGGCCGTTCCAGATGGCGCAGTCGGAATTCGTCAGCGGGCCGAAATCCGTGCCGATCAACTTCCGCATGCATTGAGGCGCACGAACATGGACAGCCAGCCCTATCGTCAATGGCAGTGCATGACCTGCGGCGAGATCTACGACGAGGCGGTGGGCGTGCCGTGGGAGGGCATCGCTGCCGGCACGCGTTTCGAGGATCTGCCGGCGGACTGGATCTGCCCGAGTTGCGGAACGCGCAAGGACGACTTCGTGCTCTATGAGCCATAGCATGGACGGCCTCATTCACCACGCGCGTCGCCGTGGCATCCGTGCCGGCGCCGAACACAAGGAGCACACATGCTGACCAAGGGTGACGAGTATCCGTTGCACCAGACCCCGGAGCCCATCGCCTACTCCGGCACCGACCGCAATTTCTACGACCGTTATTTCTTCAACGGCTACGCGCCCGACGGCTCGGAGTTCTTTGCCGTCGCCTTCGGCGTCTACCCCCATGTCAACGTCGCCGACGCGCATTTCTCCGTGGTGCGGGACGGCGTTCAGCACTGCCTGCACGCTTCGCGCATTCTCGGCATGGAGCGCATGGACCTCGAGGTCGGGCCGATAGCGATCGATATCGTCGAACCGCTTAAGCAGTTGCGCGTGCGCATCGCGTCCGGCCACGGTCTCAGTGCCGAACTCCTGTTCGAGGGCCGTGCCTTTCCGATCGAAGAGCCGCGCTTCACCCACCGCATCGGCCCGCGCACCTTCATGGATTACACGCGCATGACCCAGAACGGCCGCTACTCGGGCTGGATAGAGGTCGACGGCGTGCGCCGCGCCATCGCCAGCGGCACGCTCGGCACGCGCGATCGCTCCTGGGGCGTGCGTCCCATCGGCACGCCGGATCCGCAGCCCTATGCGCCCCCCATGTCACCGGGCTTCTTCTGGCTCTGGAGTCCGCTCAATTTTCCGACGCAGAGCGTGTTCTATCACCGCAACGCCGATGCCGAGGGGCATGCCTGGAACACACGCGGCGCCATCGCCGCGGACGCTGCCGGTGCGGCCGATATCGTCGAAGTGACCCAGGCCGACATGGCGCTGGAATTGCAGCCCGGCCTGCGTCACGCACGCCGCGCCACGCTCACCATGCAGCCGGCCGCGCGTGCGGCGCTCAGGATTGAATTCGAACCCATCGCGCGCTTCCAGATGCGCGGCATCGGCTACTTCCATCCGCGCTGGCGCCATGGCGAACTGAAGGGCGAACTGTTGGTGGAGCGCGAGGACTTCGCGCTCGATGGGCTGGACCTGCTCGCCCCCGAGAACCTGCACATCCAGGCCATCAGTCGCGTGCGTCTCGAAGACGCTGACGGGCACACGGAGCAGGGACTCGGGGTGCTCGAGCAACTGATCGCCGGCCCTTACCGGCCGCTGGGCTTCGGCGCCATGGCCGACCCGTTCCAGAAGCAGGCGGACTGACTCGCGCGCTGATTTGGTGGGCGTGTCGTGCCGGCGATGCCGTGGCGCCCTGCAAGTCAGTATTCGACGTCCATCACGCGCTGCGCGAAGTCGCGCCCGCGACGCGCGGCTTCGATATAGTCGGCTTGCGCTTCGACACGCGCATAAGCCGCCAGCAATGCGCCGCTGTCCTCGATAAGCAAGTCGGCCAACTCGAACAGCACGCTGTTCTCTTTCTCGATGTGCGCGCGCAGCAGGTCCACATAGGCCATCCCGGCCGTCACCACGGCATCCGCCTCTCCATCGTCGATGCAGTTGGCAAGACGGGTAACACTGGCCCGCCCGTCCCGATGCTCGGACAGCATGCGGGCAATCGGCACGCTGTCGGGCGGCCACCCCCAGCGCTGCAGCAGCGGAAACAGACATGTCTCTTCCTTGCGGTGATGACAGTAGTCGGTGAATGATCGGAAGAAATCGATATACGCCGCGAACTGCGTGACGGTTTCGGTATTCATGCTCACCAGGGCCGCGAGCCGCGCCTCGAAGCTTTCCAGCACATCGAGTATGACGCCGTGTTCCTCGCGCAAGGCAGTGGTGGGTGTAAGGGACATGGCGATGACTCCTGCGCCGGGGATGCCGAAAATGATGAAACGACGGGCCGGCTGCTAGCGCCTGCTGCGCGTGTAGATCAGCACCTGGGACTGGCAGGCGACATCGGCACAGGCCGCGCAGCCGGCGGCGAAATCGCGCCGCGCCAGGGCGTGCGTGGTGACTTCAAAGCCCAGCGCCTCGTACAGCGCTATCGACTCGGCGGCGCGCGCCGCGTCCGTGGTGTGGCGGCGCTGCCAACCCGCGGCGGCGAGTCCCAGATCCTCGCGACGCTCGAGCGGCGCGGTGCCACCCGCGTCGGGGCCGCAGGCGCGGCTCAAACGTGCGGGATCGTCACGCCCCGGCATGGAGGTCGACGGTATTGACCGGCCGTGCCGCCGCGCCTTCACTCGCGAGTTTGCGCAGGCGTTCCTGACCGAGCAGCGCCGCTCCCAGGGCCGCCACGAATTGCACTGTCTCGGGCGGTGGCACATTGACCACGGCCTTCAGTTCACGCGCCACGCTGGCGGCCATGGTCTCGAAGCGCAGAATGCCGCCGGTCAAGGTGTACTCCGGCAGCGCTTTCACGCGCTTCATCAACTGCACCGCGCGATCGACCAGGGATTCGATCGCGCCATGCATGATGCTGGCCGGCGGTGTGCCTATGGAAAGGTGATTGATGACCTCCGATTCGGCAAACACCGCGCATACACCCGAGATCGGCACCGGGTCCTTGGAGGTCGCGATCAGCGGTCCCATCTCCTCCACGCCATAGCCCATGTAACGTGCGGTCTTCTCGAGAAACGCGCCGGTGCCGGCCGCGCATTTGTCGTTCAGACGAAACGAATGCACGCGCCCGGCATCGGTCAAGCGACTGCATTTCATGGTCTGTCCGCCGATGTCGAGCACTGTACGGGTGGCGGGAAACAGCGCGAACGCGCCCGCCGCGCTGGCAGTCAGTTCAGTCACGTGGATGTCTTTCACTTCGGCCTGATGGCGACCGATGCCCGTTGCCACGACGTAATCGATGTCGGCCGCGACCAGCCCCGCATCCGCGCGGCAGGCGGCCAGCGCTTCGCTCGCCACGTCATTCAAGCGAAAACCTGTCGGCAGCAGGCAGCGCGCCAGCATGTGGCCGCTGCCATCGATGATGACGGCCTTGGTGTAGGTCGAACCGATATCGATGCCCGCGGTGATGCTCATCACGCCGTCTCCCGTTCCGTACGTGCGACGCGGCCGCTCCGAATGCGATCCATTGCGAACAGCGCCGCGCCGAGCGCGCCCATGAAGTGTGAGTCTTCGCTGATATTGACCGGCACGCCGAGCTTGTCCTCGATGGCCTTCACCATCGCACCATTGCGCGCGACGCCGCCGGTGAAGGTGATTTCCTCCTCAATGCCCACGCGCCGCAACAGCGCGTAGGAACGCACCGCGATCGATTGATGCACGCCCCACAGAATGTCCTCCACCTTCTTGCCCTTGCCCAACCACGACAGCACTTCCGATTCGGCGAACACCGTGCAGGTGGTGCTGATGCGCACCGCTCGCCCATAGGTCAGGGCGACCGGCCCGAGCTGGTCGAGCGGGATCTGCAGGGCAGCCGAGGCCGCGCCCAGAAAGCGCCCGGTGCCGGCTGCGCATTTGTCGTTCATGGAGAAGTCGTCGATTTCGCCATTGGCGCTGACACGGATGGCCTTGGTGTCCTGCCCGCCCATGTCGAGCACGGTGCGGGTGCGGGGAAACATGTGCACCGCGCCGCGTCCGTGACAACTGATCTCGGTGATCTGGTCGTGACCGAAGGTCACGCGATAGCGCCCGTAGCCGGTGCCTATCACGTATTCGACATCGACCTCACTCAACTGCGCCGCCGCCAGTGCCTGCCCGAAGGCATGCTCGGCGGCCTGAATCACGTTGGCACCGGTATCGGTCAAGGCGCGCGCCACAATCGCACCTGCCTCGTCGATGATGATTGCCTTGGTCTGCGTGGAGCCGACATCCACACCTGCCGAATAAGCCATGCCGTCCTCCTTAGCGCGCCGCCGCCGAGGCGCGTTGCTGGCGCGACGCCAGACCCTCGAAGAATGCGTCGATGCGGTTTTTCATCTGCGCTTCCGATACCACCCGCCGGTCCATCATGTCGGACTCGATGAACAGGCTCGGCACATCGCGCCGCCGCGCCAGCGCCGCGCGCCCGTCGGCCAGGCCGGTCGAGACGGTGCGACAACTCTTGATGGGGTGATAGATGATGGCGTCGACCGCGTAGTCGTCGAGCATTTCCTCCAGCATGCGGTCCTGGTGGAACATGCTGTCCATCGCCGCGCGCACGCCCGTCAGCACACCCTCGGCGAGACTTTCTATCGGGTCGTTGAGGTCGTATTTGAAGCCTCGATGGGCGCCGCCCGAGGCGAAATAGAGATAAGTGGAATTGATGAACACCCCGCCACGTTCGGCGAACATTTCGTTGAAGCGGCGGAAGATCGGATAGCAGGGCACGCCGACGAATACCAGGCGATGATGTTCCTCGGCCAGCGTGCCGATGCCATGCGCCGCCTTGTACTGGAATTCCTCCAGTGCATCGGTGAAGTACTGCGCACCGGCGGCCGTGCCGCGAAAACCGTTGGCGACGCCGAGAAACACCGTGCCGTCGGTGAGCGCATTGAATACCGCCGGATGGCTCTTGTTGAGCGCGATGAGATCGCGCCAGGCGCGACTGAGGACGTTGGCGTGGGTCAGCGTCTCGCGCAGCTTGTCGATGTCGAAGCGTTGGCCGGTGATTTCTTCGCAGGTCGTGATCAACTCGCGAATCTGGGCGGCCACATAGCGCCGGTCGTTGGCGAAGTCACGCTTGTCGCCACCATTGAGTTCCGCGCTGCCGCGTGTGCCCGGCACGTCTATGGTCACCACCGGCATGCCATGCATGCGCTGCCAGATTTCGGCCCACTTGATATAGGTGTTGCAGGCATTGGTCAGCACCGCGATGGCGGGCTTGGGAATGCGTCCCATGGGATGCCGGCCGCGATTCAACTGCACCGCCACATCGGCCTTCACATAACCGCAGATGTCCGGTGAATAGCCGAAGGATTCCGCCTCGCCGAGATAGTCATGGGCGAGCTTGCGCACCGCCGTCTGCAGGGAGTTGATCTCGGGGAAGACCACTTCGAAATCGAAGGCCTTCAGGATCTCGTTCAAGCTGCCCATCACGAATACATAGGCGGCACGCTGCTGCGATTCGGCGGCACGGTTCAAGCTGCCGAACCAGTCGCGGAACAGCGTCGCGCCATCGCGGTTGGCGCGTCCGATCATGGGCTCGATGGTGCGGGTACTCATGGCGGCGCGCCCCTCAGGCGAACAGCAGGTTTTCGAGAAAGGTCTCGACCTGCATTTCCAGATTTTCGAACGAGGTCATGTTTTCCTCGAACTCGCTGACGAAATAGGGGATCTGGCGTGCATCCAGCGTGTGGATGTAGGCGACCTGCTCCTCGAGTCCCGGCTCGCACATCTTGGCGGCCGCCAGGATCACGGCATCGGCGCGCGCCGCCTCGAAGCGGGCCAGCAGCATGTCCTCCTTGGGCTTGCGCAGATCGTGCTGCACCGGACTGTAAGACGAGGTCTCGATGTAGGCGCGCGCCAGCGCGGCCAGTGGTTTGGCATCCAGCGGGACGTCCGCGGTCAGCCAGCGCAGACCAATCAGGAGGTCGTCATCCACCACGTAGCAGGTGCGTCCCAGCATGCGCAGCAGGTCCAATGGCGGTTGTTCGCAGAAGCCGCCTTCGAACACCACCCGCACGCGATCCTCGCGCCGCGCCGCGCGCTGGCGGATACGCGGCAGCAGGTGGGCCAGCAATTCGTTGTGTTCCTCGCGCGTGATGAGCCCACCCAGCGACATCAGGCAATAGGCGTCGGCAGCGTCAATCAACCAGGGCGTATCGCGCTTGATCTCGTAGAGTTCACGCAGCAGCGCACGATTGCGATTGAACACATCGATGGAACGACGCAGGTCCGCGCTGTCGAGCGTGCGTCCCGTCAGGGCTTCAATCACGCGTTGCACGCGCGCATATTCGTCGGTCAGATAGCTCACGCTATGGGCCGAGTTGGGATTCTGCGGCAGATAGAGAATCTGACAGGGATAATCGAAATTGCGCCCCCAGATGGCGGCGAGATTACGCGCCGCGTCGCAGATCGGATGGGAGACGAACAGATCGAGTTTGAGGTTGCCGCTCAGCGCGGCTTCCAGCGACGTCTTCAGTATCGAGCAGAGGTAGGAGCCGAAATGGGAGTCGGCAATGCTCGGTTCAAGCGGCGCACCGCGCACCTTGACCGGCAACATGCCGGCGGCATGGGCGATTTCCTCAGGGAAATAGACCTGGAAATGACCGGCCACCTTGCCGCCTGCTTCGCGCCACGCACGCACGGTCGGAAAGCTCGGGTCTTCGACCAGTTCGCGACACAGATACAGCGCGTCATCGAGCGAGCCCGCGCGCCAGTCTTCCCCCAACAGCTCCATCCGCCCTCCCCGACTCTCCCGTGCTCGTGCGGCACTCGGACCGCAGGCGGAAATCCGGCCCCTGCCGTCACGCGCTTGTCGCTCATGTCACGAGCCAACGGTAAGCAGCGCCTCGCCGGCGGGACTTGATCTAGATCGTGTGGGCGGTTCGCGGGGCGGGCCAGGAAGCGACGGCGCACCTGGAGGCGCGCGCCGATGAGCCCGCGCCGGTCATGCGCGCTGAGGGATTACTCCACCGCCACGGAAGCGATGAAAGCCGCCAATTCCTTCTCGGTCGCTTCGGCACCGCTCATGGCGTCCGAGGCGATGATGGTGAAGCTCAAATGACCGGCGACCAGCGCGTAGACCGTCAAACGGTTGAGGCCGTCGGCCTCCTTGCCGGCACGCGCCTTCAAGACCACGCGCGCACCGGGCAGGGTCGCAATCGGCAGCGCCGCAATCGGCTCGATGACTTCGAGTGCCTGGTGTGAGGCCTGCTGCACTTGCTCGAGGTTCGTCTGCAGGATGATTTCGGGCAGCAGTTGGATGTCCGATGCATGCTTGAACACGTTCACGCCTATCAGGGGATTCAGCCCGCCATGCTTGGCCGGGTAACGGGTCACGACGAACAGTGGCACGCCATGATGGTCGCGGATCGCATCAGCCAAGCCGGTGGCAGTGAAATGGATGCGGCGCGTGTGGGGAATCACCGCGGTGTCGCTGTGGTAGTTCCAGGCCACCGGCTGGACGAAAGTGATGCCGGCGATATCCCGCGACAGCGCGATGTTGTTCACGTAGTAATTGAAGGCAATCGCCGCCGGAATGATCAGCAGCAGCGCGATGCGCACCTTGGTCTGCGGGCTGCGCATGCGCGGACGTAATCTGGTTTGTTCGGACATGGCAGGGGCTCGGTGCTGGCTGCGGCGGTGTAGGTCGCGCGCACCCTAACAGCAGGGCGGTCGATTCGGCAATCGCCCCCCGCCCGTGCCGGCGCTTGACCGCTCGCGGATGATCACAAACGATGCACTCCAGGTTCATCACAACCCCGGGGAGACGCATATGAAATTCGGCGCCATGATCGGCACTCACATCAACGACTGGCAGCTCATCAAGCTCGCCGAGGATCTCGGTTACGACCACGGCTGGGTGCCGGATTCACAGATGATCTGGTCCGACTGCTACGCGGTACTCGCGCTGGCGGCGGTCAACACCTCGCGCATCAAGATCGGCACCGGCGTCTCGATCGCGCCGACCCGCATCGCGCCGGTCACCGCCCATTCCATCGCCACCATCGCCGCACTCGCGCCGGGACGCGTGTTCCTCGGCCTTGGCACCGGCCATACCGCCATGCGCGTCATGGGCATGAAGCCCATGAAGCCCAAGCCCTTCCGTGAATATCTGCGCGTGGTGCGCGCGCTGCTGGCGGGCGAGGAAGTGGAGTACAGTTTGAACGGCGAAACCCGCGACATTCGTTTTCTGCATCTCGATCGCAAGTTCATCGATATCAGCCAACCGATCCCCATCTGGGTGGCGGCCAACGGCCCGGGCGCGTTGCGCGCGGCGGGCGCCTACGGCGATGGACGCATCTCGGCCCTCAACGAGCCGCCGGCGCTGGTACATGAGAGCTACGAATTGATGCGCGCCGGCGCCGCCGAAGTCGAGCGGGCCTTTCCCGCCGATTTCCACAGCGCCGCCCTGACCAGCGCGGTGGTGCTCGGCCCGGGCGAGAAGCTCACCAGCCCGCGCGTCATCGACCAGTGCGGCTCGCAGGTCGCAGCGGCGCTGCATTATTGCTACGAGAACTGGAAGCTGAGCGGCGACGACTCGGCGCTGCCGCCGGCGGTCCGCAATGTATGGGACGAGTACTGCGATTACGTCGGCAAGATGTCCATGCCCGAACAGAAACGTTATCTGCAGATCCATGAAGGGCACTGCTCGTGGCTGGTGCCCGAGGAACGGCGTTTCATCACGCCCGAGGCCATCGAGACCTGGATCCTGGCCGGCGAACCGGAGCAGATCATCGCGCGGCTACGCGATGCCGAAGCGGCCGGTCTGCGCGAAATCACGCTGCTGCCACCCATGGACCACGCGCGCCGCGTATTCCGCGACTTCGCCACCCATGTCATAGCGCGTTATTGAGCACGCGCCTGCCGCTACAATGGCGCCAGGCGCGTTTCGCCCGGCGCCACTGAATCGGAATTCCATCATGAAAGAAAGTAAATACGATATCCGCGTCAGCACCGAGAGCGCATATCTCGAATCGCAATCGGAGCCCGCCGCCAAACGCTACGCCTTCGCCTACACCATCACCATCGCCAACACGGGTTCGGTGGCAGCGCAGCTCTTGAGCCGGCATTGGCTGATCACCGACGCCAACGGCCGCATCCAGGAAGTGCATGGCGACGGTGTGGTCGGTCAGCAACCCTTGATCGAACCCGGCGAGGCCTTTCAGTACACCAGCGGCGCGGTACTCGAAACGCCGCTCGGCAGCATGAGCGGCACCTACCAGATGAAGGCCAGCGATGGCGAGCAGTTCAAGGCCACGATTCCAATCTTCCGCCTCGCCGTACCGCGCATCCTGAACTGAGAGCGGCCAGCCCATGGCGACTTACGCAATCGGCGACCTGCAGGGTTGCCATCGCGAGTTCGAGGCCTTGCTCGCACGCATCGCTTTCGAGCCCGCGCGGGATCGCCTGTGGCTGGTGGGCGATCTGGTCAATCGCGGTCCGCAATCGGCGGCGGTGTTACGCCGCGTGATGGCGCTGGGTGAGTGTGTGGTGACGGTGCTCGGTAATCACGACCTGCATCTTCTGGCCTGCGCCTGCGTCGCCGGCGTCAAACCCCGCCGCCGCGACACACTCGACGACATCCTCGCCGCGCCCGACCGCGATGCCATGCTGGCGTGGCTGCGTCGCCAGCCCCTGCTCCATCACGACGCCGCACTGGGTTACACCCTGGTGCATGCCGGCCTGCCGCCGCAGTGGGATCTCGACACCGCGCTGGCCTGCGCCGGCGAAGTCGAGCAGGCATTGCAAGGTGACGACTTCGGCGACTTCCTCGCCCATATGTACGGCGATGAGCCGGCGCGCTGGGACGCCACGCTGCGTGGTCAGGCGCGTCTGCGTTTCATCACCAATTGCCTGACCCGCATCCGCTATTGCACGGCCGATGGCGGCATCGATCTCAAGGACAAGGGTGATGCCGGGACCGGCAGCGGCCTGACGCCGTGGTTCAAGATGCCGTCACGCGCGAGTCATGAACTGCGCATTGTGTTCGGTCATTGGTCGACCTTGCGCCTGCCGGCGAGCCAATGGCCGCAGCTGCGCGTCTATCCACTCGATACCGGCGCGGTATGGGGTGGAGAGTTGACCGCCATGCGCCTCGAAGATGGCGCGGTGTTTCAGGTCAAGTCAACGACGGCGGTGCCGTTCGACTGAGCCGCTCGAGGACGCGAAAGCGATAGCTGTGTTCGTTCTGCTCGTCGGCGGCGTGGGCCTCGCACGCGACTTCGCGCCATGCGTGGCTGTCGAACGCGGGGAAATGCACATCGCCCTCGGGCGCGGCATCGACTTCGGTCAGGTAGAGCCGATAGGCGTGCGGCAAGGCTTCGGCGTAGAGCGCTGCGCCGCCGACTATCATCACCTCATCGCTATCCGCGAGCGCCGCCAGCGCGGCATCGAGTGTGGCAAACACCTCGCAGCCCGCCGCCCGGTAGCCCGGCTCGCGGGACAGCACGATGTTGCGCCGCCCCGGCAGCGGCCGGCCGATGGATTCGTGGGTGCGACGCCCCATGACGATGGGTTTGCCCATGGTGATGGCGCGGAAGCGTTTCAGATCGGCCGGCAGATGCCAGGGCAGCGTGCCGTCGCGACCGATGACGCCGTTGCGCGCCATCGCCACCACCAGCGCGAGCTTCACGCTGCCGCGTCCGCCACCACCATCACACTGCGACAGGCGCGGGGATATGGGGATGGAACGCGTAGTCCTCGAGCACGCAGTCTTCGCGTGTGAAGTCGAAGATCGAACGCACCTGCGGGTTCAGCACCATGCGCGGCGCCCCATGGGGCGCACGCGTCAACTGCAGATCGGCCTGCTCGAGATGATTGAGATAGAGATGCGCGTCACCCAGCGTGTGGACGAAATCGCCGGGTTCGAGGTCGCACACCTGCGCCACCATCAAGGTCAGCAGTGCGTAGGATGCGATGTTGAAGGGCACGCCGAGGAAGATGTCGGCGCTGCGCTGATACATCTGGCAGGACAATCGCCCGTCGGCCACGTAGAACTGGAACATCGTGTGGCAGGGCGCGAGCGCCATGCGCGGAATCTCGGCCACGTTCCACGCGCTCACCACCAGGCGTCGCGAATCGGGAGTGCGGCGGATGGCGTCGATCACTTCGGTAATCTGGTCGATGGTGCCGCCATCGGCGCGCGGCCAGGAGCGCCACTGCACGCCATACACCGGCCCGAGTTCGCCTTGCGCATCGGCCCATTCATCCCAGATCGACACGCCGTGCTCGCGCAGGTAAGCGACGTTCGACTCGCCACGCAAGAACCAGATCAACTCATGGACGATGGAGCTGAGATGCAGCTTCTTGGTGGTCAGCAGCGGAAAGCCCTTGGCGAGATCGAAGCGCATCTGATAGCCGAACACGCTCAAGGTACCGGTGCCGGTGCGGTCGGTTTTGCGCACGCCGTGGTGACGGACGTGGCGCAGGAGATCGAGATAGGTCTGCATCGCGACTTAACTCCGGCGCTGCCCCACGGCGACGAGCATCACCAGACCGATGACGAACATCGGCACTGACAAAAGCTGGCCCATGGTCAGCCAGTCAAAGGCCAGGTAACCGATGTGCGCATCGGGTTCGCGCACGAACTCGACGGCGAATCGGAATATGGCATAGAAGATCAGGAAGCATGCCAGGAGCGTGCCGTGGGCGCGCGGCTTGCGCCCGATCCAGTTGAGGATGAGAAACAGCACCAGGCCTTCGAGAAAAGCCTCGTAGAGCTGGGTCGGATGGCGCGCCACGCCACCGGCGGCCGGATTGGAGAACAGCACGCCCCAGGGTTGCGAGGTCGGCGCGCCCCACAGTTCCTGGTTGACGAAATTCGCGATGCGCCCGAGGCCGAGGCCGATGGGGATGACCGGCACCAGATAATCGGCGACTTCGAGAAAGCCGCGCCGATTGGCGCGCGCGAACCAGGCCAGCGCGAGGGTCATGCCGAGCGTGCCACCATGGAAGGACATGCCACCGCGCCATACCGCGAGTATCGACAGGGGCTGGGCCAGATACGACTGCAGGTTGTAGAACAGGATGTAGCCGATGCGCCCGCCGAGCACCGCACCCAGGGCCGCGTAGAACACCAGATCGGCGACCTGGTCGCGGGTCCAGCGACCGTCCGTGCGGCCCGCACGATCATGCAGCAGGCCCCAACCGAGGCCGATGCCGACGATGTAGGACAACCCATACCAGTGCACGGCCAGGGGGCCGAGCGTGAACGCGACGGGATCGATGGGCGGAAACGGAATCATGCTCGGGATGTCACTGCAACCGGCCGCCATTATGCCTGATCGGAACGGGCCGGCGGACCACTTACGTGGTAGGTTTGCCGGCCCGAGCCCAGCCTGAAGACCGCACCATGAACCGCCTGCGCGATGCCACCAGCCCCTATCTGCTGCAACATGCCGACAACCCCGTCGACTGGTAT
>Ga0208492_1001033_pt1 | contig 19701 bp, 18 predicted proteins | sample Subbioar_CSW14AB_FD_184820 | JGI IMG/M metagenome (GOLD analysis project Ga0208492, IMG submission 184820) | Serpentinite rock and fluid subsurface biosphere microbial communities from McLaughlin Reserve, California, USA - CR12Mar_CSW14AB (SPAdes) | ecosystem: Environmental > Terrestrial > Deep... | reverse complement strand
CCCGCCCACGCCCGTCGTCGTGCTCCAGAACGACATCGGGTTGGCCGCACCGACGTCATCGGGAGCGTGCTCGACGCGGTAGGAACCGCCAACGAGGTCCAGCCACAGCTGGTTGCCCGAAGCGTCCAGCGGGTCCTTGTCCCACTGGCTGATCGCCATGTAGTAATCACCCGCCGCGAGGCTCGCGGTGTAGGTGTTGCTCAGCAGCGACTGGAGGTGCGTCGTGCCGGGAGTCGCGTCATCGTCATCCATTACGATGCCCGTGCCGTCGGCCCTGAACAGGAACAGCTGCGTATCGACCGTCGTGCCGCCCACCGTGCTCGCCGAGAACGAGCCGGGGGTGCACAGGTGCAGCTTGTACATGTCCGCATCGCCCGTGCCGAGCGCGCCGCGGATCGTCAATACGCTGCCCGAGAGGTCGACCGACTGAGCCGAGCTCACGAGCTCGCCCGCGTCGCCGCTGCCGTGGACCGTCTCGTTCCACTCGTTGGCCGAGCCGACAGTGATGCCGATCGCGCCGTTGAAGGTGCGGCCCTGGGCGTCGCTCAGGACAAAGGGCATGCTCGCCGCGCCCGGCGTCGCCGCGCCCGACACCGTCGCGAGGTACGAGAACACGTTGTCCCCGGCCGTCACGTCGCCCTGCGTCCCGTTGTCAACCAGCACCTGCGTGGCCGAGCCGCCAATCGCGCTCAGGTCCGCCTGCACCGCCAGGCCCGTGCTCGGCGGGGTCTGCGCGCCCAGCGCGCTCACCGTGATCAGCGTCTGACGATTGGGGTACGCGAAGTTCGGCGTCGCCGACCCGCCCCCCGAGGGGTTCGTCAGATCGCAGTTGTACGTGAGCATCAGGCCGTTGGTCAGCCCGCCGGCGTTGCACGCAAACTCGTCGTACGTGCCGTCCGAGTTCAGGATGCCCGCCGTCGCGCTCGCGCCGCTCTCGACGATGTTGGTGTACAGGATGTCGATGCGGGGTGACCCCTCGTACAGCCGCATCGAGAAGTCGACGCGGGAGGTCGCCGACGCCAGCCGCGCTGTCCGCCACTCGATGTTGAACGTCCGGCTCCCAGGGCTGCCCGTTGTGGAGGTGAAGATGCCGTTGCCCGACGCCGTCGTGCTCAGGTCGTCCCAGTGCCCGAAGATCGTCGGCCCGGGGACCGTGTCAAAGTCCGGCGCGCCGGTGATGTTCGGGATGCACACGTTCGCGTACCCCGTGTTCGTCGCGGCGAACGAGGCCCACCCGTTACTGCAGAGATTCACGCTGTTGTACGCGACGCCGTAGAAGGTCACCGTGAAGGGCAGCGCGACCGTCGTGGTCACGTCGTCCCCGTGATTGCCGATGTCATCGATGCCCGCCTCGATCGTCCCGGTCCCGGTGGTGCGCGTGTACGTCGTGCACTGCGCATTCACCGTGCCCGCGACGCAGAACAACGCCAGCGCCGAACCCATACCAAAGAGCTTCGTCATACAACCTCCACTCGCTGAGTGAACAACCCCGAACCCACTGAGGTGACCGAATCCCGAGCTCACGCGAGCGCGGAACATGGGCAAGCTTCTGACGGTTTTTTGAGACCCCTTCCCGACCGAACCTCGACCGAGGTCACCTGAAGACCAGTTCAACATACCACGAGATCATCTGAACTCAATACAAACCCCGTATTACCGCTCCAAACCCCCGAAACGATACCACCCTCGCCACCCTCCAAACCCCTCGCCCGCAACGACTTACCGGACCTTCCAGAACATCGCTCTACCCCCGCAACCCAATCGCCGGTATAAGGGAACCGTCCACCAAAGCACCCTCCGTGGGAGTTCTCATGAACCGCGCCGCCTACGCCCCCCTCGCCCTCCTCCTCACCTCTCCCGCCCTCGCCCAGACCTTCACCCCCCTCCCCGACCTCCCCGGCGGCGCCGCCCTCTCCCGCGCCCGCGCCATCTCCCCCAATGGCTCCGCCATCGTCGGCATCTCCTCGAGCTCCTCCGGCGACGAGGCCGTCCGCTGGGCCCGCGCCACTCTCAGCGCCGAACCCCTCTCCGACATCCCCGGCGGCGCCTTCGCCTCCGAAGCCCTCGCTTGCTCCACCGACGCCTACTTCACCTTCGGCTGGGGCACCAACGCCGCGGGCAACGCCGAGGCCGTCCGCTGGACCCCCGCCGTCGGCAAACTCCCCCTCGGCTTCCTCCCCTCCGGCGGCTACAGCTCGCGCGCCTACGCGTGCAGCGCCGACGGCCAGCACGCCTGCGGCGAGAACCTCTTCCAACCCACCGGCTCCCCGCCGCCCCTCCCCATCACCCAAGCCTTCCGCTGGTCCCCCGCCACCGGCATGGTCGGCCTGGGCTTCCTCCCCGGCGGCTCACAGTTCCTCTCTACCGCCCGCGCCATGTCCGCCGACGGCTCCGTGATCGTCGGCTGGGCCACCGACGCCTCCTTCGCCAACCGCCCCTTCCGCTGGACGCAGGCCACCGGCATGGTCGACATCACCGGCGGCCAGTTCACCGGCACCGCACGCGGCGTCTCCGCCGACGGCAACTTCATCGTCGGCTCCGACGCCGCCGCCAGCCGCGGCTACATCTACCACACCTCCAGCCCCCCCGGCGTCATCACCCACCTCAGCCCCCTTCCCGGCGCCACCTCCTCCGCGGCCGCCGACATCTCCGCCAACGGCGCCCGCACCGTCGGCGCCAGCGGCGGCCGCGCCTGCATCTGGCAGTTCACCGACACGCCGGAAGTCATCGACCTCAACTTCTACGCCCCACCCGGCTGGACCCTCCAGGTCGCCCAGGCCTGCTCCGACAACGGCTACCTCATCACCGGCTACGGCCTCAACCCACAAGGCCAGACCCAGGCCTGGCTCCTCGAACTCCCCCTCTGCCTCTTCTCCCACATCCTCCCCGACTTCAACGGCGACGGCGACTTCGGCACCGACCAGGACATCGAGGCCTTCTTCGCCTGCCTGGGCGGCAACTGCTGCCTCACCTGCTACCAGGGCGGCGCCGACATCAACGGCGACGGCGACACCGGCACCGACCAAGACATCGAGTGCTTCTTCGCCATGCTCGGCGGAGGGTGCTGCCCGGTGTGATGGACTTACGAGCCCGAAGCGCAAGCGAGGGATTGCGGCTCCCGAGCGCGTGCGGGCAATGCCCACGGACACGTGCAATCGAGGTGTCCCTATCTCGCAATTACGAACGGCCGCTGATCCGCCGCCGCTGCCCCATTGCCGCACTGCTCACCACCAACATGACGATGAAGCTGCTCGGAGCGGGGACAATCCCCACGATCCGGATGCCAGCTGCTGGCGTTCGAAACTCCAGCCACGCCTCCTGATCCACCCGGTCGCTCCACTCCAATAGATCGGACGTTACGCTCGTTCCTCGAATCTCGCGGAACGTATCGCTCACAAACCCCTCGCACCACTCTTTCGCTCCGCCCGAGCCATCCAGGATGCCCCAAGGTGATTGTGTGCTCGGGTAGGATCCCACCGGGTATTCGCGAAAGTCCTCAGGGTCGTAGTCTCCGGCGCTCGTCTGGGCCCCAGGCGTACCCGGCGGACCTCCAACCGGTGGAACGTCGCTCGTGATCGGATAAAGCCAGTAACCCGCGCGGCCGGGGCCGTCTTTGTTAGGATCGAAGTACATAGCCTTCGTCCACTCATCGCGGCTCGGGAGCCAGAACCGGGCACCCGGTGAGTGGACCATCTGCTGCGGACCCGCATTGGGGTAGAACGTGCTGGCGTCGTAGGCACCCGTCAAGAAAGCGGACGGCTCGGTTCCCTTGTCATTGTGCAGCCAGTTGCAGTACATCGCGGCGTAGTTGAACCCCATCCTTGCCCCAACCTGCTCCTCACCGGGATCAATCCCCCACTCGTACCCACCAGGCCGCGTGACGCGATAGATGTCAGGCCCGAGCGCTTCACTCGTGACTGGCAGCGAGGGAACGGCCGATGTCAATGCGACCAGAAACTCCAAGTACTGAGCGTTGGTCACTTCGGTGCGAGCCATCCGGAACTCATAATCGACAGCTCCGATGGGACCTTCGAGGAAGATTCCTGGACGATCCACCAACGGGGCATTCCCCGGCGAGCCCACCGTCCGCCACTCCATCCCGTGGTCCGGAAGACGTTGCGCGGCCACTTCCGCAGAAACGCCCATCATCGCCAAGCCGATCGTCAATCCGCAGACTTTGCGCAAGCGCTCACTCCCACGAAAAGTCAGATGCTCTCGTCGACCTCACCTTATATCGACGGTTGCTCTATGCACTCGCGACAAATGTTTACGCTCACTGCAGGTTCCGACAAAGCTGCGCACCCGCCGACTTCAACTCCGACGGCGACACCGGCACCGACCAGGACATCGAGGCCTTCTTTCGCGTGCTGGCGGGTGGCGCCTGCTGATGCCGTGGATTCCAACGACCGACAGCGGCCTTCTGCAACTGCGGAGAGGCCTCAGCCGCCGCTTGCCGACATACGCTTTGGCCATGACCGAGATCGTGTTCCTCGTCGAAGAAGACCCTGACGGAGGCTTCGCCGTGCACGCTGCCGGGGCCGCCATCCACACCCAGGGTGACGACATCGAGTCTCTCAAGACCAACGTCCGCGACGCGGTGCGTTGCCACTTCGAGGCCGATGCACGGCCCAAGCTCATCCGGTTGCACTGGGGACGCGACGAGGCCATCGCGGGATGAGCCGTCACTGCGAATGCCACTTGCTCTGACACGGCCGGGGGTTGCGTCGATCCTACCCTTCCGCCCCTATGCATCTCTCCCTCCGCTGGCTCAATGACCTGCTCTCCCCCGGCGACCTCACGCCCCAGTCCGCCGAGGACCTCCTGATGAACGTCGGCTTCCCCATCGAGACCTGGGAGGGCGACAAGTTCGATCTCGAAGTCACCAGCAACCGCGGCGACATGCTCTGCCACCTCGGGGCCGCGCGCGAGGTCGCGGCCAAGACCGGGCGGGCCCTCAAGATGCCCCCTGCCGAACTGCGCGAAGACCCCTCCGCCGGCGCGGCCTCCGACGCCGTGAAGGTCATCAACAGCACGCCCGAGGTCTGCCCCCTGTTCTGCGCCCGCGTCATCCGCGCCGTCAAGGTCGGCCCCAGCCCCGCGTGGCTCCGCGAACGGCTCGAAGCGGTCGGCCAGCGATCGATCAACAACGTCGTGGACGTGACCAACCTCATCAACTTCGAGCTCGGCAACCCCTGCCACGCGTTCGACCTCAGCAAGCTCGAAGGCCGCACGCTCCACATCCGCTGGGCCAAGGACAAGGAACCGCTCACGACCCTCGACGGCAAGAAGCGCACGCTCGCGCCCGACGAGCTGGTCGTCGCCGACGCCTCCCGCGCCCAGGGGTTCGCGGGCGTGATGGGCGGCGGTGACTCCGAAGTATCCGAGTCCACCACCGACGTCGTGCTCGAGGTCGCCACGTGGGACCCCGCCACCGTCCGCCGCGCCTCGCGCCGCCACCAGATCCGCACCGACGCCTCCCACCGCTTCGAGCGCATCGTGGACCCGCGCACCATCGCGCTCGCCATCGACCGCGGCGCCGCCCTCATCGCGCAGGTCTCCGGCGGCAAGGTGTGCCCCGGCGTCGTGACCCAGGGCCGCCCGCTCCCCGAGCCCACCCGCTTCCGCTTCCGCCCGCAGCGCTGCACCGCCCTGCTGGGCATCGACATCCAGATCGACGACATGATCCGCTACCTCAACGCCGTGGGCGTCGAAGTCCAGCAGCTTGGCCGCGGCGGCGAGGAGCTCCTCTGCACCGCCCCCGCCCACCGCCCCGACCTCACCCGCGAGGTGGACCTCATCGAGGAAGTCGCCCGCCTCCACGGCCTCGACAAGATCCCCATCAACGACAAGATGCTCGTCGCCGTCCGCCCCCCGCAGGCAGCCGAGCTCGCTCGGCGCGAGATGTCCTCCCTGCTCACCGGGCTCGGGTTTTTCGAGACGGTGACGTTCAGCTTCACGACGCCCAAAGAGGCGGCGATGTTCATGCCGCAGGGCATCGACGAGGTGCGCGTGGACGACGAACGCCGCGGCGGCGAGCCGTCGCTGCGGCCCAGCGTTCTCACCGGTCTGCTGACCGTCCGGAAGAAGAACCAGCACGCCCACGTCACCGTCCCCGGCGGTGTCCGCCTGTTCGAAGTCGGCGACATCTTCGCCCAGCATCAGGGGCAGACGATCGAGAACGCCAACCTCGCGCTCCTGATCGACGCCCCCGCCAAGGGCAAGACGCCCACCACCGCCGAGCTCCAGCACGCCGTGCGCTCCCTCCGCGGCGTCATCGAGACTCTCGTCCACGCCCTCGCCGGCGCGAAGGCCACCCTCGAGTTCCGCCCCGCGGCACCGATGCGCGAAGGCTTCGACCCCGGCGCATTTGCGAACGTCTTCCTCAACGGCGAGCAGCTGGGGTACATCGGTGCGCTCAACACCACGGCCCGGGCCCACTACGACCTCAGCACGCCCGTCATCGGGGCGGAGCTCAAGCTGCGCGACCTGCTCGCCCAATACCCGCCCAAGGGAACCATCGCCCACCTCCCCGAGTTCCCCGGCATCGAGCGCGACATCTCGGTCGTCGTGGACGAGAAGGTCGCGTGGAAGCAGATTCAGGACGCCGTGCGGTCCGCGGCCAAGGCCCCCCTCGAACACGTGGAGTTCGTCACCACGTTCCGGGGCGAGAAGCTGGGCAAGGGCCGCAAGTCCGTCACGCTCCGCCTCTCGTTCCGGGAACCCGGCCGCACGCTGCGGCACGAGGAGGTTGACGCCCCGGTCGCGGGGGTGGTTGAGACGCTGAAGGCTGCGGTGGGTGCTGAGCTTCGGGCCTGAATACCCGCGATGGGTTGAATAATCATTCAGGCCCACCCGCGCCCCGGGGCGGAGAAGCGTGTGCATGCAATGAGAGCGTTTTCGGCCGCGTCGGCGAGCCTCTCGTGGCAAACTTGTCGGTCGATCCCGGGGGCTGATCGCCCTTGAGAGGATGGGCCAAAGGCTACTATTGAGTACGCGGCGATCTTCGCCGCGGGACCGTGCGTAAGGCCAAGAGCCAATGAGGGAAATGCCGTGATGACCCAGACCTCCAGCCACCCGACCAAGGCCTCCTCCCTGTGGCCGACGCCCGCCGAGATCGGCGACAAGCCGCTCATCTGGGTCAACGGCCAACTGCTGCCCAAGAGCAAGGCGATGGTCAGCGTCTACGACCACGGCCTGCTGTACGGCGACGGCGTGTTCGAGGGCATCCGCGTTTACCAGGGCCGCATCTTCAAGTGCCAGCAGCACATGGACCGGCTCTACCGTTGTGCCGAGGAGATCGGGATGAAGATCCCGATCACGCCCGAGGAGATGGTCACGATCCAGCGGCAGTGCATCGAGGCCAACAACATCACCGAGGGGTACATCCGCCTGGTGGTGACGCGCGGTTACGGCACCCTGGGCCTGGACCCTCGCCGCTGCCCCGTGCCCGGCATCATCTGCATCGCCGACCAGATCTCGCTCTACAAGCCCGAGTTCTACGAGAGCGGGATGCGGGTCGTGGTCGCCAAGCGGCCCAAGACGCCGGTCGCGTGCCTGGACCCGCGCATCAAGAGCCTCAACTACCTGAACAACATCCTCGCGAAGGTCGAGGCGATCGACGCCGGGTGCGATGAGGCGATCATGCTGTCCACCGATGGCTACGTGACCGAATGCACTGGCGACAACCTCTTCGTCGTCAAGGACGGCCAGATCTTCACGCCGCCGGTGACAAGCGGGAACAGCGGCGCGCTCGAGGGCGTGACGCGCAACTTCGTGATGCGCGAGCTCGCCCCGGCGTGCGGGCTGAAGGTGACCGAGAAGCTGATGAAGCTGGACGATGTGTACGCGGGCGACGAGGTGTTCCTCACGGGCACCGCGGCCGAGATCATTGGTGTGAACCAGATCGGGGACCGCAAGATCTCCGCCGGCGAAGGCCCGATCACGAACAAGCTGCGGAAGAAGTTCCGCGAGATCGTGACGAGCGGGCATGTGCCGGAGAACTGAGGCGGGGTTCACCACAGAGACACAGAGGCACAGAGAAGAGGCCCGGGCAGCAACCCGGGCTTTTTCGTGGATTGAGATTGCATGCCGTCGGGGAGACAGCCATACTGGACCCGCGAGGTGTGCATTGATGAAGATCTACGCGGCTGTTGCGATGACCGGTCTGGCGTGCTCGGGCGTGTTGGGCGAGGTCGTGCGCTGGATCAACCCGGCGGGCGGGGACTTTGATGTTGGGTCCAACTGGGACCGCGGGACGCCGCCGGGGGCGATGGATGTGCCGCGGTTTGACCTGGCGGCGACGTACACGGTGACCCTGTCCGGCAATCGGCAGTTTGACGGGTTGCAGATCGGCGGGAGCGGAAACCCCATGATCATCATGAACGGGATGATTTACCTGGGGGTGCCCGGCTTGACGGGGTATGGGTCGGGTCTTGCGATCTCGGGCAGCGTTCGGCTGAAGGGTGGGACGCTGGTTGTGGGGAATGGAACTGCGATCGTTCACGGCGGGCCCATCATCGCCGAGGGGACTGTGATCACGGATAAGGTCGCGGGGGGAAGCAGCAACTCCCAAGGGCTGATCACCGGAGAGGTCCGTGGTCTCGTCGTGGTAGTTCGAAGGACCAATGTGAATGGCCAGATGTACTCATGCCGGTTCGGCGGCGAGCGTGTCTACCTTGTGGGTGGTGCGATGATCGGGGGAAGCGCGGGCGGGGGGGAAGGCACTCACGTCACCGGCCCATTCAACATTGCGGGCGGAGCGAGCGTGGGTGGTGGGTCTCAGGAGGGCTTTCAGGTTCATGCTCCGCTGATTGTCGAAGGTGAAGGAACAGCGTTGACTGGGTTCCTCCGGATCATGGCGGGTACGACGAAAGTACGGGCGGGTGGGAGCACGTCAAACTATCCGGTCGTGCTTGTGGGGACTTCGGCTCTACACCTTGAAGCTGGTGGCGTCGTACTCGGCAGGATCGAGCCGATCGGAACAAGTACGTTGCGGATCGAGGCGGGGTCGAGCGGGCCCGCGCCGCTCATGGTTTCGCCCGCGTCGGGCACCTTCAACCCGAGTGTCGAAGTGGTGATCGACGGTGCTCACCTGGGCGGTTGGTCGTCGCGGATGATCACAACTGGGAGCGGTGGGTACGGGAGCAGACTTTCGGTCGAGATCGCGAACTCGAACGCGCTGAGAATCGGCGACAGTGTGCGACTGTTCCACAGTGATTGGCTGATGGAAGGCAACTTCACATCCATTACGACGCCGGTGCTGGGGGGCGGGCGTGCCGCGGAGGTGACCGTCGAGCCGCGGCAGGTGACTCTGAACATTATCGCGGGCGGATCGCCCTGTTGGCCTGCGGACTTTGACGGCGATGGCTCGGACGGCACTGAGCAGGACATTGAGGCGTTCTTCGCCTGCCTGGCGGGGCGGTGCTGCGCACTGTGCGGGAGCGCAGACTTCAACTCGGACGGGGACACGGGGACGGACCAGGACATTGAGGCGTTCTTCCGCGTGCTGGCGGGAGGGGCGTGCTGAAGGGTGTGATCATGAGGGCATGATCGTGGTGCGGGTGGGTGGTGGGTTGTCAAAGAGCGGGGCGGGCGTGGAGGGGGGAGGACCACGACCGTCAGAGCACGGTCGTGCCACGGTGTGCGGTGGTGTCACGGTGCGCGGTGGCGCGGAGTGGCTCGAAGTCGGGTGGGGTGCGAAGGTTGACTTCGAGGGCGGTGAGGACGCGGGTGTTCTCGTGGATCGCGGCGAGGAGGAGCTCGAAGGTTCGGCGCTCCTGCATGAGGCGGTCGTGGGCTTCGGTGAGCTGGCGTTCGCGCTGGGCGGCGGCGCGGCGTTCGGTGAGCCACATCCAGCCGATGAGGCCGGCGGTGCCGAACTGGGCGAGGGAGGCGGCGAGGTCGGGGGGCATGGGGAAGCTCCGGGACGGGGACGGGGAACGGGGACGGGATGGACCGGGGTGACGGGTCAGTTGAAGCGGCGGAAGGTGGCGCGGTAGGGGATGGAGTGGGTGCGGGCGCGGTCGGTGGGGCCGAGCTCTTCGTAGGTGATGAGGCACATGTCCGGCCAGGAGCGGGCATGCTCGTCGATGAGTGTGCCGGGGGCGACGGGGTTGGTGATCTCGGCGGTGATGGCGTCGCGGAGTGTCCAGAGGGCGCTCTCGCTCGCGGCGATGAGTCGGCCCTCCACGATGACGTCGAGCTCGAGGACGCCGAGTGAGGTGGAGCCACTGCCGGGGAGCGAGACGACGTAGTTGGGGACGACGTCGTTGCCCTGCGTAGCGAGGGAGAAGCGGTGTGGGCCGGAGCCGAAGAGGTTGGCGGACTTGTATGAGGACATTGGACCTCCGGGGAAGAGCGAGAGAGCGACAGTGCGACAGAGCGACAGGGGAGGAGACGGAGAGACGGAGAGGGAACTGAATGAGGAGGTCGGAGTGGGTTCCGCCGGTACACGTACTCGCGAGTCCAACGCAACCCACCCCAACCCCTCCCTCAGGGAGGGGCTTTCGGATTACGCGTCGGTGATGGTGATGGGGTCGGTGGCGCCGTTGGTTGAGAGGGCGACGAGGGTGATGGTGCGGGTGGCGCCTCGCTTGAGGCTGAGATCGTGGTGGGACTTGGTGACCACGGCGGTGCAGGTGAGCTTGCGGCGTTGCGCGTCGCTGGCGGAGGGGCTGGTGATGAGGGTGAGGGTGCCTTGGTCGCCGGGCGCGGGCGCGTTGAGGTCGCCGCGGGGGAGGTCCATAGTGAGTTCGATGGTGGTGCGCTGCTGGGGGGCTTCGGCGAAGGTGGGGTGTGGGCCGTGGTCGGTGTGGTCGAGTGCGAGGCGGGTGGTCTCGCGGTTGATGGCGACGGCGGTGACGTCGGGCCAGGTGGTGGAGGCGAAAGTGACATGGCGGGGGTTGAGGATCAGCATGGGGAGCTCCGGGACGGGGACTGGGGACGGGGACGGGAACACCGAGATGAGGACATCTCGGTGGCACTTAGCCGCGGACGAACTGGACGACGTTGAGTTTGCGGACGACGTCGGGCTCGCCGTCGGCGTTGAGGTCCAGGCCGATGGAGATGCGTTGGCGTTCGTCGTTGAAGCGTTGGCGGTAGAGCTCGGCGCGGGTGTTGAGGGGGGAGTTGGCGGGGGTGAGGGCGCCGGCGGCGGAGTAGATGAGGTGGAGGGCGCCGAGAGATTCGAGGCGGCGGATGGCCGCGGGATTGGTGATGTCGGACTCGGTGGGCGTGGTGGTTTCGCCGGGCTCGATGCCGAGCATGCGGAGGACCTGGCGGTGGATGATCTCGACCTGCGGGGCGAAGGTGTGGATGGCAGTTGAGACTGCGACGGCGACGTCGGGCATGAGGAGCGTGTCGCCGGTTTCGCTGGGGCGCAGGATGGAGATCGCGAGCTCGTCGGGGCCGAGGACTTCGAGGATCTCGTAGGGCGTGGTGCCGATGAGGACCACGCCGCCGGCAGAGACGCCCGCTGTTTCGCAGTCGGCGTCGATCTCGTCGAAGGTGAGAACTCCGGCGCTGATGGTCGCGGTGCCGGTGACGAGGCGCTGGCTGGCCCAGGTGATGTCGCGGAAGAGGATGGGCTCGAGGGCGAGGAGGTCGCGGTCGGTGGCGAAGGGCATGGGGGGCTCCTTTCGTGAATAGAGCGACAGTGCGGGGGAGCGACAGTGCGACAGAGGGGAGACGAAGAGACGGAGGGGCGGAGACACGGAGAGACGGAGGGGGGAAAGGTGAGGATGGGGGTTGCCGGTTCGACTGGTTTCTGGGGTGGTAAGTCGCACGCAACCCACCCCAACCCCTCCCTCAGGGAGGGGCTTTTCAGAAAGCCGCGGCGGGCGATTGCTCGCACGCCGTGGTGGAGGGGAGCACGACCGTCAGAGCACGGTCGTGGCACGGTGGAGTCGTGGCACGGTTAGAGGGTGGTGTTGAGGCCGCGGATCAGGGCGTGGGCGTTCTCGTTGCGCATCTCGAGGGTGTACTCACCGATGAGCTGCCCGGTGACGGAATCGCCGGTCGCGGCGAGGGGCTTGTAGTGGAAACTGCGGTTGATGAGCGGGAGGACCTCGAGGCGCGAGCTGTCGAGCAGCAGCACGGTGTCCGCCGGCACCCAGCGCGAGAGCATGACGCGGCAGACGCCGAAGTCGCTCTCGTAGACGCCGATGCCGTCGGTGAGCCGCTGCTCGTTCGCGGCGTAGCTGCGATCCGTCGTGCCGACGAACTGGTTGATGCGCCGCTTCTGGAGGCCGCCGGCGACGATGGTGTCGATGCGGCCGGAGGACTGCTCCCAGACGGAGCGGAGGGCGGCGTTGAGCACGGCCTCGGTGAGGATGTCGCTGTCGTCGCCGCCGCCGGCGGGAATGGAGCCGACGTCGGGCTCGTACTGGTTGGTGGAGATGGTCTTGATGATGCCGTTCATGGAGCGGCGGACGGTTGAGCTGCCCTGGGGGTTGGCGGAGGGTGCGGCGCCGTTGATGACGCAGTTCTCCAGGTCGCGCAGGAGCTCGCGGAGGCGCTCCTGCTTCTGGTAGTCGAGCTCGTCGGAGACGCCGTGGGTGCGGACGGCCTGCATGGTGCCGCTGACATCGACGGTGGCGGTGAAGATCTGCGTGTAGTTCTGCTTGCGGGTGCGGCTGGTGAAGCGGGCGGAGAGGGCCGCGGCGCCTTCGAGCGCGGCGTTGCCGAGGATTGTCACCTTGAGGTTGTCGGAGAGGGCGGAGCTGGGTGAGCCGCCGTACTGGCGCACGACGGTGAGCGTGTTGGTGCTGATGGCGGTGACGAGCATGACCTCGGCGGAGTCGCCGGGGCGGACGAGATCGCCGACCTGGAAGCGCGTGCCGTTGTCAACGGTGACGCTGGTCGCGGCGGTGGCGCTCGGGCTGAACACGGCCTGGTTGATGAGGTCGGTGTTGGGGTTGAGGGTGTCCTCGATCCACTCGTGGATGGTGGACGTCGCGGGGCGCTTGGCGTCGCCGAGGTAGGCGAGCAGCGGGGTTTCGTAGGGCGAGACGATGGAGATGATGTCGGAGACATCTTCCATGAGCTCGGGGAGATCGGTGCCTGCGGAGAAGGTGGACTTGCCGGAGAAGGACATGGGGACTCCTTTCTGTGGGGGACGGGGAACGGGGACGGGGACTGGGTGGGTGGCACGACCCGCCTTGGGGTCGTGCTCGAACGCGAGTGAGGTGAGCAGTTACTGGCCGCGTTTGGCGCGGAGGTAGCGGAGGAGGGAGCGGCGGTCGCCGGTGGTGCGGGCGTGGTCGGCGACTTCGTCGAGGGTGGGCGGCGTGGGCTTGCCGCTGGCGCTCATCGATGACGCGGGCGGGCGCTTGGCGCGGAAGAGGAAGGGCTTGCGCTGCTTGAGGTCGGCGACGATGGTGGGGACGTCCTGGGTTTCGCCGTGTGCGAGGGCCGACTCGGTGAGGAGTCGCGCGGCCTCGAGGTCCACGGCGTCGGCATGCACGAGCTCCATGTCGATCTGGTGCTTGCGCTGCGTGGTGACGAGGGCTTCCTGTGTTTGCTGAAGAGTTTGGGAGAGGGTGGTGAGCTTGTGCTCGGCCTCGGTGGCGCGGGCTTGCCAGGTGTCGGGGGTGGGAACGGGGGTTTCGTCGGGCATGGGAACTCCTGTTGGTTTGGGGTGAGTGGGTGGCACGACCCGCCTTGGGGTCGTGCTTGTGGGAGGTGAGCTGTGTGAGTGACGTGTGGGGAGCACGACCCCAGGGCGGGTCGTGCCACCCGGCGGGTCTGCTACAAAGAGCTAGGCGATACCCGGGTCCGTCGGTGCGTAGCCGAGCTCTGCGAGCACGCGCTCCGGCGGCACGCCCAGCTTCGCCTTCGCTTCCGCGGCAAAGATCATCTCGCGCACGTCCTCGGGCAGCGGGTCGGGCCAGGTGAGGCGGACGCCGCGGTCCTGCTCCCGCGTCGCGAAGGCGCCGGCGTGGTGCAGCGCGGCGAGGATGAGCGAGCAGACGCGGGCGATGCCGCCCCCATACGTGACGCGTTTGCGGGCGGTCTTGCTGAGCACGCCCATGAGCGTGACCCGGAGGGCGTTGGCGCTGGAGAGGTTGCCGATCTTGGCCTGGATGACGCCGCTGGCGAGGGGCGGGATGCCGCTGGTCTTATCGAGCGCGTCGCGGATCTGCTGGATGTGCGACTCTTCGCTGGGGCTGTGGGCGTCGCCGCCGAACTCCTGGATCGTGGCGTCGGGGTTGTCGGTGCTGATGAGTTGGCCGGGGCCGATGGGCATCTTCTCGAAGCCGTCGATGCCCTTGGCGAGGTACATCTTGAAGTTCTGGAGCGTGACGCGCGAGGCGCGGTCGGAGAGGCGGGTGTTGAGCTCATCCTGGAGCGGGATCAAAGGCTCGACCTCGCTGAGGCCCTCGTACTCGAAGGGTTGCGCAAGGTTCTGGATGTGGACGACGGGGAGCTGCCCGCCGGTGGGGCCGGTGTGGAAGTCGGACTCCTGCGACCAGATCAGACGGCCGTCCTCGTACACCTGCCAGGCGGAGTGGCTGATGACCTCGGTGACGGTGACCTTGTCGCGACGCGACTGCGGGGAGAACGAGAACCGCGGGAGCAGCCGCTCGAGGATGCTCGCCCGCTGCGGGGCGTTCGCATCGCGCGTGTAGTGGATGATGTACGCCTTGAGCCGGCGGTAGTCGTGTTCGTCGAGGATCGGGATGCCGCGACGGGGCTCGATCACCTCGATGCGGATGTGCTCCGCCGCGAGCAGCGCGAGAGCCTCAGCTTCTGCCTCGGCTCCTCCATTGTCGCTTTTCGCTTTTCGGTTTTCGCTTTGCACCGCCCCCCGCAGCCCATCCTCATCCACCCGCACCATCAGGTCCACATGCCCGAACACATGCCCCAGCAGCGCGGCGTCCTGCAGCAGCGCGATCCCGCCGCTCTGCTCCCACACCTTGTCGAGCACGCGCTCGATCGTGCGCCGCTGCGTCTCGTCCGCGGCCGTCGAGATCATCGACACCGGCTTGCCGAACATGAAGTCCACCATCGCCTGCACGCGCCACGCGATGTCGTTCTCGATCACGACCTCGCGCCGGCCCGCGGCCTTGTCGTCAATCGTCGTCGTCGAGCCGGCGCGACCGACGATGCGCGAGGGCAGGCCGTGCTCCTGCGGCTGGCGGTACCAGCGGCCGACGCGGGAAGTTTCAGACCAGCCCGCCGTGCCTACCGGCTGGAGCGGATTCCTGTAGTACGTCCAGAGCTGATTGAGTCGCGGGACAGCACGGGCGTGCTCATCGATCGCGAGTTTCAGCAGTGCCTCATCGAGGCCGACGTCGGAGAACGCTTCCAGCCGGTAGGTGGGGGTCGTCGTTGGGGTGTGGGCCATGGGGTCGGGTCCTTTGCGAGGAACTGATGGGTCCCTCTATCCCGACCGGCGTGGGTCACGTTTGTGCGCGCATTTGACGGTTCGGTGCGGGGGCGGAACGCGCGCGGGGCTGTGATTCTCGACGCGAAAAAACTTACGAAAATCACAAGGTGGTCGCGGAGCGCGTGCAGAGTTGTGCGCACAAACGTGACCGAAGGCTCGGAAGTGGCCCGTGCGAATGCACTTGCGCAGACCGCCTACTGCGCGCATTTTTCGACAACGATGTCCCTCCTTGTTGCAACAAGGATCTCGGGGCTCTCGCGCAAGTGCCCCTCGAACGGTGAGTTATGGCTGCTTCGGAGGCCGCGATGAGACACCACCTGCGCACGCTCCGACGCCAAAAACGAAAAACCGATCGCACGGGCGATCGGTCGTATTCAATCCATAGAGACGGAAGCGGCCAGTGTCCGCTTACTTGACCCCGGCCATCTTCGCCGCCTTGTCCGCGTCGCTCATCTTGTCGAACTTCCCGACGCACCCGTCGCAGCAGAAGCCCACGGCCTGCCCCTTATACGACACCGTCCCCGCGTTCGCGCTGACCGGGCCGCCGCTGATCGGGCACTTCGTGTTCATCGCGCCCATGTTCGTGTTGGTGTGCGCGGCCTTCTGATCCTTGTTGCAGCCGGTGAGGGCGAGCGCGGCGGCGATGAGGGCGGGGGCGAGAAGCTTCATGGTCCATCTCCTGGGTGTGTCGCGGCGGAATGGCCGCGGGCTGGAAGTGTAACCCAGGATCTGCGGAGTTGCTGATTGACGGGGGCGATTAGCGCTTCCGGCGGCGACGCGTCGCGAGCATCAACGCAGCACCGCTGAAGCCCAACACGCCCGGAGCTGGCACCGGCGTCACCTCAAAGTCCAGCTGGTACAGCGTCGGCCCGCCCGTCTGCTGCACGATGAATGTGTACGTGCCCGCCTCGAGTGGAATCGAGAAGCCGAGAGTGCCGGGATTGACGAGTTGGTCGGCCATCAGCGGCAGAATGTCCGTGAAGCGTTGATCTGCCCCCATGTGCGCGTACCCGTTGTACGACGCTGGCTCGAGGTAGCTGTCGCGGAACGTCGCCCCGCGCCGAAAGCCGACGAACGCAACCGGGTCCTGCGAGTCGTAATCCCCCAGCACCAGCGCCGACAGCACAAACCCCTCAGGGATCGTGACCGCGAACCAGTCCTGCTGATCCGTGTCCACATTCACGGCAGCGATGACCGACCCCACACCCTCGCCCAGCATGATCTGCGTCGGCGCCAGCGGGTTGTTGGAGAGGTCTCCGCCGGTCGCCTCATAGAACACGACGTCCGCGTACGCCCCCGCGCTCGTCACCCCGCCAACGCACACCGCGATCATCCAACGCATGCGATCATTCCAGGGGGGCACGAATCTCCCCATCGAACATACCCCGGACTGACCACCGGCCCACCAAAGTCGCGCTTTTTCCCCTCGAAACTGGAGGCACGTCCCCTATGCGACGCGCTCAGCTGTCGTCACAATCCCCCGACTGCACCGCCCGCGTGAGGTCCGCGATCAGCTCCTTCCGCGACCCATCCTTCCCCCGCCCCACCACCGAGCCGCACCACGCCATCGCCAGCGTCCGCAACTCATCATCGGTCAGCTCATTCAGCACCTCGGTCGCGCTCACACCCGCCCGGTCCAGCAGCCGCGCGGAGGACAGCGGCCCATCGATCTCCGAGATCTTGTGCCGCGCCATCACCGGCCGCAGCACGCTCGCCGCCCGCGGCATGCTCCCCAGGTACGTCACCAGGTCAAAGTACGACTTGCGCTTCGTCTCGCTCATTGACATCGTGTAATCAATACGCCGGTCCCTAATCACCAGATGTACTCACTCTTCATCCCACCGGGCCTACCCGCATTCCCAGCCCAACGCTCCAGCTGAACAATGTGAGAGAAGGTGAAATTCCTATCTCGAAGTCCCCCGCCAAACGCGGCCACGCTGCCCAGCCGAGAACTCCCCTCCTTCCGCCCATCCAAGTGGTACGCTGGGCGCCCACTGGAGGTCCCCCCATGTCCCTACGCACCCCACGCACCGCGCTCACCCTGCTCGCCGCTCTCGCCCTCTCGTCGACTGCCCTCGCCTAGCCCCTCTCCACGTTCTTCACCTACCAGGGCCGCCTCGACGACGCCGGCGTCCCCGCCAACGGGACCTACGACCTCCGCTTCGCCCTCTTCGACGCCGTCGCCGCGGGCAACCAGATCGGCGTCACGCTCTGCTCCGACAACGTCCAGGTCGTCAACGGCCTCTTCACTGTGCAGATGGACTTCCTGGGCGCCTTCGCGGGCCAGGTCCGCTTCCTCGAGATCGCCGCGCGCCCCGACGCCGGCGCCCACTGCTCCACCCCCGAGAGCTACACCACCCTCTCGCCACGCCAGAGGCTCACCACGACTCCCTACGCCGCCTTCAGCCTCAACGCCGGCAACCTCAACAGCCAGCCCGCAACCTTCTACACCAACGCCACCAACCTCTCGACCGGCACCCTCCCCGACGCCCGCCTCTCCTCCAACGTCCCGCGCCTCAGCACCCCCAACATCTTCACCGGCGTCAACCAGTTCACCGCCTTCACCGGCGTCAACCGCTCCACGCCCATCACCGGCGCCGACGTCTTCGGCCTCCAGAACCCCCCGGGCTCCACCGGCTACACCGGCATGTACATCAACTCGACCGACAACGCCGACGGCCGCCCCTTCTACGGCTACGTCGCCAACGGACTCGCCGCATGGACCTGGTACGACACCACCGGCACCTGGCACCTCTACAACGGCGACGAGAACCTCGTCGTCACCCGCGCCGGCAACGTCGGCATCGGCACCGCCGAGCCCACCTCGCGCCTGCACGTCATCGGCCCCGCCGCGGCCTCCGACTTTACCTACACCGCCCCCATCACCTCCTTCTACGCCGTGTCCCAGTCCGCCTTCGTCAGCCGCGACGGCGTCCCCATCGGCAGCACCGTGAGCCAGGGCGGCGTCTGGCCCCTCCAGCCCTCGATCAGCGGCCTGTGCGCCCCCGTCAACCTCCCCCACGGCGCCACCGTCACCCGCGTCCGCTTCCACTACCTCGACAATGACGCCAAAGACCTCGCCTTCTACTTCATGAACCACCACCCCGAGGGCGCCTTCGGCATCCTGGCCGCCGGCGGCACCACCGGCTCCTCCCCCGCCTTCCAATCCCTCGACCTCCCCAATCTCAACATCCCAATCGACAACTCCACCTACACCTACCAGATCACCGTCTACCCCTCCTCCGCCTGGTCAGGCTTCAGCATGATGATGCGGGGTGCGCACATCGAGTACACGATGCCAAGGCCCGCGCGCTGAGTTTCCCCGCGATCGCACCATTCAACCAGCCCGAGCCCTCGAGCGACCCACCGTGGCACGACCGTGCTCCGACGGTCGTGCGAAGGACGCACCCCACGCGAGGACCACGACCGTCAAGGCATGGTCGTGCCACGCTCCCTTAGCATCCCGCCATGCAATGCAGCGGCTGCGGATACCGCCTCGAAGGTCTCACGGCCCGCGTGTGCCCGGAATGCGCGCACCCCTTCGACCCCGCCGACCCCGCGACGTTTTCCATCCCGGGGATGCGGGGCGTGGCGAAGCGGGTGTGGGTGCTGGCGACGTACCCGCTCGCGAGCTGGGCCGTGCTGTCGGGCGCGTCGTTTTTCTTTGACATCCGCGACCTCTTCTGCCTCGGGGCCACCGTCTCGCTCACGCTCCCGGTGGGCATCATCGGTGTCGTGGCCTACACGATGGACTGCTGGCCGACGCACCCGCGCATGGTGGGGCTCACGATCGCTCTCTGGATCCTCGCCCTCCTGCTGATCGTCATCGACCCCGCGAAAGTCTGGACCATCGATTAGGAAACTTTGCTGTCCGCCCCACCCCCCGCCCTGCGCCTCTCCCCCTGCCCACACCCGCAAACCGGAGATCCCCATGCGCACCCTTCCAACCCTCGTCCCCCTGACCTCCCTCCTCCTCGCCCTCCTCACCACCCCCGCCCTCGCCCAGACCGGCTTCACCTACCAGGGCCGCCTCGACAACGCCGGCCAGCCCGCGAACGGGGCCTACGACCTCCGCTTCCGCCTGCTCGCCGTCGACTCCTCCCAGGTGGGCCCCACCCTCTGCGCCAACAACGTCCAGGTGGAGGACGGCCTGTTCACCGTCGTCCTCGACCCCGGCACCCAGTTCAACACCGCCACCACCCGCTCCCTCGAGGTCTCCGTCCGCGTCGACACCGGCCTCGCCTGCGCCGACGCCACCGGATACACCACGCTCTCACCCGCCCAGCCCATCACCCCCGCCCCGCAGCGCCAGG
>Ga0208492_1001031_pt1 | contig 19724 bp, 19 predicted proteins | sample Subbioar_CSW14AB_FD_184820 | JGI IMG/M metagenome (GOLD analysis project Ga0208492, IMG submission 184820) | Serpentinite rock and fluid subsurface biosphere microbial communities from McLaughlin Reserve, California, USA - CR12Mar_CSW14AB (SPAdes) | ecosystem: Environmental > Terrestrial > Deep... | reverse complement strand
CACCAGCGGTCCCCCCTACAAACTCATTTGTCGTATTAAAGAGGTTATCCTGGTCCCAGTCAACAAACATGGCAAAACCCTGGGCAAAAGTAATTCCTGATTGAAGGGTACACACGATCGTTTGGCCGGGACTTACAGCCATATAATGAGAGCAGTGATTGGCGCAGTTGTTCGCTTGTCCGTTGCAGCCAGAACCTAAATTGGAAATGTTCGTGTTGCCACCGGTCGTACTGAAATTATCTATAAAGTCATTTATAAAATTGGTCGGGCTGTTGGACGGGCCTGGCTGATTACATTGCCCTGTTTGATATGTGCCGCAACAATACGGAGCAGTAGTGGAAAGCTGGGCATTAGCCAGTTGCGAAACTACAAAGAGGAAAATATAAAGGAGTATATGAGCTGACTTTTTCATTCTTATGGCTTATAAACAAGTTTATTTGCCGGTAACAGCACCAGTGCATCCTGGAAACCGGGTAACGTGATAATAACTTCTTCGTTTTGTTTCCTGGAGGATTCGAAACGGCTGATATCAATGATCTCTTCATTAAGCGGCACTCCATCTTTGACGTAGCCTCTCTTCACATAAAAGGATTCGCTATAATACCACATCTCCTTGTAGTATTGGAGTGTATTGCTTTTTTTCCAGTTTTCAACTGCAGACATGCCACCATGCCTGAGTGCCAGGTAGGGTAAAAATTTCGTTTCCTTATCAGGATTAGGTTTAAGTGTTTCAAGAGAAAAAGTGCTTGTCTGAGACTTTACAATCAAGCAGTGACTTAAAAAAAGAAAGAGTATTATGACTTTAAAATTCATCTTTATAATGCTGGGTAATACCATCTTAACAAAGATATAATAAAAACTTGCGAGAACAAGAACTTTTAAATCATTCAAAAGGGCCATTCACTCAAAGGGCATAGGCTTTTCAGCCAAAAAACCACATATTTATGCAATTACGGGAGGCGGTTCCATAACAGCGCCGCATTTTTTACACGTTCTAAGCTCCTTACTTTCGTAAAAACGCTTAAACTCTGTCTGAAACTGGGTTGTTATGTCTGTTAAAGTAAAATAGGCTTCGTGCAGTTTGTTATTGCAATTTTCGCAAAACCACATCAGGCCGTCTTTTTCTCCATTTTTCTTTTTATGTTCTACCACCAGTCCAATAGAATTGGCGGGGCGTTTAGGATTGTGAGGGACTTTTGCTGGTAGCAGGAATATGTCGCCGGCTTTTATGGGAACATCTATCGCTTTACCATCTTCCTGGATGGCAACGGTGATATCACCCTCCAACTGGTAAAAAAACTCTTCTCCTTCGTTGTAATGATAATCCTTGCGCGAGTTGGGGCCACCTACTACCATCACTATAAAATCAGAATCCTTGTATACAACCTTGTTATTTACAGGAGGTTTAAGTAAATGACGATTTTCGTCGATCCATTTTTTGAAATTAAAGGGGCGTGTTACCATACTACCAAATTTAGAGCTTAGACACGAAATACACAAATTAAAGATGTAATAAAATAATGGGGAGATAGACACGAATTACACTAATTAGCACGAATGGAAAGAATGCATGAAAGATTAGGAAATCCCAGTAATTAGTATCTCAAACCAATAAAATGAGAATAAAATAATAGGGTGAAAGACGCAAACTTAACCAATTAACACCTAAATTAATGTAAAGCTTGAAAGATTAGTGAAATTCGTGCAATTAGTGTCTTAAACTAAAGAGTTTTCCACCAGGTACTCCGCGATCTGTACCGCATTTGTAGCAGCCCCTTTGCGCAGGTTATCCGCAACCACCCATAAGTTTAACGTTTTAGGCTGTGATTCATCTCTCCTGATCCTCCCCACAAATACTTCATCCTTGTTATGGGCGTTCATAGGCATAGGGTAGAGTTGGTTTTTAATGTCATCCTGTAAAATTACTCCGGGCGTATTTTTTACCAGGTCAAAAATATCTTCTATTTTAAATTCATTTTCAAACTCAATGTTGATGCTCTCGCTGTGCCCGCCCATTACAGGAATCCGCACCGTGGTAGCGGTTAGAGCTATTGAATTATCCCCCATGATCTTTTTGGTTTCGTTCACCATTTTCATTTCTTCTTTGGTGTAGCCATTATCCATAAAGACATCGATCTGCGGGATCACATTCAGATCGATCTTGTATTTGTAGGCCATTTCTTCACTGCTTCCGTTTTTTCTTTCGTTCATCAGCTGCGTCACGGCTTTTACGCCGGTACCGGTAACACTTTGATATGTAGAAACAACAACACGTTTGATCTTGTATTTTTTATGAAGCGGGTTTAAAACCACCACCATTTGTATGGTAGAACAGTTCGGATTCGCAATAATTTTATCTGTTTTTTCGAGTACATGGGCATTTACTTCAGGTACTACAAGCTTTTTAGTAGCATCCATTCTCCAGGCGGAAGAGTTGTCTATAACAGTAATTCCGGCCCCTGCAAATTTCGGCGCCCATTCTTTTGATGTGTCTCCGCCCGCCGAAAATAATGCGATCTGCGGTTTGGCGGCAATCGCCTGCTCCATGGAATGCACGGTGTACTTCTTCCCTTTAAATTCCAACTGTTTACCAACCGAGCGCTCAGACGCAACAGGTATCAATTCTGTAACCGGGAAATTCCGCTCCGCTAAAACTTCCAACATTTTTGTGCCTACCAGGCCGGTAGCACCCACAACTGCAATTTTCATTTAGATTTTAAGATTAAGGGTACAAAAATAAGATAAAGAAATAAAAGGCGCCACGGATTACACCTATTTCACGGATTTTTTTCCAGAGCAGAGACGGATCAGTTGCCTTCATCCGTGGAATCTGCGCCATCTGTGGCTAGATCAGCAGGATCTTCATTCACCAGGTACACACCGTCTTCTTTGATCAATACCTTCCTATGCCGGTATAAAACGCCGATCGACTTTTTAAATGTCGCTTTGCTCATGGCAAATTTTTCTGAGATCTCCTCCGGACTGCTTTTGTCGTGTAGTGCTAAATACCCATCATTGTTTTCAAGATACTCCATAATAATTTCGGTGGCAGATAATACCTTCTGAAAGCCGACCTTTTGCAAACTTATATCCACCAGCTTATCCTCACGGATGTGTTGTACGTAAGCGATCATTTCTTCTCCTACAAAAAGGGTCTGGTATACATCACTATGATAGATCAATCCTTTATACAAGCCGTTAATGATACAACTGTATCCCAGAGGAGATTCTTCCGTAATCATCACTTCCACTTCCTGACCTTTTTCCAGTTGCAGATCTTCGTTGGAAAGAAATTTATCAAGCTTGCTCGAGCCCACGATACGTTTGCTTACGTCGTCAAGGTATACACGTACTACATAATAACGACCTTCTTCCATCACAAACTTCTGTTCGCTTCCGGGCACAAAAAGATCTTTTTCAAGGCCCCATTCCATAAAAGCCCCTATATCGGTAACTGAATTCACGCGAAGGCAAACAAAATTATCCAGCTGCACTATGGGTTTTCGGGTAGTGGCAATCAGCCTGCTTTCCGAGTCGCTGTAAACAAAAACATCGAGTTTTTCTTTTACTTTGGGCCTGGCTTGTATGTGTGAATTAGGTAATAACACTTCATTTCCTTCCTTATCACCCAAAAAAAGTCCAACATCCGTATCTCTAAGAATGGTAAGCGTGTTCATTTTTCCAATTTCAATCATTCTTCGTTTTTAGCTTTGCAAAGGTAGGATTATTAATTCCGCGATGAAATTCGAATCTCATTTATTATCATTTCTACGTATGGTCTTTTGTGGAATGGGTTTTTAGGGCGCCCGGGCGGGCCACTCCGGGCTCCACTTCGTTCCGGTTTTTTTGGCGATAAAAGAGGCATCGCCAAAAAGAACCAAACCCTTCATGTCCCTGGCGCGGTAACAAAATCGATTTTGACATTAATCAAAAACAGTCCGAATTTGTTTTGTCTATATTTGCCATCTTATTTTATGAAATCAAAAACCTTATCCTGGCTCATTCTCATTATACTTGCAATGGTTTGGGGGAGTTCTTTCATTCTGATGAAACGCGGACTTGATGCCTTTAGCAGTGATGAGGTAGCGGCTCTAAGGATCTCGATCGCGTTTTTATTTCTTACACCGTTGTACCTGAAACATTATAAGATAGATCTTAAAAAATATTTTAAAGGCCTTTTTATAATGGGAGTTTTCGGCAACCTGATCCCGGCATTTTTATTCACAAAGGCCGAAACACAGATCAGCAGCAGTCTGGCGGGCATGCTGAACGCGCTGACTCCCATATTTACGGTTATTGTGGCATCCGTTTGGCTAAAAACCAAACCTTCGGGAGTAAAGATCTCCGGAATAATTATAGGTTTTATTGCAGCCAGCTGCCTGATGTTGTTTGACAAAACCGATGACATGTTCAAAAATGTGATCTACAGTCTTTTGATCTTCGTGGCAACGTTTTGTTATGCCATTAGTGTAAACGGAATTAAAAAGTACCTGAGTGATTTAAATTCCGTTGCGGCTACGGTATGGGCTTTTTCAATTACAGGTCCTATCGCGCTGGTCTATTTATTCGGATTTACGGATTTCACCACGCATCTCTCTGAAAACCCATTGGCAATTAGTGCGTTAGCATATGTTTGTATACTCGCTGTTGTGGGAACAGCCCTTTCGGTTATTTTATACAATGTATTAATTAAGCTTTCAGGAGTGCTGTTTGCCAGCAGCTGCACCTATTTAATACCAGTATTTGCTGTACTTTGGGGTCTTTTTGACGGGGAAAGTGTTAATTTTGCTCAGATTTTGAGCATAGTAGCAATTATATTAAGCGTTTATTTAATTAATCGTGACCAAAAATTTGCACTTAAATAAGAATTCAGTATATTTGCGTCCCTTTTTAAAGGAATTTATTAACAATTAAAACCAAATTAAATGTACGCAATTGTAGAAATAGCCGGGCAACAATTTAAAGTGGAACGTGGAAACAAAGTTTACGTTCACCGCCTAGAGGCTAACGAGGGCGCTAAGATTGAATTTGACAAAGTTCTCCTTTTGGATAACGGCGGAAAAATTTCAGTTGGAAACCCTACGGTAGATGGCGCTAAAGTAGCTGCCACAGTAATCAGTCACGTTAAAGGTGACAAAGTGATCATTTTCAAAAAGAAACGTCGTAAAGGCTATCAAAAATGGAATAATCACCGTCAGAGCTTCACCCAGATCTTAATTCAGGGTGTGCTGGCAAAAGGCGATAAATTACAGGAAGAATTAAAAGCTGAGCGTGTTGTACGTGTTCAGGGTTTAAAGAAAAAACCGGTTGTAACGGAAGCTCTGCCGATAGCTGGCGGAAATGAGGTTGCGGAAACAAAGGCTCCTGCTAAAAAGGCTCCTGCAAAAAAAGCGGCAGCTCCTAAAAAAGCAGCAGCTAAAAAAACAACAACTAAGAAAAAAGAAGACTAATTAATTTAAGAAGGTAGATTTAAGACCTTAGAAATCTTAAATCTTAGATCATAAATCTAAAATTTAAAAAAAATGGCACATAAGAAAGGCGCGGGTTCATCAGATAATGGTCGCGATTCGCATAGTAAACGTTTAGGCGTTAAAATTTTCGGTGGTCAAACCTGCGTAGCTGGTAACATCATCGTTCGTCAGCGTGGTACAAAACACAACGCCGCTGAAGGTGTTGGTATGGGGAAAGACCATACACTTTACGCTTTAGTGGATGGAAAAGTAGTATTCAAAAAGAAAAGAGACGACCGTTCGTACGTTTCGGTTGTTCCTGTAGAAGGATAACAACGTTTTCTATGGACTTTAAAGCCCTCCGTGAAAACGGCAGGGCTTTTTCCGTTTATATATGCGCTTAAAAATAATAGTAATAATTATAAAGAATGCTTCCCTGTTAAATTACAAGCATTAAATTTGTTTAACCGAAAAAATAACCGAGTAATTTAATATGTTACAACTTACCTATATCCGCGACAATAAAGAAGATGTTTTAAAACGTTTGGCCATTAAGAACTTCAAAGATGCCGAGGTGGTCATCAATTCAGTGATCGACCTGGACAATAGCCGCAAAGCAGCCCAAAAACAGGCAGATGATACTAAAGCTGAAGCTAATGCCCTGGCCAGGCAGATTGGTGAATTAATGAAATCGGGAAAAAAGGAAGAAGCCGAAGTACTGAAAGCCAAAACAGCCGAATTAAAAAACACGGAAAAAGTTTTAGACGAAAAACAAAAAAGCATTGAGGCGGAAGTTCACAAGCTGCTGGTAACGGTTCCCAATTTGCCGAGTCTATCGGTACCTGCAGGAAAAACCGCTGAAGATAATCTCGTGGTATCTGAAGAGGGGGCAAAGCCGGTCCTTCATGCGGGGGCACAGCCACACTGGGAACTTACGGGCAAATACGACATCATTGATTTTGAACTGGGCGTTAAATTAACGGGTGCCGGCTTTCCTGTATATAAAGGGAAAGGTGCACGCCTGCAAAGGGCGTTGATCAATTTCTTTTTAGACAGGGCAACTTCTAAAGGCTATAATGAAGTTCAGCCGCCGATCCTGGTGAACGCGGACAGCGGTTACGGAACAGGTCAGCTTCCTGACAAGGAAGGGCAAATGTACCACGCGACGGTTGATGATCTGTATTTGATCCCAACAGCCGAGGTGCCTATTACCAATATTTACAGAGATGTTATTTTAAAGGAAAGCGATTTCCCGATCAAAAATTGTGGTTATACTCCTTGTTTCAGAAGGGAAGCAGGAAGCTACGGAAAAGACGTGCGGGGACTGAACCGCCTGCACCAGTTCGATAAGGTGGAAATTGTACAGATCGCTCACCCGAATGAAAGTTACAAGATACTGGAAGATATGAAGGATTACGTCGCCGGTCTATTAAAAGAACTGGGGCTGCCATTCAGAGTATTAAAACTATGCGGTGGAGACATGAGTTTTGGAAGCGCACTTACCTATGACCTTGAAGTATGGAGTGCTGCACAGCAACGCTGGCTGGAGGTAAGCAGCGTAAGTAATTTCGAAACCTTTCAAACCAACCGCTTAAAATGCCGTTATAAAGACGGCAAAGGGAAAACACAACTGGCGCATAGTTTAAATGGAAGCGCGCTGGCATTGCCGCGGATAGTTGCTGCGTTACTTGAAAATAACCAGACGGAAGCGGGGATCAGGATGCCTGAGGTCCTTGTGCCTTATTGCGGTTTTGATATCATAAATTAATGAGAGAAGTTTTTTATACAGCTTGTTTTCTTCTTACCGTTGTTTTTTTTGGCTCCTGTAACGGGGCCGGCAAATATGAGGAAAAGGAAAAAACACTGGACAGCCTTAGCGGGGCGATCAACTCAATCGTTAAGGAGCTAAAGAACTGCGACACCCTTGTTTTACAGAGATCTATCGCGCGTTATACCTGGTACCGGCAGTTCATTGAACAGAATGTGAGCGATACTATCAGTCGCGAAGAAGCGGATAACCTTCAGCATTTTTATACCAGTGGAAAAACACTTGAGAATTTTTCGCAAAACAGGAAAGTGATCCTGGCACGGTCGGTTTTAGTAAATTCACAACTCCTGGAGCTGGCGAAAGATATAAAGAACAAAACCATGAGTCCGGAGCAGCTATCTGAGTATACGCAATATGAAAAAAAACAGGCTGCTATTTTAATTGAAGCCGGCTACGAACAACAAAAAAAATTACATGCCGGCCTTGAGGAATTCAAAAACTCATTGAAAGGCGTGGAGCTGCTGATCAGGAGCAGGAATAAGGGAGAATTGCCCACCATCATTAAAGACACCGTTTCGCTCTAATGGCAATTACATTTCAAAAACAGGAAATAAAATTCAGTTTGCAGGAGCCGGCAAAAACAAAATCCTGGATCAAAAAAATAATTGAGCTGGAAAAGAAAAAAGCCGGCCAGATCAGTTTTGTATTTACAAATGACCAGGAGGTTCTGAAAACAAATATTCAGTACTTAAATCATAACACGTACACGGATATCATTACATTTGATTATTGTGAGGATAAAACGATCAACGGCGACATTATTATCAGCGTAGAACGCGTGAAAGAGAATGCTGAAAAATTCGGGTCAACTTTTGGATCAGAGCTTAAGCGCGTCATGATTCATGGGATATTGCACCTTTGCGGCTATAAAGATAAAACCAGCAGAGATGCGGCGCTCATGCGTGAAAAAGAGGATTCGGCCTTAGATAAATTCTGATTATTCGAAAACAGGAATTAATGTTCAATGTTAGAAGATGTGTCATACATTAATTCGCAACAGCGAAGGTAATATATCGTAAATTGGATCGTTGTATCCAAGTATTTCCCTCATGCGTGTTATCACTGGATTAATATATAGAAACAAGGAGTTTTTTAATTCTCTTGATAAAAGCACGAGAATTACTTTATTGATACTTCTGGTAACGCAGTTTATAGTTTATCTCAAATTCCTTCTCGTCGCGCCTTTGCATTATGACGAATGGCAATCTCTCAGAACGTTTTCAGGAGTTTCGTTCCAAAATACCTGGTCTTGTTACCCCGTACCCAACAACCATGTTTTTTATAATTTGGTGTCGCGGTTGTTTATCCTTACTGATATTGAAATGGAAATTTCAGTTAGAATGCCAAGTTTGTTTGTTTCAATAATCGCTTCTTACTATTTTTTTAAACTTTGCAAAAGCCAGTTTGGCAATATGCTAAGCTTAGCACTTTTGGCCTATGTAATAGGTCTTTATACGTTTATTGATTATTCCTTTTTAGCGCGGGGCTATAGTTTTTTGAACTTGTTTTGCATTTTAATGATGTATTCGGCATGGAAACTTTCCGAAAATTATTCTTCTATAAGGTACCGGGGTCTTTTTATAATATCTCAGTCTCTTGGTATGTTTACGGTGCCGACGTTCTTATATGCCATTGGTCCTATCTACGTTGTACTGGTAGCGTTTGTTTTAAAAAGAAAAAGACGTGATTGGATGTTTTTAATTTTAAAAGACTGCTTAACGAGCATTATCCTGGTCATTATAGCTTATTTTTCTATTTTATTCGGCAAAGATTCACACAATTTATTACACCCTAACAATGCAACGGACAACTTTTCATTTAGTGAACCTGATGGGTTTAACAAACTAGCGGAATATTTGCAGAAATTATTTTCAGATCTTTTTAATTCAAAATATAGTATAATAATCAGCCTTCTTATAATTGGTGTTTTTTTATATAACTGGCAAAAAGGAAGATTAAATTTTGTATTTATTCTTTCTGTTTTTATGTTTTTTTCTCCTATACTTATATTGAGCATCCATCATGTTTTCGCTTTTCTAAGAAACTGGGCTTATCTTGTTTTTCCTGCAACGATCTGTTTTGGAACCATCATTCACTTAGCAGTTCTTCCCGGAAGCAGGCTTTTTAAGTTAATTTTTTTTAAAAACATAAGGACTATTTTCTGTGTACTATTGATCTCTGTAACACTTTTCAGGCTAGGCACTTTTGAAGCGGAACGTAGAGTTTTATACCGCTGGGATTACGAGTTGAATTTTTTCAGAAAAAACCATCTCTCACCTGTCGCAGCACATGTAAGGGAGGTTGGAAAAACTGAAACAGGCCTCGGATTTTATGTAGCGGACGAGATTGTATTTTTTGTGGAAGGCCTTTATCCAGGAAGATGGGTAAAGAACAACCCAATCAACGAAAATATAAGGCAAGATGTTTTAGTGATCTATGAAAATGATTTGAATAACTATAGAAGACATCTTATTTATTATGATTTTTCATATAAACTGGATCGCTTTCTCATTTTTATAAAGAAAAAGGAGCACTTTAAAAAGGCAAGTTAATACCAACAATAAAATCCTGTTTTAAGCTGTTATTGGAAGACCTATTATATGATTAAACGATTGAAAAAGAGAACTGGGTATTGACAATATTCTAATTCTCGTGTAATCTTATCGAATTGAGAACTACTGCCCGATGGTTGATGAGGCGTCCCTGTTTGTATTCCGCAGGCTAAATGTAATGGGATAATTCGTTTTGTAACGTACCAGCTTGTTGTTTAAAACTGCTGGCTGCCATTTAGTAGATCTGATGATCCGTAAAGCTTCTTCAGAACAGCCGGCACCCAGGCCTTGTTTAAGGGAAACACCTGTAACGTAGCCGTTGGTTTCTACAATAAACTCCACAATGACGGTTCCCTCCACTGATTTTTCAATGGCAAGTTTAGGGTACTCGATCTCAGAAAGGATGAATTCATTCATGCCTTCTTCTCCGTTTTTATAATATTCGGGAGCTTTATCAGCTTTTGAATACACAATAAAACTGCTATCTGACGGGAGTATTTTCTTTAAATTAAGCCTTGAACGCTGTTTCAGGAATTTGTTGTACTTCTCTGTTGAAATATGAAATGAAAAAGTGTAAGGATAAGTTTCGAAGGCTTCGTTTTGCGTTTTTGCGAATCTCAGGAAATGAAGAACGCGCACAGTTTCGTTTCTCAGCGCATTATTTAATCCGCTTTTAAAAGTGATATTGGTAGAGTGGCCTGTTGAATCGAGATCGAAAAAAGCGGTTACATGAACATCAAAATTAGATGTTAAAAGCGTTTTGGGCAGGGTAAGTTGTGTTTCAAGAACCTGGTCAATTTGTTCTTTGCCGCCAATAGCCTGCGCCGGAAATTGCTCTGACGTTAACTGAGCCTGTGTCCTTAACGCCAGCAACGTAATAAAAAGATATACAAAGTTCCGAAGCATTAATTAAAGATACAATTAAAAATTTATTTTCAAAAACATTTGGCGGACAGTTTGATAAGTGGTATTCATTAAAAACAGTACATTGCATAATAATTGGACCTTGATTGGTTGAATGCAAGTTACTAAAGGATTTATACACAGGAATAAAGTATTTATAAATGGCCTGGACAAAGAAAGCCGGACCACGTTATTTTTTTTACTGGCAATTCAGTTTGTATTTTACCTGTACTATCTTTTGTTTGTTCCTCTCCACTACGATGAATGGTTCTCCTGGCATATTTTTTCCGGGAACTCTTTCTGGATGACGATGTCCTATTATCCTGCGCCTAATAACCATGTATTTTATAATTTAGTTTCCAGGTGTTTTGTAGTTACCGGTATTGACAGGGAAATTGCGGTGCGTCTGCCCAGTCTTATCGCTTCTCTTTTTGCGGGCTATTATTTTTTCAAGATCTGCAGGAATTTTTTCAACCCTTTAATAAGCCTTGTTCTTTTAGCGTATCTCATCACCTTATATCCTTTTATAACGTACTCTTTTATGGGAAGAGGATATAGTTTTCTTAATCTGTTTTGTGTGTTAACGATTTATTCTTCATGGCAATTGTCCGAAAATTACCGCGAAAAAAGGTATCGTGTACTTTTTATTATGGCCCAGTTTTTAGGCTTGTATTCTGTGCCAAGTTTTCTTTACGCACTAATGCCTGTATACCTGGTACTCATCTTTTATGTGATAAAACAAAAAAGCCTGCGGGTTTTCTTTTTATTTGTTCTTGACGCTAGTATTGCCGCGATACTGGTCGCATGTGCCTACTCTTTTATTTTATACAATAATGACCCGAAAAATTTATTAAATCCGAATGGCGGCACCAATATGTTCTCTATGTCCGACCCGGATGCTTTTGAGAATCTGAACTTCTATATTAATACCCTGTTCTTTGAACTGTTCAATTCTGGAAAGTTACGGATGGTTACGATGCTCGTTCTTATCTCTTTTTTATATCATTTGTTTACTTTAAAACAGCAAAGCCGTTTTCTGTTATTTCTTTCCGTTGGTACCTTTTTTTCTCCGGTCATTATTTTAATTGTACATCAGGTTTTTCCTTTCGGGAGGAACTGGCTATACCTGGCCGTGCCGGTAACTATGTGCTATGGTTTTATTTTACAAGCAGTATTAAACAGCGTAGGACAGGAAAACGTTTTCGCCCAGGGTTCTAAACTTAAAATTTTTCTTTGTTTCCTTGTTGTTTCCGCAAGCGTTTTTCAATTGTATGAATTTGGCGCTAAGCATCGCACCCTGACTCCCTGGGATTATCAAATTGACTTTTTCAGGAGAAAAAAACTTGCCCCGGTTGCACACCAGGTTTTGAGCATTGCTAAAACAAATAGCAGTACGGAGTTTTATCCCGCAGAGGTGATAACACTGATATGCGAAAAAAATAACCCAGGTAAACAGGTTAAGCTGGCGGGAGTAAATGAAGTTGTTGATCCCGATCTTTTGATCTTAAATGGCGATGAACTCGAAAAATACAGAAAAAAGCTGCTTGACTACGATTTTGCATACGTGCATGATAACATTTGGTTTTATTTCAGGAAAATGAAAACAGACGCTAAAACGTTAAATTAAGTCCAAATGTAAAGCCTTGTTTTAATTTTGAGTCTGGTGCGTAACCCAGCACATAATCGAAACGGATCACCCTGAAGATCTTTTCTATTCCAAAATTCAGTTCATAGTAATATTGTAATCTATTACTGGTTAAAAAATGGGCGCCCACAACTTCCTGGATCTTTAATTTTCTTATGAGCGGTACCTGGCTGATCAAAAACCCCTGGAAATGATGCTCCGCGTGTACTTCGCTGAACCACCGGTCGGCGCTGAAGGTATAATAAGGAAGGAGCCTGAAACTGCTCAGGTAGTCGTTGGTATTAAAAATAGTCTGGTTACCCAGGAAGTATTTAAAATCCATGAAGTATAGTTGTTTTGTATCCAGGAAACCGCCTCCCCTGACCCGGTACGCCATATTTCCCAACATTCCCAGCCTTATCCTGTCAGATACGGAGGCACTTAAAAGGTCGTAATCGGCGGTAGTATTTAACACAGGAAATGCCCGTTTATATGTAATACTTAACCGGGGGTATTTGCTCCCGGCCATCACTTTTTGATCGGGGAGGGTATAATACCTTTGTTTGAAGCGGAATGTAAATGTAAACTCCGCGGTAAAGGCCCTGTTACTGGAAAACATAGAGTCGTGTGTAAAAGCGTGCCGTGGATCGTTGCTCGTGAAAAGCTTGGATTTATCGTCAATAAATAAAATATCACTTGTATTATGCAAAGGATCGCGTTGCATATAGCGCACAATGGTAGAAAAGAAGATCCCGTTTCTCACTTCGGTAAAATAATTGCCTTCAATTCCTGTTTCTTTAAATGTCTTCATAAAATTTTCATTCAAAAAAAGAGAGTACAGAGAATTTACCAGAGGCGAGATCGGGTCCATCTGGTTATACTGTTCAGCAATCGATTTCACCTTCAGTCCAAAGCTTGTAAACGTTTTAGGCCTGTATAAATAATTAAAGCCTGCCTCGCCTCCCCATAACCTGTTTGAAAAACCATACCGTGCTCTCCCGTTAATACTAAATTTCCTGAGATCTTCAAAAGACCTGCTCACGCTGAATTTATAACTGAGGTTTAAGCCTTCTACCGTATTGTACTGTACTCCGTTTGTAATAATGCCCGGAAGAGTGACATTAAATTTTTTTCTGGTATTATTGTATTCATATCCCAGAAAAAAATCACGGAGCTGTGGTTTATTCCTTTGCCTGTCAACAGAGTCCTGGTATCTGTTTGTACTCCTGGCCCTAGCGATACTATCCTTTTCATGATAATCATTTATTTCTTCCCGCGTTAAAGGAGTGGCCCTGATATTTTCCCAATAGGCGGAATCTTTTTTATTGGCATCGTCCTCTACTTTTAGAATTTCGTTTTTAAAAAAATTTTTCGGATAAACCGGGTTTAAGTTGTAATCACTGATATTGGCATTAAAGTAGCCGTTTCCTTTAAATCCGAATGCTTTAAAATCAAACGTGAGGTTCAGACTCACCGGCATCCAGATACTGTCGCCCAGAATCGATGCATGCAGTTGTTTTATAGTAAGTGTATCAATAAAATTGATTTTAGATTCTCTGGTGAGTATCAGATCAAGGCCGGTGATCCTCCAGGTGCTGTCCTGGATATAAATGATGCCTGAAAAACAAGGATCTGTTTTGTGTTTTGGAACTACTTTTATTTTATTAATGATTTTGCCTTCACCTTTAATTGTACCCAGCAAATAATACCTGTAAAACAAAAAGGCGTTTTCGTTCAGTGGTGATGTAAACGGTTTGTCGCTTATATTTCCAAGCGAGATCAGGTTATTATAAAAATTCAGTTTCATGTCGCTGAGCTTGTTAAAGCTGAAGGATTTGGTATCACCGCTCACTTTGCTGCTGTACATGATCTCTTTTTCTTCTTCCGGTTTTTGAAAATGATATTTACTTACGCTTTCAGATAGATACACCACGCCTTTGATATCTGCGGTGTCTGACAGCTCTCCTCCGGTTAGTTTTAGAAGCCCCTTAATATTTTTAGGAATGGAATTTATCTTTTGAAGTCCTTTTATATAAGCTCTGCAGGTATATGCATCCAGCTGGTTGAGATAGTATTTCCTTTTTTTTATAGCACGGCGCATTATAGGGTAGGCGGGATCTTCACCAGCGCGTACCTCCACTTCCTTTAAGGAAATGCCGTCAGCGATAAGTGTTATATCCAGGGTTTTATTGCTGTTTATGATGACCCGTTCAGCTTTTTTTGAATAACCGATATACTGGTAGATAATTTCGTAGTTACCTGCGGGAAGTTTAAGGGTATACAGACCATTTATATTACTGATGGTGTTATATGGCGAACCTTTTACAAGGATAGTAGCAAAAGGAAGTGCGCCATCCTTATCCGATATTTTCCCTGATAAACTAAAAGTTTGTGAACTCGTCAGGTTTGTTAAAAGTATGAAAAAAAATACCGGTAATTTTTTATGCATGCAGCAGTCTTAATGTATTATGACGAAGTGCTTTAAAAAAAGTTACAGTACATTTATTTTTTATCGAAACCCATAAACGCGTATGAAATAATATTCGCTCCCATTTTGAGTGCTTTTGTTCTTGCCTCTTCGCTGTCGTTATGTACTTCAGCGCTTTCCCAACCGTCACCGAGATCGCATTCGTAATCGTAAAAACATACGAGGCGTCCTTTGTAAATCAGGCCAAATCCTTTTGGCGCGCCATTATCATGTTCGTGAATTTTTGGAAGGCCGGAATTAAAATCAAATTTCTGATGATAGACGGGGTGATCAAAAGGAAGTTCAACAAGATCCAATTCGGGAAATATTTTTTTAAGTTGCGGTCTCATAAATTTGTCCAGGCCATAGTTATCGCTGATATGGAGGAACCCACCTGCGATCATGTAATTGCGCAGGTTATCCGCTTCCTGATTCGAAAAAATCACATTTCCGTGCCCGGTCATGTGAATAAAAGGATAATTGAAAAGTTCCATGCTACCCGCGTCCACAATAGCCTGTTCGGGGTTGATGTTTGTTTTTATCTGTGCGTTGCAGAATTTTATGAGGTTGGGCAGCGAGGTTTCAAGATTGGCATACCAGTCGCCACCGCCATTGTATTTTAAGAGCGCTATCTGGTAAGAATAAGGTGGTTGAATAAATGAGAAATTAAGTGTGCTGAAAAGTAGAAGTAAGATCCAGGCTGGGAGTATTTTTTTCGGGTACCTCATGGGCTGTATTAATAAAATAAAGTGAAGTTAATTAAAATTACATACAGGTAAACTAAACACTTTTGTAAAACTCTGTTAATTCGATGGCCTGTTTTGCCTCCTTTACATCGTGAACTCTTAAGAGGCTTGCTCCGTTCAGTAAGGCAATCGTATTTAGCACTGTTGTTCCGTTGAGTGCCGTAACGGGGTTGGTGCCGATGATCCTGTTTATCATGCCCTTTCTTGAAACGCCGGCTAATATTGGAAGTCCAAGAGGAAGTAACTCCGACAAGTTTTTTAAGAGTTCGTAATTGTTTTCCAGGCTTTTTCCAAAACCAAAACCGGGATCCAGGATTATTTTTTTAAAGTTGAGTTTCCCAAGGATTTCAATTTTGTCGGCAAACTCTTTTTTAATATCCCGGACAACATCTGCGTAATGCGGGTTATCCTGCATGGTTTGAGGTGTCCCCTGAATATGCATCAGAATATAAGGAAGGTCAAGTTTAGCAACGGTCCCGAACATTTTTGGATCCAGGTTTCCCCCGCCGATATCGTTAATAACATCGGCTCCAAGCTCCGCACTGCGCATAGCTATACCAGACCTGTATGTATCAATGCTGATTAAAATACCCGGAAAATTTTTACGTATAAAAGGAAGTATTTCTTTCAGCCGTTCCCATTCAGTGTTTTCATCTGTTTCTTTTGCATTGGGCCGCGAGGAAGCTGCGCCAATGTCTATAATATGGGCTCCCTGGCTGATCTTCTCTTCCACATCGCGCAACACATCCTTTACCGAACCGTATTTGCCCCCATCGTAGAAACTGTCAGGTGTGATGTTAACAATGCCCATGATCAGGGGCTTATTAAATGTTATTATTTTCCCGTTGCAGGAATATTCAATTGGTTTAATTTCGCTAATTTTAGTGCTCATACATTTATGCAAAACACATCGCAACAATACGACGCAGCTATTTCTTTATGCAAAGATATCTTTTTAAAGAAGATGAAAGATTATGGAACTGCCTGGAGAAATTTAAGGCCAAAGTCACTCACTGACCAGATCTTCATTAAGGCCCAGCGCATTAAAAGCATAGAAGAAAAGGGTACACAAAAGGTGGCGGACGATATTACCGGTGAATATATCGGGATTATCAATTATTGTATCATTGCCCTAATACAACTCGAACTTGCCGGTGATACCCGTGTGGATCTTCCCTATGATGAGGTGGAGGGGCTTTATAATAGATACCTTGCCCAGACAAAAAAACTCATGGAAAATAAAAACCATGATTATGGCGAGGCCTGGCGCGACATGCGGATCAGCTCACTCACCGATCTTATCCTGATGAAGGTCTTCAGGGTGAAGCAGATTGAGGACAATGAAGGTAAAACAATAATCAGCGAGGGGGTGGATGCGAATTACATGGATATGATCAACTATTCCGTTTTTGCGCTGATCAAATTGACGCACAAAGGTTAAAAAAAATTAAGGAGCTTTTATTTAGTGATCTTACGCAATACATTTAGAAACTACTAAGGACAAACCAATAATCCCGCCGATGAAAAAATTTCTATCCTCAAGGTTCTTTCAGCTTATCTGGTCGTGTGGCCTGGCCGCTTTAATCTATCTGATCTGCCCACCTTGTTTTGCCAGGGATACTTTGTTTAAGATCCTGGTTCTGATACTCATCATATTAAATGTTTTTCCTTTTTTAGCCGAAAGCAAAGGAGTAATGAATGTGATCTTTTTCTGGTTTACACAGGCCGTGAGGGTTTTTGTCGGTGGGCTTTTTATTTTCTCGGGCGCTATCAAGGCAAATGACCCGGTAGGATTTAGCTATAAGCTTAAAGAATATTTTGAAGTGTTTCAGGCCGATACCGGTATGGCATTCTTTGAGTCCTTTGCCCACATTGCATTGCCACTTGCCGTTATTATTTGTGCCAGTGAGATCATCCTGGGAGTTATGTTACTGCTGGGAATTAAAACAAAATTAACCCTTGGACTTTTATTTGCACAAATAGCATTCTTTACTTTCCTTACCTTTTATTCCGCCTGTTATAATAAAGTAACACATTGCGGCTGTTTTGGGGACTTCTGGAAACTAAAGCCCTGGGAAAGTTTCTGGAAGGATGTGATCCTGATGGTCGCCATAACCATTTTATATGTGGGAAGGGCCAATATACGTGAGGCATTTGTGCCAATGCTTAACAGTTCTTTATTAATGCTGGGGATCATCTTTTCGATAGGTCTTCCCATATACGCCTATCGGAACTTACCACCGCTTGATTTCAGGGCATACGCACCCGGAGAGAATATAAAAGAGAACATGAAGTTTCCCGCAACCTATTCACCAGCGGTGATTGAAACCGGGTTTATTTATGAGAATTTAAAAACGGGTGAAAAGAAACATTTTAATTTGCAAAACTACCCATGGCAGGATACCCTGAACTGGAAATGGTTTGCGACAGACAACGTGGTGGTGAAAGACGCGGCGAATGAGCCAAAGATCACTGATTTTACTGTTAATAATCTTGATGGCGTTACTATTACCGATTCTCTTTTGAACGATAAAGATTATAGTTTCTGGCTGGTGATGCATGAACTGGCGCTCACTAAAGAAGATGCAACACTGATGGCGCACATTAATGATTTTTATAAACTGGCTTCAGATGAAAAATATAATTTTATCGCTTTAACTGCCAGCAGCGCGAAGGAAATAGATGAGTTTAAACACAAATACAATGCACTGTACGATTTTGCTACCGTTGATAATACTGTACTAAAGACAATGATCCGCAGTAATCCGGGACTTTTGCTGATCAAGGACGGAACAGTGATAGCCAACTGGCATTACAACAATTTCCCTGGCTTTAGTGATGTGAAGCAGAAGTTGATGAAATAGTTATAATTCATAGTTAATATAGGGTTCTTACGGGAGACCATCGACTATAAACGATTGACTATCGATTCCTAACCGCCGGTTGTCGACTAAAATCTGCTACCGCTTGCCATAACAGAGTATTTTCCTAATTTCATATTAGATATTATTGTTTTGTTAAGGTTAAATGGTATAGCAAGTGTGTATTTGTTGCTGGTTTATGCTTGGCAAACATGTCTGATTCATGGAACGAAAAATGGTTTATGTTCCATAATCCTCTTTTTTCTTTTTAATTCAGGCCAGGCTCAGCTCTTGTCGTCCGATTATCTGAAGTTGGCAGAAACCACTTACCAGGAAAAAAAATACCCCGAGGCTCTTGAGTATTATAACAAAGCAATTGACCTTGGAGCGAGTAATGCTGAGGTATATTTCAAAAGAGGCCTTGTGAAATTCTATTTAAAGCTGGATACGGAGGCAATCAATGATTATACAAAATCCCTTGAATTAAATCCGGGCAATTATGATGCTTATTATAGCAGGGGCTTATCGCAATTTTATCTAAAGGAATATCAGAGTGCGGTGGAGGACTTCAATAGATCACTCAGCCTTAAAGGAAATCATTCAAATTGTTATGCTTTCAGGGGAGCGGCTTATTTCTATCTTGGAAAAGATAAAGAATGCATTGAGGATGAAACAAAGGCCATGTGGTATGATAAAAAAAATGTTTACGCCTATTATTACAGGGGGCTGGCACGCTACCAGCTTATGGAGAACTGGGGGGTGATAGCGGACATGACTAAGGCGATTGGATTAAAGGAGAATTTCGAATACTATTATTACAGGGGACTTGCGAAATATGAAGTTAAGGATTATAAAGGAGGAATGCAGGATGCCAGCATGGCAATTCGGTTAAAACCTTCATTCGCTCCCGCTTATCTTGAAAGAGCCATGTGCCTGATTGTGGAGGGGGATGATGAAAATGCAATAAAAGATTTCACAAAGTCACTGGAACTGAAGCCCGATCAGGCAAAAGCGTATCATTACAGGGGCCTTGCCAAAAAATACCAGGCCGATACAACCGGCGCTTGTGAGGATCTTAAAAAGGCAAAAGAACTTGGTTTCGTTAAGTCGGGCGAAGAGTTGGTGAAGATTAATTGTAAGTAAAAAGATCAGCCGCGGATCCGATAGAAATCTATTGGATTCATGGATCACACCGATGAAAGAATTAAAAACGTGTCTTGTCCTGAAATAGGTTGACACTAAAAAGTCAACAGATGAACATAAAAAAGGCAAAAAAAGGACCTGCGTACAAAT
>Ga0208492_1001030_pt1 | contig 19738 bp, 12 predicted proteins | sample Subbioar_CSW14AB_FD_184820 | JGI IMG/M metagenome (GOLD analysis project Ga0208492, IMG submission 184820) | Serpentinite rock and fluid subsurface biosphere microbial communities from McLaughlin Reserve, California, USA - CR12Mar_CSW14AB (SPAdes) | ecosystem: Environmental > Terrestrial > Deep... | reverse complement strand
CCTGCATCGATCCCCATTTTCATGCCGGCTACCCCAAAACTCCGGTATTCGATTCAGGCAGCCGATTCAGCGAACGGATGCAGGCGATCCTCATGTTGCTTAAACCCAGCAAGTGTTGGGTGGGATGCATGGATAGCCCGGCCGCCGACATCGAGTCCGACGATCCTTTTGGCCCCTGGCAAAAAAGCGCGCGGACTTATCTGCGCGTTTGGTTCTTGGCCCTGCTCAGCGTTCCGGCGATTCTTTTTGGTATTGTCTGGGCGCTAAGGCGCGACCTTCCTCTTGCGGTGACTTTTGTGTTTTTGGGCTTGCTCGTCTGGTGGAGCCCCGCTTCGCAAGAAGCGCTGGCTAATGGCAATGCGGACTGGCTTTTTGGGGGCCTTTTACTCGCCTTGTGCCATGCGTTTTTCGTCCGCTACCACCAGGGCCCCAGCCTGCTTGCCTGGCTATTCCTCACGGCGGCGGGCTTGCTCGCCATTTTGGTGCAGCCGGTGTTCATGATCCTCGGCGCGCCTTTTTTCCTTGGCTATTACATGCGCGTCGGGCCGCGGCACGAATGGATCTGGCACGCCGGTCTCTGGACCGCCTCGATCATTCCCTTTCTGGTCCACTGCGACTGGTTGACCGACTGGGTCGGCTACTGGTGGATTCGTCAGCCCGCCTCACTGGAACTGGTCAGACCGGGCGAAGACTGGCTCAAGCCGTGGAAAGAACTGGTGCGCATCGGCGACCCGGCCTCGGGTCCGCTTTTTTTACTGGTGGGCGTGCTCTTTCTCTTGGGCTGGGGGGTGCTCCATTTTCTGGGCTCGCGCGCTTTGGGACGCGCATTTGCCTTTGTCGTGGCCAGCTTTCTGGGCCTGGCCGGGCTCGGATTTCTCTGGGAACCGGCCAGGCGACTCGAAGTGGAAGCTCTTTTTTTCACCGCCGTCTGGTTCTCCTTATTTCCCGCGGCCTTTGGACTTTGCAAGGGGTGCGAACTGCCCTACCTGCTTTATCGTTACTGGTCCGGCCAACCGCTCACTTTCGGGCCCAAGGGAAAGGTGGGAACCCTGAGCAAGGCCCTGGGCTTCATGGGAATCATCGCCGCCATCGCCTGGGCCGTTCACGCCGGGCCGAGGCTCGTGTCGCTTGGTCGCGACTATCTCGATCCCGATCCGCTCAAACGGCACCTGAACCCGCTGCAAACTCAGATCATCGAGCTTTTACGCACCAAAACGACCCCCACGGCCCGCATCCTCTGGGAAGACGGCCCGCAAAAGGAAGAGCAGGACCGCTGGACGGCCCTCTTACCCTTGTGGACGAACCGGACCTTCATGGGGGGCCTGGATGCCTGGGCCGGCATCGAGCACCTGGGCTCGGGCCTGGTCGATGGCAATCTGGTCGGCACGCCGGTGGGCGACCTGGAAAATCGAGACCTGGCCAACTATTTTGAGACATTTAATATCGGCTGGGTCGTCTGTCGTAGCAGCGCGGCCAAGACCCGGCTCGATGCCTACCCGGAAGCGACGCTGGCCGCGGAGGTGGGGTATCTCTCCTTCTATGTGCTCAACCGGCCTCATTCCTTCGTCCTGAGGGGCCAGGCCGAATGGCTGGAGCAATCCTCCGACGGGATCGTCCTGGCCAATTTGCAACCAGTCGACGGCCAGGTCGTGCTCAGCCTTCACTACCATTCCCATTGGGAGGCGATTCCCTCCCGCATCACGATCGAACGCGAACTCGATCCGCGCGATCCGATCCCGCTGGTGCGTTTGAAGCTGGACGGCCCCGTTTCCCGATTGGTTTTGCGCTACCGCCGCCAATAGCTGCCACAAGGTGACACGACATGAAACCTCTTCTTACGCTGGTGTTTTGGCCGGCCGTTGTCGCGGCAAGCACCGTTCACGCCGACTGGCCCTGTTTCCTGGGCCCCAACCAGGACCTGCACGCTCCGGCGGGCACCGTTTTGCCGCAGACCTTGGCAGGCAAACCGGCCTGGTCGATCCCCGTGGGCGTTGGGTTCTCTGGCCCCGTCAGCCGCGACGGCAAGGTTTTTCTTCACTACCGGCAGGCCGACACGGAAGTGCTGCTTTGCGCCGACCTGGCCACGGGCAAAGAGGTTTGGAAAACGGCCTGGCCAAGCCATTACGACGACCCTTACGGGCGAGGCAATGGCCCCCGCTCGACCCCCTGCTGCGATCGCGATCTGATTATTTGCCTGGGGCCGCAGGGGTTATTGAAGACATTTTCGATCTCCGATGGCAAGCCCGTCTGGCAGAAGGATCTCCTTGAAGCCTATTCGCCGCCTCCGAGCTTTTTTGGCATCGGCTTTTCGCCGATCGTCGCCGCCGGCAAATTGTGGCTCAATGTCGGCGGTCCCGAAGCGGGCATCGTCGCGCTCGACCCGGCCACCGGCAAGGAACTGCACCGTTTGGCCGGCTTCAAATCGAGTTATGCGACCCCCGTCGTCTGGAAGGACAAGAAAAATCAGGAGTGGTTGGGCGCCGTGACGCGTGAAGGGTTCGCGCTGATCAATCCGCGCACGGCGGCGGTTTCGGAGAAGATGCCCTTCCGTTCGCGGATGGACGCCTCGGTCAACGCCGCCTCCCCGGTGCGCACCGGCGACGGCCTCTTCTTGAGCGCGTGTTATGGCACGGGCGGCTGGTCGCTGACCGGTCCCAAGGTCGGGGCGACCACGCTCTGGAAAAACGACAAAACGCTTTCCAGTCATTTCGGAACGCCGCTTTATGCCGAGGGCCGGCTCTATGGGTTTCATGGCCGCCAGGAGGAAGGGGCGCTTTTACGCTGCGTCGATGCGGCCAAAGGCCAGGTTTTGTGGGAGAAAGAAGGCCTTGGCACCGGCTGGGTCATGCTGGCAGGCAACGACTTGATCGTCGTCGGCGAAAAGGGAGATCTGCTCGTCGGCGCGGCGAGCCCCAAGGGCTTCGAACCGCGAATGCAAGCCACGCCGTTCGTTGCGCCCGTGCTCGCCGCTCCAGCCTGGGATCAGGGTTATCTCCTTGTGCGCGATCCCAGGGCGCTGCATGGCTTCTTGATGAAATAGTCGAGTCGCCGCCGAACGGGAAAACGCGGATTGCCGCTAAAACCCAAACTGAATCGTTTCCCAAACAAACAGGGCGACCAAAAACAGGTGAAACAAAACGGACAGGGATAAAGCCACCAGGCTTACCGGCCGGGTCCATCCGCTCTCCCGCCAGTTGGTCCAGGCAGCCATTGCGCCAAGCACCAAACCGATCAGCGGTATCCAGCAAAAAATCAGCGCCACTACGGCAAGAACGCGCCCCATCTTCAGCTCGCGGCCTTGCATCTCGCGGGCCACAACCATCGAGGGAGTGACACCTTCAAGAATCGCCCGGGAAGGGCCCTCGATCAGGGTCATAAGGGTCAGGATCATCGACCACGGCAGAAGGAGCAACAGCCAGAGCAGATTCGCGGGTACGAGATTGACCAGGGCGCTTTTCCAGATGACAGCGCGCATGCAGGACGGACAGGCTCGCACCACCTTCACCTGCCAGATCGACCCGATCAGGTAAAAGACGCACCAGCGCATGACGCGATACTGCTTGAGACTGCGGGTCTCGGCCCCGCAAAGCGGGCAAATCAGCGTCTCGTCCAGCCGATCCAGTTCGTTGCCTTCCATGGAGTTTTCGTCGCCCTCCGTTCGCGTTGCTCACGAAGATGCCACAATCAGAAACAGAATCCCGACAGCAAGCGGCGGCAAGCGGGCCGCGGTATCAAGAAAATCAAATCCCAAGCGTTGCCAGCAGGTCCTCGGCGCAGCGGTAGTCTCCGATCACGAGATGGGCGCCCGCATGAACGAGCCGATTGCGCTTCCATTCGTTGACACCACTTCGTTTGACCTCATCGCTGGCCACCGCCACCGACGTGCCCCCCACTTTTTGAATCTCTTCAATTTCGACGAAGCCGTCGCCAAAACCGAGCAGTCCTTGAGCCGATCCGCCCAGTTCTTCGACAAGGCGGTCCACCACAATCTTCTTGGAGAAGTGGGTGAACTGATCGATGGCGCCATGGATGCGTCCGTCGAAATAGGGGGCCACGCCAAGAAGTTCCGCCTCGCGCTTCACATAGACTTCGTCGGTGCCGCTGGCCAGGACCAGTTTGAGCCCTTTCGCCTTCAGGCGATGAAGGATGTCGTGGCTGCCCGGCACCGTCCAGGCCTCGGGTTTGACCCGCCCGGAACTCAGATCTTCCAGCCGCCCCTCGATCCGCTTGAGCAGTCGCTCATGGTAACGGTGTTTGTAAACGAGCGGCTCTTCAGGAGTGCCCCCGCGCTTGCGAATTTCGTCGGCCAGTTGAATCATCTGGTAAATGGTCTGACGGCCATTGAGTTTCATCACAAACTCTTCGACGAGGCGCGCCAATTCCGCTTCGGATTCCTTCGTCCCGGTCTTTTTCAGCTCTTCGACCATCAAGGGAATCATGACCTCGGGCCACCCTTCGCGAATGAGCGAAAGCGTGCCGTCAAAATCGAACATCACCGTCGTGAATTGGCCCCGGGTATGATCCTTCCGAACGACTTCGACAGACATCGACTACCAACCTTTCCACAGGATGACCAATTGCCTTGAATGGGTCTGACCGGGGACTTGATCCGTGATGGCACAACCCGAAAAGTTAGAATAGAACCTGCAATCCGGATAACCGTTAGACCTTACCAAAACTCCCGGTGGATTTCCGCAACTCACTCTAGATAATTTGGATGAATTGGGCATTATGGGGTAGTAAAACCACCTCTGGAGCTCCTCCCATGACCGTCCTCGACCTGCTCCAATCCTGCCATGTTGAACACGAGGTTTTCAATCACCCGCCTGCCTATTCCGCGCAAAGGCGGGCAAAGATTTTGCACACCCGTGGTCATTGCGTGGTCAAGTGCCTGCTGATGACCGGACCCTTTGGCCGCTTTCTTGCTCTGTTGCCCGCTGACAGGCGCGTCCATTTCCCCACGCTTTCGCGCGAATTGGGGGGGAAGGTCACTCTGGCTCGCCCAGAAGAGCTCGAACCGCTGTTTTTGGAATGCGAGGGCGGAGTCGTTCCTCCTTTTGGCCGGCCCTTCGGTTTGGGGATGGTGCTCGATGATTCGATCCTTTCGACGGAAACGATCGTCGTCGAAGGCCGCCATCACATGGAAGCCATTCGCCTGAAATGTTCCGATCTGGAACGGATGGAATTGCCGCGCCGGGTCGCCTTCAGTCAGCCCTGGCCCATGATCAAGGCCTCCTAGATCATCGCCTCTTAGGTTCGACGGCAGCCGGCGTGTTGATCTTTTGCGGCTTTTCGGCGCAACCAACTCCTGTCTTTTCTCGGCGCCCGAGCAACGGTTCCAGGCTCGGCCTCTTGTTTGGCATCGCTTAGGTTCAAAAATAACCCCATGGACGGGGCAATCAATGCGCAACGACTTTGGATACTCACGGGCCCGACCGCCTCGGGGAAATCGGCCCTCTCGCTCGAAATCGCCCGCGTTCACCCCGTCGAGATCGTCAATCTCGACTCGATGAGCATCTACCGGGGCATGGACATCGGCACCAGCAAGGTGCCCGCCCTCATCCGCCAGGAAATCCCCCATCACCTCATCGATGTGCTCGATCCCTGGGAATCGGGACACATCGCCTGGTGGCTGGCTCAAGCCCATCAAACGATCGCCGAAATTCAGTCGCGCGGAAAAATTGCCCTCCTCGTGGGGGGCACGATGCTTTACCTGCGGGCCTTTCTGCGCGGCATGGACCCCGGTCCGCCTCCCGACCCCGAATATCGTTTGACGCTCGAAAATCTGGCGCACCAAAACGGACCGGTTTCTCTATTTGAGTCGCTTGAAAAACTCGATCCGGTCGCCGCCGCGCGCATCCAGCCGACCGATACGCGCCGGGTCATCCGCGCCATGGAAATCCTCCGCGCCCGCGGCCAGACCGCCTCCGCGCAAAATCACTGGTCCAACGCCGCCACCCGGCCCGAACACGGCCGCTGGATCGGTCTGGATCTACCCCGGCCGGAATTGCGAAGCCGTATCGCCACCACCGTTCGCCGGATGCTCGAGCAAGGCTGGCTGGACGAGGTTTCCAGGCTGATGCACTTGAGCCAACCCTGGAGCCGCGAGGCCGCTCAGGCCATCGGTTACAGCCTCCTCAAACGGCACCTTGAAGAAGGAGGACCGTTTGGCCCGGTCGCCGAAAAAATCGTTCAGGGGACCTGCCAGTTCGCCAAGCGCCAACAGACCTGGATGCGGTCCATGTCGGAATTGCAGCTTCTGTGCCCTGACGACGCGCGAAAAATCTTTCTGGAGTAGCGGTTTGCGACTCAACGAATAGTGAGCAATGAGCTATAATGTCGCACATGAGCGAACTTCGTCCCCAAACCAGTCTTGTCACCTTTCGTGTCCTTGAAGGAAACGACCGGGGCAAATATTACCCGAAGCTCATCCTCCCGCTGACGATCGGCCGGGAAGACGGCAACCATATGCGACTGGACGACGAGCGGATCAGCCGCTTTCACGCCAAGGTCCAGTCCGATGGCGACGGCATCATCCTCACCGACCTGGAAAGCACCAACGGCACCCGGGTCAACGGCCACGACATCACCATCCGCTGCCTGCGCCCCGGCGACCGGATTCAGATGGGCCGCACCGTGTTGCTGTTCGGCAGCGCCGAGGAAATCGCCGAACGCTCGCGCTTGCTCGCCTCGGCCAATAATCCCGAGGTCAAGGTTGACGGCACCGACGGCGAAGGCCATTCCAGCCACTCCACGGTCATGACGGCCGAGTTGGCCAAGCTGCATAGTTTCGATCACTCGCCCGACATTGGCGGCCTCGAACCGGTCAAGGAACTCCTCGGCCAGGTGTTTCAAGGAAATCGCCCGCTCCCCCCCCTGCCCGAAAAACTCAAAGCTTCCGAAATTGCCCGCTTTGCCGAAATCTTCGACTTCCTCCACAGGCAAATGGCCCTCTCGATGATCGAGGGGGTGGAAACCCAAAACGGCGACGCCACCCGGGTTCCCTTCGATTCCTGGCAACGCCTTCATGCCGTGCAAATGGCCCTGGGAATGTACCTTCGGGCGATCACTCGCCGCGACGACTAGTCTTCCTTGCGATTTCACGGTCCGTGAGTCCCGATTCCTGCCGAACTTCAATCCTCCGGTTCGCGTTTCCTTCCGTCTGTTTTCTTCTAGGTTCATGCTCGGCGGATCTTCATCGCCGGCCGTTTTCTTTTTGATCGTCCACCCGTAACTGGAATCGTTTTTTCGTTTTCTCTGGTGGTCACCGGTTGTCTTTTTTTGGAAAAGCCGCTCGTCATGGATGCCGCGAATCGACCCTTCGTTCACCTTCATTGCCATAGCCACTTCAGCCTCCTGGACGGCGCCAGCCGCTTGCCCGAGCTTTGCAAGGCCGTCAAAACCCAGGGGATGAACTCGGTCGCGCTCACCGACCATGGCAACCTCTATGGCGCCATCGAGTTCTACGGCGAATGCAAGAAGGCGGGACTCAACCCGATCGTCGGCTACGAGGCCTATGTCGCGCCGACCAAACGCACCGAACGCGAAGGCAAACGCCGCGGCGAAGCCGGATTTCACCTGACGATGCTCGCGCAAAACGCGACCGGTTTTCGCAACCTGATCAAGATGGCATCGATCGCCTTCCTCGAAGGCTTCTACTACATTCCGCGCATCGACAAGGAGTTGCTCGCGGCCCACAGCGAAGGGATCATTGTCCTTTCCGGCTGCGCCTCCAGTGAATTCAGCGACCATATCCTCAAGGAAGATTTCCAGGGGGCCGAAAAACTCGCCAGCTGGTTTGCCAAAACCTTTCCCAAGCGCTTTTTCGTCGAGATCCAAAACAACGGCATCGATATCCAGCGCGAATGCGCCCAGGGCGCCATTCAGATCGCCAACAAGATGGGGCTGCCCCTCGTCGCCACCTCCGACGCCCACTACCTGACCAAGGACGACGCCCCCGCCCACGATGTGCTGCTTTGCATCAACACCGGGCGCAAACTCAACGACCCCAACCGCATGCGCTATGGGTCGGATCTGTTTTACATCCGCCCCCCGCATGAGATGTACGACCTGTTCCCCGGCCAGGACGAGGCGGTCAAGCGCAGCCAGGAGATCGCCGACAGCGTTCATTTGGCCCTCGATTTCAGCAAACGCCATTTCCCGGTGTACACGCCCCCCGAAGGCAAGACCCCCGAAGAGCATCTGCGGGAAAAATGCGCGGCCGGCTTGCACATGCGCTATGGCGCCAGCCCGCCCCAACCGGTGCTCGACCGTCTCGAGCATGAACTCGGCATCATTTGCCGCATGGGCTTTGCCAGCTACTTCCTCATCGTGGGCGACTTTGTCCGCTTCGCCGTGGAAAACGGCATCCCGGCCAGCGCCCGCGGTTCGGCCTGCGGCGCGCTTGTGAGCTATGTACTCGAACTGAGCCATGTCGATCCGCTGGAATACGACCTCCTCTTCGAACGGTTCCTCGACCCCAACCGCTCCGAGGCGCCCGATATCGATATCGATTTTTGCCAGGAGCGCCGCGAAGAGGTGCTCGCGTATGTCCGGCAAAAATATGGCGACGCCTCGGTGGCCCAGATTGGCACCTTCGGCACCATGGCGGCGCGCGCCGCGATCAAGGATGTCGGCCGGGCGCTTGACGTGCCGCTTGAAAAGGTGAACCAACTCGTTGGCTTCATCCCCAAAACCCTCGGCATCACCCTGCCCGAGGCACTGGATGAAAGCCGCGATTTGAAGATGGTCTACGAGACCGATCCGGAAATCACGAAGCTACTCGACATCGCCATCCGATTGGAAGGGACCAACCGCAACGCCGGGACCCATGCGGCCGGCGTGGTCATTTCGAACGGTCCGCTCGTCGATTATGCTCCCTTGCAGCGGGTCGTACGCAAAGGCGATGACGGCGGCGCCAACGACGCGCCGGTCACGACCACGCAGTGGACCATGGAAGATCTCGAGAAGGTCGGCCTTCTCAAAATGGATTTTCTTGGCCTGCGCACGCTGACCTTGTTGGAAAACGCCGTCCGGCTCATCCGCCTAAACCGCGGCATCCAGGTGGATCTGAAGGCGCTTCCTCTCGACGACCCGGAAACCTATGCCTTGCTGCAGCGCGGCGACGCCAAGGGCGTCTTCCAGTTGGAAAGCGACGGGATCCGCGAACTGCTCAAACGCTTGAAGCCCGACAACATCCGCGACATCATCGCCTTGATGGCGCTCTATCGTCCCGGCCCGCTCGAAGGCGGCATGGTCGACTCGTTCGTCAACCGCAAACACGGCCTCGAAAAGCCATCTTATGCCCATCCGGTGATGGAGGAGATTCTTAAAGAAACCTACGGCGTCATGGTCTACCAGGAACAGATCATGCGCATCCTGAACCGGCTTGGGGGGATCGAACTTTCGAGCGCCTACGCCTGCATCAAGGCGATCTCCAAGAAAAAGCACGAGATCATCGACCAGCGAAAAGGCGAATTCATCAAGGGTGCGATCCAGCGCGGCCTCGCCGAAGAAATCGCCGAAGAGATCTTTCAACTAATCGTGGTCTTCGGCGGTTACGGCTTCAACAAAAGCCATACCGCTGCCTACGCCCATATCGGCTACCAGACCGCCTATCTGAAGGCTCACTTCACGCCTGAATTCATGGCGGCGCTGCTCACCAGCGAAATTGAAGACGCGAACAAGCGCGATATCCTCGTCGAGCATATTGACGATTCGCGCCGGCTGGGCGTGGAGGTGCTTCCCCCCAACATCAATCAAAGCCAGGCCGATTTTACAGTGGAAAAGGGGCAAATCGTCTTTGGCTTGCTCGCCATCAAGGGGGTTGGCCGGCAGGCGGCCCAGGAGATTTCTCGCGCGCGCGCAGAAGGCGGCCCCTACCGCGATATCTTCGATCTGTGCGAACGGATCGACTCGCGCCAGGTGCCCAAGGCGGCGCTGGAAAAGCTCATTTGCGCCGGCGCGATGGACTGCTTTCCCGGGCACCGGGCTCAGTTCATGGCCGTGTTGGCCCGCGCCATGCAAGCAGCGCAAACTCGCATCAACGACCGCAAAGTCGGCCAGCGCGGCCTGTTCGAAGCCGAGGTGGCCGCCGGCCCCCCCGTGGCCGAACCCTTGCCTCAGGCTGAATGCTGGTCGGATACCGAGAAACTCAAGCGCGAGAAGGAAGTCCTCGATTTCTACATCACGAGCAATCCGCTCTCTCACTACGAAAAAGACCTGCGCAATTTGACCGATAGCACGATCGCCATGCTCACGCAACGGCCTCCGAGCGAAACGGTCACCATTGGCGGCCTGATCACCGGCATCAAAATCAGCAATACCAAGAAGGCCCGCAACGGCAACACCCGTTTCATGCGCTTCAAACTGGAAGACATGACCGGGGCGATCGAATGCGTCATTTGGCCCGACGACCTGTCGCGGATGAAAAAAGAACCGAAGGAAGACGAGCTCTGGTTCGCCACCGGCGATCTGGAACGCAATCGCGATCAGCCCAGCTTCGTCGCCCGCAAGATCATCGATGCCCAGCATGCCCGCCGCGAACTGGCGAAGGGGCTGTTCCTTAAATTGGAACTCAACCGCAATAACGCGGCCGACATCGACCGCATCGGCCAGATTTTGCGCGAAGCCCCGGGTCCACTGCCGGTCTTTCTCGACATTCAGGATCGTCTCGAACGCAAGGTGGTCGTGCGTCTTTCGAAGCAATGGTCCATCGCTCCCGAAAAAATCGCGGAAAACCGGCTGCTCGATCTGCTTGGCACGGCCAATGTGAAATTGGGTTGACCGGATTCGGGCCAGGGGACGGCACCTCGTTGTCGATCGGCACCAGGAACACGGCAGGACATCGGCCTGACTGAATCGCCACGGCGGTTAACGGAGCGGTTGCCAGATGGTAAAATGAGGACGGATCGACCCAACCGCCGCGCGCCCACGACTGCCTCCCTCCCGCCTTCGCCCACGAGTTTCTCCATGAATCCGGTCTGCCTGGCCCTGCCGCTTCTTCTGATAGGACCTCCCGCGCAAACTCAGAAGCCCAGGGTGAGTTTCAATCATCAGATCAGGCCCCTGCTCTCGGATCGCTGCTACACCTGCCATGGCCCCGATGAACGCACGCGCAAAGGGGGCTTGCGCCTCGACCTGCGCGAAGCGGCCCTGGAAGCGGGCGCCTTCGTTCCCGGCAAACCCGAAGAGAGCGAACTGGTCGTTCGCCTTCATGCCGACGGCAAAAAACTGATGCCGCCGGCAAAAACCAATTTAACCCTGAGCGCTCAAGAAAAAGCGACGCTGGCCCAGTGGATCGCCGAAGGGGCCGTTTACGAACCTCACTGGGCATTCACTGCCCCCACGGCGGCCTCCTCCGCGATGGTGCATCCACAAAACCCCACCTGGGTTAAAACTCCGGTCGATGCGTTCATCCTGCACCGCCTGGAAAAGGAAGGCTTGCAGCCCTCTCCCCCGGCGGCGCGGGAACTGTGGCTGCGACGCGCGTCGTTCGACTTGACCGGCCTGCCTCCCACGCCCGCCGAACGGGAAGCGTTCCTCAAAGATTCGTCTCACAACGCCAAGGAAAAACAGGTTGACCGCCTGCTCGCCAGTCCCCGCTTTGGAGAACGGATGGCGCTCATCTGGCTCGATCTGGCCCGCTACGCCGACTCCTATGGCTACCAGTCCGATGGCGATACGGACTTTTGGCCCTGGCGCGACTGGGTGATCAAGGCATTCAACGAAAATCTGCCCTATGACCGGTTCATCGAGTGGCAGCTCGCCGGCGACCTGATTCCCGGGGCAACGCGCGATCAACGCCTGGCCACCACCTTCAATCGCCTGCACCGGATGACCAACGAAGGAGGGAGTATTCCCGAAGAATGGCGCCTCGAATATGTTGCCGACCGGCTCCACACTTTCGGCACCGCGTTCCTTGGGCTCACTTTCGAATGCTGCCGCTGCCACGATCACAAATACGACCCGATTTCGACCAAGGACTATTACTCTCTTTCGGCTTTTTTCAACAACCTCGACGAATGGGGCACCTACGACTCGGCACGCTACAAACCAACACCCACCCTAGCGCTTCCAAGCGCAGAGCAAGAAGAGCGGCTCAAGCAAGCCAAAGCCAAGGTCCGTGCTTTGGAGAGCCGCGAACCCCAGGTAAGAAGCGCGGCCCTCGCCGGTCTGGAAGCCTGGCTTGCGGACCTGCCCAAGTTGCCGCGACCCCTTGCGGGCGAAGTGGGACGCTACTCGTTCGAGAAGGAAACAAAGGAAGGAACGATCCTCAACCAGATCGACCCTTCCAAGCCCGCGAGCCGCTCCGTTTCGAACACCCTGACCGAGGGCCAAAAAGGCCAGGCGATTCAGTTCACGGGAGACGACCCGGCCACCTTTCCGCTTCATCTGGTGCTGGAACGCGATCAGCCGTTCACCATCGCACTCGATCTCTGGTGGCCAGGCGACCTTCCGCATGCCCTGATTTTTCACCGCTCCGCGGGCACCGATACCGGATTCCATGGGCCTGAAGCTTTCGTGGAGAATGGCAAGCTGGTCTTTTCGCTGGTGCGTTTCTGGCCAGGCAATGCCGCTTCGGTGCGAACGAAGGACCTGCTACCCAAGGAAACATGGACGCATGTCGCCTTCAGCTACGATGGCAGCGGCAAGGCCTCGGGGCTGCAGATCCTCGTCCATGGTAAGAAGCAAGAACTCACCATTGAGCGCGACAACCTCGTCAAAAACATCGAGCCGGCAGGCGGCGGCATCGTCGTGGGGGAGCGCATGCGCACTCCGGGTTTGCGCCGTGTCAAAATGGACGAGTTGCGCATTTTTTCGCGGGTGCTCAGCCCTGTGGAAATCGAAGATCTGGCGGATGGCAAATCCCTCGGCGCGGCGTTCCTCGCAAAGAAGAAACAGGCACTTGGGGAGTATTGGCTCGCCCAGCCGGAAGGGGCTCTGGCCGCCCACCGAAAAGATCTGCAGGCAGCAAGGCGCGAGCTTTTCGCGGTGGAGACGGAGATCGCCGAAATCCCGACGATGCAGGAAATGCCCGAGCCCAGGAAAGCCTACATCCTGGCGCGCGGCGCTTACGATTCGCCTCGCGACAAGCCGGTCGATCGCGCCATTCCCGCGGCCCTTGGCGGCTGGAAGGACGAGTATCCGAAAAACCGCCTGGGGCTGGCCCGCTGGGTGACGGCGCCGCAAAATCCGCTGGCCTCACGGGTCGCGGTCAATCAGTTCTGGCAGCTCTTCTTTGGCAAGGGACTGGTGAGCACCTCGGAGAACTTTGGACTTCAGGGCAATCTTCCCAGCCACCCGGAACTGCTTGACTGGCTGGCACGCGACTTCGTTGGCAAGGATTGGAATGTCAAGGAGCTTTGCAAAATGCTGGTGCTCTCTAACACCTATGCGCAAAGCAGCGCGGCCAGCGCCGAGCTCCTCGCGAAAGATCGCGACAACATGCTTTACGGCCGCATGTCGGCCAGAAAACTTCCCGCCGAACTGTTGCGCGATTCGGCGCTTTATTGCGGGGGACTTCTGGCGGAAAAAACCGGCGGCCCGCCGGCCAAGCCTTATCAGCCTCAGGGGCTTTGGCGCGGCCAAAATGCCTTCCTTCCCGAATATGTCGCGGATAAAGGAGAGGGGTTACATCGCAAAAGCCTTTACACCTTCTGGCGGCGAACCTCGCCCCCGCCCAACATGCTCGCCTTCGATGCGCCCACCCGTGAAACTTGTGTCGCCCGGCGCCAGCCGACCTCGACCCCCTTGCAGCCGCTTGTACTTCTCAACGATCCGCAGTGGGTCGAGGCGGCCAGAGGCCTGGGAGCGCGCATGCTTGCAAGCGGCGGTTCAACGCGCGAGCGCATTGGCACCGGGTTCCAGATCGTCATGAGCCGCTCTCCCGAGGCGAAGGAATTGGAGCTGCTTGAGCGGCTGTGGGAAAGTCAAGAAAAAGCATTTACCGCTGATCCCAAGGCGCTCAAGGGGTTTCTGGGAATTGGCGAGTGGAAGGCGCCCGAGTCGATCGACCCGGTGCGCCTGGCGGCGGCAAGCTCGGTGGCAGCCGCCCTGCTCAATCTCGATGCCGCGACGACCTTGCGCTAGGAGCCAGACCCATGAGATTTACAGACGCATTCGATCCGCTGGCTTGGACGCGGCGCCACTTTCTGGGAAGCGGCCTGGGCCTGGGCGGCCTGGCCATGGCGCAATTGAGCGCGGGCGCGAATTCGGCCGGGACGATGAATCCGCTGGCCGCGCATTTTGCTCCCAAGGCAAAACGGGTCATCTACCTCTTCCAGTCAGGCGGACCGGCGCAGCAGGAACTGTTTGACGACAAACCGCTTTTGCGCGAAAAGAATGGTCAGGATCTGCCCGAAAGCGTGCGCCGCGGTCAGCGCTTGACGGCCATGTCGGTCAACCAGGCGAGTTTTCCGCTGGCAGGCTCGGCCTTTGCTTTCAAGAAGCACGGCCAGTGCGGCATGAACTTGAGCGAACTGTTGCCTCATACCGGGTCGATGGCCGACGACATCTGCCTGATCCGCTCGGTCTACACCGAGGCGATCAACCACGACCCGGCGATCACCTTTTTGCAAACCGGTTCCCAGATCGCCGGCCGGCCCTCCCTGGGCGCCTGGGTCGGTTATGGCCTGGGAACCCTGGAGCAAAACTTGCCGGCGTTTGTCGTGCTGGTCACCAAGAACAAAAGCGATCAGCCGCTTTACGCGCGGCTTTGGGGCAGCGGCTTCCTCGATTCGCGCTACCAGGGGGTCAAATTTTCTTCAGGCAAGGATCCGGTCTTTTATCTGTCGAACCCGGAAGGCGTCTCCGCGGAAGCAAGGCGCGGCCTGCTCGACACGATTGGCCAGCTGGACAAGATTCAGCAATCACGGGAAAACGATCCGGAACTCGATTCCCGCATCGCGCAATACGAGATGGCTTACCGGCTGCAGACTTCGGTGCCCGAACTGGCCGATATGGCCAACGAGCCCGAATCGGTGATGCGCCTTTATGGGCCCGACGCCCGCGTGCCGGGCACCTTTGCCTACAACTGCGTGTTGGCCCGCCGGCTGGCGGAAAAGGGCGTCCGCTTCGTCCAGCTTTACCACCAGGGGTGGGACCAGCATGGCGGCCTGCCCAGCGCCATCAAGGTTCAAGCCAAGGAAACCGACCAGCCTTCGGCAGCGCTCATTCGCGACTTGAAGCAGCGCGGCATGCTTGACGACACCCTGATCATCTGGGGCGGGGAATTTGGGCGTACCAGCTATTCCCAGGGGAAACTGAGCCCGGGCAACTATGGCCGCGATCATCATCCGCGCTGCTTCAGCGTCTGGATGGCCGGCGGCGGCGTCAAACCCGGCTTTATTTACGGCAATACCGACGCTTACGGCTACAACATCGCCGATGATGCGGGCAACCCGCTCATGCCCGACAAGCACAGCCACACCCCAGGCGCGGTCCATGTGCACGATCTGCAGGCGACCATCCTGAAACTACTGGGAATGGACCACGAGAAGTTGAGCTACAAGTTTCAGGGCCGCCGCTTCCGGCTGACCGATGTCCATGGACATCCGGTGGATGAGATCCTCGCCTGAGGATAGGGATGAGAGTTACCAACCAACCAACCTACCTACCTACCTGCTCACCGGCGATTGGCAGGCGAACGCGTCTGGGCGGTGAGTTCGAAAGCAGTCGCTCTTAGGCGCTCTTGCGCAACAGGGCCAGTTCGGCGGCAGGCGCGTGTTCCTGCGACAGCGGTGCGAGGTTGGGACCGCCCAACCAGCGGGGCAAGCCGAGATAAAACAGCGTACCGAACGAGCGGGCGCATTCGGTGAAGTTGACCTTGGACGCGCCGTCGCGGCGGTTGGCGAAAAGAATGGGCGTTTCGCCGATGCTCGCGCCGGCGCGATGGCAGCGAAGCAGCATTTCTTCCTGAAACGAATAGCCGACCGAGATCAGTCCCGCGAAATCGATCCGCTTGAGGACTTCGGTCTTGTAGGCGCGGTAGCCGCCGCTGTTATCGCGGGCAGGCAGGCGGTGAAGCGTTCGCACAAACAGATTGACCGACCGGCTCAAAAGAAAACGGAGCATCGGCCAGTCCTTGGTGCCGCCGCCGGGAATGTAGCGCGACCCGATCATGACCTCTTTGTGGCCCAGGCCCTTGAGCAGATCGGAAAGGTTGGCGGGGTCGTGGCTTAAGTCAGCATCCATGGTCACGACGGCGTCATAGCCCTGGGCGATGCCGAATTTCATCGCCTGCACCATGGCGGTGCCCAAGCCCTGTTTTCCGGGGCGATGCAGCACATGGATTCGGCCCAACTCCATCGCCAGCTTTTCGGCCAGTTTGCCGGTACCGTCGGGAGAGTTGTCATCGATGACGAGCATGGCCGATTGTGGCGAGTGCTCGCGGATCGCGTGGATCAGCTTGGCGATATTTTCGCGTTCGTTGTAGGTTGCTACCGCCACCAGGCTCCGCGTCATCGCATTTGCCGACATTTTTTTCCCTTTCGAGCCCTGGAATTGGCGGTGACCTGGGTTTGACTTGCGTTTTGCTGTAAAAAAGACTTCGGCATTTTTCCTGAAAAACTCCAAATTCCTGGTGTTTCCCCCATGGCGCAATCCGTCACCATCAACTGCCCGAAGTGCAAAACCCGCCTGATGGTACCCGCGGAGTCTTTAGGTGCCAAGATCCAGTGCCCCAACTGCAAAGTGACCTTGCAAACACAAGCCCCTAAGGCCCCCAGCGCCCCGGGAGCCCCCAAGCCTCCTGCGAAACCCGCTGCGCCCGCGACTTCCGCAAAGGCGCCAGCCCCTCCCGCCAAAGGAGCGGCACCCAATAGCCCGGCGAGCGGAAAATCGCCCCCCGCGAAGGCGCCGGCAGCCCCCGCCACGGACGCCGCGAAAAACGCCTACAGTTTTGCCGACGACGAGGAAGACAACGTCGAATATGGAGTCAACAAAGAAGAGGATGTACCCCGTTGCCCCAATTGCGCCGAAGAGCTTGAAGACGAAAGAGATGTGATCTGCGTGAACTGCGGTTACAACCTGCGGGAACGGGTCCTATACCGCACGCGCAAGATGGTTCATAAGGGGTTTGGCGACTATTTGATCTGGCACAGTTTGGCGATCCTTTTCACCATTTTGGTCATTGGCTTGATCGTCTGGAATGTGCTCGTGTTCACCGCGCTACCTGGCTGGCTCGGTGGTGAGGAATCCTGGGCTGGATCGTTCGTCGCCCATAACATCTTTCGTCTCTGGAATACCCTTTTCAGCCTTTATGGGATTTGGGTGATGGGGAAATACACCATCATCAGATTCTTCATCCATCCCCATCCCCCCGAAGAAGAGATCCACAATCACTAAAACAAAAAGCCCTTCCCGATATTGGGAAGGGCTTTTTGTTTTTCACTTACCAACGCCAGAATTAGCGGCTGGCGGTGGTGACGGTGGCGGGTGCGAATTCGGCGCTCAGGTCGAGGACGCTTTCGCGGCCCGCTTGCACGGTGACCTTCTTTTCGATCACAACGGCCGATTCATCGCCTTCGCGGCGAGCGACGATTTCGTAGTGGTAGGTTTGGCCAGCAACGAGCTCGGGCGTGTTGAACACCTGGGATTCGTTCTGACGGCGGGTCAGGTAGCCGTTGACGTAGATCTTGACGTCGACGGGAGCCTTGACGAGCAGACGAGCGTTGCCTTCCGCCATGGCGGACTGGCCCTTGCCTGCTGCCTGGCCCTTGGGAGCTTGGCCCTTCATGGCAGGAGCGGAAGGAGCCTGGGTGCCCTTGCCAGCCGGAGCTTGGGTGCCCTTGCCCATGGGAGCCTGGGTGCCCTTGCCCATCGGAGCTTGGGTCATGGGAGCCTGGGTGCCCTTGCCAGCCGGAGCCTGGGTGTAACCCTTGCCCATCGGGGCCTGGCCGCCCTTGCCGTAGGTCACATAGTCGCCCTTGCCGTAAACGACGGGCTCGTAGGAGCTGACATAACCGCCTCCGCAACCGTAGCAGCCGGAGCTGTAAACGACGCCGCCGCAGCAACCGAAGCAGCCCGAGCTGTACACAACGCCGCCGCAGCAGCCGAAGCAGGAGCTGTAAACGGGGGTGTAGCAGCAGCGGGGAGCGTAATACACCGCACCGCCACAGCAGCCGTAGCAGGAGCTGTAGGAGACGGTGGGGCCACAAAGGCGATGAAACGAAGGCGTTTCCGCGCCGGAAGTCAACAGAGTTGCTAGAACCAAGCTGTACATCGAGATATCTCCAGATAGAACCATGACGCCTCGGTTAGACTCCCGGCGTCGACAGGCTCATTATAAAAGGGCCAAAACAAACTGAATAGGTAATTTGAGGATTCTGAGGGAAAAGGTTTAACTTTTCCGTTAAGCGTGGTTCTCGGATCTTCTCTCGATTTGACAGGGCCCTCGTCATTAACATGATGGAAAATGCGGAGATTGATTCATGCCTCGTCGTAACCTCTCCTGGATGGCCGGAATTCTCGGCCTCTCGCTTGTGGGTCTGGCGGTTTATGCTTACGCCCCGTCGCGCGAAATGGACCGCGATTACGCGATGGTGCGCCTGCTTGTCGATGTGCTGCACGAAGTCCGCGGCCGCTACGTCAAACCGCTCGACGAAAAGCGGGAACGGCTGCTCATCGAAGAGATGATCAACGGCGGCCTCGAACGCCTCGATCCTTATTCCTCTTACATCAATCCGCACGAATACAAGCAGTTCAATACGACCAACAAGGGTCACTACGGCGGCATCGGCGTCCAGGTCACCCGCGACCCGCGCACCAACCTGCTCCAGGTCATTAGCCCCATGGCAGGCAGCCCCGCGTATGAAGCCGGAATCATCGCCGGCGACTTCATTCTGAAAATCGAGGGGAAACCCACGGAAGACGTCCCGGTCAACGACGCGGTCAACCTCATTCAAGGCGACCCCGATACCCCGATCAGCCTGACGATTCTCCACGAAGGAGAGAAAACGCCCGTCGAGATCACCTTGCGCCGGGCGATCATCAGCCTGCCCGCCGTGCTTGCCGATACCCGCGTTTCGGGCACCAAGGACTGGGATTTCATGCTGGATAAGGCCTCGAAAATCGGCTACATCCGCATCACCACCTTCAGTGAGACAGCCGCCAAGGAAATGAGAGCGGCCATGGACACCTTGCTGTCCCAGGGAATGAAGGGCCTGGTCCTCGACTTGCGCAATAACCCCGGAGGCCTGTTGCGTTCGGCGGTCGAAATTGCCGACATGTTTCTCGATCACGGCAAGATCGTCAGCACCCGCGGCCGCGGACCGGGCGAAGAGACGTTTGACGCCAAATCCGACGGTACGATTTTCCTGCCCACGGCCGAACATCCGATGGTGGTGCTGATTAACCGAGGTAGTGCCAGCGCCAGCGAGATCCTTGCCGCCGCCTTGCAAGACAATGGCCGCGCCGTCGTGATCGGCGAACGATCGTTCGGCAAGGGAAGCGTGCAAAACGTCATCGAGATGGAGAACCGCCAAAGCGCGCTGAAATTGACTACGGCCAGCTACTGGCGCCCAAGCGGCAAGAACATTCACCGCTTCCCCGAAAGCAAGGAAACCGACGACTGGGGCGTCAAGCCGGACCAGGGCTTCGACATCAAACTGACGCCTGAGGAATACCGCGACTATTACCTGTGGCGCGTGGACCGCGACATCATCCGCGACGGCAAGAAAACCGAACCGGAGAAGGTTCAACCCAAGGCCGAAACGGCCCAGAAGACTGAAGACAAGGC
>Ga0208492_1001029_pt1 | contig 19768 bp, 19 predicted proteins | sample Subbioar_CSW14AB_FD_184820 | JGI IMG/M metagenome (GOLD analysis project Ga0208492, IMG submission 184820) | Serpentinite rock and fluid subsurface biosphere microbial communities from McLaughlin Reserve, California, USA - CR12Mar_CSW14AB (SPAdes) | ecosystem: Environmental > Terrestrial > Deep... | reverse complement strand
CCACCAAGGTGACCCGCACCGCCCTGCAGAACGCCGCTTCCGTGGCCTCGCTGATGCTGACGACCGAGTGCATGGTCGCCGAAGCCCCGAAGGACGATGCCCCCGCTGGCATGCCCGACATGGGTGGCATGGGCGGCATGGGTGGCATGGGCATGTAAATGCCTGAGCCAGGTGCCTCGCTTCGGTGAGGCGCCTGCCCTGCTGCAAAGCACGAAGGCCGCTGAAAAGCGGCCTTTTTCATTTGAACGCCACACCGCGCAAAAACGCGGCATGCGGGGTCGGCTCAGAGCTTGCCGGCCTCGCGCAGCAGGCGGTCGTGGCGCTCGGTGTCTTCCTTGACGTGCTTGCTGACGTAGTACAGGAAGTAGCCCAGACCACCCAGCATGGCGGCGATGGACAGCAGGCTCAGGATGCCGTAGTCGGTGGTCAAGAAGTCGATCCAGGCGTGCATGGTGGTCTCTCCTGTGCGGGGGTGTTACTGACAGGCTCCATCTGACGCCTGTTCGGGCATTGGTGTCCTGATGCAGATCAAGTGATGGGGGCCGTGTGCCGTGGCTCGTTGGCTGGATTTGATGCGGCACAATCGTTCGCGTCGCCTGTCATTCACCCGATGAAACACCCCGTCGCACCTGCCCGCCTGCTCCACTCGTGCGCCTTGCTTTGCAGCCTGGCGTTGGCGTTTGCCGGGCAGTTGGTTTGGGCGCAGGCAACGGCATCTTTGCCCGACCCGACGGAGGCGCTCCTGCGGGACGCCACCCGCGCCCGTGTCGGGCTGGTGCTGTCGGGTGGTGGGGCTCGGGGGCTGGCCCACGTCGGTGTGCTCAAGGTGCTCGAGCGCGAGCGCATCCCGGTCGACCTCATCGCCGGGACCTCCATGGGTGCCATCGTGGGCGGGCTCTACGCAGCAGGGCTGACCGCCTCTGAAATCGAGGACGAGGTCAAGCGCCTGGACTGGATCGGCGCTTTTGCCTTGCGGGTCAACCGCCAGGACCTGTCGCAGCGCCGCAAGGAGCAGGACTTCGAGGTCTCGCCGCTGCTGGAGTTCGGCATCCGCTCGGATGGCCTGACCGCGCCGCTGGGCGCCGTCTCCAGCCGGGTGCTGGAGTCGCACCTGCGGCGCATGACCCTGGGCGCCACCCAAGTGCAGGACTTCGACGACCTGCCCACGCCGTTTCGGGCCATCGCCACTGACATGGAAACCGGCCAGGCCGTGGTGATGGAGTCGGGCGACCTGGCCCGTGCGCTGCGCAGCAGCATGTCGGTGCCGGGTGTGTTCGCGCCCACCGAGGTCGACGGCCGCATCCTGGGCGACGGAGGCCTGGTCAACAACCTGCCCGTGGACGTCATCCGGCAGATGGGGGCCGAGCGCGTCATCGCCGTCAACATCGGCACGCCGCTGTCGGGGCGCGACTCGCTGGCCTCGATCACGGGCGTGACGGCCCAGATGATCAACATCCTGACCGAGCAGAACGTGCAGCGCAGCCTGCGGTCGCTGGGGCCGCAGGACGTGCTGATCGCGCCGAAGCTCGAAGGCCTGACCTCGGGCGATTTCGACCGCGCCATCGACCTGATGCGCCTGGGCGAGTTGCAGGCCGAAGCCCTGGTGCTGCGCATGCAGGACCTCAAGCTCTCGCCCGAGGCCTATGCCCAATGGCAGGCCCTTCGCAAGCAGAAAACCTTGCAGCCCACGAAGCTGGACTTCGTGCGCTTCGAGGGCTCGGACATCACCCACCCCGAGAACCGGCCCGACCTGCTGAAGTCCCAGCCCGGCGAGGCCTTCAGCGTGGCCCATGCGGAGCGCGACCTCACCAGCCTGGCAGCCTCTGGCGACTACCTGCGCACCGACTACCGCCTGGTGCGAACGCCCGATGGCGAGCGCGGCCTGGTCTTTGATCTGCAGGACAAGCCCTGGGGCCCCGACTACCTGCAGGTGGGCATGGACTTCAGCGCCGACAACCGCGGCCGCAGCGTCTTCAACCTCAAGCTGGTGCACAACCGCCACTGGCTGGACGCCGCAGGCAGCGAGTGGCGCAACTTCGTGCGCATCGGCACCAGCCCGGCCATCCGCTCGGAGTGGTACCGGCCCATGAACCTGCGCCTGCCCGATGGCCTGGAGGGCTTCGTGGCGGTGCAGGGCAGGGTGGAGCGCCACAAGCTTGACTACCACCTCGTGCCGGAAGAAAACCCCGATGCGACGGTCAGCCGCCGCATCATCGGCGCCAACCTGGACCTGGGCCTGAACTGGCGCGAGCTCGGCGAGATCCGCTTCGGCCTGGTCGACGAGGCCTGGCACGACGACCCGACCCTGGTCAGCAGCCGGCTGGAGTTGCTGCGCGGCGTGCGGCCCCTGCAGACGGAGCGCTGGCACGAGCGGGGGCTGCGCCTGAAGGTGATCTTCGATCAGCTCGACCACGCCTTCTTTCCGATGCGTGGCTGGCGCGTCGAGGGGCAGTGGATGCAGGGCCACCGCGACAGCCGCGACCCGCAATTCCAGGACGGCTTCGTGCGACGCGTTGACCTGCAGGGGCAGTGGGCCAAGTCCTGGGGCGTGCACACGTTCAGCGCCCTCGGTCGCGTGAACCTGTCCGATGGCGTGGAGTCGCTGGTGCCGCGCAATGGCCTGGGGGGCTTCCAGCAGCTGTCGGGCTACGGGCCCTTCCAGGTCAGTGGCCAGCAGGTGGCCCTGGCGCGCATCGGCTACCAGGTCCGACTGGTGCCTTCACCGCTGACCAGCGGCACCTTCCTGGGCGTCAGCCTGGAGTCTGGCCGCGCATGGGACCGCAAGGATGCCTACGCCGCGGGCGTCAGCCGGCAGGGCATGAGCGTCTACCTGGGCGCGGACACGGCGATCGGGCCGATCTACGCGGCGTTGTTGCACAGCCCGCGCATCGGCCCGACGGTGATGCTCTTCGTCGGCCGGCCCTGACCCGCGGAGGGGGCAGCACCGCCGCCGCGTCAGACCCGGCTGAGCGCCTGGCCCACGGTGGCCCGCAGGTGGTCGAGCACGTGCTGCGAGATCTTGCTCAGCGGCAGCACTTCCTGCACCGCGCCCGCGTTGATGGCTTCGCGCGGCATGCCGAAGACCACGCAACTGGCCTCGTCCTGGGCCACGCAGTAGGCTCCGGCGTCCTTCATCTCGCGCATGGCCTTGGCGCCGTCCGCGCCCATGCCGGTGAGCATGATGCCGATGGCGTTGGGCCCCACCACGCGGGCGGCGGACTTGAACAGCACTTCCACGCTGGGCTTGTGGCGGTTGACCGGGTCGCCGTCCTGCACGCGTGCGATGTAGTTGGCGCCCGAGCGCTCCACGCTCAGGTGCATGCCACCCGGTGCGATGTAGGCGTGGCCCGGCAGGATGCGCTCGCCATCGCTGGCTTCGCGCACGCTGATCTTGCACAGGCCATCCAGGCGCGCGGCGTAGTTGCGCGTGAAACCGGGCGGCATGTGCTGGGTGATGACCACCGCGGGCGAGTCGGCGGGCAGGCCGATGAGCACGTCCTTGGTGGCCTCGGTGCCGCCCGTGGAGGCGCCGATGAAGATGAGCTTCTCGGTGGACAGCCGACCCAGCAAGGGCGTGGCCGCGGCGGGCTTGGGGGCCGCTGCCGCACCGGGTGCACCCGCGGGACGTGCGCCAGCAGCGGCGGCGCTGGTGGTCCCTGCGGCCGGCGCCAGGCGGTGGATGCGGGCCTTCGAGGCCACGCGGATCTTGTCGGTGATGTCGTCCGACAGCTGGCGCAGGCCATCGGCCACGCCGATCTTGGGCTTGGCCACGAAGTCGATGGCGCCGAGTTCCAGCGCCTTGAGCGTGACCTCGGCGCCGCGTTCGGTCAGCGTCGAGACCATCACCACCGGCATCGGGCGCAGGCGCATCAGCTTGGACAGGAAGTCGATGCCGTCCATGCGGGGCATCTCCACGTCCAGGGTGATGACGTCGGGGTTGAGGTTGCGGATCATCTCGCGCGCCACCAGGGGATCGGCCGCGGCGCCGATGCACTCCATGTCGGGCTGCCGGTTGATGATCTCGGTGAGCATGCTGCGCACCAGGGCGGAGTCGTCCACCACCACCACGCGTGTCTTGGCCATGTTGTTTGTCTCCGTGTCTCAGAACAGGTCGATCGAGCCGCCGCTGGAGGCCACGGGCACGACCTTCTGAGCCGCGGCGCGTTCCTGCTGGATGATCGCGTCCGGGTTGGTGGGGGCCAGGCGTTTGACCATCGCCTTGCCGCTGTGGGGCAGGAAGCAGACCTTGCGCGGGTAGATCTCCAGCACGTCCTTGGACACCACGGGGATGCGCTCGGTCTTGAGGTAGTCCATCACGAAGGCGGTGTTGCGCTCGCCCACGTTGATGGTGTTCATGCCGCTGATGACGGCGCCGCCGCCGAAGACCTTGGCCTCCATCGTCAGGCGCGAGGCGCCCATCTTCAGCATCTCGTTGATCAGCAGCTCCATCGCGTACGAACCGTAGCGGCCCGAGTCGCTGGCGCCACCACCGTTGTCGGGCAGCATGAAGTGGTTCATGCCGCCGATCTTGGCCTGGCGGTCCCACAGGCAGGTGGCGATGCACGAGCCCAGCGTGGTCATGATGAGCATGTCTTCATTGAACACGAAGTACTCGCCGGGCAGCACCTTCACGGCCTCGGACTGGAAGTGCGCATCGAAGAAAAAGAAAGAGGCCTCGCCTGGCTTGGCGATGCGCGATTTCAGGCGGGTCAGTCGCTCGGTGCGGTTGGCCTGCAGACCCATGACGGGTGGTGCGGATCCAGCGCGCGGTGCGCCCAGGGACGAGGTGCTGATCATCGGGAAGTCCTTGCTGGCGGTGCCTGTCAAACCCTGTCGTAGACCGTCTTGCCTCGCAGGAGGAAGAGGTCCCGTGAATCGGTGAAGTTCTCGGAATGGCCCACGTACAGCATGCCGCCCGGTTTCATCACGGCATGGATGCGTTCGAGCACCTTGCGCTGTGTCGGGCCATCGAAATAGATCATCACGTTGCGGCAGAAAACGACATCGAAGGCCTCGCCCAGCTGCCAGTTGGTCTGCATCAGGTTGAAGGGGCGGAACTCGACGAAGCGGGCGAGTTCGGGCTTGACGCGGATGCTGCCCTCGTGGGCGCCCTTGCCCTTGAGGAAGAAGTTGCGCAGCCGCTGCGGCGACAGGCCGCGCGAATTGGCGTCGTACACGCCGCGCGAGGCGGTGGTCAGCACGTTGGTGTCGATGTCGCTGCAGAAGATCTTCACCGGTGCGTGCAGGCCCAGCGTTTCAGCCACCGTCATGGCCAGGGAGTAGGGCTCCTCGCCGGTGGAGGCCGCGCAGCACCAGATGCGGGTGGGCTTGCTGCCGCGGGCCTTGAGCCAGTCGGTCAGCATGTGGAAATGGTGCTCTTCGCGGAAGAAGGAGGTCAGGTTGGTCGTGAGGCAGTTCACGAATTCCTGCCATTCCGGTTGGTTGGGGCTCTGCTCCAGCCACTGCAGGTAGGACTCGAAGGACGAGTACCCGGTGTCGCGCAGGCGACGCGACAGGCGGCTGTAGACCATCGCCTGTTTGCCATCGTGCAGGCTGATGCCGGCGCGGTCGTAGATCAGGGTGCGCACGCGGGCGAAGTCGCGCGTGGTGAAGGTGAACTCTCGGTCCACGGACATGCTCGGGGCTTCGGCGCTGGAAATCATCGTGGCATGAAGAGGTCGCGAGCCGACGGTGGCCCATTCCTGCTTATCGGACAGGGGCGGGGGAACCTTGAGCTTGCCGCGCCAGGGGCGGTCCGACTGCACGATATGGGTCGAATTCCAGGCCTTTATCCATGTTTGTCGAAGGGGCTGGCTGCTAGACTGAACGCAGTTCCCATGTTGTCACCCGGAGAACCACCATCGCCCTCATCGACCTCGCCTCCCCGGGCGTGGCAGCCGGCCCCATCGAGGTGCTGTCTGATCTGCGCCTCGAAACCGCCCTGAGCCTGCTGGCACAGGCCGGTTGGCAGCCGCCGCCCGATGTGTCCCCGGGGTCGACCACGTGGTTGCAGGCCGTCATCGACGGCCTGTGCGAGGTGTCCAGCCGCGACGCCCTGACCGGTTTGAGCAACCGCCGCCAGTTCGAGGCCGCCATCGCCCGAGAGGTCGACCGCGTTGCCCGCATCGGCGAGCCGGCGCTGCTGCTGCTGGCCGACATCGACCACTTCAAGAAGGTCAACGACACCCACGGCCACGCCGCGGGAGACGTCGTCATCCAGACCGTTGCCCATTGCCTGCAGGATTGCGTTCGCCCCATGGACCTGGTGGCCCGCGTTGGCGGCGAGGAGTTCGCCATCATCCTGCCCAACTGCCCGCCCGCCTTTGGCCAGACCGTGGCCGAGCGCATCCGCCAGAAGGTGGCCATGTGCCCGGCGGTGATCGTCGGCGGCCAGGCCCTGCACGTCACCGTCAGCCTGGGTGGTGCGTTCGCGCCGCCCTGGGTGCGCTCGTCGGCCAGCCTGTGGTCCGAGCGCGCCGACCAGCAGCTCTACCGCGCCAAGGCCGAGGGTCGCAATCGCACCTGCCTCGACATGCCGCCCCTGACGGTGGTCAGCGCCGAGGAAAAAGGCATGCTCTTCGCCGGTCTCACTTCAACTGATGCCAATGAGGCCTCAGGAATTGAGCTCGACCTGCCGAAAACACCGGAATGATGGAGCTCATGACCGCCCCCGAAACCACCCCCAGCGCGACGACGACTCGCCTTGCCCGCACGGTTGCCATCACCAGCGGCAAGGGCGGCGTGGGCAAGACCTTCTTCAGCGCCAACCTGGCCGCCGCCTTGACCCGTCAGGGCCTGAAGGTGCTGGTGCTGGACGCCGACCTGGGCCTGGCCAACCTCGACGTGGTGCTCAACCTCTACCCCAAGATCACGTTGCACGACGTGTTCACGGGCAAGGCCGAGCTCGAAGAGGCCATCCTGCCTGCGCCCGGTGGCTTTCATGTGCTGCTGGCTGGCTCCGGTCTCGTGGAATATTCACGCCTGACGCCCGAGGTGCGCGACCAGCTCATGCGCATCTTCGAGGCGGTCAAGCCGCGCTTTGACGTGGTGCTGATCGACACCGGCGCCGGCATCTCCGACGTGGTGCTGTACGCGGTGTCCATGGCCCACGAGGTCATCGTGGTGGCCACCCCCGAGCCCACCTCCATGACCGACGCCTACGCCACCATCAAGGTGCTGTCGGCTCAGCAAAACCGGGAGCAGCTGCACCTGGTGGTCAACCAGGTGACCCGCTCCGGCGATGGCCGTGCCATCTGCAACCAGCTCCAGCAGGTGGTCGAGCGCTTCGTGCAAGGCTCCAACGGCACCTCGCCCAAGCTTTCTTTCCTGGGTGACATCCCGCTCGACAGCAGCGTGCGCGAAGCGGTGCAAAAGCGCCAGCTCCTGCTCGAGCTGCACCCCGGCAGCGCAGCGGCGCAGGGCGTGGTGCAGGTGGCCACGCGGCTGCAGGCGCGCGGCTGAGCCAGCGAACCCGGGGGGCGCCCGGGTGAGGCCGGGCTGCTAGAGTCTCTCCCATGTCCGACCTGCAAGATCCTTCTCCCGCCACCGCCTACGAGTGGCTGGGTGGCGAGGCGCGCGTGCGCAGCCTCGTCGACCGCTTCTACGACCTGATGGACCTGGAGCCGACCTACACCGAGCTGCGCGCCGCGCACGGTCCTTCGCTCGACGACGCCCGCGACAAGCTTTTCTGGTTCCTCAGTGGCTGGCTGGGCGGCCCCAGCCTCTACATCGAGCGCTTTGGGCACCCGCGCCTGCGCGCGCGGCACATGCCGTTTCGCATCGGCATCAAGGAGCGTGACCAGTGGGTGGCCTGCATGGCACAGGCCATGGCCGACGAACAGGTGGACGCAGAACTCGCCACCCGCCTGCGCGAGTCGTTCATGCAGACGGCCGACTGGATGCGCAACCAGGGCGTCTGAAAACAGGGCGTCTGAAATCAGGCCGGCCCGGTGGCCGATTGCAGCAGCACCACCAGCGCCCCGGCGCCACCTTCGTCGGCGCGCGCCTGCACGAAGGCCAGCACCCGCTCGCTTTGCACCAGCCAGCGTTTGGCCTTGTCCTTGAGCACTGGTTGCTTGCCCGGTGAGCCCAGCCCCTTGCCATGCACGACGCGCACGCAGCGCCACCCCTTGAGGTGCGCCTCGCGCAGGAACTGCGACAAGCGCTCTCGGGCTTCGTCTGTGCGCAACCCGTGCAGGTCGAGCTCGCCTTGCAAGGCCCAGACACCGCGGCGCAGCTTGCGCACCACGTCGATGCCGAGCTCGGGCCGCCGCCACGACAGGCTTTCGTCGGTCTCGAGCAGGCTCTCGACGTCGAACTCGTCGGACAGCGACGACTTCAGCACCTCTTGCTCGTCGGCCTGGCGGCGCGTTGGCACGGGGGGCGGTTTGGGTGTGTTCGCGTCGTGCCAGCCCGTGTCGGGCAGGCCGTTGACCTGGCCCACCAGGCGCCGAAACAGCGCGGCATCGGCTTCGCGCGAGCGCTCCTGGGCCTCACGCCTGGCGCGCTCCTGGCGTTCCTGTTCGGCGCGGGCGGCCGCTTCCTTGGCGGCTTTGCCCAACGCGCGCTTGAGGTCACCGAAGTCACGCAGCGTGGTGTGGGAAGAAGGCTTGGCGGTGGGCTTGGAGGAGCGGCTCACGGGCCGAAGCCTACAACAACTCCGTGGCCATTCCCGGGGCGACGCGGCTCGGGTCGACCCCAACCCTGTTGCCGGCATTTGTGTGGTTCACGGGCGCGTCACATGAGCCCGCGCTCGGCGAACGACAGCGCCCCCGTGCGACCCACCACCACGTGGTCGAGCACCCGCACGTCCACCAGCTGCAGGCTGGACTTGAGTGTCTGCGTGAGCAATTCGTCGGCCCGGGAAGGCTCCAGCACGCCCGAGGGGTGGTTGTGGCTGAGGATGACGCTGGCGGTGTTGAGCTCCAGCGCACGTTTGACGACCTCCCGCGGGTAGACGCTGGTCTGGGTCAGCGTGCCCCTGAACATCTCCTCGCAGGCGATCAGCCGCTGCTGTGCGTCGAGGAACAGCACCGCGAACACCTCGTGGGGCAGGGCGCCCAGGCGCATCTGCAGGTAGTCCTTGACGCGCTGCGGGGTGGTGAAGACGGGTTCCTCGCGCAGGCCGGCGGTCAGCCCGCGTCGCGCGAGCTCCATCACGGCCAGCAGTTCGGCCCGCTTGGCCGGCCCCAGGCCCTTGATGCCCTGCAGCTGGCGTCCCGACGAGGTCAGCAGCCCGCCCAGGCCGCCCAGCTGCTGCAACAGCCCCTCGGCCATTTGCAGCACCCCCTGGCCCCGCAGACCGGTGCGCAGCAGCAAGGCCAGGAGCTCGGCGTCGGCCAGGGCCGAAGGTCCGAGGGACAGCAGCTTTTCGCGCGGTCTCAGGGCCGCAGGCAGGTCTTTCATGGCGTGGGATCCCCGATGTGTCGTTCTCAAACCTAAAATTGTGGTTTTGCACCCCCCGCGAATCCCATCCTCCTGAAGGGTGGGGCGTGACACCATGACCACACCCGCTCCCACCGTCGCTCCCGGTTCCTTCCTGACCCTGCACTACCGCCTGGCAGGCCCGGATGGCGACGACCTGGTCAACACCTTCACCGACAAGCCCGCCACGTTGTCGCTGGGCTCGGGCGAGCTGTCGCCCGCCCTGGAGGCCCGCCTGCTCGGCCTGGCCGAAGGCACCCGCACCACGCTGCAACTCGAGCCTGGCGAGGCCTTCGGCCCCCGCAACCCCGAGATGGTCCAGCGCGTGGCCTTGAAGCTGCTGCGTGAGCTGGGCGACCCGGACGAGACCTGGAACGTGGGGGATGTGGTGCAGTTCCCCACGCCCGATGGCAGCGGGCACTTCGCTGGCGTCGTGCGCGAGATGGACTCGGCCGGCGAATGGGCCCTCTTCGATTTCAATCACCCGCTTGCCGGTCAGCCCGTCACCTTCGAGGTGCAGCTGATCGGTGTGCTTTGAGCGCGAGGCAAGCAGGCATGAGTGCCCAGGACCCCCACCGCGTTGACGACGTGCTGCTGGCCGAGCCGCGCGGCTTTTGCGCCGGCGTCGACCGCGCCATCGAGATCGTCGAGCGCGCGCTGGCCCAGTTCGGCGCGCCCATCTACGTGCGCCACGAGATCGTGCACAACACCTACGTGGTCAACGACCTCAAGGCCAAGGGCGCCATCTTCATCGAAGACCTGGGTGAAGTGCCGCCGGGCGCCACGCTCATCTTCAGCGCCCATGGCGTCAGCCAGGAGGTGCGCCGCGAGGCCGATGCCCGGGGCTTTCACGTGTTCGACGCCACCTGCCCGCTGGTGACCAAGGTGCACGTCGAAGTGGCCAAGCTGCGCCGCGAGGGCTACGAGTTCGTGATGATCGGCCACAAGGGGCACCCCGAGGTCGAAGGCACCATGGGCCAGTTGCACGACGGCATCTACCTCGTCGAGGACGAGGCCGATGTGGAGCGCGTGAACGTCAGCAACCCGGACATGCTGGCCGTGGTCACGCAGACCACGCTGTCGGTGGACGACGCGGCGGCCATCCTGGCAGCCATCAAACGACGCTTCCCGAACGTGCGCGAGCCCAAGCAGCAAGACATTTGCTACGCCACACAGAACCGCCAGGACGCCGTCAAGCTGCTGGCGCCGCAGGTGGACGTGGTCGTGGTGGTGGGCAGCCCCACCAGCTCCAACAGCAACCGCCTGCGTGAGCTCGCCGAGCGCCTGGGCACGCCCGCCTACATGGTCGACTGCCCCGGTGACCTGCAGGACGCCTGGTTCGAAGGCCGCCCGCGCGTGGGCTTGACGGCTGGCGCCTCCGCGCCCGATGTGCTGGTGCAGCAGGTCATCGCCAGGCTCAAGGCCATGGGCGCGGTGTCCGTGCGCCGCATGCAGGGCGTCGAAGAGCACGTGCGCTTTCCTCTGCCCAAGGGCCTGGGCGGCACCGGGTTGGACCGCCCGCTGCCCACCGAGCGATCCCAGGCCTGATCGCGCCTCCTTCGCCTCGCATCACCCGAATCACCCTTTCGAGAACCGAACACCAACATGCTCGACATCGCCCTGCTGCGCAAGGACCTCGACACCGTCCTGGCCCGCCTGACCCAGCGCAAGAACCCCCAGCCTTTCCTGGACGTGGAGCGCTTCCGTGCCCTCGAAGGCGAGCGCAAGACCATCCAGACCCGCACCGAAGACCTGCAGGCCCAGCGCAACAGCCTGTCCAAGCAGATCGGCATGCTCAAGGGCAAGGCCGCCAAGGGCGAAGACACCGCAGCCCAGGTGGACGCCGTGATGGCCCAGGTCGCTGGGATCGGTGACGAGCTCAAGGCCAGTGCCGACCGCCTGGAGATCATCCAGACCGAGCTGCAAGCCATGCTGCTGTCGGTGCCCAACCTGCCTCAGGAAGGCGTGCCTGTCGGCAGCGACGAGTCGGGCAACGTCGAGGTGCGCCGTTGGGGCACGCCCGCCACCTACGCCTTCGAGGTCAAGGACCACGTCGACCTGGGTGAAAAGCTCGGTCTCGATTTCGACACCGGTGCCAAGCTCTCGGGCTCGCGCTTCAACTTCATGAAGGGCCCCATCGCCCGACTGCATCGCGCCCTCGCGCAGTTCATGCTCGACGTGCAGACCCAGGAGCACGGCTACACCGAGTGCTACACGCCTTACCTGGTCAAGGCCCCTGCGCTGCTGGGCACAGGCCAGCTGCCCAAGTTCGAGCAAGACCTCTTTCACGTCACCTCGGGCGACGCCGAAGACGCCGACAGCAAGTGGTACCTGATCCCCACCAGCGAGGTCACGCTGACCAACACCGTGGCCGACAGCATCGTGCCGCTGGAGCAGCTGCCCATCAAGCTGACGGGCCACACGCCTTGCTTCCGCTCGGAAGCGGGCAGCGCCGGCCGCGACACGCGCGGCATGATCCGTCAGCACCAGTTCGACAAGGTCGAGATGGTGCAGGTCACCACGCCCGAGCAGAGCAACGCCGCGCTCGAAGCCATGGTGGGCCACGCCGAAGCCATCCTGCAAAAGCTGGAGCTGCCTTACCGCGTGATGGCGCTGTGCACGGGCGACATGGGCTTTGGCGCCGCCCGCACCTATGACCTCGAGGTGTGGCTGCCCGCGCAGAACACCTACCGCGAGATCAGCTCGTGCTCGAACTGCGAGGCCTTCCAGGCCCGCCGCATGCAGGCGCGCTTGCGCAACGCGGCCGGCAAGACCGAGTACGTGCACACGCTCAATGGCTCGGGCCTGGCTGTGGGCCGCGCGCTGGTGGCCGTGCTGGAGAACCACCAGCAGGCCGACGGCAGCATCAAGGTGCCGGTGGCGCTGCGCCCCTACCTGGGTGGAGCCGAGGTGCTCGCTGCGGCCTGATGTGGCGGGTGGGCTGTTGCAGCCTGCCCAAAACCCGCAAAAGGCCTGCTATACTGCCGAGCTTTCCAGGGCACGAGCCCTGGCGCCGAACAAGACCCCGGCGCGCCCCGTTTCAGGAGAGGTGGCAGAGTGGTCGAATGTACCTGACTCGAAATCAGGCGTACGTGAATAACGTACCGTGGGTTCGAATCCCACCCTCTCCGCCAATGCTTGAGCAGACACGAACCCCGAGTGACCCCACTCGGGGTTTTTGCTTTTCGTTTCCTGCTTTTCGTTTCTTGCGTTTGTGCGCCCCGTCTTGACGCAACTTTGCCAAGCAAAGCGCACCCGACACATTGCGTTCACTTGCTCCGCGCACATTGGAGGCGCCTGACGTGCGGCCGCCGCCGTTCGGCCTGGGGCCCGCTCGCTGAGGTGGGCCCTTTTTCATGCCGCACTGCACAAAGCCCAGCGCAAAGGCCGGGGCTTCGATGACGCCTTGATGCAAGGCAAGACGCCCAAGGGGTCACGATTGCCATCTGCCCCCGTCGGGAGTAGCCTGCTTGAGGTATCGCACCCCAGGCACGATCACGAGGAGGCAGACATGAGCAGCACCAGCAAGGGTCCCGCACGCCGTCCGAGCGCATCCACCGCGGCGTCCGCAGCCCGATCCCGATCGAGCGTCGTTGGCGCCACCGACTCGGCCCAGGCCGAGGGTGCGGTCGCCAACCTGCAAGTGGCCCCATGGGGTCAGATGATGGGCGATGTCATGCAGCTGTGGCTCGACCAGCTTGCGCAGGGTCAGCGCACCGGCCTGGCCCTGGTCGACAGCCAGATGCGCCTGTGGCAGGACATGCAGGCCAACGCCACCCGCCTGTGGGCCGGGGCTGCCCAGGAGGACCTGCACGTCATGCCCGATTCGGCTGGCCCTGCCTTGTGCCCGCCACTCGATTTCACCCCCGCCGGCCTGACCCGCAGCACCCTGGGCACCTTGCAGGCGCTCAGCGCGGCCTGGTCCACCGCGGTGCAGCATGAATTGCAGGATCTGGACGAAACGTCTCGCGCCCGCCACTGATCTGGCGCGGCATTCACGAGCAAGTGCCCCGCCGGTGCCCGCCCGGTGGGGCCCGCTGTTTTTTCGGCGACACTGACCTCACCCCGGTCCCAAAGATGTGCGCATGAGCGAGAGCCGACCTGATCCGAGGGTGCCCCTGCACCCTGTGCTTGAACGCGTCACCGAGCGCATCCGCGAGCGCAGCGCGCCCACCCGCCAGGCCTTCCTCGGCATGCTGGCCGCCTCGCGCAAGCCCGGCCGCTACCGTCAGGGCATGGGTTGCGCCAATGCTGCTCACGCCTGGGCCGCGCTGCCTGGTCCCGACAAGCTCACGCTGGCGCAAGAGCGCCAGCCGCACCTGGGCATCGTCACCGCCTACAACGACATGCTCTCGGCCCACCAGCCCTACGAGCATTACCCGCCGCGTCTGCGCGAAGCCGCCCGCCAAGCCGGTGCCACCGCGCAGGTCGCTGGCGGCGTGCCGGCCATGTGCGACGGCGTCACCCAGGGCGAAGACGGCATGGAGCTGTCGCTTTTCTCGCGCGACGTGATCGCCCTGTCCACCGCCGTGGCCTTGTCGCACAACGTGTTCGACGCGGCCCTGTGCCTGGGTGTGTGCGACAAGATCGTGCCGGGCCTGTTCATGGGCGCGCTGCAGTTCGGCCACCTGCCCATGGTGTTCGTGCCGGCCGGGCCCATGACCTCGGGCCTGTCGAACGACGAGAAGGCCCAGGTGCGCCAGCAGTACGCGCAAGGCCTGGTCGGGCGCGCCGAGCTGCTGGCCTCCGAACAGGCGGCTTACCACGGCCCGGGCACCTGCACCTTCTACGGCACGGCCAACTCAAACCAGATGCTCATGGAGATCATGGGCCTGCACCTGCCGGGCTCGTCCTTCGTCAACCCGGGCACGCCGTTGCGCGAGGTCCTGACCGACGCGGCCGTGCGGCAGGCCGTTCACCTCAGCCAGGTGGGCAGCGAAGCCGAGCCGGTCGGCATGGGCTGGCAGGTCGACGAGCGCGTCGTCGTCAACGGCATCGTGGGCCTGCTGGCCACCGGTGGCTCGACCAACCACACGCTGCACCTGGTGGCCATGGCCCGCGCGGCGGGCATCGTCATCGACTGGGACGACTTCTCGGAGTTGTCGGCCGTGGTGCCTTTGCTGGCGCGGGTCTACCCCAACGGCCAGGCCGACGTGAACCACTTCCATGCCGCAGGAGGCATGGGCTTTCTCATCCGCGAGCTGCTGGGCGTCGGCCTGCTGCACGAAGGCGTGCAGACCATCGTGGGCCGGGGCCTGAGGGCCTACACGCAAGAGCCTCACCTGATCGATGGCCAACTGGCCTGGCGACCGGCACCCGCCGCCTCGGGTGACGAGGACGTGCTGCGCCCCGCCAGTCGCCCCTTCAGCGCCGATGGCGGCCTGCGCCTGATGTCGGGCAACCTGGGCCGCGCGGTGGTCAAGGTCTCGGCCGTCAAGCCCGAACACCGCGTGGTGCGCGCGCCCGCCGTGGTCGTGACCGATCAGAAGCAGCTGGAGCAGCGCTTCAAGGCTGGCGAGCTCAACCACGATTTCGTGGCCGTGGTGCGCGAGCAAGGCCCGCGCGCCAACGGCATGCCCGAGCTGCACAAGCTCACGCCCGTGCTGGCCGTGTTGCAGGACCAGGGCTTCCATGTGGCGCTGGTCACCGACGGGCGCATGTCCGGGGCCTCGGGCAAGGTGCCCGCGGCCATCCACCTCTCGCCCGAGTCGCTCGATGGCGGGGCCATCGCCCTGGTTCAGGACGGCGATGTCATCACCGTCGATTGCGAGCGCGGTGTGCTGCAGTTGGAGGTCGATGAAGCCGTGCTGGCCGCTCGGCCGCAGCCGGCGCCGCAGCCTCAACCAGCCTGGCTGCCGCATGGGCGCCAGCTCTTCGGCCTGTTCCGCCAGGGAGTGTCCCGTGCGGAGCAGGGCGCCTCGCCCCTGTTCCCGGCGGACCCGACTGCCTGAACGGCCCGTTGTGTCGGCGACCGGCCGTTTCGCTGCCCGCCTGACCAGATTGTTCCTGCTGATGCCACCCGCCAATTGACCCACACCACGCAACCACTGCGCCACGACCGGACCTCATCGATGATCACCCCCGTCGCCTTGCCCGCCTTCACCACCCGCGTCCTGCCCGTCATCGTGATCACCGATGTGGCGCAGGCGGTGCCGCTGGCCGAAGCCTTGCTCGCCGGGGGCATCGACGCCATGGAGATCACGCTGCGCCACGTTGCCGGCTTGCCGGCCATCGAGGCCGTGGCCCGCGCCGTGCCGGACATGCGGGTGGGGGCGGGCACCGTGACCAAGGTGCACGAGGTCGAGCAGGTGTGCAACGCCGGCGCGGGCTTCGCGCTGTCACCGGGCTTCACCCCTGAGCTGCTGGACGCCGTGCAGGCGGCCTCGTTGCCCTTCGTGCCAGGGGTGATGACCCCGGGCGAGGTCATGCGGGCGCGCGAACTGGGCTTCGGGCTCATGAAGCTGTTCCCGGCCGAGCAGGCGGGCGGCATCGGCATGCTCCGGGCCCTGGCCGGTCCGCTGGGCGACGTGCGTTTCTGCCCGACGGGCGGCGTGTCGCCCGCGAACCTCGCCGACTTCCTCAAGCAACCCAACGTGGCGATGGTGGGCGGCTCCTGGCTCACCCCGCTCGAGGCGCTGCAAGCGCGCGACTGGGGGCGCATCACGGCCCTGGCGCGCCAGGCCTGTGAGCTGGCTGCCTCTGCCACGGCCGCCTGAGAACTGTCGCGCAGGCGCCAGCCTTTTCACAGATCTTTACGGCCGCGCAACCCCGGCTTGACCTGACGGGGACACCATCGAGTCATCAAGCGATTCCATCCACAAAAGGAAACACCCATGACCCACGCTCGTGTCACCCGCTCTCGCGCCGCCACCTCGGCCCTCACCCCCGCCCGGGTCCTGGGCAGCCTGTTGCTGGGTGGGGCACTGGTGTTCGCCGCCGGTCAGGCCGTGCAGGCAGCCAGCCCTGCGTCGGCCTCGGCCCCGGCCGCCAAGACGTCGCCCTGCGACGAGGACAGCTGTCCGATGCGCGGCGGCGAGCACGGCCGCAAAGGTGGCCATGGTGGCCACGGCATGAAGGGCGAGGCTGGCATGGGCCTGCCCTTTGCCGGGCCGGGCTTCAAGCGCCTGCTCGACGACGTCCAGGCCAGCGACGCCCAGCGCAAGCAGATCCAGGGCATCGTGGACAAGGCCCGCGTCGACCTGCGCGCGATGCACGAGAAGGCCCGTGACCAGCACCACGACGCGATGGCCATCTGGACCGCACCCAAGATCGACGCGGCCGAGGCGGAAAAGCAGCGTCAGCAGATGCTGGCCCAGCATGATCAGGTCAGCAAGCGCGTGATGCAGGCGATGCTGGATGTCGGCCAGGTGCTGACGCCCGAGCAGCGGGCCAAGGCGGCCGTTGCCCTCAAGCAGCGCCATGAGCGCATGCAGGACCGGTTGGCCGACCGCAAGGAGCGCCGCGAGGAGGCCCGCGGTGGCCGCGAAGGGGGTGACGAACGCCTGCAGAACCACATGCTGCGTCGCCCGGCGCCGCCTGCCCCGGCCGCCGCCAGCCAGCCGACCCCTTCCCGCTGACCCCAGGAGGGCGCGACAATGGCGGACATGGCTGAACACATCCTGCTCATCGACGACGACATGCGCCTGAGCGCCATGGTGGCGGACTACCTCCGCAGCCATGGCTACCAGGTCGCCACCGCGGCCAGCCTGACCGCTGGCCGGGAACTGCTGGGGCGCCAGGCCATGGATGCCCTGGTGCTCGACCTCATGCTGCCCGACGGCGACGGCCTGGACCTGTGCCGCGAACTGCGGGCCTCGCCGCGCACCCGCACCCTGCCGGTGCTGATGCTCAGCGCCCGCGGCGAGCCGACCGACCGCATCGTCGGCCTCGAAGTGGGGGCCGACGACTACCTGCCCAAGCCCTTCGAGCCGCGCGAGTTGCTGGCGCGTGTGCGGGCCCTGCTGCGGCGCACCTCGGTGCACACCGAAGACACCGATGTGTGGCGCTTCGGCCGCCTGGAGATCGACACCGGCCTGCGGCAGGTGCGCCTGGCCGGCTCTGCCTGCGAGCTCACGTCCTACCAGTTCGACCTGCTCAGCGTGCTGGCGCAGCACCCGGGCCGCGTCCTCAGCCGTGACCAGATCATGGACGCGCTCAAGGGTCATCCTCTGGAGGCCTTCGACCGCTCCATCGACGTGCACATCTCCCGCATCCGTGCCGCCATCGAGGACGATCCCAAGGAGCCCCGCCGCATCCTGACCGTGCGCGGCGTGGGCTACGTCTTCGCCAAGAAGCAGGACGCGGACCTCGACGCAGCATGAAGACCCTGGCCCTGCGCATCTACCTCACGGTGGTGGCGGTGCTGCTGGTGTTCGCGCTCGTCTCGGGCTGGCTGGCGCAGCGCAACCTCGAGCACGAGCGCAGCCAGGTCCAGTCCATGGCCGCCTGGAACGAGCGCGCCGCGGCCTGGGCCGAACTGATCGAAAACAGCCTGCCGCCAGCCACCGCGCCGCTGGACGAGCAGTCGCGCATCTTCCTGGACTGGTCCGAGCGCCTGCGCATGCCCATGGCGCTGGACGACCCGCTGGGCCGACGCATCGCCACCTCGATCCTGCTGGAAGAGCGCCTGCGTCGGCAGCCCGAGTTGCGCGAGCGCATGCAGCGCTCCATCTTGTCCGACGGTCGCACGATGTGGGTGCTGCGCGCCTGGGTCGTGCGGGGCAAGGGGCCGCAGACCATCATGGGGCCGATGCGCGAGGGTGACTCCCCCCCGGGTGTGCCGCCGCCGCCGCCCCGCGCGCAGCCCTGGCTGGAGCCCATGGCCATGTTCGTGCCGCCCTGGATGGCTCACGGCGTGCCTGCCCTCATCCTGGCGCTGGTGTTGCTGTTCGGCGCGGTGGCGCTGGGCGCCTGGCCCGTGGTCAACCGCCTCACGCGTCGCCTGCAGGCCCTGCGCTGGGGTGTGGAGGCGTTCGGCTCCGGCCAGCTGCAGCACCGCGTCAGCGTCGAAGGTGCCGACGAGGTCGCGGCGCTGGCGCGCAGCTTCAACGAAGCCGCGCAGCGCATCGAAGACCTGGTCACCTCCAACCGCAGCCTGCTGGCCAACGCCAGCCACGAGCTGCGCTCACCGTTGGCCCGACTGAAGATGGCGGTGTCGCTGATGGCCGAGGCCTCGCCGGAGCAGGCCGCACGCATCCGCCAGGAGATCCACCAGGACATCCGCGAACTCGACGCGCTGGTCGAGGAGGTGCTGCTGGCCAGCCGCCTGGATTCGCGCCGCGACATCGAGCACGCCCCCGTGGACCTCATGGGCCTGGCCACCGAAGAGGCCGCTCGCGTGGGTGCCGAGGTGCACATCGACGCGTCCTTCCCGCTCACGCCGCACCAGGGCGACGAGCGGTTGCTGCGCCGGGCCCTGCGCAACCTGCTTGAGAATGCACGCCGCTACGGAGGCTCGCAGGTCGAGCTGTTCCTGCAGAGCGCGCATGGCCAGTTGGAGATGGCCGTGGCCGACCGCGGGCCGGGTGTGCCGCCCGAGCAACGCGAGCGCATCTTCGAGCCCTTCTACCGACTGCCCGGCCATGCCGAACACGCCGGTGGTGTCGGGCTGGGGCTGAGCCTGGTGCGCCAGATCGCCGTGCGGCACGGCGGCCAGGTGCGCTGCGAAGCGCGTGAAGGCGGAGGCAGCCTGTTCGTGCTGACCTTGCCGGGGTGGTCGAGAGGGCGTTGAGCCGGTCGGCAGGGGCTCAGCCCGCGCTGCTGCCGTGGTAACGCTGATACCAGTCCACGAAGCGCGCGACCCCCTCGTCCAGGCCCGTGTGCGGCGCCACGCCCGTCCAGGCCTGCAGTGCGCTCACATCGGCGAACGTGGCCGGCACATCACCCGGAGCCATGGGCTGCAGGTCAAGCTGGGCCTTGGTGCCCAGGGCCGACTCCAGCGTGCCGATGAAATCCATCAACTGCACCGGCTCGCTGTGCCCGATGTTGAAGACCTTGTATGGCGCCCACGAGCCCGAGGCCTGAGGCGCGTGGCGGTCGAAGGCCTCGTTGGCCACGGGCGGCCGGTCGAGCGTGGCCACCACGCCCGCCACGATGTCGTCGATGTAGGTGAAGTCGCGGCGCATGTTGCCGTGGTTGAACACCTTGATCGGCTCACCCGCCAGGATGGCTCGCGTGAACAGCATCGGCGCCATGTCGGGGCGCCCCCAGGGGCCGTAGACGGTGAAAAAACGCAGCCCCGTGGTCGGCAGGCCATAGAGGTGGCTGTAGGTATGGGCCATCAGCTCGTTGGCCTTCTTGGTGGCCGCGTACAGGCTGACGGGGTGGTCGACGGCGTCGTCTTCGC
>Ga0208492_1001027_pt1 | contig 19799 bp, 14 predicted proteins | sample Subbioar_CSW14AB_FD_184820 | JGI IMG/M metagenome (GOLD analysis project Ga0208492, IMG submission 184820) | Serpentinite rock and fluid subsurface biosphere microbial communities from McLaughlin Reserve, California, USA - CR12Mar_CSW14AB (SPAdes) | ecosystem: Environmental > Terrestrial > Deep... | reverse complement strand
GATCGAGCCGGCGTTCCTCGATCCGAGAAATCCCGGGCTTTTGGACCATTGCGCCCGCATGATCGAGCGCGTTCGCGACCTGTCCCTGCTTGGCGAACCGGTGCGCCGCAGAGAGTTGCGCGAGGAGCTCGAGCCGTTGTTCCATGGGCCGGGAAATCAGAAGATCTGGGAAGGGATCAGCTCCATTCTCGAAAAACGCTGCGGCTTTCAGGTGGAGGCCAAGGGCTCGCATGAAGAGTTCCGCCTGGCGGTTTTCGAAAAGGCGGCCCTGGCACGGGCTGCCGGATGGTTTGAACGCAAACCGATTCTTGAAGAGTCGGCCGCCGAGGCCGGATTCGAGCTTGGCGAAGCGGAAGAGCGGCTCTTTGGCGATCTTGTCCAGGAGCAAACGATGACGACATTTGAAGCGATCAGCCCCGAGCGGCTGCTTCACCTGTACAACATCGGCCTGGTGCAAGGAATTCTCTTGCAGTCGATGGCGATCCAGGCGGAAGCGGATCACCCCAGTGCAGCCGAACTGCGAGCCCTGGCCAATCGGTTGCGCTTCCATCGCTTGATCGGCAAGTTTCGCAAATCGCCGGACGGGCGGTTGCGCTTAAGCGTCGACGGGCCGATGTCGATCTTCGGGCAAGCCCACCGCTATGGTTTTCAACTGGCCTGCTTTTTTCCGGCGCTTTTGGATTTGCAAAACCTCTCGATTCGCGCGAAATTGGCCTGGGGCAAGCGCAAAACGGCGAAAGTATTGGCGCACGATCAGGGGGACCAGTCGCACGGGCTGAGATTGATCTGGCCCGAATCGCGAGCGGTGCAAAACAACCCCGCGGCCCAAGACCTGCTCGCTCTCTTCTCCCTTAAAGAAGGTAAAGAGTATAAAGAAAATAAAGAAGACAAAAAAGATCGCTTATGGTCGTTAGTGGGTTGCACCGAAGTGCGCCCCAGGGGAACTCATTACTGGATCCCCGATCTGGAGCTATGCCGGTTGACCGATGGCAAAAAAGTCTACATCGAACTGCCCGGAGCCTGGCGTCAGGGCGACATCGCGGCCTATTTGGCACAGCAGGAAAAAAAAGGAATGCCGCGATCGATCCTTTGCCTCAAGGAGTCGTTTTGTCTGGGCAGCGCGCAAGAGGTCGCGGAGCATCCCGCCCTCTACCTCTACCGCAAAACGCCGCTGTTGGCCGAGATCTTCAAACGGGCCGGGGCCCTTTTGAGTTCGGACGATCGACCCAAGATTCGCTGAATAAGGGTCCGGTTTCCTTCCGAACGATCGGGCGCAAGAGCGCCGATGGACGTTCTCGTTATGCCTGCTCGTTATGCCTGCGCCAAAGCAGGGAACTGCTTTTCCGCGACTTCGATCGCGCGCAACAGCCCCCGGGCCTTGTTGAGCGTTTCTTCGCGTTCCAGCGCGGGAACGCTATCGGCAACGATGCCCGCGCCGGCCTGCACATGAACCGTTTGCCCCTTCATGACGATCGTGCGCAAGGCAATGCAGGTGTCCATATTGCCCGCGTAATCGACATAGCCCACGGCGCCTCCGTAGGGCCCGCGCTTGCAAGGTTCCAGTTCGTCGATGATCTCCATGGCGCGAACCTTGGGCGCACCGGACAAGGTTCCCGCCGGCAGACAGGCCTTGAGGGCATCCATCGGCCGGTATTTGGCCTCAAGCTCCCCTTTCACCGTGCTGCAAAGGTGCATGACATGGGAGTATTTTTCGACCGAAAGCACGTCGTTTAAGGTGACGGTGCCGAAGCGAGCCACGCGCCCGACATCGTTGCGGCCAAGATCGACGAGCATGATATGTTCGGCCCGTTCCTTGGGATCGGAAAGCAACTCGGCGGCAAGCGCCTCGTCTTCGGCGGCGCTTTTACCGCGTGGCCGAGTGCCCGCCAGCGGGCGAATGGTGATCTGGCCCTCCTCGGCACGCACCATGATTTCCGGAGAACTGCCGATCAGACTCAAATCGCCGAAGCGCACCAGAAAGAGAAAGGGGCTCGGATTGACCACCCGCAGGGCGCGATAGATCGCCAAGGGCGATGCGGTCGTCGTCGTTTCCAAGCGCTGGCTGAGCACCACCTGGAAGATGTCGCCGGCCCGGATGTATTCCTTGCACTTTTCGACCGCCTGTTCGAATCGCTCTGGCTCGAAATTGGAGACGTACGGCTTGGTCTGATCCCCCGCCGCCATGATGTCGCTGATCGGCAAGCTTTCAGGCGATGCGAGCGATTCGATGATCCGATCGACTTCGGCGGCCGCCTTCTTGTAGGCCCCGTCCAGGTGGTAGGCACCGTCCGGATCGGGACCGACAGGCGCATGAACCACGACGAATACCATCTTGGTGATCTGGTCGAAGATCACCATTTTGCGGTAGATGCCCATGACCAGATCGGGGAGTTGACGATCGTCCTTGGGAACGTTGGGCAGATCCTCCATGTAGCGTACGGTGTCGTAACCCATGAAACCGACCGCGCCGCCCAGAAAGCGCGGCATGCCCGCGTAATGCGGAGCACGGGTTGCGTCGAGGATTTTTTGCACTTCGCCAAGAGGGTCGTCGGTGCGATTTTCCGTTTTCTGACCGTCTGGCCCTTCGCGCACGAGCTGGTTGCCCCTCACCTCGATTTTTTCAAAGGGGTCGGCTCCCAGAAAGGTATAACGGCCCGGTCTTTCGCCGCCGATCACGCTTTCAAATAGAAAGTTGTCCTTGGAATTGCGCGCGATGCGCGCATAGGCCAAAACCGGCGTCAGCGCATCGGAAGTGATTTGACGAAACACCGGAACGAGCGCGTAAGCGCCAGAGCGGGCATATTCCTTGAAAGCTTCCGGACTCGGGTGATGACGACCGCCAGTGAGAGAAAGAACCGATGCCACGATGCCAAACCTTTCGTCCTTGGGATCTGGTTAAGGTTAATCCCGGGTCGAGGAAAGGCCAGCGGTGCGCTGGTTTTCCAGGGGATCGCGCCCATTTTTGAGGCCGCGCGCCGGTTGCTTTTGCGCAATTTGCTCGCGCACCCAGGCCTCCCGGCAGATCCGTGCCGCGATGGCCACCTTCAACAGGTGAATACCCCCGCGAAAGATAAACACTGCAACGATGCCGACAATGGCCGCCTCCAGAATCCAGCGGTCCCGGCAAAACTCGACGACGATGCCGACCAAATAGAGGCCGCACATCACCAAAAGCCATCCGGCGATTTCTCTAACCCAGTAAGCCATGGTCTCAACCCTTCCGGCGCCTGGCGGCGACAAGCCACTGCTGAATTCGGGACTGTTCGCGGCGCGTTTGCCGCCAGATCGTTTCGTAAAGAGAACCGAGCGCTTCGGTGCTCGCGAGCGAATTGCCGTGGGCCATGGCGCGAATCAGGGTGTAGGCCAAAATCCCGCCGCCGCCAAAGAACGCCAGGCCCAGCAAACGGGCGCGGCCAATATCGAGTTCGGTGTACAAATGGTTGCGTAGAAATTGATCCGGTTGGCCCAAAATCCATTGATAGGCAAGGATGCTCAAGAATAAGACGGGAGCAAGGATCCAGACGAGTTGCGTCAGCCACGACTGCAAATCCTGGCGGACGATCGGCCCCGGAAGTTCGTTGGAAGATTGGCATGCATAGGCGCACCCGAGTACACCCGTCACGAGCAACGTGGCAATCAGCCAGTTTTCGTGAGGAATCGAGCCTGGCTGGCCGGTGAATTCCGATCCCTTCAATATGGACTCGGGCGTCAGGCCGATGCGAGCCAAAATCAGTGCGAAAATGATGAGGACAAGGATCAAGACCGGCGTCTCGCGGAAACGGTAGTAGGCAAAAAAGGCGCCGCCGATCAGTGGCATAAGGCACCAATCGGGCGCGGCACTGCTCAACACAAGCACCAGAAACAAAAGGCTTCCGCCCATCCAAATGGCCCAGCGCGGAATCGGGTCGCCGGCCGCGGCTTTCTGGCCGGCAATGCCCGCTTGATCTGCGCCCTTCGGTTCAGAACGTTTGGCGGCGCGGTTCTTGGGACCGTCTCTCTTAGGATCTGCGGGCAAGGAACCCCTCCTTTCGGATCAGTCCCTGGAACCGATCGCCGATCTCCTCGGCGGAACCGCGGTAGTAGACGGCTCCGGCCTTGGATACCTTCGCGCCGAGGTCGGACCAGACTCCCGGCCACAAGACTCGCTTTCTGCCCGCGGGAGCCAGATCGAGCACGATGACCCGGTGGCCATGCCCCGCGGCCCTGCGAATCGCATCGAGCAAGGGATTGAGCCCAAGTAAGAGCGAACCGCTTTGAATCATCACCAGGAACACCTGCTGATCTCGGGCCCGCGCCAATCGGCGCAAAAAGCTTCCGGCCAAATGGCGGCCCACGCGCGCTTGCTGCTCTGCCGAATTGACCGGCTCCTCGCCGGCGGCGGGAATGGTCAAACCCATTTTCCCCAGTTGATGGGTCAAGGTCTCCGAAAAAAAGCCATCGTCTTGCAGCAACCGTTCCAGATCGCCGGCAGGAAGTTTCCCCAGCGAACAAAGGAGCAATGCGATCCTTTTACGCGCCAAGGAGAGCTTTCGCTCCTTCTCGGTGAGGCCAAAAACGAATGGCAGCAGGGTCCAACCGAGCGGCCCGGCGAACCAGAACAGGTAGCGGCGCGCATCCAGCTTCCTCTTCCAGCCCCCGTGGTCCGACCAGGCGGGAAACCCTTCCACCCAGGCATACCAGGCCGGCAGGCGATTGACCGACGGGTCCATTTCCGAAGGGAATAGCGATTCCAGGAGCAATTCGGCCTGCGGCAAAAGGCTATCGGGAGGCGCAAGCGGGTTGGGCGGAATCGCCGCCGATCGGCGCGCAATCGCCAGTTCCACCTTGGTCAAATGAATCTTGCCGACCCCATAGGGGACGGCCTCATCCTCGCCGGGATCGATCAACTCCAAGCTAAACGGGTTTTGCGAATCCATCGCCGCCTGGGCCGCGGTCATGATGAGCGGCTGCAGGTCGTCGAAATCGGAGCGCAGCCCGTCGTGGCGAAAGCGGTTCGCCGGGCCGGCATCGACCAGGCAATTGACCGCGACGGGAACCTCCCACTCGGTCTCGCGAACCAGAAGCGTGTCGCGGCGCAGCGACTGTTTCCAGGCAATCCTTCGCGGAGAATCGCCGGGGATCAGTTCCCTCAGGCCTAAAAATTCCAGGCTTTGACCGGAGCGATCGATTTGAAACAGCCCCGGTTTCCAGAGGATGTTCGAGTGCTTTTTCCCGCCGCGATTGCCTCCGCGCGCGGCCAACCGGGCCGGGCAAATCGCAAGCCTTTTGGCAAACGGAACAAAGAAGGCCGCCTCGTGCCAGCCAAACGGATCCCAGGCATTGATGCGAAATCCCAGGATCTCGATGAAACCGGCAAACCCCGGGACGCAAACGAGCGTCCGTTCCCACTGGTCGTCCATCTTTTTGCGCCAGGGGCCGCCCTTTTCGGCGTCCCAGGCAAACCGGCCGGCAACGACCGGCTCAACCGTGGCGCTCCACAATCCGCCCGGAATCAGCCCGGTGCCATCGAATAAAAGCTGGATGGGCTCGCCCACCCGGCCCGCCAGCTCATTTTCAAACGCTCCCGAAAGCTGTAGAGCCGCTCGCCATTTCTTTAATTGATAGTCATTGTAGAAGTGAAGGGCGACGATCAGAAATAACCATAAAACTCCAAAGATTCTCAAAAATGCATAATCGGTCACGACGCCGGTGCAAAGCATCGCTAGCGCGGTGATTCCAGTCCACCAGACTCGACCCGTCAGTCGCATCGTTTTGATTTACCCTGGCTTGTGCGGGCCTTTTCCGAAAGGCGCAACGCCTTCTGGCGCTCCCGTGCGGAAACTGAGGCCAGCGTGAACCAATTTGCCACGAAGCTCAACCGGCGATTACCGGTTCGCTGCCGAGCGCGTCGCGCACGATCGATTCGCCCGTCCAACCTTCCAACTCGCTTTCGGGACGAACGATGATGCGATGGGACAAAACCCCGGGCGCGACCGCCTGAACATCTTCGTGCGTGATGTAAGTTCTGCCCTCGCAAATCGCTCGCGATCGCGACATTTTCAAGAGCGCCAAGGCGGCGCGAGGGCTGCCGCCCAAAAACGCGGCCGGGTGCTTGCGCGTGGCCCGAACCAGATCGACGATGTACTCGACCACCGACTTCTCGGCATGGACCCGGTCGACCAGCTCCTGCCAGGCAAGGATCATCCTGCCGTTGGCGATCGGCTTGAGATCGACGCTCGATTCGCTTCGGCGCGAGAGCATTTCGATCTCGCGGCGCCGGTCGGGATAGGCCATTTTGATGCAGACTAAAAAGCGGTCAAGCTGGGCCTCGGGCAGCCGGTAGACCCCTTCCTGCTCGATCGGGTTCTGGGTCGCCATGACCAGAAACGGCATCGACAGGGGCAGGGTTTGCCCTTCGATGGAGACCTGTTTTTCTTGCATCGCTTCCAAAAGCGAAGACTGCGTTTTGGCCGAGGCCCGATTGATCTCGTCGGCCAGAAGGATGTTGGTGAAGACCGGACCTTTACGCAGCACCCATTCTCCCGACTTGCGATCGGGCACGGTGGTACCGGTCACATCTTGCGGCAAGAGGTCCGGGGTGAACTGCAGCCGCTGAGAATCGAGTCCAAGCAGCACCGAAAGGACTTTGGAAAGCGAAGTCTTGGCCACCCCGGGCACGCCTTCCAGAAGAACGTGGCCATTGGCAAGCAGCGCCTGGACCGTTGTGGAAACCGTAGCGTCCATTCCCACCAAAACGCGGCCCACTTCCTCCTTCATGCGCGCGTGAAAATCTCGGATGGCCTGGCTTTCGGTCTCCAGTTGGGCTGATACGGCAACCGCACTCATGCAATCTTCTCTCCGTGATGGACTGGACTTACGCCTGGTTCCCTTGATTCACCCCTGGTGCCCCCGGTCGGGCCGATTGGACGAATCCTCGATCGAGTTGATCGCTTAACCGGGTGAGCAGGCCACGAATTTTCGCGACCTGGGAGGGCTTGGTATTTTGCAGGGATTGCCGGTTACGGCAAACGAATCCAAGGATTTCTTTTTTCGCCTGTTCAAATTTCCTGGCGCCCCTGGGATCCGAACCGGGCGATTTTTCCACCCATTTCAAATCGGGAATCTCCCAGAAATCGATCTTGCGCTGCTTCAGAATCTCTTCCATCTGGCCAAGCAGGTCATCGGTCATCGACTTTTGGGTCGCCGCGCGCGGATTGACCGGCCGGCCCGCCTTGCTCCAGACCAGGGCGCTATTCCTGGCCGTTTCCCGGGCACGAAAACCGCCCCGGTAGCGTATAAGCAGGTAGATACCCGCGGCCGCCAGGCAAAATCCCATGATGCCAATGATGTTTTGCAAGTAGTTGTTCGCGGACAGCCGTTGCGAAAACTGGGAAAAGGGCCCATCAGGACCTTCCCAGCTGGGCAACAACTCATCCAGGGCCCGGGCGGCGAAGCTTGCCGCCGTATAAGGGTCCAGATCGGGTAACGGCAGCGGCGGGGCAGGCAATTGAAAGGGAGCCTGAACGCGGCCGGCAACCAGGATCGTCAACGGAATGGGGTCCCTTTGCGCGCCGATTTCCTGACGGCACAAGGTTTCCAAACACCAAGCGGCAAATTCGACATTGTCCTTGGTTTCGAGCATCTGGTTGTTGAACAGATCCTGGTCGGAAAGCTGGATGACCACTCCCTTATCATTGGGATAGGCGATGCATCCGAACGGCTGAGAGAAGGGCGAAGTGGAGAACTCGCGGCCTTGGTTGTTGACGCCGGAGCTCACAACAAGCCTGCCGAGAATGTGCGTGTTCAGATTTCCCTTCGCAGGCAGGAGATAGCCGGGCTTGTTGAGGAAAACCTGGCCACGCCGCTCGCTTTCCAAGGGAAGGAGCCTTTGGAAGGGCAATTCGACCAGTCCATTTCCTTTCGGTTGCGCCAGTATCGGTGCCTTCCAGTCGGTCCTGATGACAAACTGGTTTCCCTCGAATTCTTGCGAGGTGATCGCTTCAAGGTCGCCTTGTTTGGTATTCTTGACGAAATGTTTGCCCCAGCCGTAGCCGGTCAACCTCGCAAGCGTTTGCTCTTCAGACGTGTCAGGTTTTTCATCCGACGCCACAAGTAGGGCGCCTCCGCCCCGTACCCAGGCTTCCACATTGTGCCTGAAAAGCCGGGGAACGGCTTCGTTACCTAAAACGATCAAAATGCCCTTGGGATGGTCTAGGACCTCTGAAAAATCATCTACCATTTTGACAGGAAATTTAGCTGCCAAATAGGAGAATAGTTCAAAGCCATTCCAGGGAATGCGGAGTTCCTGCGGCGCCTCGCTCCTACGAGCCGGACTCTGCCCCGCACCTGTCTGTGCAAGGAGGCAGAAACTCAAAAATAGCAAGAATTTCTTCATTTCAAATGCGGTGCAAATCCGCGATCGCCTGGGTTTCCTTATCTTGATCGAGCGGCAACCCGCGGTATTTCCTCCAGACGTAGTGGTCGAAAATCCGCTCGATCGTTTCGGGCGCCAAGCCTCTTTGCGCCATGACCGGGGCGACTTCCGTTTTCCAGAGGAGGTGGTTGCCCGTGGCTCCCTTTTCCCCGCCAAGACGCAGCACCGCGCTTTCCAGTGCGCCGATCAGATCATCCCCCTTCCCGGTCGTTCGAAATGCCGCCAAAAATCCTTCCGCCGAACCGACCCCGAATTTCTTCAGCATCAACCAGATCAGCACGCCGATGACCACGCCGCCCGCCACGAAGTACACCAGCGATTCGGGTTTGGGAATCGATACCGACGGCGCATTGGGCAAGCGAGGCGCGGAAGGAAGCGCCGCGCCGGTGGGCAGCTTGATCTGGCTAAAAGTCCTCTTGATCTCGTCACTCATCCCCTTGGGCAATTTCAGGTTGGTCGACCATTTCGACGCCCACTCGGCGAATTTTTTCGCCGAGGGTTTCGCCCATTGATCCAGTCCCAGGGGAAGCAGCGATTTCAGCGCCCGGTCCGCGGCGGACGACGAGACGGCGGGTGAGTTCATAAGGGAGTCTTTTCCGGCCGCATCCCTGGCAAAGGGCGGTACGGGCAACGGCCTGTTCCCCGCGAATTTGTTGGGTCCAAATTCTTGTGTCGCCCCTGGTTCCGCCCCGGGCTGCCCTTCCGGGCCGCCGCCTGGTCCACCTTGCAGATTCGCCTTCTCGGCCTCCTTCTGCCCCACGCCTTGGTTGGTTGCGCCAGGGTCGAGAGTTTCCGGATCCGCCAAGCGAGAACCGCCCGCACCGGTTCCTTGACCGTTTGCCCCGCCTTCGTTTTCACCTTCGGCCGAGGCGTCGGAACCCTTATTGAAATTCTCGCTATTGAGCAGATTCTTCAGTTGATCCTTGGCAGCCGACTCGCCCTCGGGAAAGAGCTTCTCCAGCATCTGTTTCCATTTTTCACGATCGGGACCCTTGCCGTTGCCGACATTTTTCATGATGCCTTCGAACATGCGCTTTTGTTCGGGAGTCAATTTGGCTTTTTGCTGCTCTGCCCAGTTTTTCAACATCTCCTTTTGCAGTTCGGAGCCTTTCCCATTCAAGCCGCCGGAAAGCCCCTGCTTCGTCCCTAAAATCGAGTCGATCGCCCAGGGGTTGGAACCCAGTGCGGGGATGCGCACCGCGTTATTGGAGAATTCCGAGCTGGGCGGCTGACGGTTCCGCGAAAGCGTGCCCTGCGCCGGACCCGCAAGAGCCACAAGGAGCAACAGGCCGGCAAGCACGGCCACGCCCACTCTTTGCAACCCTTTCCTGGTGCTTTTCATGGATCGATTCATCCCCGCCACTCGTCGATCAGGTTGGCGACAAGGCCGCTCCAGCCGGTCTGGTGCTGGGCGCCGAGCCCCATGCCATTATCGCCGTGAAAGTACTCGAAGAAAAGAATGTGGTCTTTCCAGAAGGAATCTCGCTGGAAAAGGTTCTCCGAACCATAAAAGGGACGGCGCCCTTCTTGATCTTTAACAAAGATCGAGATCATTCGGTTGGCAATATCCTCGGCAATTTCCTTGAAAGTCACCGCCTTGCCGTTGGCGGCCGGCGTTTCGATGCGGAAATCGCCCCCAAAGGCCTTGCCCAGCTTGCGAAGCGACTCGATCAAAAGAAAACCGATCGGGAACCAGATCGGCCCGCGCCAGTTGGAATTTCCCCCCTTTAACTTGGAGTCGCTTTCGGCCGGCTCGTAGTGCACCTCCACCCCGTCAAACCGAAACGGATGATGGAGGTGGTAGCGCGAGAGGCTGCGAATCCCAAAAGGAGAAAGAAACTCGTCTTCGTTGTGCAAATAGCCCATAATCCTGCGCAGTTGATCCTGATCGAGGATCGTCAGCGCAAAGGTATCGCCAAACTCGTTGGATGTATGGTGCACGATCCCCTCGATCAGATCCTTGCGGTTTTTTAAAAACCACAAAAGGTTCTGATGAAAATCGCGGAAGGGGCTGATCCATTCGGCTTCGAGCCGCTCGACGGAAAATAGCGGAATCAAACCGACGAGCGAGCGCAACCGAAAGGTCTCGAAATGCCCATCGGGCCGTTTGAGAATGTCGTAAAAGAAACCGTCTTTTTCATCCCAAAGGGAAACGCCCGGGCAGGCGCTTTTCTTCATCGCACCGGCGACATAGGCGTAATGCTGAAAGAACTTGATCGCCATGAACTCATACGAGGGTTCCTCCTTGGCCAACTCCAGTGCGATGCGCATCATATTGAGGCAAAACATCGCCATGTAGCCGCTGGCGTCGGCCTGCATCAGGGACGACCCATCCTGAAAGGCCAGGCTGCGGTCCACGGCCGTGATATTGTCCATGCCGAGGAAGCCGCCCTCGAAGATGTTGTTCCCTTCGCGATCGACCTTGTTGACCCACCAGGTGAAGTTGATGAGCAGCTTGTGAAAGCATTTTTCCAGAAAATTGCGATCGGGCGTGCCGTTGCGGATCCGGTCCATGTTGAAAACGCGCCAGACCGCCCAGGCATGTACCGGCGGATTCAGATCCGAAAACTCCCATTCGTAAGCGGGGATCTGGCCGTTGGGATGCTGAAACTGCTCAAAGAGCAGCAAGTAAAGCTGCCCCTTGGCGAATTTCTGATCCACCAGCGCAATGGCCGGGCAGGTGAACGCCAGATCCCAGGCGGCAAACCACGGATACTCCCACTTTTCGGCCGGGATCATGATCCTGTGGGAATTGATATGCCTCCAGTGCTGGTTGCGAATCCACTTTCTTTCAGGAGGAGGCGGCCAGAGAGAATTGTCGCCTTTGAGCCACTGTTCGACATTGAAGATGTAAACTTGCTTCGTCCAAAGCAGCCCGCCAAGCGCCTGCCTTTGAATGGATTTTTCTTCGGCCGTCGCCTTTTCGGGGTGGATCGTCTCGTAAAACTGATCGGCTTCAAAACGCCTCTGCGTGATCGCGGAATCGACCAGCGCCAGGGGATTGCCCAGCGGCATGCGCGGCGTGAAGAGCAGCCGCACCGTCGCGGTGCCGCCCGGTTCGACCGCTTCAAAATGGTAGTGCAGACAGGCTTTCGTCCCTTTTTGTTCGGGCTTGAGCACCTCTTCACGCTGGATCAATTTCCGGTGGAACGCATCCTTGTGGTGGGGCTTACGCTCTGCCGCGAGCGGTCCGAAGATCCTGAGCGAATTGGTCTCGTTGTCGGTGATCCAGGTTTCGCCGCCGGGGCTGCCAAACAGGTAACGCAAACCCAACCGGTAGTCGGAAGGAATTTCCATCGGAATTTGCAACTGGGAATCGTCGGCGACCAGCGAAACCCACTCGTCTGTGGCCGGCCCGGGAGTGATCGCCGGTTCACTCGGCCGTTCCTTCTCGTCGCCCCAAGACTCCTTGCTCCATCCCCAGATGTTGCGAAACCATAACTGCGGCAAAATATGCAATGGCGCCGCTTCTGGGCCGCGGTTATGCGCCTCGATTTTCAAGGCGATCGATTGCTCGTCGAGCTTGGCATATTCCAGAGTGATGTCGAAGTAGCGGTTTTCGTCAAAGATGCCGGTGTCGACCAGTTCGTATTCGGGCCCCCTGCCCTGCCTGGCCCGATTCCCCTCGGTCAGTTCCCGATAAGGAAAAGCTCTTTGCGGATATTTGTAGAGCATGCGCATGTACGAATGCGTTGGAGTATTATCTTCATAGAAATAATACTCTTTGACATCTTCGCCATGATTGCCGTCGTTAGGCGTCAAGCCGAAAAAGCGTTCCTTGATGATCGGATCTTTTTCATTCCAGAAAGCATGCCCAAAACAAAGCAGTTGGTAGCGATCGCAAAGGCCGCCGATGGCATCCTCGCCCCAGCGGTAGGCGCGGCTATGCGCATGGTCGTGGGGAAAATAACTCCAGGCGTCGCCGTTGGAACTGTAGTCTTCGCGTACGGTGGCCCAGGCGCGATCGGAAATGTAGGGGCCCCATTGCCGCCAACCAAATATATCTCCAACGATTTGATCGACCCGGTTGTTTTCGGCGGTGGGCATAACCAAATCCACTCGATTGTTTGTAGGATCAACCGATCATTTGCAAAGCATAGCGTCTACGCGTTTTTTTTCCGCTTTATCAGCCAATCATCTGCAAAGCGTATCATCTACGCGTTTTTTTTTCGCATCGTCAACCGATCATTTGCAAAGCATAATCTGCCGCACCAATGATCGCGACCCGCGGATTGGTGGCCATATGCAAGGGCAAGGTCTTCATGAAATGGGCGAAGCGCCCCTTGCGCATGAAGCTTTCCAGGAAAATCTCGTGGCCAAGGATCGGGAAAAGCCGAGGAGCGATGCCGCCCCCGACCATCACGCCGCCTCGCGAGAGGATTTTCAGCGCCAAATTGCCGGCCTCGGCTCCATAAATCCGGCAGAACAGCTCCAGGGTTTCACGGGCTAAGCGGTCTTCCCCCGCCAAGCCGAGTTCGCTCACCGCCGCGGAAGGATCGCCGCCTGAAGCCAGAGTTTCCGCCACCTTGGGATGAGGCTCCTCGTTGGCCCGATCCACCAAAAAACTGTAGACGTTGTAAATGCCGGGCCCCGACAAGATCCGCTCGTAGCTGACATGGTTGCCGAAACGGTTGATCAGAAAACGCAAAAGATCGGTCTCGATTTCGTCTTGCGGCGCGAAATCGGTGTGGCCCCCTTCGGTCGCCACGGTGTGGTAACGCGACCCGTCCCAGATCAGAAACGCCTCGCCCAGTCCCGTGCCCGCGGCAAGTACGGCGACATTTCCCGGAGTGCGCGGTCCGGCATTGGGATTGAGAGCCACCAGATCCTTTTCGGGCAAATTCAACATGCCAAAGGCCATGGCTTCCAGGTCGTTAAGCAGCCGGCATTTCATCGTCCCGAGGAAGGCCCCGAGCGTTCGCTGATCGAGCTCCCAGGGCAAATTCGTCGTCTTGCAGCGCCCGTCGATGATCGCGCCGGCGACACCGAAGGCCGCGCCCTGGATGTCCGATTTTTCGCTGGGGGTAAGGAACTTGTCGAGAATCTGCTCAAGCGCCCCGAAATTGCGACTGGGGAAGATCGCTTCACGGACCGGATGATGGCTGCCGCTGGCCCGATCGAAAAGCCCGACCACCGTTTTCGTGCCGCCAATGTCACCCGCTAAATACATGACAGATCTTTCGCGCTGAATTTGCTAAATGTATCGTTCAACCGCTCAACTCCGGCCAAATCGCTCCATTCCGGCCAAACCGTTCCATTCCGGCCAAACCGCTCAATTCCGGCCAAACCGCTCAATTCCGGCCAAGCAGGGCCCCAATCGCCCGCTCCACTCCCAGATTCGAACGGAAGACCGCCGAGCCGGCCACGAGCACATTGGCCCCCGCCGCGACAACCTTGGGGGCCGTATGCTCGTCGATTCCCCCATCGACTTCCAGCTCCGCCTTCGGATTTCTCTTTTCGATCCGCTCTCTGACTTCGCGAATCTTTCCGAGCGTGCGTTCGAGGAACTTCTGCCCGCCGAATCCGGGGTTGACCGTCATCACCAAAACCAGATCGAGCATGTCCAAAATCGGGTCGAGGACTTCCGCGCCGGTCGCGGGATTGATCGCCACCCCGACCTTGCAGCCTAACTTCGCGATCGCATCGAGCGTGCGGTGCAAATGAATTTGCCCCTCGGCATGCACGATCAAGGTCTTGGCACCCGCCTGGGCGAAATCTTCCAGGTAGTGATCGGGTTCGCAGATCATCAAATGGGTTTCCAAGGGCAGCCGGGTCGCCTTGAGCATCGATTGCAGGACCAGCGGCCCAAAACTGATATTGGGCACGAACTGGCCATCCATGATGTCCATGTGCAATCGGTCGGCGCCTCCGCGCTCGCAGGCGGCCGCCTCTTCGCCCAGCTTCGTGAAATCGGCCGCCAGGATCGAGGGAGCGACTTTGGCATCAAGCATGTTCTGGATTCCTTGATAGTTTGGCTGCCGCGGCGGCGTCCAGATACCAGATCAGCTCGCCCTGGGGGCGAATTCCCTGCGATGGGTAAAGGGGAAGGTCTTTCGGTCCCTCGATCACCTTGGCCAGCGGCAGGGCCTTGTCCGCGCCGCAAATGAGGAAGCAAACGGCATGGGCCGCATTGATCAAGGGATACGTGAACGTCATTCGCGTTGTGGAGAGCTTGGGCACCTCATTGCGCACCACCCACTTGCGCGTTTCTTCAAGCGCCTTGGTGTGCGGAAACAACGACGCGGTGTGCGCGTCGGGGCCCATTCCCAGGTAGATCAAATCGAACGCGGGAGGTACGCCAAAGCGGTCGCAACCGAACGTCGCGGCCAGCGTATTCTGATAGGTTTGCGCGGAATCGGTGCCGGTATCCCAGGCGGGCATCGGATGAATGTTGCCGGGGTTTAGGGGAACCTTGGTCAAGAACAGCTCATGCGCGGTGTGGTAATTCGAATCGGCATGATCGAGCGGCACCGAGCGTTCGTCGCCCCAAAAAAGGTGGACCTTATCCCAGGCAACCGCCGGCGGGGTGCAGGCATTGGGAGTATTCCGAGCCGCACCGGCCGATGCGGCCAACACCTCGAACATCTGCTTGGGAGTCGAACCGCCCGAAAGGGCCACCACAAATCGGCCCGATTCCTTGATCTTGCGGTTCGCCAGTTCGCGAAACAGATCCGCCCCAGCCGCGGCGACCGCGCGCGGCGTTTCAAAGACCTTCAGCGTGTCCCCTGCCTTCACTTCGGTCCTCGTTTCTTTTTGCAACGGCCGCGAATACTCGTTGTCTGGCGGATCGCTTCGATGCCCAACCTCGGCAGAATTGCCTTAGGTCTGATCCGAAGCCGGTCGTTCAAGCGTCTGGCAATGCGCGAAATCCCGGTCCTCGTCGCCCACAAGCACTTCGCTGGCGAGCCCCTGGAAAATCCCGGTATCCACGACGCCGGGGATCGCACGAATTCTTCCGGCCAGCTCGATCACGTCATCGGCGCCTTCGGTCTGGCAATCGAGGATGCAATTGCCGTTATCCGAGAGCGCCGGTTCATGGCCCTGCATCCAGACCTCGGCGGCGATCCCCATGGCCGCCAGTTCCTTGAGAACGAGCGGCAACGCAAAGGGAATGACTTCCACCGGCAGCTTGCCGCGGTCGCCCAACCGATTGACCAGTTTTTTCATGCCGATCAAAATCACCAGGCGCCGGCTGGCGCTGGCTATGATCTTCTCGCGGACGAGCGCCCGCCCGTACCCCTTGATCATGTTCAGCTCGGGGTCGACCTCGTCGGCGCCATCGACGGTCATGTCGATTTGGGCACCCACCTGTTCAAGACCGACCAGTGGAATTCTTAACTCGGTTGCCAGTGCCTGGGTCGAGACCGAAGTGGGCACGCCACGAATATCCAGCCCCCTGGCTACAAGACCGGCCAGGGCCCGGATAAAGCCCTGCGAGGCCCGGCCTGAACCGAGCCCGAGGACCATACCCGGACGAACTTCTTCCAGCACTTTGGCGAAAATGGTTGCCACGCCGCCACCCTTCCCCGTGGGGACTACTTCTTGGCGGCGAGCATACGCTTCGCCAAATCGATGACATTTTCGGTGGTGAAGCCAAAGCGCTTGACCAGCTCTTTGAATGGAGCCGAGGCGCCGAACGATCTCATGCCAATGATGGCGCCGTCGATCCCCACATAGCGCTCCCAGCCAAATACCGATCCCATTTCCACCGAGATGCGCGCCCGCACATTGAGCGGAAGCACTTCTTCCCGGTATCCGGGATGATCGGAACAGTATTTCTCAAAGAGCTCCCACGAGGGCATGCTCACCACGCGAACCTTGGCTCCCTGTTCGGTCAGCTTTTTCCAGGCGTCGAGGCACAGGTCGACTTCGCTCCCGGTGGCGATCAAGATCAGGTCGGGCTTGCCGCCGGGAGCTTCGGCCAGGATATAGGCTCCCTTGGTCAAATTGGATGCCGGCGCGAATTTCGAGCGGTCGATCGTGACCAGTTCCTGCCGCGTCAACACGATGCAAACGGGGTTCTTTTTCAATTGCAATGCAACGCGGTACGCCTCGTTGACTTCGTTGGCATCGGCCGGACGCAACACGATCATGTTGGGAATCGCGCGCAGCGACGCCAACTGTTCGATGGGCTGGTGCGTCGGGCCGTCCTCGCCCACGCCGATCGAATCGTGCGTGAACACATAAAGCACGGGGATTTCCATCACCGCCCCAAGACGGATGGCACCGCGGCCGTAATCGCTGAAGATCAAAAAGCCCGAGCCATAGGCGCGGATATTGCAAAGCACCATGCCATTGAGAATGGCGCCCATGGCATGTTCGCGGATGCCGAAATGGAAGTTGCGCCCATCGAAATGGCCGGCCTCGAAATCGCCCGCCCCTTCGAAGGTCAAACGCGTTTTGGTGGAAGGCGCCAAGTCGGCCGAACCGCCGATCAGCCACGGAATATTCTTGGCGAGAGCATTGAGCACCTTGCCGCCCGCGTCACGGCTGGCCGCGCCGGCAACCTTCTTCTTGCCCGGAGTCTTCGGATCTTCGACTTCACCCCAGGGAAATGGAGTCAGCCCAGCGTCCCAATTCTTGGGTAGCTCATGATGGAGCATGAGGTTGATCTGTTCGGCCAGTTCCGGATGGGCCTTGGTGTAGTCGGCAAAGAGCTTTTCCCAGGCCGCGCTAAGCGAAGGCCCGCGGGCGCCGATCCCTTTTTGAAACGCCTCGTAGGCGGTGGGCGGAACGGAAAAAGTCGCCTTGGGGTCGACGCCATAGTTTTTCTTGGCCCCTTCGATCGCGGCGGCGCCCAGCGGCTCGCCATGGGCGCTGTGCGAATCTTGCTTGCCCGGGACGCCCCAGGCGATGTGGCTCCTAAGGACGATGATTGTCGGCTTGCCCTTGGTGGCCTTGGCATCTTCGATCGCCTTGGAGATCGATTCGAGGCAGTTGGCATCGCTTACATGAAGCACGTGCCAGCCGTAGGCCTCAAAACGCATGCCGACATCTTCGCTGAAGGCCAGGGAAGTTTCGCCCTCGATAGTGATTCGGTTGTCGTCGTAAATCCAGGTGAGGTTGTCGAGTTTGAGATGGCCGGCAAGGCTGGCAGCTTCGCTTGCGACCCCTTCCATCAGGCAGCCGTCGCTCACCTGGGTGTACACATGGAAGCCGAACAGGTCGAATCCCGGCTTGTTAAAACGGGCGCCAAGCCACTTGCTGGCGATGGCCATGCCGACGCTGTTGCCCGCGCCGTTACCCAGCGGCCCCGTCGTCGTTTCCACCCCGCCGGTGTACCGGTATTCGGGGTGGCCGGGGGTGCGGCTATCGAGCTGGCGGAATTTTTTGATTTGTTCGATGGGCAAAGAGGGCTCGTCGTGCACATGACCTTCGTGGTCGACATGCTTGACGCCCGCAAGGTGAATCATGGAGTAAAGAAGCATCGAGGCGTGACCGCAGGAAAGAACATAACGGTCACGGTCGGGCCAGAGAGGCTTGGCTGGATCGTAGCGCAGAAAGCGGTTCCAGAGGGCGTAAGTCACTGGGGCGAGGGCCACCGGGGTTCCCGGATGGCCGGAATTGGCGGCTTGCACCGCATCCATGGCGAGGGTCCGGATCGCGGTGATGGCGGCTTGATCAATAGAAGAGGAGAGGGTCGTGTCGGACATCCCGGTCAGTTCCTATTTAACGGCGAAACGCCTATTTAACGTCAAAACGCCTATTTAACTGCGAACGGCAGGGAGCCCCCCGCCCAAAGTGTTTTCTTTCCAAGGCATTACTACGGATTTCGGGGCTCTTGGCAAACGGGGGAATGGGAGCCGAACTTCTCAGGCACGGGGTTGACCGGGCAACTAAGAATTCGATCCCTAGCATGGATTCAAGAGACAACCCCTTGGGTCTCCCAATTTTCGGCGCTCAAACACAAAGAGGGCAACATGTTGAAACCAACCAGAAGGCAATGGGTGATGGGGGCGATGACCACCTTGGCGGCAACCGCCGGAGGCTCCCTCACGACGAGTTTGGCCCGAGCCAACCAGGGTGGGGGTTTCGAACTTCCCAAGCTGCCGTACGAGGTCAATGCGCTGGAACCGGTCATCGACACCAAGACCATGGAAATCCACTGGGGCCTGCACCACAAGGCCTATGTCACCAACCTGAATAAGGCGCTGGCAGGCAATGCCGATTTGCTCGCCAAGCCGATCGACGCGATCCTCAAGGACATCGCCTCGGTGCCCGAGAAGATTCGCCAAGCTGTCATCAATAACGGCGGCGGTCACTCCAACCACAGCTTGTTCTGGACCATGATGACCCCAGGAGGCTCGGAAGGCCCTTCGGGCAACCTCAAGGAGGCGATCGCTTCGACCTTCACCTCAGTCGACAAGCTGAAGGAAGAAATGACCAAAGCCGGACTGGCCCGTTTCGGCAGCGGTTGGACCTGGCTCGTCAAAACTTCCGAAGGCAAGCTCAAGGTTCTGAGCACCGCCAACCAGGACAGCCCCCTGATGACGGGCGAGCAGCCGATCATCGGCATCGATGTCTGGGAACATGCCTATTATCTGAAATACCAAAACAAGCGCCCCGATTACCTCGCCGCCTGGTGGAAAGTGGTCAACTGGAAAAAGGCGGAAGAATTGTTTGCTTAATGATCTGCTCGATTCCAAGGCAAAATACAAAAAAAGCCCGTTGCAGGAGATTGCAACGGGCTTTTTTTCATTAGCCTTCCCTGTAAGGAAATCAGGCTGGAAACGAGTCATGACCTTGCCCCTGCCCACCCCACAAATGCAGGTTGGCTTTTTGCGCAATATCCAGCGGCTATTGGCCGAAGGCCAGTTTGTCGCCAGCTATAAATTGGCACTGGTCCATGCACTGGCCGATCTTGCCGTTGTCAAAGGAGACGATTTCGGGAGCGAGCTGCAAATCGGCACCAAAGAAATTGCGGTCAAGTTCATTGAACTCTATTGGCGGCAATGCCGGTACCTGCAGATCGGCAATCAGACCTCCCGCCTGATCCTTCAGCAAAACACCGGCGAGCGCCAGGCGGCCATCTTGTCCAAAATTGCCGCCTGCCAGCAAGAAGGCCGCGGTTCCGTTTTGCGTTTTCAAATGGCTTCGCCTGAACGGTGGCGGGCCCTTGTAAGCGAAGTCGAGCAGGTGGTGCGCGCGATGCCGCTTTGGAAATTGCAGACGCTTGGCAACGAGCGCCTGGAATTCCTCTATGAGAATCTCGACCGCGGCGGTTCGATCACCTTGAAGCCGGGAGTCGCCTATTGTTTTCGCGCTTTTTACGAGCTGATTCGCGATCTCATCGAGGGGGCCTGGATTCGGTTCATCCAAAAGGTCAACGCGCATCGGCTGGGCAATACGGTCGACTTGGGAGCCTTTCTGTTCAGCCACGAGCGCA
>Ga0208492_1001026_pt1 | contig 19801 bp, 21 predicted proteins | sample Subbioar_CSW14AB_FD_184820 | JGI IMG/M metagenome (GOLD analysis project Ga0208492, IMG submission 184820) | Serpentinite rock and fluid subsurface biosphere microbial communities from McLaughlin Reserve, California, USA - CR12Mar_CSW14AB (SPAdes) | ecosystem: Environmental > Terrestrial > Deep... | reverse complement strand
TTTCGCTACGCTCCGCTCACTTATATTTTTGTTTGTAATTCCTTGCTCAAACAAGTTTGGCCAGGCTACAAACAAAAATACCCGACTATCGTCGGGCATTCCTTTGTACTGGCGGAGAGTGAGGGACTTGAACCTATAATATTTGTATACAAATGTTATTAATTAATCAGCTTTAAAGTATAAATAATCCATTTAAGACTTACTATGGCTTATAATTAATTAACCCTTGTTAATAAAATAATTACACCACTAGTTGCACCACTATGTAATTGTTGTTATTTTTATTTCGATTTTAATAACGACAAAATGCAAGGAACAGTAAGAATTGAACTCCGGAAAGGAGTTGCCGGCAAAAACGGTATGATACCTCTAAGCCTAATATATTCTTTAGGCGGTATTCGAAAAAGATATGCGCTTAAGAAATTAGTGTTTGAGGAATATTGGAACTCAAAGGATCAGAGAGCATTTTATATTCCAGTAAGAGAGGCAAAAAAGCTTTTACCCAGTCTTGCTGATCATTTCTTATTATCTGATGTAGAGATCAAAGAGATCAATAAGGAAATAGAAAAATCAATTGCAAAAATTGAAAGTGTAGAGGGAAAATTTATTGCAAACAAAATCCCTTTTTCTTCTGAAATGGTAATTGAGGAATTAAAAGAAATTGATGCGGATAATCCAAAAACCAAAATTGAGGAACCTAGAGAGTTCCTTTTTGAGTTTATGGATCAATACATTAAAGATCATGAAACGACCAGGGAGAAAGGGAGCTTAACTGTCTATAAATCTGTTAAGAATCATTTACAAGCATATCAGAAGGCTGAAAAGCAAAAGGTAAGTTTCGAAGCAATAAATACTGTATTCTTTCAAAAATTTCAAAGATTTTTAATAAAGCGAACTAAAACAGATAAGGAAGGGAATGTTAGTCCAATGCTCAATAATACTACCATTGCCAAAGCATTGAGTACTCTAAAAACCTTTTTAAACTATGCCAGAGAGCAAGGAGTTAAAGTAAATGATAGTTATAGGAGTTTTAAAATAAGAAAAGAAAAACTTGAAGTAATAGCACTTGAACAAAGCGAACTTGATTCAATCTTAAATCTAGACTTATCAAAGGATAAGAGATTAAGTAAAACAAGAGATCTCTTTGTTTTCTCATGTGCAACCGGCCTAAGGTATTCTGATATAGCACAATTAAAGCGAGAGCATATTGGTAATGATGCAATTACTTTGATTGTAAAGAAAACAAAAACAGAGCTAACCATTCCTTTGAATAGTATATCAGCATCAATTTTAGATAAGTACAGAGATCTTCATAAACCTCTGCCATTAATCTCTAACCAAAATCTGAATTATTATATCAAGGATCTTTGCAAAGCTGCTGATATTGATAAACCAGTAGAAATTATACGGTTCAATGGTACCAAAAGAATAGTAAACCTGCATCCCAAGTACGAATTAATCCATTTTCATACCGGAAGGAAAACTTTCGTCACGCTATCCCTAGAAAAAGGAATGAGTGCTGAAGAGGTAATGGAGATAACAGGTCATACAGATTATAAAAGCTTCAAAAGATATGTAAACATTACCGGCAAGCGTAAAATAGTGGTAATGCATAAAGCCTGGGGAGAACCTGAAGCCAAATTGAAAGTTGTATAAATCAATCCTTAAACTCTATAATTATGAATACTCAATCAATCACAAATGAAAATGCTATGTCTGATCTTCTAAGCTCTGTAGATCCTGCAGATATTAAAGAATTACTTCCTGAAATGTTTATGACCTATATCCAAAGACCTGAATACAGGGAATTAGATCAGGAAAAGTGCAACCAACATGTAAACACCTATTCAAGATTAATGGAATTTTTTAATAGGTTCGAGTAATCTAGTTTGGGCAATTGAACTTTTAAAAGGGGTGGGCAGGTGAACCTATAATTACCGTTCTAAGAAAGACAGGAACTTACCCACCCCTTCTAAATATTTTGACTTTCGGAGAGTTAAAACACCACCCTATGTGATATGTATAACTCCGGGATGGTACCTACTTAAAAAAATAAAAAAAGATTTTATCAATAACGACAATGGTAAATTATGATTCAATTAAGGAATTAGGCGATTTTTACAGTTTATTACCTCGAGTAGAAATAGATGATAAGGCAAGAAGAATGTATAAACGAGTATTTGATAGGGAGAGGGATATAAAAGTAATAAATGGTACTGGGTGGGATTTAACAGAAGTGTGGTTGATAAGGAATATTTATTTGCCTGGCAAAAATCCTTTGGAGTACTTAATGAAAGGATACAAAGCAATCGAAATACAGCATCGAAAAAATCAAGCAAAACTTTATGATATTTGGAATGAGGATAGATTTAAGCAGTTTGAAGTTTGGGTAAGAAACACAGTTGAGAACATTTTAAATAAAACTATTGACAATATTACTCAAACAACCAAAATTAGGGAAGATGATTTGTTAAGAGAAACTTACATTATAGACATAAGTAAAATTAACAAAAGTTATACACTGTTTAATAAAGTTTTGTTTGATGAAATGCCCTTTATAGAATACCTAAGCTGTTTCAATCTTGATTTTCCAGAACCTAAACATCCAAATTTTAAAGATAATCAGGGTGTGAAATTTGTCTACTTTCTATCTAAAATAGAAGATCTTAAGGTAAATGATAAAATTGCTCTTAATAGATTCGGATTAAAAAACTACAAAACAAGGAAACGTACAACCAATCCAGAAGCTGTTTTTATTAATCAGGTAGCTACAATTTTAAAATAATGGTACAATTTGAATAGCTCGGTATATTACGGTATACAAAAAATATTAATTAAATAGTGCAATTATCTAAAATATAGGTAGTTGCATTTTTTATTTCAATTGACCCGGTATACGTCAGGGTATACGCACCCCCCTACAGATTTGACATAATCAAAAACACAAGATTATGCTTCAAATTATAACAGACAAATCAGAATTTCAGTTAGTTGCATTGGAAATGATGCAATGGGCAGTTGAAAACATGCCAAAAACGAATCCTACACCCAAGCCAGAAATAATGACAGGGGAGGAGCTTTGTAAAAAACTTGATGTAACAATTCAAACCTTGATCCGGTGGAGACATAAAGGGAAAATTCCATACCTGCAAATAGGAAGCTCTATCAGGTATGATTTCAATAAGGTTTTGGAAGCTATTGAGGTAAGTAAAAATAAAGGATCGAGAAAATGAAAAACCATTCAAACGATCCTTTGGGAGTGCAAAACAAAGGTAATCACCAATTAACGGAACTAAAAACCATATTCCTCTATTTACAGGATCATGTTTGCACTGCTTCAATGTTAGCAGAGCAGACAGGGATAAAACAAAAGAATATCTGTAGATATAAAAGGGATTTAGAACAATCCGGTAGACTGTGGGAAATAAAGAAGGACATTTGCCAGTTAACAGGCTTTAAAGCTTGGTATTTAACAACAAATCCGGACTTAAGGCCATTGAATCAAAATCAATTATCCCTTTTTACTGAAAACGATCCAAAAGTATTAAATACTGTTTGCAGAGTTAAGGACCTTGTTAATAAGAGATTTTCAAAAGAGGTAATAAAACTTGCATCTGATATTAATGCCAGGAAGATAAATAAAAGGGGGTGAGCTTATGTATGATTACATCAGGCTTGAAATAACTTCTTTAAGTTTCAGGGATAAGCTCTTAAGGTCTCCATGCCTAAATAATAAAATGTCCGGGTTTAATATTGATACTGCAGAAATAAAGGGAAAAATTAGAGCCAGGTATCAGGGATTGATCTTTGAAATATTTCCATCAGGCAGGATAACAATAGAGGGGAGCCTTCACAAATACCATAATCTAGGTGAACATAATCACAATGACTTTAGATATAGTGATCTTGTTAATGTCTCAAATGACTTAATCACTAAATTCGGAGAAGAAATTTTTAGAATGACAGTGACCGGTTTAGAGTTCGGTATTAATATAAATACTTTGTTCAACCCTAGCACTTTCACTGATCGCTGTGTTTCACATAACAATAAAGAACGGTCGCCAATTACGAAAAATGATGTAAAGGGATTTGATAAGGGGATTTCCTTTAATTCAACAGACCAAAGGATTAAAATTTACAATAAATCAAAGCAATACGGCCAACCCATAAATATCTTAAGGATTGAGGTAAAATATCTGAGAAGCCGAGCTTTCAAATTTGCCAAAATCGAAACGTTTGAGGATCTTTTAGATAAAGGATCGATTAATGCCCTCTACAATGATCTATTATTACAGATTGAAGGAACCATTATCAAAGAAGATATAAATACTTCAAAGTTAACCAGGCCAAAAGAAAGAATATATTTAGAGTGTATAAACTCATGCTCATGGAAACACTGGAGTGCGCGAAAACGATTCATCAGGAAATCGGATTACCTGGGATTAATCCCAAATTTTACAACGAATTATAAAGAAACGGTTTTTGAATTGATGCGTCAGAAGATCACAAACCTTATCGACTAAGACCGAAAAACTATCAACGTTTTCCACGTACTTCTGATATCAAAACTATCAACGTTTTCCACACTTGTATATTGGTGGAAAATGTTACTTAATTTCTATTTAATAAGGACCATGTTTGATTGGGTTTTTCTGATAGAGGATTGTGAACAATAATTCATATCGGGCTTCAATTGAGTCGGAATAGTTAATAATGTATCAAAAAAAGTGTGTTCCAGGTTTAATATTATGATTCCATTCAAAAGATAATTGAACATTAGGTAAAATCTCATTTTATAAAAATTATACAAAAATGACACCTGTAGAGATTTTAAATACACTTGAAGAAAGAAGGCTTAAATTGGTACATGCTAATAATCTTAATTATAAATTCACTCCTTTGGTTGATCCGGATAAATATGATGGATCCATGGTTATAAATAATCCACTCCGGTTTGTTAGGAAAGATGAGTATTTAATTTACTGCATTCATGTATTTATCGTTAATGCATTTGCTGTAAAAGATCCGGATATGTTAAAAGGGTATGAGAATGCTAAAAAGAAAGTTCGAAAAGTAAACTCTTTCGGTCGTACATATGATCTTACGCTAGATGTTGGAACTTTTAGAAAATCAATAACACACAGAATAAGAGTTGTTGCACCTGGTGAACAAGTCGGAGGAGGTGAAAGACTTGAAATTGCAACGTGGTCTAGTTTAGGCACTTATTTACTTGTAAGAAACTTTGACGACTTTTACCAATGGTATGTCAGAGAGTTCGGGGAGTTAGTTTTTTAATTCAGAAGTAACTGTTTTATCGCGGAACACTGGCGTACTTTCGTTGGAATATCTAAGAATAATAAATATGGAAAATGAACCAACCAAATTAGACAGAATCCTGCAGGCAATGGACCCGGAAGATCGGGAGAGGGCAGTAAAACTACTTCAATTGTTTCTGGAAAAGAAAAAGGAATGGGAAAGTATGAAGGAACAGAAAGAGCGGTCCACTAATATCAACCCGACAACTATATCGGAGCAATGAAAAAAAATAGAAGAGCAGAGGAAACAATCACAGGATATTGAAAGATCTTAAGGTAGCGAAAAGGAAATGCAAAGGATTAACTTAACATTGATATTAAAATCTCTTTTTTTCAATAAGTACCTTGTAATAAATTGCCAAAAAGAATAATAGAAAAAATAAAAGAATAAAAACTCCTTCCCCTTCAATTATTGTGATATCAAATGTTTGCACCACTCCAAAGGTCATAAAATGAGCTATAACCAATAAGATAAAAAATAATATTGTAACGTTTCTTGGTTTTGACTCTGACATTATTGAAATCAGTGTTTACTATTCATAATATTAAAACAATACATCAAGATAGTTAAATTGAGATTTTATCAACTATTGCACTAGCAAATATTTCACCATTTAAGCTAATCCTATATCTAACCCTGTTAACTGATATGGATTTGATTGCTGTCCTCTCAGTATTGCTCTCTTTTACTATAAGCCCTTTTGTAATTAATTGATCAATTGCGGATCCGGCATCATAGTAATTAACATGAAATTTCTTTATGATATCATTCCTGAGTATCGATTCATTATTTTTAAGCAATAGGAGCGTATACAAAGCAAGATTTGACAAATGATTAGCATTTTGTCCTTCATGTCTTAACTCTCTGCTGAGTGTCTTAAAATTGATTAAAGCGTGTAGTATAACATCTCTTATGTCTTTATCCCTTTGAATGATGTTATTACCAGTCTGCATGTCCTTAAATATAATAAAAACGTTCCTGAACAAAAAAAGGGATTAAGCACCTGGCCTTATCCCTTTTGATTTTATCCTAATAACGACAAAAGGATAAACAAATATAATCTTATTTCATGTTTACAACTAACTGAAAATTACACCACTAATTGCACCACAACTAATATTTTAAACAAAAATAGCCTCTTACAGTATGTAAAAGGCTATAATTTAAAATTCTTTGCGGAGAGTGAGGGATTCGAACCCCCGGACCTGTTACAGTCAACAGTTTTCAAGACTGCCGCAATCGACCACTCTGCCAACTCTCCGCCGCAAAAGTACAAACTCAGACTTAATCTGCAAACAAAAAATCTCTTTTTTAGATTATTCTGCATAACACACAGAAAGTGAAGCAGAAAGAATGAAATAATTTTAAAATTCAGGGCAAACCCGGTGGGTTTTCTGAGGGTGGAGTGCTTTTAAAACTGTTGAATTTAGGCTTAACAATTTTAATACTTCGTTTGGAAAGGTCAATACTGGCATTTAATTCAAATCCTACAAGTATAATCAGGGAGTTTAAATACAGCCAGATCATCAGCACAATGAGTGTACCGATAGAGCCGTAAAGTTTATTGTAATTGCCAAAGTTGTTGATGTAAAACGAAAAGCCCCAGAAGGTAAGTACTGCCAGAATAGTCGCCATCCAGGAGCCTGCACTGAAAAACTTCCATTTTTTTGAATGTGCAGGTCCATATCTGTATAACAAACTGATCGTCACAAAGTAAATGATGATGAGTATGATCCATCGTACCATATTAACTACGTAAATCCAGAAACTGTCTTTGAAAAGGAGTTCAGATTTTAATACGCCAAAAATATATTCTCCGATGGTCATAATAATCAGACCGAGGATTAGTGCAAATGAAATCAGTACAGTAAGATACAGAGCCACAAATCTTTGTTTAAGCCAGGATCTGGTTTCTGATATAAGCGATGATTTGTTAAAGGCCTCCATCAGCGTATGAACTCCATTGGTTGAAAAGATCAGTGCCAAAAGGAAACCAAAAGATAAAAGCTTGGAATTCTGATTACTTACAATATCTACCAGTGTAGATCTGACTGCGATATAGGCTTCGGCCGGAAGGATTAATGCGATTAATGTCAGAAGCTGATTCTGAAAATTATCAATCGGGACATAAGGGATTAATGTAAACAGGAAAATGATAGCAGGAAAAATTGCCAGCATAAAATTGTACGACAAAGATGAAGCTTTATTAATCAGTTCATCTTTGCCGATTTCCTGAAAGAAGAATGTTGCAACAGTATACAGTGGCAGTGGGCTGAATCCAGGGAGAACAAGGATTTTGGTCCACTCAATAAGCAGATAATAAGGCTTGAACCTGAGAAGTATATTGTGCAACCAGAGCATTAATCAGTCTTGTTAAAATATACGTTGAGTTTATCCAGAAAATCAGCTGAAGGAAGACAGGGTCTGTTTCTCTCTTTATTAATGAATACCAGTGAGGTCTCTCCGGTATTGATTAACTCATCCTTTTCATTATAGAGTTCATATTTAAAATGTATTCTGACAGAAGGCATTTGTTCCATAATAACCTTGACGGTAATTTCTTCATCATACAATGCCGGTTTGATATACTTACATTTTAACTCTGTTACAGGCATAATAATGCCTGATTCTTCCATAGATTTATAAGTCAGTCCCAGTTCTCTGAGCATTTCAACACGTCCCACTTCATAGAATTCAGCATAATTGCCATAATACATATAACCCATCTGGTCAGTATCGGCGTAACGAACCCGTATTTTGGTAGTAGTACTGAACATTATTTCTTGATATTTCGTTCATTTAATGCCTGCTGGAATTTTTTTGCATTGATCAGATGCTCTGACAGGGTAGAGGCATAATTATGATATCCTGAAAAATCTTCCTTGGCACACATATAGATATAATTATGTTTTTCATAGCTCAATACTGCATCAATCGCATTGATACTGGGCATAGAAATCGGTCCCGGTGGCAGTCCGGTGTTTAAATAAGTATTATAAGGAGAGTTTACCCTTAAGTGTTTATTTAATACTCTCCTGATACTAAAGTCATTATTCGCAAAGATTACTGTAGGGTCAGCCTCAAGTTTCATGCCTTTTTGAAGACGATTCATATATAAGCCTGCAATACGGGGCATTTCGCTGTCATTTAAAGCTTCTCCGTCCACAATTGAAGCCAGTATACTCACTTCAGCAGGTGTCATATTGATTTTTGCAGCTTTTTCTTTCCTTTCAGCATTCCAGAATTTAACGTATTCATCATGCATTCTTTCAATGAATTTTTCTGCACTCGAGTTCCAGTAAACTTCATAGGAATTAGGGATGAACATCGTGAACACGTTCTCTGTAGTGAAGCCATATTTTTGTACAAAAGCAGCTGAGTCAAGTAGAGCTGCAATGGAAGCAGAATCAGTTTCAAGCTTTTTGGATACCATTCCGGCAAGGGTATATTTCAACCTGACGTTCTGGAATGAGATTTTTACAGGTTCCTGATTTCCTGCTTTCAGCATATTGATTAATGCGCGGTTTCCCATTCCCTTACTCAGGCGATACCTGCCGGGTTTAACCTTGCTTTTATAATCCATATTTTCAGCTGCATACAGAAAGGATTCAGGATTTTTAAGCATGTTTTCAGATTTCAGACTTGCATAAACATCATCAAATCCGGAACCTGTTTTGATATACAGGTAGTCTTTATTACCGCTGACATTGGATACAAAGTATTTCAAATAGAAATTAATACCGGTACCTGCCAGTATCAATAAGATTAAGGCCGCGAATGAAAGCAGTAATTTTGTTTTAAAACTTAATGAATTTGATTTTTTAGAAGTCATTTTATGATCCGGAATGATTTTATCTATTTAATTTTCTCAGTGCCAGTATACCTCCGGTGAGGTTTCTGACATTAGTGTAGCCATTTTTCAGCAATTCCATCTTTGCAGTTTTGCTTCTGAGCCCTCTCTGACAGATGACAATTATTTCTTTGTCTTTATCGTAATCAAGATCGGCTGCAGTTTTTATCAATATACCCAGCGGAATATTATCTCCGCCAAGGTTAAATGTCAGATATTCAATTACTTCTCTGACATCAATAATCTGAAATGAATCAGATACTGACATTCTGTGCTGAAATTCTTCAGCTGTCAGGTCTTGTGATTTAATTTCCTCCACTCAGTACAATATCAATTGCTGTGCCGATACTGACTTTACTTAAAGTATCGCTTATTGCAGGAAACTGTTTAATTACTTTCGCATTAACCGAATCGGCTGATCCTTCAAAGCTGACATTTCCCAAAACTAATGAAGAACCGAGAAGCGACATTCTTGCTTCGCTCAGGTTTAAGCCAATCAGATTAGGGAGATCTACTTCGCTGGCGCCTAGGCCATCTCCCAGAACAAGGTCGATTCTGGACCCTTTCGGAATCTGCTGGCCTTTTCTGATTACCCTTCCTTTTACCAGAGCTTCCAGGATAACATCTTTGGCCACATCAGATTTATAGGTGGTATCGCCAATCTTTAACTGATAATTATTCAGGATTGAACGTACCTCCAGAAATGTTCTTCCTTCAATATCAGGAAATTTGGTATCAGGAGCATCTCTGGTAATGATCAGATAAATAGTTCTGTTAGATTTTACATTCGTATTGGGATCCGGATCCTGCTCAACGATAATGCCCGGTGGCTGATCCAGCAAATATACCGAATCATTGATCTGGTAACGAAGGCCTTGTTCTTCAAGCAGTTCAATCGCTTTGTTTACAGTTAACCCTTTAAGTTTGGGCACAGGCATACCTTCCCCGTGATGGGTGTAAAAACTAAGACTGTAAAACAGTAACAACAGGAAGGTAAATACAGATATGGCCGCTATTATGAGATTTTTACGAAATGTGTTGGTTCTTAAGTACTCAATAAATTTACTCATCAGGATACGGCTAATTGGTGTTAATGGTTCAAAATTAAATCAAAATTAAGCAATATCGAAGATAAATATTAGCAGGCTTTGTTGTTCAATACTTTTATAAATTATCTTTGATCCCATGAAAAAGACTATAGCACTGGTAACAGGCGGATTTACAGGTGAATCAGTGGTTTCTTTCAAAAGCGCAGGCTTTGTTGAAACACAGATTGATCAGGCAAAATATGATGTTTATAAAATCATTATTTTAAAGGAAGGCTGGTACTATGAAGATCATCATGGGGTTAAACATTCAGTAGACAAAAACGATTTTACGGTCGTTCTGAATGATCAGAAGATCAGTTTTGATGCTGCTTTTATAATGCTTCACGGATCCCCGGGTGAAGACGGACGATTACAGGGATATTTTGATATGCTTGGAATTCCATATACAAGCTGTGATGCCCTGACTTCCGCATTAACGATGAATAAGGGGTATTCAAAAGCTATAGTTAACGGGATTAAAGACCTGAATGTAGCCCATTCAGTACAGTTATTTGAAAATTCAGCTACAGCTTCCCAAAATTTGCTGGCTACGCTGGATTTGCCATTGTTTATCAAACCTAATAACGGGGGAAGCAGTATCGGTATGAGTAAGGTCAAGCAGGCTGATGAACTCCCTGACGCTTTGACTAAGGCTTTTAAGGAAGATACCCAGGTATTGGTGGAAGAGTTTATTCAGGGCCGCGAATTTTCAATTGGTGTTTATAATACCAGGGGTGGAATCAAAGTTCTGCCGGCAACTGAAGTAATTCCATCTAATGATTTCTTTGATTATGAAGCCAAATATACTCCGGGCGCAACAGAAGAGATTACTCCGGGCAGAATGACTGAGGAGGAAAAATCTAGAGTCGAGCGTATTGTAACGGATATTTACCTTAGACTCAACTGTAAGGGAATGGTTCGGATTGATTATTTCCTTCAGAAGGACACTTCCAATTTTTATTTCGTGGAGATTAATACAATTCCCGGACAAACGGCCCAGAGTTTTATTCCTCAGCAGGTTCGTGCTGCTGGCTTAAATATCAGTGAGTTTTATGGAGAACTGATTGAAATGGCTTTACATACTAAAGTCTGAATATTTTAATTGTTTCAGATGGAATATTTCTTAATCATTTCATCTGAAACTTTAACACTTTTTCCATCGCTGGTATTGATCATGACATAATCGAACCAGCCATCGCATGAGATTTTACCCGTTTTAGTTATCCTGATGGAAAATTTAACCCGGCAGCCCTTGGAGTTGATTGTTTCAATTCCCGTTTCAACTGTGAAATGATCACCAAGTCCTAAAGGTCGTTTATAGTCTACAAACGCAGTACGTACAACCCAGCCATATCCCTGTTTCAGGAATTCCTCCATCGGCATTTTATAATGGATTTCCATTTGCTCATATCTTGCCGCCAGAACATAATCAAAATAAGTGCTGTTATGAACATGGTTGAACATATCAATGTCGTCAGGTCTGACTTTGAATTCACTAATGAATGTACTGTATTTTGGAGTTGGGTTCATTAGGGCGAAATTCGGAGTTATATTCGGGATTAGGAAATAGCTATATGTGTTATCGGTTATCAGTTGTCAGGCAAGACAGACAACTGATAACAGCCAACAGATTAAGGATAACAGATTTGCAATTGAACTTTCATTACTATATCTTTGCGCCTAATTAAAATAATTTATAAACGCTTTAATATTATTCAAGTAATGTATTTAAGTACAGAGTACAAGGCAGAGATTTTTGCCAAGCACGGAAAAGGTCCGCAAGATACCGGTTCCGCAGAAGGACAGGTAGCTTTATTTACCGCAAGAATTGCTCATTTAACCGGGCATTTGAAACAAAACAAGAAGGATTATTCAACACAACTATCTCTTCAGAAACTTGTAGGTAAGCGTCGTGCCTTGTTGGCATACCTTTACAAAAAGGATATCAACAGGTATCGTGCTATCATCAAAGCATTAGAGTTAAGAGATATTATAAAATAATCTTAGCAATACTTTGTAAAGCCATCCTCAAAATGCGGGATGGCTTTTTACTTTGCACAAAATAAATCAATATAAAAAATGATGTGCTCAAAAGAGGAAAAGTACATCGCAATTAAAACAAATGAGTTATAACGCAATTAAAAAAACATTCGACATCGGCGATGGTCGTATGATCGAAATTGAAACCGGAAAACTTGCAAAACAAGCAGATGGATCAGTTGTGGTAAAAATGGGTGACACCATGCTTCTTGCAACTGTGGTATCTCCGCACGGTGCTAAACCGGGAACCGATTTTTTACCTTTATCAGTTGACTATCAGGAGAAGTATGCTGCAACAGGCCGTATTCCGGGTGGATTTCTTCGCCGTGAAGCCAGATTATCTGATTATGAGGTTTTGATTTCCCGTTTGGTAGACCGTGCTTTACGTCCGATGTTTCCTGAAGATTATCATGCTGACGTTCAGGTAATGATTTCTTTAATTTCTGCAGACAAGAACATTATGCCTGACTGCCTGGCAGGATTGGCCGCTTCTGCTGCAATAGCAGTTTCTGATATTCCGTTTAACGGACCAATATCTGAAGTGAGAGTAGCTAAGATTGATGGTCAACTGGTTATTAATCCATATTTGAGTGATCTTGAAAATGCTACACTTGATCTGGTGGTTGCCGGTACTGATAAGGATATCGTAATGGTTGAAGGTGAGTCTGATGAAATTTCTGAAGAAGAAATGGTTGAGGCTATTGAATTTGCTCATAAGGCTATTGCTATTCAGGTTCAGGCTCAGAGAGAGCTTGCTGAAATGGTAGGTAAAACTGAAAAGCGTGTTTACAGCCATGAGGTTCATGATCTTGATCTGAAAGAAAAAGTATATAAAGCTACTTACGATCAGGTTTACGCAATCGCTAAGTCAAAATCATCAAAGCACGAGCGTTCAGATAAATTTACTGCAGTAATTACTGAATTTATTACTTCTCTTGGAGAGGGAGTTGATGAAACAACTGAATATCTTTCTAAAAAATATTTCCATGATGTTCAGTACGATGCAATTCGTAATCTGATTCTTGATGAAGGAATTCGTCTTGACGGCCGTGATTCCCGTACTGTTCGCCCAATCTGGTCTGAAGTTGGTTATCTGCCTTCAGCTCACGGTTCTGCTATCTTTACACGTGGTGAAACACAGTCGCTGACTACTGTAACTCTTGGAGCTAAATCTGATGAGCAACTTATTGATGGTGCATTTTTCAATGGTTACCAAAAATTCCTTTTACACTATAATTTCCCGGCTTTTTCTACAGGTGAGGCCCGTCCTAACCGCGGTACAGGTCGCCGTGAAATAGGACACGGAAATCTGGCTATGCGTTCTTTGAAGAAAGTATTACCGGGTGATGAAAATCCATATACCATTCGTGTTGTTTCTGATATTCTTGAATCCAATGGTTCTTCTTCAATGGCTACCGTATGTGCAGGAACTCTTGCGCTGATGGATGCCGGTGTGAAAATTAAATCTCCGGTATCTGGTATCGCTATGGGACTGATCTCTGACGAGAAAACAGGTAAATACGCTATTTTAAGTGATATTCTTGGTGATGAAGATCATCTGGGAGATATGGACTTTAAAGTAACAGGTACTGAAAAAGGCATCGTGGCCTGTCAGATGGATTTAAAGATCAATGGTCTGAAATGGGAAGTTTTAACTGCTGCATTAAAACAGGCAAATGAGGCTCGTCTTCATATCCTGAATGAAATGAAGAAAACAATTGAAGCTCCTCGTGAAGATTATAAACCACATGCACCGCGCATCGTTACCTTGAAAATTGATAAGGAATTCATCGGTGCGGTAATTGGCCCGGGTGGTAAAATTATTCAGGAAATGCAGCGAGAAACCGGTGCTACCATTGCCATTGAAGAAAAGGATAATGTAGGTATTGTTCAGATTTTTGCTGATAACAAAGAAGCGATTGACAAAGCCGTAGGCCGCATCAAAGCTATTGCTTCAAAACCTGAAGTAGGTGAAATTTATGAAGGTAAAGTAAAAACAATTATGCCTTTTGGCGCGTTTGTTGAGATTATGCCTGGTAAAGACGGACTCCTTCATATTTCTGAAATTGACTGGAAACGTTATGAGTCAATGGACGGAGTGCTTAACGTAGGTGATATCGTTAAAGTAAAGCTTCTTGAAGTGGATAAACAGGGTAAATTGAAGCTTTCACGTAAAGCATTGATTCCCCGCCCTCCAAAGCCGGAAGAATCAAAAGCTGCTGAATAAGCTTTTGGAATAAATTTTACAGAAAGCCTGTTCGTTTGCGGACAGGCTTTTTTATTTAATACTTTGGATAACATCACGTGACGTAGGGATTGAGATATTAAATTTCAATCAAAATCGTACTTTTGACTTATGAAACATTTAATTGCACCTTCCGTTTTATCTGCTGATTTTGCTAATCTTCAGAATGATATTGAAATGATTAACCACAGTGAAGCCGACTGGTTTCACATTGATATTATGGATGGTGTTTTTGTCCCTAATATTTCCTTTGGATTTCCTGTTCTTAAGGCTATTCAAAAGCATGCCTTAAAACCACTGGATGTGCATCTGATGATTGTAGACCCTGATAGATATCTTGCCGAATTTAAAGCTGCCGGAGCAGAAAATATTACGGTGCATATAGAAGCATGTACTCATCTTCATCGTACTCTTCACGCAATCAGGGATCTGGGCTGTAGAGCCGGCGTTGCTGTAAATCCGCATACATCGGTTGATTTGCTGGATGATATTATTGAAGATCTTGATCTTGTTTGTCTTATGTCTGTTAATCCGGGCTTTGGCGGACAAAAGTTCATTGAAAATACCTATAAAAAGATTCGCGCTTTAAGAGCTATGGCTGCCGGACGGAATGATCGTTTACTGATTGAAGTAGATGGCGGGGTATCTAATCATAATGCACTAAAATTAATTCAGGCAGGGGCTGATGTTCTTGTTGCCGGAAATGCTGTGTTTTCAGCGGCTGATCCGGTGTTTGAGATATCAGTATTGAAAAGATTATCCTGAGCCTGGGAGGAAATTATAATGTGAAGCATCAAATCAGATCTTTCATAAGACTATCAATTACACAATCTGTCTGCAGATATTTGATATATGTGCTGCACTTTATTTTCTTTTACTTCATTCTTTTATCTCCGGTTAACTCCCTGGCGCAGGATCAGGCCTCACTCAAGGGTATTATCAGTTCAGAAAATGGCGAACTTCTCAGCGGAGTTACCGTTCAGATAAAAAATTCAAGATTTATTACGCAGACCAATCGTGATGGCGAATATATCCTGACCAGAGTTCCTGTCAATTCAGTAATTACATTCAGCAGACTTGGTTATAAAGATCTGACCATTGAAATGGTCCTTATTCCCAATAGAGAAAACATCAGGGATGTTATTTTAGTTACTGATATACAGTCACTTGATGAGATTCATATCACTGAGAGGTTTAATAACAGTAATGCCGTAATTATCGACCCTGCGAAGTTCAGGGTATTTCCGCAGCCTAATGGCAGTATAGAAAGTTTTTTGAAGAATATGCCAGGAGTTTCGGGGAATAATGAACTAAGTTCGCAATACTCGGTGAGAGGTGGGAATTTTGATGAGAACCTGATTTATCTCAATGATGTGGAGATTTTCAGGCCTTTGCTTATTCGAAAAGGACAGCAGGAGGGACTGGGTTTCATAAATCCTGATCTGACTTCTAGTGTGCATTTTTCGGCAGGAGGTTTCGAGGCAAGATACGGGGATAAACTTTCGTCAGTATTGGATGTCAGATATAGCAGACCGGATACGTTTTCTGTGGATGCTCAGGCCGGTTTTCTTGCAAACTCTGTTAGTCTGAAGCTTCCTTTGAAGAACAGTTATATCCTTGCCGGTATCAGGAATAAAAGAAATCAAAGTTATTTAAGCCGTCAATACATTGATGGAGGTTTCCATTCAGATTTCTCCGATTATCAGATTTTATACAAGCAAAATATTACTTCTAAATTCAACTTTTCTTTTTTTACTGATTATAACAGAGGAAAATTAAAGGTTAGTCCGCAGAGCAGGCTTACTGAATTCGGGACTTCTGATGATGTATTACGCCTTTTTGTGAATTACCAGGGGGATGAGAGCAGCAATTATAAGTCATTAACGAGTGCAATCACCTTTGCATACAATTTCAGCAAGAATTTTAACTTAAAGTGGATCAGTTCTTATTCAGGAAACAGGGAATATGAAAACTCCGATCTGCTGGGCTGGTATTCATTTAATGAAAAAGATGGAGGGCTTGACCCGATGTATACCGGATCATTACTTGGAAGAGGTTCAAACCATTATTTTGCTGATAATTACCTGAATACCCGGATCTACAGTTCAGAATTCCGGATGTACAGGCAGTTAAGAAATTCATTTATCGAAGCAGGATTTAGGTTTCAATCAGATAAAGTAACCGATATGCTGAATGAATTTGCTGCTTTCGATACCACCGGCTATTCCTTACCTGTTTCAGGAAACTGGATGTATTCAGGACAGATCAGACAGGATAATCTTGTTGCTACTAAACGCCTGACCGGTTTTGTTCAAAATACCTTCAATATCATTCCGAATCTGATTGTCGCAGCCGGTCTGAGATTTAATTATAATACCTATTCACGTGAAAATCTAATTAGCCCGAGGCTATCGTTGATTTATTATCCGGCGGATAAGAATGAGTTGTTATTCAGGTTTTCTGTCGGTTCGTATGTTCAGCCACCATTTTACAGGGAACTTAAAAACTACAGCGGTGTACTGAATGCCGATGCCAGATCACAGAAGTCTTTTCAGTTTATTGCAGGTACTGATTATAAGTTTAACGGCTTGGGGGTAAGATTAAAATTCAGCTCAGAGATCTATTATAAGATGCTCAGCAGGATAACCCCCTATAAGGTTGAAGATCTTAAGGTCAGATATCTGGCTGATAAATATGCCAAAGGATATGCAGCGGGAGCTGATTTTAATCTTACAGGCAATTTTGCAGGTGATCTTGAATCTACTTTCAGATTATCTCTGATGAAAACAGAAGAAGATATCAAGAATGACTTTTATTATACTAAAAATTCTTTAGGTAATGATGTAATCGTATATCCCGGAAAGCTGAGACGTCCCTCTGATCAGTTATTTAACATTGGAATGATGTTTCAGGATAAACTTCCTGAAAATCCGACTTATAAGGTTCATTTAAATTTGATTTATTCTTCTTCGCTTCCTGTTGGTGCTCCCGGACCTGATCGTTATACTGATCAATTTAAAATTCCGGCATATAAACGGGTAGATATCGGCTTCTCCAAAGATTTGGTTTCCCCTGAAGGCAAAGAGACTTCTGCTTTTCTGAAAAAGTATTTTTCAATGTTAAGCTTACATGCAGAATTGTTCAACCTTTTGAATTTTAAAAATACGGGCTCTTATCTCTGGTTAAATGATAAGAAAAGCAATCAGTATGCGGTACCCAATTATCTGACATTCAGAAAGTTTAATTTCAGAGTGATTGCTAAAATTAAAAGCAGGTAAATATTCATAATAAGCACTTAAAAACCTCTTATCTCTCAAATTATTCTGTTATTTTTGCTGCATAAAATTTTCACGTTATGACACATAATTTTGGTGCAGGTCCATGCATTTTACCTCAGGAAGTTTTCAAGCAGGCATCACAGGCTGTTTTGGAATTTAATGGTACAGGTTTATCTATTTTAGAAATATCCCATCGTACCCCTGAGTTTGAAGCTGTTGTTGATGAAACGGTTCGTTTAGTTAAGGAATTATTGAATGTTCCGGAAGGATATTCAGTAGTTTTGTTGCAGGGCGGAGCCAGTTTGCAGTTTTCTATGGTTCCAATGAACTTATTGGGTGAAGGCCAGACCGCTGCATACCTTAACACCGGAGTATGGGCATCCAAGGCTCTGAAAGAAGCAAAATTATTTGGAAACGTCAATGTTGTTGCTTCTTCGAAGGAAGATAATTACACGTTTATACCGAAGAACTTTGAAATCCCTGCTGATTCAGCATATTTTCACTACACTTCCAACAACACAATCTATGGAACAGAGTTGTTCGATGTGCCGGAAACTAAAGTTCCTGTAGTTTGTGATATGTCTTCTGATATTTTCAGCAGGGTGATTGATGTGTCTCAGTTTGGGTTGATCTATGCCGGTGCCCAGAAAAATATGGGTCCTGCAGGAGTAACGCTCGCCATCGTAAAAGATGATATTCTGGGTAAAATTGATCGTAAAATACCATCAATGCTTGACTACAAAGTTCAGATTGACGGCGGATCAATGTATAATACACCTCCTGTATTTTCTATTTATGTATCTATGCTCAACTTGCGCTGGTTAAAATCCAAAGGTGGTGTAGCGGCTATTGAGAAGGAAAATATCTCAAAATCAGAAACATTGTACAAGGAAATTGACCGTAATTCCTTATTCAAAGGAACCTGCCGTATTGAAGACAGATCAAGAATGAATGTTTGTTTTGTAATGGAAAATCCTGAATTGGAGAAGCCATTCCTGAAATTTGCGGAAGAACGCAATATTATTGGAATTAAAGGTCATCGCAGCGTTGGTGGTTTCAGAGCGTCGATGTACAATGCCCTGCCGATTACAAGTGTTCATGCATTGATTGATGCCATGCAGGAATTTGAGGAAAAACATCGCGCATAATTAAACAGAGTGTTCTTCATTCAGTCGTCATATTAATTTAAAAAGCAAATAAATACAAGCTTATGTTCCGTATACTCGCCAACGATGGCATTGATCCGATAGGAAAAGAATTATTAGAAAAAGCCGGTTTTCAGGTAGATACTACCCATATTCCACAGGCAGAACTTAGTGAAGGCCTGAAGAATTATGATGGAATCACTGTCAGAAGTGCAACAAAACTCAGAAAAGAACTTATTGATGCCTGTCCTAATATCAAATTGATTGGTCGTGGTGGGGTAGGTATGGATAATATAGATGTGGATTATGCCCGTGAAAAGGGGATAGCTGTGGTGAATACTCCTGCGGCTTCATCATTGTCAGTTGCTGAACTTGTATTTGCACATTTGTTTACCGGTATTCGTTTCTTGCAGGACGCAAACCGAAAAATGCCGGTTGAAGGAAATACAAAGTTTAATGATCTGAAGAAGGCATATGCAAAAGGTATTGAACTTCGCGGCAAGAAAATTGGTATTATTGGATTCGGAAGAATAGGTCGCGAAACAGCAAAAGTTGCATTAGGTCTGGGAATGGAAGTCCTTGCCTATGACATTTTTGAAATTCCGTCTCAAATAGAACTCGTTGTTGGTGGAAATATTAAAGTAAACTGCCCGGTTCAGTCAGTATCTGTTGAACAATTAATCCGTGAATCAGATTTTATCAGTCTTCATGTTCCGTTTGCGGAAAAGCCTGTACTGGGTAAAGAAGAATTTGCACAAATGAAAAATGGCGTTGGTGTTGTTAACTGTTCACGCGGAGGTACAATTGATGAAGATGCATTGCTTGAAGCTTTAAATTCA
>Ga0208492_1001023_pt1 | contig 19872 bp, 17 predicted proteins | sample Subbioar_CSW14AB_FD_184820 | JGI IMG/M metagenome (GOLD analysis project Ga0208492, IMG submission 184820) | Serpentinite rock and fluid subsurface biosphere microbial communities from McLaughlin Reserve, California, USA - CR12Mar_CSW14AB (SPAdes) | ecosystem: Environmental > Terrestrial > Deep... | reverse complement strand
TGGCCCCAGCGGCCCGCGGGGACGAGGCCGCCTTCGATGCGGGCGGTGTATTTGTCTTTGACGCCTGCGGTCATGCCGGTTTCGATGATGCCGGGACGCAGCTCGAAGACTCCGATCCCGTGCGGGGCGAGGCGCAGGGCGAGGGTCTGGGCGGCCATGGCGGCACCGGCCTTGGAGATGCAGTAGTCGGCACGTTCCGGGCTGGCCATCTGGGCGGAGACCGAGGTGACAAAGGTGATCGAGCGGTAATGGGGGCTGGTTGTGGCGAGCATCCGTTTCGCGACAGCTTGGGCGAGGAAGAAGGCTCCGGTCAGGTTGATGCCGATGATCCAGTCGAAGTTTTCCGGCGTGATGTCGAGCATGTCGCCGCGGACGCGGGCGGCCACTCCGGCATTCTGGATCAGGGCGTCGAGGGGGCCTTGTTGGACGTCGATGGCGTCGAGGAGCGCGGGAAGCGCGGCAACGTTGGACAGGTCATGCTGGTAGTAGCGGGCGTCGGGGCCAAGGGTTCGCAGCGCCTCTTGCACGCTGGCGTCGTCGAGGGTGGAGCGAGAGGCGATGGCAAGGCGGAAGCCTTGCGTTGAAAGGGCCTGGGCGATGCCAAGGCCGATGCCTTGCTGGCCTCCGGTGACAAGCGCGAGGGGTTTCATGGCTGCGCCTTTGCGATGTGGTCACCCGCGCGCAGGGCGAGCGCGGCGATGGTGAGCGAGGGATTCACGGCCGCCGAGGTCGGCAGGACCGAAGCGTCACAGATGTAGAGGTTGTCAAGGTCATGGGCCTTGAGGTTCGGGTCAACGACCGACGCGCTCGGGTCCGCGCCCATGCGGTTGGTGCCGCATTGGTGCGAGGGCTTTGATTTGGGGAAGCCGCGCGACAGGGTGATCGGCCAACCCGCCTTGCGCATCGCCTGTTTCAGGCGGCTTACCAGGAGGTCGTGCGCTTTTGTATTTGTCTTGCGCCAGTCAAGCACGACCTCGCCGTTGCGCCAGAGGACGCGGGAGTTGGGGTCGGGCAGGTCTTCGGACATTGCCATGATGTGAATGGAATGGTCGGCGATGTGGTGGGCAAGCCAAAGCGGCAGGCCCGCCTCGCCCGCGAGAATGGGTCCGGTGATGCGGCCAAGCATCTGGATGTTGCCGAGGGGTTCATTGTTGGGACCGCCGGTCAGGTAGAAGTCGTTGATCTGGATGGTTTTCTCATAGACAGTCCGGTTGCGGCGGAAGGGGTTGTAGGCGACCATGCCGGTCAGGTTGTGGTTCATGAAATTGCGACCGACCTGGTCGGAGCGGTTGGCAAGGCCGGTCGGATGGTCGTGGTTTGCGCTGGCAAGGAGGAGCGCGGAGGAGAGGATTGCCCCTGCGGAAAGGACCACGAGGGGGGCGGAGAGGGTTTCGCGGGTGCCGAAGCGTTCGACCTCGATCCCCGTGACCTTGCGGCCTTCCGACAGGATGCGGGTGACTTTCGTCCCGGTCTGGAGGGTGACGTTGGGGTGTTTCAGCGCCTCGGCCATCGCGCAGCTTTCGGCATCGGATTTCGCGCCGGTCGTGCAGGGGAAGGCATCCCAGGTGGTCGGCGCGCGTTTCAGCCAGGCGTCGATGTCGATGCCCAAAGGCAGGGCGGAGACATGGAGGCCCTGGGCCTGGAAAGCCTGGCGGAGGGTGGCGATGTCGGGCTCGTCCGGCACGGGGGGGAAGGGATAGGGGGCGGAATGCGGGGGTTCGGTCGGATCCTGCCCGGCCTCACCCCGGACGCGATACAGCGTCTCGGCCCGGGAATACCAGGGTTCAAGCTCGGCGTAGGCGATGGGCCAGCCGGGAGTGGAGCCTTCGATGTGGCGGAGGGGCAGAAAGTCCTCGGCCCGGTAGCGCAGAAGGACCGCGCCGTAGAACTTGGTGTTGCCGCCGACATAGGCGTAGTTGCCGGGGTGCAAGGGGGCCCCGGAGATGTCGCGCCAGGTCTCGTTCGGCTTGTAGTGGCCGCGCTGGAAGATGGCGGCGGGGTCGCGGGCCTCGGGGCTGTCGGGCAGGCGTTCGCCCCGCTCCAGGATCAGGATGCGGCGGCCGGTGGGGGCGAGGGCGGCGGCGAGGGTGGCCCCCCCCATGCCGGAGCCGATGATGATCACATCGGGGGACATCAGGGGGTGATCCGTTCCTCGGTTGCCGGATCGAAGGCGACGGCTTTTTCCATGTTAACCGCGAAATCAAACGACTGGCCCGGGGCGACAGAGGCGTCGGCGCGCATCCGGGCGATGACGTCCTTGCCCGACAGGGTCATCGTCACGAAAGTGTCGGAGCCCGCCGGTTCGGTCACGGTGACGCGGTTGGACAGGGCCTGGATGTTGCGGGACTTGCGGTCCGCCCCTTCGGGGTCGGTGATTGCTTCGGGACGGATGCCGAGGAGGATGGGCTTGCCTGCCCAGGTCGCGAGGTTCTGTTGGCTGAAGCGGAGGCGGCGGAGGGTGCCGTCGGCGTCGGTGAGGGCGGCGTGGGGCTGGCCGTCCTCCATGACCACGGTCGCCGGGACGATGTTCATCGCCGGGCTGCCCATGAAGGTTGCGACGAAAAGGTTGGCGGGAGTGTCGTAGATGTCCTTGGGCGTCCCAAGCTGCTGGACGTGGCCCTTGTTCATCACGGCGATGCGGGTCGAAAGGGTCAAGGCCTCGATCTGGTCGTGGGTGACGTAGACAATGGTGGTCTTGAGCTTCTGGTGCAGCTTCTTGATCTCGGTCCGCATGTCGACGCGGAGTTTCGCGTCGAGGTTCGACAGGGGTTCGTCGAAGAGGAAGACGTCGGGGTTGCGGACCAAAGCCCGGCCCATCGCGACGCGCTGGCGCTGGCCGCCGGAAAGCTGGCCGGGCTTGCGGTCGAGGAGGTGGTCGATCTGGAGGAGCTTGGCCACGTCGGCCAGGGCGCGGTCCCGCTCGGGCTTGGGGACGCCGTGCATTTCAAGCCCGAAGGTCATGTTCTGGCCGACGGTCATGTTGGGGTAAAGCGCGTAGGACTGGAACACCATCGCGATGTTGCGCTTGGACGGGTGGACCCCGTTCACGACGCGGCCCTTGATCGCGATCTCGCCGCCGGTGATCCCTTCCAGCCCCGCGATCATGTTCAGAAGCGTGGACTTCCCACAGCCGGAAGGGCCGACGAGGACAAGGAACTCGCCTTCTTCAACCGCGATGTCGATGCGGTGCAGGACCTGGACCGGCCCGTAGGATTTGGTGACGTTGCGGATGTCGAGAAAGCCCATGTTCGTCCTCATGTCGTTGGGTGGCCCCATCCCACGGGAGGGAGGGATGGGGCCGTTGCCTTACCGGGCTGCCGCGATGGCGTCGGCAAGGGCGGTTGCGGCGTCTTCTGGGGTCTGGTCCGAGTTGAAGAAGGCGGTGATGGCGTCGGTTGCCGCGCCCACGACGGCGGCATTGGCCGCGTGAGTTCCGGCGAAGGTCGGGACGGCGGTGCCCGCCGCGTCGTTCGCGGCAAGGGCCTTGGAGGTGGCTTGGGCGCAGGCGTCCATTGCCGAAAGGTCGACGTCGGTCCGCGCCGGGATCGCGCCCTTGGACTGGTTGAAGGCGATCTGGACCGCGGGGTCCATGATCGCGCTGGCCAGCACTTCCTGGCCCTTGATGAGGTCGGGATCGGTTTGCGTGAAAAGGGACAGCGAGTTGACAAGGTAGACAAAGGCATCGCCCTTGGCCTTGGGCACCGGGATGCAGGCGTAGTCGTCGCCGGGCTTCTTGCCCGCATTGGTGAACTCGCCCTTGGCCCAGTCGCCCATGATCTGCATTGCGGCCTCGCCCTTGATCACCATGGCAGAGGCAAGGTTCCAGTCGCGGCCGGAGAAGTTTGCATCGACCATGCCGCGCAGTTCGGCCATCTCCTTGAAGACGGCAACCATCTCGGGACCGCGCAGGGTGGCGTCGTCGAGGTCGATCAGGGCCTTGCGGTAGAAGTCGGCCCCCCCTACCCCGGCGGCGACGGCTTCGAACATGTAGGCCTCTTGCCAGGCCTGGCCGCCGTGGGCCAAGGGGATGATCCCGGCTTCACGGAACTTTGGGGCAAGGGCGTTCAGCTCCTCCCAAGTCGTCGGATAGGCCGCGCCGATCTTGTCGAAGGCGGCCTTGGAGGCCCAGATCATGTCGGTCCGGTGGACGTTGGTGGGGACGGAAACGTAGTGGCCGTCGACCTTGGTGAAATCCTTCACCGCCTGCGGCAGGGCCGCGTCCCAGCCTTGCGCTTCGGCCAGGGCATCGACGTTGCCGAGCATCCCTTCAGCGGCCCAGTCGAGGATGTTCTGGCCCAGGATCAGCACGGCGGCGGGCGCGTTGCCGGAGGCGATGCGGGCCTGCAGCGCGGTCTTCGCGGCGTCGCCACCGCCCCCGGCGACGGGCGCGTCGGTCCATGTGACGCCATCGGCGACGACCTTGTCGCGGACGGCACCAAGTGCTGCGGCCTCACCTCCGCTGGTCCAGAAGTGCATCACCTCGACCGAGGGTTCGGCAAGTGCGGGGGTGGCCAGCAGCAGTGCGGTTATGGACATCATCTTCATATTCAGTATTCCTTCCTGTCGTTCGCCCTTGTTGGTGTGAAAGCGGGCTTGGGTTGAACAAAGACCGTCGGACGGTTGCCGCCGTCCGGCGGTCGGCTTACCCCTTCACCGACCCCGCCATCAGCCCGCGCACGAAGTAGCGGCCTGCGACGATGTAGACGAAGAGGGTGGGAAGGGCGGCCAGGATCGCGCCCGCGAAGTGGACGTTGTATTCCTTCACGCCGGTCGAGGATTGGACGAGGTTGTTGAGGGCGACCGTCATCGGCTGCGAGGTGCCTCCGAACGAGACGCCGAACAGGAAGTCGTTCCAGATGTTCGTGAACTGCCAGATAACGCTGACCACGGCGATCGGGCCAGAGACGGGCAGAAGGATGCGCCAGAAGATGCGGAAGAACCCGGCCCCGTCGATCATTGCGGCGCGGACAAGCTCGGTCGGGAAACTGGCGTAGTAGTTGCGGAAGTAAAGCGTCGTAAAGCCGATCCCGTAGACCACATGCACCAGCACCAGGCCGGGGACCGACCCCGCCAGTCCCAGTTTGCCAAGGACCACGGCCATCGGGATCAGGACGATCTGGAACGGGATGAAGCAGGAAAACAGCATCAGCCCGAAGACCCAGGTGTCGCCCCGGAACCGCCATTTGGTCAGGACGTAGCCGTTGAGGGCCCCCACGATGGTGGAGATGGCGACAGCGGGGACGACCATCAGGATCGAATTGAGGAAATAGGGTTTGAGGCCGGTGGGTTCGACCCCGATCTGGGCGGTGGACCAGGCCGACCGCCAGGGGTCGAGCGTCCACTGTGACGGCAGGGCCATCATGTTGCCGCCGGTGATCTCGGCCAAGGGCTTCAGCGAGTTCACGCCCATGACGTAAAGCGGCAGAAGGTAGAACAGCGCAAAGAGGATCAGGACCAGATAGATGAAGACACGCGTCGCGCGGCCGGTGGAGACGGCGGTGTCCTGGGTCAGGGCAGACATCACTTCTTCTCCTTCAGCTCGGCGTAAAGGTAGGGGACCATGATCGCGGCGATGGTCATCAGCATGATCACGGCAGAAGAGGCACCGATGCCCATCTGGTTGCGGGTGAAGGTGTAGGAATACATGAAGGTCGCGGGCATTTCGGTCGCCCGGCCGGGGCCGCCTCCGGTCAGGGCGATGACGAGGTCGTAGGACTTGATCGCGAGGTGACTGAGGATGACGAAGGCCGACAGGAAGGCGGGGCGCAGAAGCGGGATCACGATGCGACGGTAAAGCTGCCAGTTCGAGGCGCCGTCGATCTGCGCGGCCTTCAGGATCTCGTTGTCGATGCCACGGAGGCCCGCGAGGAACATCGCCATCACGAAGCCCGAGGTCTGCCAGACCGCCGCGATGACGATGGTGTAAAGCGCCATCTCGCCATCCTTGATCCAGGTGAAGGAAAAGCTTTCCCAGCCCCAGGTGCGCAGGATCTTCTCAAGCCCGATGCCGGGGTCGAGGAACCATTTCCAGGCCGTGCCGGTGACGATGAACGAAAGCGCCATGGGGTAGAGATAGATCGGGCGCAGCATCCCCTCGCCCCGGATCTTCTGGTCGAGAAAGATCGCCAGCATCAGCCCGATGAAGGTGCAGATGACGATGTAAAGCGTGGCAAAGATCGCGATGTTGACGATCGCGGTGTTCCAGGCTGGAAGGGCGAAGAGCTTTTGGTAGTTCTCGAAGCCGACCCAGTCGTATTTGGGCAGCATCTTCGAGCCGGTGAAGCTGAGGACGATGGTGAAAAGGATGAAGCCGTAGACGAAGAGAAGCGTCACGGCGAAGGAAGGGGCAAGGACAAGCTTTGGCAGCCAGTCTTGCAGGCGTGTGCGGAAATCGGCCTGGGTGGCCATCTTGTCCCTCCCATGGGTCAAAGGGCGCAAAAGTTTTCGTAAACTTTTGCCAAATTCCTTGGAAGGAATTTGGGTCGAGGGGGCGACCGGGGCCGCCCCCTACTGGCATTACTGCGCGGCGGCGACGGCCTCGGCCAAAGCTTTGGCGGCGGCGGCGCCATCGGCGTATTCGCCGTTGAAGGCCGCGGTGATCACGTCATAGGTCGCGTTCTTCACCGCTGCCGGGGCGGCATGGCCATGCGCCATCGAGCCATAGAGCGTGCCCGCGGTGTTGGCCTCGGCCAGGTCGGTCATGCCCTTCTTGCCGCAGTCGTCGAAGGCCGCGTTCGACACATCGGTCCGCGCCGGGACCGAGCCCTTCACGACGTTGAACGCCGACTGGAAGGCCGGGTCCATGATCGCCTTGGCCATCGCGACCTGGGCTGCCTGCTTGCCCGCGTCGGTCTGGTTGAACATTGCGAACTGGTCCGAGTTGAAGGTCACCGAGCCTTGCGTTCCGGGGAAGCGGATGCAGACGAAATCGGTGCCCGGCACCTTGCCGGCCTTGAGGAATTCGCCCTTGGCCCAGTCGCCCATCATCTGCATCCCGGCCTCGCCGTTGATCACCATGGCGGAGGCGAGGTTCCAGTCGCGGCCCGAGAAGTTGTCGTCGACATAGGTCCGCAGCTTGATCAGGCGGTTGAACGCCTCGGCCATTTCCGGCCCGCCCAGCGCGGCGGGATCAAGGTCGATAAAGGCCTTTTTGTAAAGGTCGCCCCCCATGCCAAGGACGACACCGTCAAAGACGGTGGCTTCCTGCCAGGGCTGCCCACCATGACCAAGCGGCGTGATCCCGTTCGCCTTCATCGCGTCGAGGACGGCAACCAGCTCGTCCCAGGTCTCGGGCGCCTTGCCGCCGGCGGCATCAAGGGCTGCCTTGTTGATCCAGACCCAGTTGGTCGAGTGGACGTTGACCGGAGCGGCCACCCACTTGCCGTCATAGGTCGAGAAACGCTGGAGGGCGGCAGGCACCACCTTGTCCCAGCCTTCGGCCACGGCGGTCGCCGTCAAGTCGGCCAGCGCGCCTTCGGCGGCCCAGTCCTGGATGTCGAAACCCAGCATCTGCACGGCGGTCGGCGGATCGCCCGCAGTGACACGCGCACGCAGCGCGGTCATCGCCGCCTCGCCACCGCCACCCGCGACGGGCATGTCGACCCAGCCGGTGCCCGCAGCCGCGAGGTTTTCCTTCAGCACGTTCAGTGCTGCGGCCTCGCCACCGCTGGTCCACCAGTGCAGGACTTCAACGTCCTGAGCTTTCACCAGGCTGGTGCTTGCCAGCAGCAACGCCGCCGCTGCAAACCCTTTCCCAAATCGCATCTTCATCGCTCTCTCCCTGTGTTGCGTCCTTACTGGACATGGAATTTAAATCGTTGCAAATCGAGTCGCGTCAACCTTCATCTGGCGAAGCGACCGAAAGGCCTGTTGATTTGCTGGACCATTCAGTGCCAACTTGGCCGGGCACCGGGCGGTCCTTCGTCCCTTGCTTGCATCGTTGCAACCCTGTTTCAGGCAGGGGTGCCGCCCTTGATGGAGACCGGCCCTGACCGAATCTGCGCCACCCGGCGACGTTGGCGTCCGCCCCCGCACCACGCTTCGCACCCTGGCGAGGGCCACGGGCGTTGCTGTGACCACCGTCTCCAGGGCGCTGGCCAACGATCCGCGCATTGCCGTGCAGACCCGTGCCATGGTCGCCGAAGCGGCCCGCCTGCACGGCTACATGCCCGACCGCGCCGCGCAGCGTCTGCGCACCGGTCGCACCAAGGTCGTGCAACTGCTGCTCAGTCTCGATCACGAATTCCTTGGCTTTACCCATGACCTGCTGGGCGGACTGTCCGCCGCGTTGCAGGGAACCGGCTATTCGGTGACGCTTTTTCCCGATGTCATGCAGTCCGACCGGATGACCGCCGTTCACCGCATCGTCGAGAACCGCCTGGGCGACGGCATCGTGTTCAACCGGACCGAGCCGTTCGACCCGCGCGTGCGCTATCTGACCGAACAGGGCTTTCCCTTTGTCAGTCATGGCCGGACCGAGTTCTCCTTCCCGCACCCTTGGGTCGACTACGACAACGAGGCCTTCGTGCGGGCCGCCGTGGCGCGGCTGGCAGGCAAGGGGCGACGGCGGATGCTGATGATCCTGCCGCACGCCCGATTCACCTTTGCGCAACATCTGCGCTACGGCCTGGTTTCGGCTTGCCGCGACCTTGGTTTGCGCTGGGAATGCCCCGAGGACATCACGCTCGACACGCCCGCGCCGGACCTGGCGGCCTGGCTTCGCCAGCGGCTTGTTGCGCCCGATGCGCCCGATGGGTTGATCTGCGTGGGCGAGGTTTCCGCTATCGCGAGCTTCTCTGCGCTTTCCGATCTTGGCATGAGCGCGGGCCGCGAGATCGATCTTGTCGTCAAGCGCGCCTCGGACATCTTCACCCTGTTGCGGCCAAGCGTCGACACGGTGTTTGAAGATCTCTGGGGCGCGGGCCGTGCGATGGGCGAGACGCTGCTGCGCCGGATGGCCGGCGAAAACGGCCCGGCGCTGCAGGTTCTTCATGCCCCGAAGATCGAGTTTGCCGGTCATGACTGACCCCGGACCCAAGGCGCCCGCGTGCGGCCGATCCGCATGACGAGCGACTTGATTTCCATGAATTCATCCAGTCCGTAGCTGCCGATCTCGCGCCCCAGGCCCGATTGCTTGACGCCGCCGAAGGTAACCTCGGGGAAGCCATCCATCCAGGTATTCGTCCAGACGGTGCCCGCCTGCGCCTGGCGTGCGAAGGTCAGGCAGGTGTGGACATTTTCGCTCCAGACCCCCGCCGAGAGGCCGTAGTCGGCGTCGTTCACCAGATGCAGCGCCTCGTCGAGGGTGCGGAAGGTCAGGACGGTCAGGACCGGGCCGAAGACTTCTTCGCGGGCGATGGGCATGTCGGGGGTGACATGGGTCACAACCGTGGGCTGGTAGAACTGCGGGCGGAGGCCCGGCACGTCCAGCGCCGCGCCGCCGAGGACGACCTTGGCCCCGGCGTTGCGGGCGGCGGTGACATAGGCGTGGATCCTTGCGCCATGTTCGGGGCTGACGATCGCGCCCACCTGCGTTGCAGGATCCAGCGGGTCGCCGAATGCCACCCGGCGCGACAGGTCGACCACGCGGGCAGTGAAGGCTTCGGCGATGTCTTCATGCACGATGATCCGGCTGCCGGAGTTGCAGCATTGGCCCACGTTGAAATAGACGCCGAAGACGACGGCATCGGCGGCGCTGTCGAGGTCGGCGTCAGGAAAGATCACCTGCGGGTTCTTGCCGCCAAGTTCAAGCGCGACCTTCTTCAGGGTGCCACTGGCCGCCGCTGCGATGCCCTTTCCCACGGCGGTCGATCCGGTGAAGGTCACCATGTCCACGCGGGGATCAGAGGCCAGGGTCGCCCCGACCGGCTGGCCGTAGCCGAGGACGATGTTCACGACACCCGCAGGCACACCTGCTTCCAGCAGGAGTTCGCCCAGCATGACCGTGGTCGAGGGGGTAAGCTCGGAAGGCTTGACGACGCAGGTGCAGCCTGCGGCCAAGGCGAAGGGCAGCTTCTGCGACAGGATCCAGAACGGGAAATTCCACGGCGTGATGATCGACACCACGCCGATCGGTTCCTTCAGGACCACGGCCAGCATGTCCGGGCCAAGGCTGTTGTGGCTGTCGCCGTGCAGCGTCCGGGCCAGCGACGCTGCAAAGCGCCAGAGGTCGGCGGCCCCGGAGACCTCGCCCCGCGACTGGGTGATCGGCTTGCCGGATTCCAGCGTCTCCAGAAGCGCCATGCGGTCGGTGTTTGCCTCGATCAGATCGGCGACCTTGAGGAGGACCGTAGCGCGGGCTTTGCCGGAAATTTGGCTCCAGCGGCCATCGTCGTAGGCCCGGCGGGCGGCGGCGATGGCGGCCTCGGCTTCGGCCTTGCCGCCCTTGGCGGCCCGGCTGACGATGATCCCGTGCGAGGGCGAAATCCGTTCGGTCACACCTTTCTCGGCACTGTCCAGCCACTGACCGTCGATCAGATGCCGGGCCTGAAAGGGCGTTGCCGGAAGCGTGGCGTTCGACGATGGGATCAGGGTCAGGTCAAGCATCTCAGGTTCCCGGAAACTCAGGTTTGCGCTTGGCCTGGAAGGCGGCGACGCCCTCCTGCCGGTCGGCGCTGGCGGCGATGGCGGCAGAGCCAAGGGCCTCGATCAGGGCGGCAGAGTCTTCGCCTTGTCCGGCATGGATCATCGCCTTGGTGATCTCGGTCGCGCGGGGGGAAAGGGTGGCGGCTTTCTCGGCGATCTCTTGTGCTATCGCGCGGGTGTCTTCGGCAATCTCGGCGACGAAACCGCATTGGATCAGCCGGTCCGCCCCGATGCGACGGCCGAAGAGGGCCATTTCCTTCAGCATCCCTTCCGGGATCAGCCGGGCGAGCCGTTGGCTGCCGGACCAGCCCGGGACGACGCCGATCCCCGCCTCTGGCAGGGCAATGGTGGCCTTGGGCGTGATCAGCCGGATGTCGCAGGCCGCTGCCAGTTCCAGCCCGCCCCCGAAAGCGTGTCCGTTCAATGCCGCGATGGTGGGCTTGGACAGCCGCGCCAGCCGGTCGAATATGCGATGCCCGCCGCGCACCCAGTTGCGCGCGAAGTCCGCCGGAGCAAGCCCGCCCCAGGCGGCGATGTCGGCACCCGAACAGAAGGCCCGGTCGCCTTCGCCGATCACCACGACGGCGCGGACGTCCGGGCGGGCCTCGATCACCTCCAGATGGCTGGCGATCTGCCCCAGCATCTCGACCGTGAAGCAGTTCAGCCTGGCGGGATTGTCGAGCCGCAGCTCGGCCACCGGACCCGCGATGTGCAGCCGGATGCCGGTCATGGCTGCCACCCCATCGGGCCTTCGGCGAGAAGGGAGAGCGGCATGGTGGTAGCGTTCTCGGCGATGGAAACGCGCCCCTGTGACGCGGCGACGATGTCGCGGGCGGGATCGATGCCGGGCATGATCTCGGTCGCGACCAGGCCACGGTCGGTCAGCCGGATCACGCAACGTTCGGTGATGTAGAGGATTTCCTGGCCTTGGGCGCGGGCCCGGTTGCCCGAGAAGGTGACGTGTTCGACCCGTTCGACCATCTTGCAGAACTTGCCCGGGGTTGCGACCGTCACGCTGGTCGCAGTCAGCTCTACCCCTGCCCCGGCCTCGAACCAGCCCGAGAAGACGATCTTCCGCGCATGCGAGGTGATGTCGACGAAGCCGCCGCAGCCGGCGGTCAGATAGGGCTTCTTGCCCAGTTTCGAGACGTTGACGTTGCCTTCGATGTCGATCTCCATGAAGGACAGGAACGACATGTCGAAGCCCGCGCCCTGGAAGTAGATGAACTGCTGCGGCGCGGGAACATAGGCGTCGGCGTTGGACGCGCAGCCGAAGGCGAAGCCGGTCAGGGGCATGCCGCCCACAGCGCCCTGTTCGATGGCCCAGGTGACGGCTTCGGGGTGGCCTTCTTCGAGAAGGATGCGGGGGACCATCGCAGAAATGCCGAAGCCGAGATTGGCGGTCATGCCCCCTTTCAGCTCCATCGCGGCACGGCGGGCGATGATCTTTTCGACGCCATGTTCTGCAAGGGTGAAGCTGGACCAGGGCCGCATGATCTGGCCGGAAATGGCGGGATCATAGGGCGTCTCGCAGGTCTGCTTCTGATCGGGATCAAGGACGATGAGGTCGACCAGATGCCCCGGCACGCGCACATCATGCGGGCGGAGCGAGCCCTTGGCGGTCACACGGGCAACTTGCGCGATCACCAGACCCCGGTTGTTGCGGGTCGCGATGGCCTGTTCGAGGCCGCCCAGATAGGCGCCCTCGTGTTCATAGGTCAGGTTGCCCCATTCATCCGCCGTGGTGGCCCGTAGGATGCAGACATCGGGCCGGATGTTGGGGAAGTGGAGCCAGGTTTCGCCGCCGAACTCCACGCGCTGCACAATCGGCGCTGCGGCCCCGCGCGGGTTCATCGCGCAGCCCTCGCGGAGCGGATCGGCGAAGGTGTCCATCCCGACCTTGGTCAGCACGCCCGGACGGCGGGCGGCGGCCTCGCGGTGCATGTCGAACATGATGCCGGAGGGCACGTTGTAGGCGGCGACCCGGTCCTCGACGATCATCTTCCAGATCTCGGGCATCGGCAGGTTCGACGAGCCGGACGGGTAGGAGCCCGCCAGCACGCGGGCCAGAAGGCCGTCCTCGGCGATCCAGTCCATCCCCTTGACGCCATACATGTCGCCCGCCGCGATGGGATGAAGCGTGGTGATCGCCCTCGGGTGGCCTTCCGCCCGGAAGCGGTCGCCCAGTGCGCGAAGCACAAGGTCGGGGCAGCCGAGCGCCGAGGAGGAGGAGACGGTGACGATCGCCCCGTCCTGGATGCGGGCAACGGCCTCGGACGCGGCGACAAGCTTGGTCATGCGGCACCGTTTACCGTCTGACGCTGGCCGGTCCGGGCGGCCTCGCGCACGGCCAGCGCGACGGCCAGCGAGGCGATCCCGTCCCGGCCGGTCGCTGCGGGTTGGCCTCGGCCCTCGACCGCGGAGACGAAGTCGCGGACGGCCTGGACATAAAGATTGTGCGGCGGATAGGGCACCGCCTCGCGCCCCCTTGCGGTCACCAGGGCGATCGCGCCCACCGGCTGTTGCGTCATCACGCCGGTGGCAAAGATCGAGCCTTCGGTGCCATGCACCTCCAGCCCCGATCCGGCGAAGGGATGGGTGAAGCTTTCGTGGGCCTGCACCATCGCGCCCGAGGGCATGGTCCAGACCGACATCGCCGAATCCTCGACCCCCTGCCCCATGCCGCTTGCGCCCATTTCCGCCACGACCGAGACCGGCGTCTCGTCCAGCAGGAACCGCGCGACATCGGCGTCATGCACGGTGATGTCGGGGATCACCCCACCCCCGGCCGCAGGGTTGTCGATCCGCCAGCCCTGCAGATGCGGCGGAAGATGTACCGCGTGAAAGAGACGCAGCGACAGCACCCGGCCGATCCGCCCGGCCCGGATCAGATCCCGAATGGCGCGATGCGAGCCTGCGCAGCGCAGGTGGTGGTTGATGGCAAAGACCAGCGCTGCCTGTTCGGCGGCGCGCACCATGTCCTCGGCCCCGGCGACAGTCATCGCCAAGGGCTTTTCGCACAGGACATGCTTGCCTGCGGCAATCGCCTTTAGCGCCTGCGACTGGTGCTTTTCGTTGGTCGAAGAGATGTAGACCGCCTGGATTGTCGGGTCCTCCAGCAGGGAGTCCAGCCGGGTCGCGGCGACGGGAATGCGGTTCGTCCGGGCGAAATCCTCGGCGCGGGCGGCATTGGTGCTGACAACTGCGGCCGGATCCTGACCGGCCACACGCAGCGCGCCGATCATGTGTTCAGCGGCTATCGTGCTTGCCCCGATCAGTCCCCAGCGCATGATTCCCACCCTTTTGGTTCGTTCCAATAATTAATGGAACGATCCAAATTTCGTCAAGACCTGATTTTTGACCTGGCATTGGCCCTGTCCCCGCAGGACTGTGCCGGAAGGAAAGTGCTGTCTGAATGGGTGGGAAACCCGGCCTTGATCCGACGGTCCGGGTCGGCCAAGCAGCAGGTCCGGCCTTTCTGATCGTCAGATCAACGCTTGGTCCTGGGGCTGGCCGCAGCAGGCCCGTTTCTCAGGTCCAGCTTCTGCAGGTCTTCCAGAAGATCGAGGAGCGCCTCAAGCCGCTTGCGGCCGAACTCGGCCTCGATCTGGCCCAGAATGGCCGCGCTGTGCCCGGCGTGGGCGTTGACCAGCGCAAGCCCGGCAGACGTGATCGCGACGACGGTCTTGCGGCGATCCTCGGGCGGGGTCATGCGCGAGATCAGGCCTTCGTCCACCATGGGCCCGACCATCCGCGTCAGGCTGGACAGCAGAAGCACCGCCTCGGCGGCGACCTGGCTCAGTTCGAGCGGCCCGCGTTCCTGCAGGACCCGCAGCACGCGCCACTTCTGTTCGTTGACACCGGACGTCGCCAGCATGTCGCGGATCGGGCCCATCACCGTTTCCCGCGCCCGAAGCAGCGCGATCGGCAGAGAACGGCGGGTTTGGCGAAAGCTGGGCGTGTCGGTCATGATCCGGTTATGGCGCGTTTTCGAGGCCGCCTCAATCCGTCGAAAATTACTTGACAAAGCAAGTATCATGCCGCTGACTGACCGCGGGAGGCTGCCATGCCGCATATTCAGATCGACTATTCCCCGAACCTTGAAAGCCGCCTGGACGTCGCGGGTCTTTGCCTGGCCCTGCGCGATGCGGCCGTGGCGACGGGCATTTTGCCCCTGGCGGGGATCCGGGTGCGGGCGATCAGGGCGGACCATGTGGTGATCGCGGACGGCAATCCCGACCATGCCTATCTGGACATCTCGGTCCGCCTGCGTGGCGGGCGGTCGGATGCGGCAAAGGCCGAGGCGACCGCGCTGATCTTCGCTGCCGCCGAGACCTATTGCACAAAGGTCATGACGACGTCCTCATTCATGCTGTCGATGGAAATGCGCGACATCGACCCCGCGCTGTCGCCCAAGGCCAGCTCGATCCGCAAATACCTGCCCGGAGGCACGGAATGACGTTGAAGACCCATCTGGAGACGCTGGACCGACACCTGGCGCGGTTCCGGTCAGGGGGCATCCCGAACCTGATCGACGGTCGGGACGTGGCCGGGGCCAGCACCTTCCAGACCCATTCGCCGGTCGACGAAAGCCTGATCGCCGAGGTCGCGCGGGGCACCGCCGCCGACATCGACCGCGCGGCAAAGGCCGCCAAGGCCGCCTTTCCGGCCTGGGCGGCGATGCCCGGGACCGCGCGCAAGGCGGTCCTGCACCGGATTGCCGACGGGATCGAGGCGCGGGCCGAGGAAATCGCGCTGTGCGAATGCTGGGACACCGGGCAGGCCTGGCGTTTCATGTCGAAGGCCGCCCTGCGCGGGGCGGAGAATTTCCGCTTCTTCGCGGACCTTGCGCCGAGCGCCCGGGACGGCAAGGCGCTGCCGAGCCCCGATCATCTGAACCTGACCTCGCGCAAACCCATCGGCCCCGTGGGTGTCATCACCCCCTGGAACACGCCCTTCATGCTGTCGACCTGGAAGATCGCACCGGCGCTGGCGGCGGGCTGCACGGTCGTTCACAAACCGGCCGAGTTTTCCCCCCTGACAGCGCGCCTGTTGGCCGAAATCTGCCATGAGGCGGGCCTGCCGCCGGGCGTGCTGAACCTGGTCAACGGGTTTGGCGAGGAGGCCGGAAAGGCCCTCACCGAACACCCTGACATCAAGGCCATCGCCTTTGTCGGCGAAAGCCGGACGGGGTCGATGATCATGAAGCAGGGCGCCGACACGCTGAAGCGGGTGCATTTCGAGCTTGGCGGCAAGAACCCGGTCGTGGTCTTTGATGACGCTGACCTCGACCGCGCGCTGGATGCGGTGATCTTCATGATCTACTCGCTGAACGGCGAACGCTGCACCTCGTCGTCGCGCCTTCTGGTGCAGGACACGATTGCCGAGACGTTCCACGCGCGCCTGGTCGACCGCATCAACCGGATCAAGGTCGGTCATCCGCTGGACCCGGCAACCGAGATCGGGCCGCTGATCCACAAGACCCATTTCGACAAGGTCACGTCCTATGTCGATATCGGCAGGACGGACGGCGCGACCCTTGCCGCCGGGGGCGCTCGCGTGGGTGAGACGGGGTGGTTCTTCCGCCCGACGCTGTTCACGAATGCCCGTTCGGAAATGCGGATCGCGCAGGAGGAGGTCTTCGGTCCCTTCCTCACCTCGCTGACGTTCAGGGACGAGGCCGAGGCGCTGCGGATTGCCAACTCAACCGCCTACGGCTTGACCGGCTACCTCTGGACCCAGGATCTGACCCGCGCGCTGCGTTTCTCCGATGCGCTGGAGGCCGGGATGATCTGGGTGAACAGCGAAAACGTCCGCCACCTGCCCACGCCCTTTGGCGGGGTCAAGGCCTCTGGCATCGGGCGCGACGGCGGGGACTGGTCCTTCGAGTTCTACATGGAACAGAAGAACACCGCCTTCGCCCTTGGTCACCACAAAATCCAGCGCCTGGGAGCCTGAGATGCCCGTCCCTGCCCCAAACCTAAACCCACCCTTCAACACGCTGCGCCTGAGCCATGTCGAATACGGCGTGACCGACCTTGCGCGCTCCCGCGCCTTCTATGTCGATACGCTGGGCCTGCAAGTGACCGAGGAGGATGCGTCCACCATCTACCTCCGTGCGATGGAGGAACGCGGCCACCACTGCATGATCCTGCGGAAGGCCCCGGTCGCCGAGGCCCGCTATCTGGGCTTCAAGGTCTGGGATGAAGACCACCTCGACCGCGCCGCCGCCTTCTTTGCGGGCAAGGGCCTGCCGGTGGAGTGGGTGACAAGCCCCCACATCACCCGTGCCTTCCGCACCCGCGACCCGCAGGGCGTTCCGCTGGAGTTCTACGCCCGGATGGACCGCCTGCCGCCGATCCACCAGCACTACGCGCTGTATCGGGGGGTCAAACCCCTGCGCATCGACCATTTCAACTGCTTCTCGCCCGACGTAGACGCCTCGGTCGCGTTCTGGAACGAGATCGGTTTTCGGGTGACCGAATACACCGAAGATGCCGAAACCGGCCGCCTCTGGGCCGCCTGGACCCACCGCAAGGGCGGCGTTCATGACCTGGCGTTCACAAACGGCCTTGGGCCCCGGCTGCATCACACCGCCTTCTGGGTGCCGACACCCCTGAACATCATCGACCTTCTGGACCTGATGTCCACCACCGGCTGGCTGTCGAACATCGAGCGAGGCCCCGGTCGCCACGGCATCTCGAACGCGTTCTTCCTGTATGTCCGCGACCCGGACGGCCACCGGATCGAGATCTATTGCTCCGACTATCAGACCGTCGATCCCGACCATGAACCGATCAAATGGGATCTGAAGAACCCGCAGCGCCAGACCCTGTGGGGCGCCCCTGCCCCGCGCAGCTGGTTCGAGGAAGGCAGCCTTTTCGCCGGAACCACCCCGGTTCCCGCGACGCTTAAAGCCAGCCCGATCATCGCGCCATGATGCTGGTCACCTTCACCGCCGATGGCCGTCAGCACTGGGGCACAGGCGCTCCGGGAGGGGTGCTGGCCTTGTCTGAGGAGTTCCCGCAGTGGCGGACGCTGCGCGGCGTGGTCGAGGCAGGTGCGATCCCGCAGGTGCTGGAGGCCGCCAGAGGCCGACCCCCAAGCCATACCGAAGGATCGTTCACATACGACCCACCGATCCCGGACCCCGAGAAGATCATCTGCGTCGGCGTCAACTTTCCCGACCGCAATGCCGAGTACAAGGACGGGCAGGACGCCCCGCCCAACATGTCGCTGTTCATCCGCTTCCCGCGCAGCTTTACCGGGCACGGGACACCCTTGATCCGCCCGCCGGAAAGCGCGCAACTGGACTATGAAGGCGAGATCGCCATTGTCATCGGCAAGGGCGGCCGCCGCATCCCGGAAGCCGAGGCCCTGACCCATATCGCCGCCCTGACCCTGTGCAACGAGGGCACGATCCGCGACTGGGTCCGGCATGCCAAGTTCAACGTGACGCAGGGCAAGAACTGGGACCTCTCTGGTGCGATGGGGCCGGGGCTGACGCCCTTCACCGACCCGGCCCAGATCGCTGACGTCGCGCTCACCACCCGCGTCAACGGGGAGGTCCGCCAGCAAGACCGCAGCAGCCGAATGCTGTTCCCCGTCGCCCGCCAGATCGCTTATATCTCGACCTTCACCACCCTCGTGCCCGGCGACATCATCGTCACCGGCACGCCGACCGGGGCCGGTGCGCGCTTCGACCCGCCCATTTGGCTGAAGCCCGGCGATGTGATCGAAGTGGAGGCCGAGGGCCTTCCGACCCTGCGCAACACGGTGGCGGACGAATGAACTCTGAAGACATCCAGGCTGCTGCCCGTGCCCTCCTCGCCGCCGAGGAAAAGCGCCAGCAGATCGGGCTTCTGTCGCTCGCCTATCCCGGAATGACCCTCGACGAGGCCTATGCGGTGCAGGCGGAGCTGGTCGCGGAGAAACTGGCCAGGGGCCGCAAGGTCATCGGCTGGAAGATCGGCCTCACGTCCCGCGCGATGCAAGAGCAGCTGAAGATCGACACGCCGGACTCGGGTGTGCTTCTGGACGACATGCTTTTCCCGCATGGAGGGACCGTTCCGAAAAACCATTTCATCCAGCCCAGGGTGGAGGCCGAGATCGCCTTTATCATGGCCCGCGACCTGGCTGGCCCCGATGTCACCCGCGCGGATGTGGTGGCTGCCACCGCCCATGTCGCCCCGGCGCTGGAGATCCTCGACACCCGCATTCTGCGCAGCGATCCGGCCAGCGGTCGGGCGCGGATCATCACCGACACCGTCAGCGACAATGCGGCCAACGCCGGTATCGTGCTGGGCGCGCAGCGGCACCCGGTCGAGGCCCACGACCTGCGCTGGGTCGGGGCCATCGTCCGGCGCAACGGCGTGGTCGAGGAAACCGGCCTTGGCGCGGGGGTTCTGGACGATCCTGTCACCGGAATCCTCTGGCTTGTCCACCGGCTTGCCGCCTATGGTCAGGATCTGAAGGCGGGCGACATCGTCCTGTCCGGCAGCTTTGTCCGGGCGATCGAGGCCCCGCCGGGCAGCCGGTTCGCGGCTGATTTCGGTGCCTTCGGCCACGTCGCCATCAACTTTGGATAGCCCATGCCCGCGCCCCTGAACCGCCTGAAGCAACGCCTTGCCGCCGGAGAAACCGTCTTTGGCTGCTGGCTGGGGATGGCCGACCCCTACGCCGCCGAAATGGCGTCCACCTGCGGCTTCGACTGGCTTTTGATCGACGGCGAACACGCGCCGAACGACTTGAGGTCGACCATGGCGCAGCTTGCCGTCATCGAGCCTTCGCCCAGCCTGCCAGTGATCCGCCTGCGCGATGACGACGCCGCACGCATCAAGCAGGTGCTGGATGCAGGCGCGCAAAGCCTGCTGATCCCGATGATCGAAACTGCGGATCAGGCCCGCCGCGCCCTTGCCGCCACCCGCTACCCGCCCGAGGGCATCCGCGGCGTCGGGTCCTCGCTCGCGCGCGCCTCGCGGTTTTCGGCGATCCCGGACTACTTGCGGACCGCGAATGAGCAGATCTGCCTGATCCTGCAGGTGGAAAGCCGGGCAGGCCTGGCTGCGCTGGACGACATCCTTGCCGTCCCCGGCATCGACTGCGTGTTCATCGGCCCCGCCGACCTTGCCGCCGACATGGGGCATCTGGGCAACGCCGGCCATCCCGAGGTCCGGGCGGCGGTGATAGAGGCGCTGTCCCGCATCGCGGCATCCGGGAAAGCGGCTGGGGTGCTTTCGACCGAAGACGCCTTCATCGCCGATTGTGTCGCGGCGGGCGCGCGGTTCG